>Ga0247825_10000572_pt1 | contig 23544 bp, 22 predicted proteins | sample 13C_Vanillin_Day_FD_194413 | JGI IMG/M metagenome (GOLD analysis project Ga0247825, IMG submission 194413) | Soil microbial communities from agricultural site in Penn Yan, New York, United States - 13C_Vanillin_Day48 | ecosystem: Environmental > Terrestrial > Soil > Agricultural land | place...
GGCAAGCGGCTGGTGCTCGTCTCGGACATGACGGCCTCGGCCTTCCGGCTGGAGGCCCCGGCGCCCACGGTGAAGGATCCCACCGGCAAGCTGGTGCGGCCGGAGGTGGTGCTGCGCGACGTGGCGTCGGGCGAGGATGCGCTGCCCAACCACGCCCTCGTGGACATGAAGATCGAGCCCGCGCTGCAGGCAGGCCCCCGCGCCTTCCAGTTCACCTTCACGGTGAAGAACTACGGCCCGGAGGCGGTGAAGAACCTGGAGGCGGCGGTGCGCGTGGGCGAGTCCACGCTGGCCAAGGGCTTCGTGGATCTGCCTCCCAACGGCACCGCGCAGAAGACGCTCACCGTGCGCTTCACCCAGGGCGGAACGGTGGAGGGCTCGGTGACGCTCGCGCCGGATGCCCTGGCCGAGGACGATCGGCGCGCCTTCGTGCTACCGGTGCCGCGGGCGCTCAAATCCCTGGTCGTCAACGGCTCGCCGCATGCCACGCGCTACCGGGATGAGGCCTTCTTCGTAGAGGCCGCGCTGACCGCTCCTGGCTCGCCCGTGGAGGTGGCGGTGCGCGACACGGACGCCGGCCTGCGTGAGAACTTCTCCGCGTACGACCTGGTGCTGCTGCTCAACGTGCCCGCGCCGGGCAAGGAGGATGCAGCGCGGCTGGCCTCCTTCGTGGATGCGGGAGGTGGCCTCTTTGTGAGCATGGGCGATCAGGTGGATCCGGACGCTTACAACTCACGGCTCGGCCCACTGCTGCCCCGCGCGCTGCGGTTGGTGCGCACCAGCGTGGAGCGCGACGATCTGGACGCGGAGACGAAGGCGGCGAAGCTGGCGCAGGTGCAGGTGGAGCACCCGCTCTTCTCGCCCTTCACGGGCCGAGCCGAGGAGGGCCTCGTCGGGGCGCGCTTCTATCGGTACATGCTGCTGGAGGCGGACAGCCCCGCGGCCTCCGGTGCCAGCCAGGTGCTGGCCACCTACGAGGATGGTGCCCCAGCGGTGGCTGTGGCGCGCCGGGGCAAGGGGCGTGTGGCGCTCTTCACCAGCACCGTGGACCGTGACTGGAGTGACTTCGCCATCCGCACCAGCTTCCTGCCGCTCATGCAGCGCTTCGCCGCCTATCTCACTGGCTCGCTCGAGGAGAGGGAGGAGCAGCGCGTACGCGTGGGCGAGCTGGTGACGCTGCGGCCCGAGCCGGGACAGGCGCTGGCCGCGGTGCGCGCCCCTGATGGGGCGGAGCTGCCGGTGAAGGTCCAGCAGGACGGCAGCGTGGTGGCCGGGCCGGTGACCGAGCCGGGCCTGCATGCCGTGCTGGGTGCCGAGGGCAAGCCCCTCCAGGCGCTCGACTTCCCCGTGACACTGGATCCGGCCGAGAGCGATCTCACGCGCGTCCCCTCCGACACGCTCACTGCCTACTTTGGCGAGGAGACCGTGAAGGCCTCCAGCAGCGACGCCGAGCGGCCGAAGGTGCCTCTGTGGACGTGGCTCATCGTCGCGGCCTGTGCCGCCTTCTTCCTCGAGGGCACACTGCTGCGGAAGTAGGTTGCAGACTTGGCAGACGTTGACAATCCGGAGTCTGGCCAAAAGAGCCCTATCGGAGCGCTGCGGAGGTGCTATGCCCCGCCGACTGGACTTGCCTCTCCGTGTCAACTCGTGAATCCCCAGGTGTAGAGCCAGTTCCCGCCATGACCTCCGCTGCTGAGGGTGAGCTATCGCCTGCCGAGCTCCTGGAGCGCGAGCGAAAGGCCCGGCGCGAGGCGGAGACCGATCGGGACCGCCTGCACAACCTCTTGATGCAAGCGCCCGCCTTCATCGCCCTGGTCCGCGGGCCGCAGCACATTTATACGCTGTCCAATCCCCGCAACGATGAGGTGGTCGGTCACGGGAAGCTTGTGGGCAAGCCCATCCGCGAGGCCATACCCGAGGCGGAGTCGCTGGGCCTCATCGCGCTCCTCGATCGCGTGTACGCGACTGGCGAGTCCTTCTCTACCCTGGATATGCCCGTGAAGTTCCCCGGGCCTGATGGCCAGCAGCACGAGTACTTCCTCAACTTCGTCTATCAACCCACGCGGGATGCCCAGGGCGCCGTGGATGGTGTCGCCGTCTTTGGCTTTGACGCCACGCCCATCATTCGCGCCCGCCAGAAGGCGGAGCAGCTGGCCACCGAGCTTCAGCGCAGCGAGGAGCGCTACCGGGTCTTCGTGGGCAAGAGCACCGAGGGCATCTTCCGCGCGGACGCCGTGTCCCCCATCTCCATCCACCTGTCCGAGGATGAGCAGATCGACCGCATGTTCCGCGATTCGCTCGTCGCGGAGTGTAACGATGCCATGGCCCAGATGTATGGCTTCGACACCGCGGAGGAGCTCCTGGGCGCCCGCATGGACAAGCTGCTCGTGCGCGAGGATCCGCGCAACATCGAGTACCTGCGGGCCTTCATCCAGAACGGCTACCGGATAGAGAATGCGGAGTCCCGAGAGGTGACCCGGGACGGCACTCCCAAGGTCTTCCTCAACAACCTCGTGGGCATCGTCGAGGGAGGGCGCCTCCTGGGAGCCTGGGGCACCCAGCGGGACGTGACGGAGCAACGCCACGCCGAGGAGGAACTCAAGCGCGCGGAGTCGAACTCGCGCTTCCTCTCCGAGGCCAGCGCCGTGCTGGCCTCGTCCTTGGACTATGAGGCCACGTTGCGAAACCTGGCCCAGCTCTCGGTCCCCACCCTCGCGGACTGGTGCATGATCGATGTGGTGCAGTCCACGGGGGAGCTCCAGCGAGTGGCGGCCGTATGCGCGATCCCCGAGGACGCCGAGCTCGTGCAGCACGTGATGCGCTTCGGTGTCACCCTCCAGGGCAATCCCCGTCACCCGATCACCCAGGCTTTCGTGCAAGGTCGATCGATCCTCATCGAGGGATTCACACCCGAGTTCATCCAGCAGATCGCTCAGAACGAGGAGCATGAGCGGCTGATCGCCGCCACGAGGATACGCTCATGCATCACGGTACCCATGGTGGTGCGCGGGCGCACCGTGGGCGTGCTCACCTTCTTCACGTCCCGCTCCGGACGGCGTTACACGGCGGCAGAACTCGCGGTGCTGGAGGATCTCGCGCGGCGCGCGGCCCTCTCCGTCGAGAACGCGCGGCTCTACCGCGAGGCACAGGACGCCATCCGCCTGCGCGACGAGTTCCTCTCCATTGCCAGCCACGAGCTGAAGACGCCCCTCACCCCGCTGAGCCTGAAGCTGCAGATGCTGGCGAGCGAGGCCCAGCGGCAACCCGAGTCACCCTTCCGGCGAGCCGTGCAGAACTACATCACCATAGGCTCGCGGCAGGTGAAGAAGCTCTCCGAGCTCGTGAACGACCTGCTCGATGTCGCCCGGATCGCCGGGGGACGGCTCCGGCTGGAGCTCGAGGAGGTGGAGCTGGGCACACTGGTGCGCGAGGTCATCACGCGCTACGAGCCCGAGGCCATGCGTGCTGGCTCGAAGCTCACGCTGGAGGAGGCACCTGAGGCCGTGACCGGGCACTGGGATCGGCTCCGGCTGGAGCAGGTCATCACCAACCTGGTCGACAACGCCATCAAGTACGGCGCTGGGAAGCCCATCCGCGTCTTCGTGGACTCGGACGCGAACCGGGCCCGGCTGCGCGTGAGGGACGAGGGCATCGGCATCGCCCCGGAGCATTTGTCGCGAATCTTCGAGCGCTTCGCGCGCGCCGTGTCCGATCGTCACTATGGCGGCCTGGGCCTGGGCCTCTACATCACTCACACCATCGTGCAGGCTCTGAGTGGCAGCATCCAGGTCGAGAGCACTCCTGGACTTGGGGCCACGTTCACAGTGGTGCTCCCCCGGAAGCCAGCCGCTCACGACTCCTCGGTGGAGCCTCCCGGTTCCGGAACGGCACCGCGGGACACGTAGGAGACCACGGGAGCGGCACCGCGCCGGCCATGGCGGGGCTGCCGAGATCCCTGGTGACCTCCCCCCGGCGCTGACGAAGAATGGCCGCCGCGAGGAGCTCCGTGCCCTCCACTCCCGTGCCCTCCACCACCATTCGGACCCCGTCTGCCGTGAGGCGCTCCCTGCCCTCCACCACCGTGAGGCCCCCGCGCGCCGTGCTGCGGTCCTGAGCCTCCACCACCGTGGTGAGGCCGTGCGCCTTGCTGCTGGCCTGAACCTCCACCGCCATGCGGAGCCCGCGCGGCATTCGGCCGCGCCTGCCCACCGGCCCCGTGATGAGAGGATCCACCTTGGGGAGGTCCCTGCCTCCCACCGCCGTGCGGCCGTCCCGGATGCCCGCCCCCGCGATGAGGCCCGCCTGGGCCTCCCCGGTGCGAGCGGTCTCCGCCGCCCCGGCCCTTGCGTGCAAGCTGGGCCACTTTGGGCCGCTCGCCGCCACCCTGACGCAGCAGCGCGAACTCGTCCTCCACCTCGGGAGCCGCGACCTCGCGGGTCTCCTGCACCGGAGCGTGCGGGCGCTCACGCGGCGGAAAAGGCCGCCCTCCCTCGCCGTGGGACCGGCCTCCGGGGCGCCCGCCCTGCCGTGGACCTCGTGCATCGGGCATGCCGCGGCCACTCGGCTCGAAGTCTGGCGTCAGCTCGCGCCGGACGTAGGCCCGCCAGATCTCCGCCGAGTCTCCCGCGCGCCCCATCAAGCTCCGGTCATAGCCCGCGAAGAAGAGGCGCAGGTTGTCCAGGTCCCGCTTGAAGAAGAACTCCGCGCGGCTGTTGGCGGCCGCCGAGACGGTCTGCGGAAAGTCGATGATCGTGGGGCCGTTCGCTCCGAGCAGGATGTTGTAGGCGCTCAGGTCCCCGTGAATGAGATCGCAGCAGAGAATCCTCACCGCCTGCTGCCGCAGATCCCGGTAGAACTCCGAGGCGAGCTCCGGCGTGAGCAGCGCGTCTATCAGGCGCGGCGCGGGCTGGCCCTCGGCGTCCACCACCAGCTCCATCAACAGCACGCCCTCGTAGAACATCACCGGCGCGGGCACCCGCACACCGGCCGTGTGCAGCTTGGAGAGCGTCTCGGACTCGGCCGTCTTCCAGGCCTCCTCCTCGGCCTCCTGCCCGAAGCGGCTCCCCTTCTCCATGGCCCGCCGCGTGCGGCTGTTACGGACGAGGCGCCCCTCCTTGTAGCCCGCGTTGTTCTTGAAGTTGCGCTGGCTGCGCTCCTTGTAGATCTTCGCCGCCACGTACTGGCCGCCGTGCGTGACGATGTAGACGTCCGCCTCCTTGCCGCTCTTGAGGCGAGCGACGACCTCATCAATCACGCCATCCGTGAGGAGGACTTCGAGCGCTGCGTGCATATGAGTCTGTGTGTACCACGAGGTCTCACCCCTGAGACCTCCCTGCGAGAGCCTTTCCCCTCTCGTACACCCAGGTGGACCGCTGAGCCAATCGGGAGCTTTTACCTCGCCTGCTCCCCTGGGGAGAGACCCTCAGGAGGAGGCTGGCGCGCTGATCTCTCCCTCTTCCAGAATATCACGAATAAATGGGATACTGCGCCACGTTCCCAGGCAAAGGGGCGCATCTATAGAGGAGGCATCGTGTCGTATTCGCAGCTCCTGGCGCAGGTTCCCATCTTCGAGCACCTGGCAAGTCAAGAGCTCGAGTACCTGTCCAGCCTCCTCCACGCGCGCCGCTATCCGAAGGGCGAGGTCATCTTCCACCAAGGGGATGTAGGTACGGCCCTCTTCATCATCCGCAAGGGGCAGGTCGCCATCCGCCTCAGCTCCCCGGACGGCAAGGAGGCCACCCTCGCGCTGCTGGAGCGGGGAGACTTCTTCGGAGAGCTGGCGCTGCTGGATGGAGAGCCCCGCTCCACGGACGCCGTCGCCCGGGAGGAGACGGAGCTGCTGAGCCTCCAGAGGGAGAGCTTCCACGTCTTCCTGGCGAGCTCGCCGCAGGTCGCCCTGGGGCTGCTGGCCTCGATGAGCCGCCTGGTGCGGCGGGTGACGCAGCTCGTCCATGACGCGACGTTCCTGGATGCCCGGACGCGGCTGATCCGCGTGCTGCTCGAGCTGGCTCGGAGCCAGGGCCAGCCCGGCCCCGAGGGCACGGTCATCCCGCAGAAGCTCACCCAGTTGGAGCTGGCCAAGCTGTGCGGCCTCACCCGGGAGAGCACGAACAAGTGGCTGCGCTTCTACGTGCGCGAGGGGCTGCTGTCCTACGAGGGGGGCCAGATCACCCTGGTCCACCCCGAGCGGCTCAGCAAAGAGGCTGAGTAGCCCCGCCCACTCCGGCTCAGATGGAGACGTCGTCCTGGCCGCCAGGCGTCTCGCCGCCGATCATCCTCGCGGTGCGCTGCAGGCGCTCAGCGGCCATTCGAGAGAGGTGCTCGCGCAGTCCGGGGTGGTGGAGCAGGTGCCGCTCGCAGGCATCACGGCTCAGCCGCAGCAGGGTGCAGGCCGAGTCCGTGACGACGGTGGCGGTGGCGGGCGTGCCGAGCAGCAGGGCGATCTCGCCGAACAGATCTCCTTCCTGGAGATAGGCGATCTCGCCTCCTTCCGCGCGCTGGTGTGTCACGCGGCACCGGCCTCTCAGCAGCAGGTACAGTGCATCCACGGCGCGCCCCTGCGCGATGAGAGGCCTGTCCGCCGGCATCGAGCAGAGCTGAAACTCGAGCGCCACGGCCTCCCGCTGCGGCTGCGACAGGGCGCTGAAGAGCGGGCTGCTGCCCATCATCTGGGTGAGCATCCGCTCCCGGTGGAAGGTCTGCAGCACCTGCCCCACGGACGGGTGCTTGAGGACGAGCTGCTCCACCCGCGCCCGCGTCAGCTCCAGCACCACCGTGGGCTCGCACGCCCGAACGCTGGAGAGCTTCGAGCCCTCGGAGGCCAGCGCCATCTCTCCGAACAAGGTGCCCTCGCCCATGAGGGCCACCGGGCGCTCACCGCCCTGCTCCAGCTTCCGCACCACCTCCACGCTCCCCTCGACGATGGCGAACATGGAGGTGCCCGCCTTGCCCTCCTCGAGAATGGCTTCCCCTGGCTGGAACAGGCGCATCTCCAGTCCCTCCAGGAGCGACAGGAACGCCTCGCCGTCGAGCTGCGAGAAGACCGGGAATCGCGGCCCCTTGCCGAGACCTGGCCTGTCCGCCCCGGCGGTAGCCTCCGCGGGCCCGGAGACAGGCGCAGGCGCAGGCAGCGACTGCGGGCTCTGACGGCGGGCATAGAGCTCCGCGAGCAGCCGCTGGGTGCACTCGTGATGGGGCTCGATCTGGAGGATCATCTTGCACAGGGCGACGGCCCTCAGCAGCCAGCCTCGGCGCGCCCAGGCCTCCGCCAACGCCTCATAGGTCGCCAGGGCATCCTTCTGGCGCCCCAGCCGCTGGAGCAGCTCCGCCACTTTGCGGCGGCTGCTCAGATCCTCCGGCACATCCTCGATGACCTTCTGGTACTCCCAGAGCGCCGCCTCAAGCTGTCCCGCCGCCAGCAACCCCGAAGCCTTGTCCTTGCGCAGCCCAACCATGTCCTTCATAAAATCCCCCCTGACTCGCTCCCGGTTTCCATTCGGGACTCCGAGGCAGTCCCGGTTACACAGTCTCTGCACATTTTTTCGTTCCAGGCTGTGAAGGAATTCACTCGCCAGGTGTGAAGCCGTTCACACCCCGAGCCCCCAAGGCTGATCAGGCAGCCACCCAGGAGGCCTCTCCTCCTTCCTGGGAGCCCCTGGGCGATGTAGGTAAGGTGGAGCCGTGACGACCGCCTCTGCCCTCTACCGCGACTGTGCCCGCCTCTTCATGGTGGGTTTCCCCGGCCCCCGGATCGATCCGGACTTCGCCAAGCTCATGGACGACGGCCTCTTCGGGGCCATCCTTTTCAAAAGGAACGTGGGCTCCGCGCAGGAGACCGCCACGCTGTGCCGACAGATCAAGGAGCGTGCGGGCCGTCCCTTCATCCTCTCGGTGGATCAGGAGGGCGGCCGTGTGGCCCGGCTGCGGGGTGGGCCCTTCACGGCCCTGCCCTCCATGCGCGAGCTGGGGCAGCGCGGGGACGAGGCTCTTGCCGAGCGCGTGGGGAAGCTGCTCGCGCACGAGCTGCGCGCCGTGGGCTTCGACTGGGACTTCGCGCCGGTGCTCGACGTGGATACCAATCCCGCCAACCCCGTCATCGGTGACCGCAGCTTCAGCCGGGATGCGGACACGGTGGCGCGGCTGGGAGTGGCGCTCGGGCGAGGGCTGGAGGCTGGAGGTGTGGCCTCGTGCGGCAAGCACTTCCCCGGCCATGGCGACACCACCACGGACAGCCACCTCACGCTGCCGCGACTGGCTCATGACCTGGAGCGCCTGCGCCGCGTGGAGCTGGTGCCCTTCCGCGCCTTCGGGAGGGCCGGGCTCGCCTCGCTGATGACGGCGCACGTGCTCTTCGACGCCATCGAGCCCGGCGTTCCCGCCACCATGAGCCACAAGGTCCTCCACGGTGTGCTGCGCCAGGAGCTGGGCTTCGACGGTGTGCTCGTCAGCGATGACCTGGAGATGAAGGCCATCGCTGACCACTACTCGGTGGAGGAGGCCGCCGTGAAGGGCACCCTGGCCGGCGTGGATCTGTTCCTCGTGTGTCACCGCGCGGACGTGCAGCGGCGAGCCATCGAGGCGCTGGTGAAGGCGGTGGAGTCCGGCCGTGTCCCGCGTGAGCGCATCGCCGAGGCCCACCGTCGGCTCGCTCGGCTCGAGGCCCGCTTCGCCCATCCCCCAGAGGATCGAGTGGCCACGCTGGGCGACAGCGGGCACCATGCGCTCGCCGCCGGCCTGGCCAGCACCTTCGCCGGGAAGGACCCCACCGAGGTGCTGACGTAAGCCGGTGGAGGTGGGTCACTTGCTGGGGGGAGACTCCCCGCTCTCCTCGCCCCTGCGGTAGTTGGGCTCAGTATTCTGGTACTGGTCCGGTGGTGGTACCTCGGCCCCCTGATCCGTCTGCGGCAGCTCGCGCGGATCGATGTCGCCGGGAGCGCCGATGCGCGAGTCGACGCCCTGCTGCTGCTCGAGGCCCGAGCCTCCCGTCGCGGGCTGCTGCTCGGCCGGCAGCCTCTCGTTGTCCTGGGCCTCGTTGACCAGGCCCTCGTTGTCGGTGCCTGCCTTCGGCACGCTCCTCTCACACGCAGGCGCCAGCAGCGCGGCCGAGGCCAGCGCGCCCAGCAGTGCCCACCGTCGAATGCCTCTGTGGTTCATGTGGATTCCCCTTGCGAACGGCGCTTGTTCCAGAGGGATGAGCACCCGAGGACGGCGCAGGGACCCAGCGGGCGAGCCAGAGGCGCTCCACCGCCCACCCGGTCCCCGAGCCTGACGTCGTCACCGCACCGGGCCCGGCCCGACAGGAAGTGACTGAGCGGACGACTCCACGTCGTAGCCACTGCGAACCCGCCAGCCCAGATCCATCGAGCTGTTGGGCTCACCCGGCCCCCCGCTGCCGCCAATGCCTAGCTCCGTCGATGGCGCTGGACGGCCAGTCACATCCTCCACGCGCGAGTTGTTCCGCATGCCAGTTCTCTCAGGCGTGCGCGGATCGATGCTCGAGCCGACGTGCTGAATGGTGCCGTTGAAGCCCCGGTCCGCCGAGACATGGCGAGGCTCCTTGAAGGTCCCAATGAAGGTCCTCGGTCCGGCCTCCAGGTCCCTCCCGCCTGACACGGGAAGGTACCTACACCCCACGGCCAGCAGTCCCAACGCCAGCCCGCCGAACACCTTCCATGCGCAAAAGCCGCTCTGTCTCATGCTCACTCCTCGGGGAGCACACGAGCCCCCTCTCTGCCTCAAGGGATGAGCACCCTTTAGCGCCTCAGCCACCCACCAGCCGGACGGCCTGCCTGGCGATAGCCCGCCCCCGGAGCTGGCGGGCGAGGCTTAGTGCGGTAGCTCCGGCTTCAATGGCAGCTCGACGCGGAAGCGCGTGTCCCCCGGCTTCGAGTCCAGGTGGAGCCGCCCCCCGAGCCGGCGCTCGACGATACGCTTGGCGATGTCCAGCCCCAGCCCTGTGCCCTCTCCCAGGCGCTTGGTGGTGAAGAAGGGCTCCCAGATGCGCGCCTGCAGCTCCTCGGGGATGCCAGGACCGTCATCGCCGATCTCCACGTGCACCTCGTCCCCGCGCCGGCCGGTGCTCACACGCAGGGTGCCTCGGTCCTTCATGGCGTCCAAGGCGTTCTCGATGAGGTTGGTCCACACCTGGTAGAGCTCGTTGCCGTGGGCCCAGAGCTTGGGCAAGGAGGTGTCATAGTCGCGCGTCACCGTCACGCCTTCGCGCATCCGGTGGGCGAACATGGCCAAGGTCGCCTCGAGCCCGGAGTGCACATCCACTTCCTGCAGCGTGTCCTGGTTCTTGTACGTGTACTGCCGTACCGCCGAGATGAGCGAAGTGAGCCGATCGGTGCTGGTGACGAGCATGTCCGCGAGCTGCGTCAGCGAGAGCGTCGTCTCGAGCCAGCCCAGCCCCGCCTGTAGCGCTGGCCCCTCCAGCGAGGCCCCGAGCTCCTCCAGGTGCGGCACATCCAGCCCCGCGCTCGCGAAGATGGAGGCGCGAGAGAAGGCCTGCCGCATGCCATGATCTGCCAGCCACTCGAGGAGAGCATCCTCCAGATCGCTCCGCGCCAGCGCATCCATCGCCGGAGGCGAAGCCACGCGGAGCTCCTGCATCAGCTGGGCGAGCGCCCTGCACTGATGCTCTTTGATCCGGCGATCCTGGGCCAGCGCCCGATGCTGGGTGGCCAGGAAATCCTCCCGGAGTTGATCGGCTGCCCGCCGCGCCGCCGCCGCAGGGTTGTTCAGCTCGTGCGTCAGGCCCGCCACCATGCGCCCGAGCGCAGCCAGCTTCTCCTGCTGGCGTACCTGCACCTCCAGCCCCTGCTGGCGCGTCCCCAGGGCCTGCAGGGCGAACTTCGCCAAGGGCGTGCCCTCGGCCACCATGCGCCGGAAGGAGTCCGCGCTCACCTGGAGCACCCGCGCTGGCCCCGCTGCTCGGCCCGTGGTGGTAGCGGGCCCCCCCACCAGCCGTGAGAACTCCCCGATGAACTCCGCTGGCCGGTGGACAGCCAGCAGCGTCTCCTCGTCCCCCAGGTGCCTGGAGACGCGGATCTCGCCCGAGAGGACAATGAAGACATCGGGGTCGTCCTGGCCCTCGGTGAAGAGGGCCTCGCCCGGATCCAGGGTGCGGATTCGTCCCTCTCGCTTTACCTCCTCGAGAGCCTCGGGAGGGAAGGCGGGGAGCAACGAGGTGTCGATGAAGTCGTGCAGCATGGTCAGCCCCAGCAAGCAGCTCTCACGCTCTGTCGCACCTTCATGGTGGTGATCTGCCTTGCAACCCACAGGGGGCAGCAGGCAAGGAACCAGGCTCGCGACGATCCGGCTGCTCCTTGACCGGCGGCAGCTCCCCGAGCCGAGAGCGCAGCCGAGCAGCCATGCGTTCAGGTGCTCAGCTGATATGAGAAGGGCTCGCCGACGATCCCCGTGCGGAAGGGCCCATGAACGACAAGAGCGTGGCACAGCGAGCAGCCCAGGTGGTGGAGCGATCTCAGCGAGCGCTCGCGAGGGGTGATGTCGAGGAGTACTTGAGCTGCTTCGCCCAGGACGCGGTCCTTCACGATCCGGCCGCCCCTCCCATGTCGGGACTCGAGTCGATCCGCCAGGGCATCGCGTCGTTCCTGGAGATGTTCGCGAAGGCGGAGTTCGTCGAGCTGAAGTTGTTCCCCGTTGGGCGGACCGTGGCCATCAAGACGACTGTGCGCTTCACCACCCGCAACGGCAAAGTGGGCGAGTTGGAGTCCGTTGACGTGTTCGAGCTGAACGAAGACTTCAAGATCTACAAGGGAACGGCCTACTGGGATACCGAGCCGTTCATGAAGCTGCTCCAGAGCTGACGGTTTCGGCGCTGTGGCTGAGCGTCAGTGAACGCCTGTTGAGGCGGGCCATAGCCTCACCGTGGTGTCGTAGGAGGCGCTTGCGAGCTGCCCATCGGGTAGCTCCGCGAGGCTCCGAACGAAGCCCGTGTGATGGTGAGAGGCAAGGACCGTGAAGTCAGCAAGGCGGGTGAGATGGATGCTGTCGTCCTCGCCTCCGCTCGCCACGCACTCCTCACGCAGAGGGATAATGGAGCACACGGCACCCGCGTGCACACGACGGCTGGCACAAGGCGTCAGGGCAAGACGCGGAGCTTGAGTGAGCTGCCACGTGGTCAGCTCGCCCGTGGCCTGGCCGGAGATGAGCCCTCCCGCAGGCAGTGCGGCGAGCGCACGCACCGGCACCCCCACCTGAACGGGAGCGGAGACCTCTGTCACGGTGCCCGTATTCCACAGGCGCACCGTTCCGTCTTCAGAGGCCGATGCGAGCAAGCCGTCCGCGAGCGGGGCGAGCGCCCAGACCCAGCCTGTGTGGCCATGCAGAGCGCCGCGAGGCTCTCCTTCGGCGGACCACAAGCGCACGAGTCCATCCGCACCACCACTCGCCATGAGTCCGTTCGAGAGCGAGGCGAAGCACAGGACAGCCCCCTCGTGGCGTCCGATGACCCGGGAAACAGCTCCGTCCCAGCAGCGCACCGTGCGGTCTCGCGAGGCGCTCCACAGCCGGCCCTGGGCATCCTCCGCCAGAGCGACGACGGAGGCAGTGTGGCCTGTGAGCACTGCGTCCGCCGACCATGTGTCTCCCGAGCGCCGCCACAGCCGCACGGTCCCGTCACGTGAAGCAGTGGCCAGGGTCCCGTTCCGGCGGGCCAGCACGTGCCAGACATAGCCCTGGTGGCCGGTGAGCACCTCGGCTGTGTCCTCGCGCACGGGCGTCTCACGCGTGTAGAGGACATCGGTGCGCATGACGTACTTGGTGCCCGAGGTGACTGCCTCTCCGTCGTGCCAGAGCTCGTGATCGAACACGATCAAGGTACCCGCCTCGGGCCGAACTACTCCGAGCAGCCCTGAGTCCTCGGAGCGCTCGGCATAGTAGCGGGTCGATCCTCCGGAGAACTCGCCACCATCGTTGAGGTAGAGCATGCACGTCAGCTGCGAGCGCACCTCGGAGTATGGCGCATAGGCTCCATCCCGATGGATGCAGAAGCGCTGGCCCCCACGGTAGCGGCAGAAGCGGAAGCGCGGGTTGAGGCCTCTCAGGCGCCATGCGTCACCTGACGCGTCCACAATGCGCTCGGGAAGGAAGGGCCGGATGCGCGCGAAGAAGGCCTCGGCGAGCGCTGCGTCATCGCGGACCAGCCGATCATTGTCCCGGTACGAAGGTGGGTAGTCGCCCCCCATGGCCTGGAAGCCCGCATGCTCTGCCTGCTGGATGATCCGGGCGCACTCGCCTCGAGAGAACACGCCTCTCAGCAAGAAGCACGGCAGGTCCGTCTGGACGCCTGCCTCCTGGCGCACCACTTCCGAGCTGTCCGCGAAAATTGGTTGCATGACCAAAATATGCCACGAGACAGCTCTGGGCGCAAGTCGAACGGATCTGCTCACGAGGTGCCTGACGAGAGCCGTAATGGGGCCTTCGCAATCTTCCTGCCTGCCGCCTAGCATGAGGCCCATGCTCCCTCTGCTGCTTCTCGTCGTCATGGCACAAGGTCCGGCAGTACCCGGCGAGACCACCTTGGTGTCCTTCTGCAAGCAGGGCAGGATGGCTGCATGTCAGGAGCTCAAGGAGCTCTTCCCCGAGAAGTACGCCGAGGTCATGGCGGAGCTCGCGAAGGCAGCCCTGCGGCGCGAGACTCTCAGGGCCGCTGAGGAAGCGGCCCGTGATGACGCAGACGCCAAGGACACTGAAGCCACCGGGGTTGAAGCCTCATCAGAAGCCTCGGGCGAGCCTCCCAACTGCGATGGGCAGAACCACCACGTCATCTCCCGCCCCATCGCCAAGGCACTCGAGGAGCATAGGACTCTGCGTGGGTTGTATGAACCTCGGGATAAGCGCTTTGAAGCCAAGGCCAAGGACAAGGAGTCGCACTGCGGCTACCAGGACTGGCACCGCAAGGTGGATGAGGAGGTCATCCAATGGCTCAAAGATCATGAGAAGGCGACACCAGCGCAGTTCATGCAGAAACTGCGAGAGATCTACCGCCGCAAGGACATGCTCGAGAGGTTTCCTCATGGCTTCTGATGTGCCTCCCTCCCGTTTCTTCGTACTCGAAGGCGGCATGTTCGGGCCACATGACACCAAGTTCAGCAAGATCGGGCCCGTCAACCGCAGCGAACCTCCTCAGTGCCCACGGTGTGGCGAGCACATGGGGATGCTGACGTGGCTGCCACCCTATCGTGTTGAGTTGGAGCTGTATGGCGCGGGGCTTGGTGACTTCGTGGAGGGACCTGGTTATGACGCGCTCGTCTCGGAGCGTGTCGTCGAGGCATATCGGGCGGAAGGACTGAATGGACTGCTCGGCTTCAACCCCGTAGAGGTGACGCGTGTGCGAAGGAGGCGTAAGGGCCCCACCCCCAGTGCCGTACCCTCCTACTTCGCCGTTACCGCCTGCTTCGGCCGTGGCGCCGTGGATGAGGCACGGAGCCGTATCCGTCGCTCAGAGCCAGTGACATGTCCTGAGTGCCGCTCGGCTGGGGTGGACTCCGTGCACGGCTTCGCCCTGGAGCCAGGCACCTGGCAGGGTGAGGATGTCTTCCGGCCTCGCGGCAAGCGGGGCAGCATCATCGTCTCCGAGCGCTTCGCCGAGCTCGTCCAGCGGCACGGCTTCACGAACATGAAGCTCACCCCCATTGAGGAATACGTGTGGGATCCTGACGGGAAGGGCCCGCCGCCAAGTACCCACGCAGCGCCAGGCTGAGTTCAGCGCTGCTACCGCGCGGTCTTCTTCGTGGAGGCCTTCTTGGCCGCAGCCTTCTTGGCCGCAGCCTTCTTGGCAGGCGCCTTCTTCGCTGGAGCCGGAGCGCTACCGGTCAGCACCGAGAGCACCTCGTCCACGTGCCCGTTCACCTTCACCTTGGGCCACACGTGCTTCACCACTCCCTGAGGATCAATGAGGAACGTGGAGCGGATGATGCCCATGAACGTGCGGCCGTAGTTCGTCTTCTCGCCCCACGCGCCATAGGCCTCGGCGACCTTGTGGTCCGTGTCCGCCAGCAATGGAAACGGCAGGCTGAACTTGGTGGCGAACTTCTCGTGGCTCTTCGTCGTGTCAGGCGACACGCCCAGCACCACCGCGCCCGCCTTCTCCAGCGCCGAGTGCTCATCGCGGAAGTTGCACGCCTCCACCGTACAGCCCGGGGTGTCGTCCTTGGGGTAGAAGTAGAGGACCACGTTCTTCCCCGCGAACTGCGAGAGCGACACGGTCTTTCCGGTGTGATCCTGAAGCTGGAAATGGGGTGCCTTGCTGCCTGCTTGTGGGATGGCCATGGCCCTCTGCTAATTCCGTCAGCCGACGCACGCAAGCACTACTTTACAGGTCACCCCTCGCACGCCCTCCCCAAGGTCAGTGCCCACCCTTCATTTCGTGGTCGTGGCCCTCCTCCCCCGGAGGGTGCGCCGATGCCTCCATCCGCTTCAGCCTGGCATGGCACTCCCCGACCGCCCGTGCCGCCTCCTCCCGGCGCCCTTCCGGGGCTACCCCCAGCTCCTTTGCCAGCCTTGCGCACTCGGCGCGCTGGGCATCCAGCGCATCCGTCCCCGGCCCTGTCGCTCCGGGAGTCGCCAGAGGCTGGGGCGGCAACGTCCCCCGCAGCGTCCTCAGCGCCTCCAGCCGCCGCTCCGCCTCGGGCCGGGCCTTCGAGCCCTTCGGGATGGCTTCGAAGGCAGCAATCACCGCATCCCACGCCGGGTCCCTTGGCGGCACCCCGCGCTGGATGAGAGCCGAGTACTGGGCCTCGGCCTTGGCCAGCTGCTCCGGGCCCTTGTCACAGCCCGGCCACACGAGCAGTCCCAGCACACACGCCACGGCGGCCCAGCGCCGCTGCCTCAAAGTGATGCCCATCGTCTCTCCCATGCTGGCCACCCGCTCGCCGCGCGGCTAGGGTGCGCCGCAGTGTCTGCTCTCTTCTTCGCATTCGCCGTCGGTCTCGGCCAGGGCCTGCTCCACGCGGTGGGGCCGGACCACTGCGCCGCCATGGCCACTCTCAATACCCTGGGACCCGGCCGGCGCCGGGCCGCCCTGCTCACCGCGCTGCGCTTCGCCTGTGGGCACGCGGCCGTGCTGGGCAGCGTCGCCGCTGTCTGCCTGCTGGCCGGCGTGGGCCTCTCGGAGACCTTCGAGCGCTGGGCCGAGGTGTTCGGCGGCGGCGTGCTCGTGGCCCTGGCCGTCACCGCGCTGCTCTTCCCCAACAGCCTGCGCCACGGCCACCCCCACCTGCGCGGCCACACCGAACAGCCCCACCACCACATCCACGAGACCGTGAGCACCGCGGCCGGAGCCCTCATGGCCATCAGCGGTGTGCGCTCGCTGCTGCTGGCGCTGCCCCCGCTCCTCATGGGCGGCAGCATGAGCCTGGCCGCGTGGAGCTACCTGCCGGGCTTCGCGTTGGGCATCCTGCTAGGCATGGGTGCTGTCGGCCTGCTCTTCGCCGAGGGCTTGTCCCGCCTGAGCTCCGGGCTCGCCACCTGGGTCCACCGCGCCGTCGCCCTGAGCTCCGGAGTGCTCGGCGCCTTCTGGATCGGCTCGCGGCTGTAGCGCCAGGCCCCGCGCCTACGTGCGCCGGTCCAGGATCCCCAGCGACAGCATCGCCACCAGGAAGCCGTAGACGACCTGCTCGGGCCGGTTGGCGTATGCCAGCAGCTCCGCCACCGTCCGGTTTCCGTCCACGCGAGGCAGCAGCTCGGCCTCCCACCGCTCCAGCTCCACCTCGTTGAGCTGATAGGACGGCGCCACCGCGGGGATGAGCCGATCCTCCGGCCGCAGCAGCCGGCGCAGGCGCTCGGGCTTGTAGAGCTTCTTCACCCCGCGGACGATCAGGTTCGCCGGGTGCAGATCCAGCTTGATGGACTCGGCGGCCGCCTTCTCCTTGAAGCTCATCACGTAGGTGCCGTCCTCCCACGAGAAGAGCGAGTAGATGATCGCCTTCACCTGCTGGCCCACGTAATAGAGCCGCTCGGTGTCCTTGAGCAGCCCGCGCTCCACCAGGATGTCCCCGGTGCGGCGGTTGGTCTTCGTGGCCACCGTGGCCGCATCCTGGAGCTGCTCGGGCCGGATCTTCCCCACCCGCACCAGGAACTGGCCGAACCGGTCCGACAGCAGGTTGGACAGCGCGAACACCGGCGTGCCGTGCTCGAAGTACACCACCTTCTTCACCTTGCCGCGCTGCACGCCCAGCTCCCCCGTCTCGCGCGACAGGTAGAAGGCGGTGATGAGCGAGGGCAGGTTGTCCTTCAGCTCGCCGCGGCGCATGCCAGGCCCACCCGCCCCCGCGGGCACCGGATCCGGCGGACGGCCGGGTTGCGGATGGCGCACCACCGTCACCGGCCCCTTCTGCATCGGGTTGGCCGTCAGGTTGGCGCCGCGGATCTCCGCGGAGAGGTTGCCGCCTCCGGTCACCTTGATGCGGCCGGTGAGCTCCATCGCGTCCTGCGGCCCCTCCTCCTCCACGTCGATGTCCAGCTCCACCTCGAAGGCGTCCTGGGGCCGGGGAGGCGGCTGCGCCTTCTTCTCCGGGGGCACCAGCTTGGCCACGGCCTCCAGCAGCTTCTGGGCCTCGAAGGGCTTCTCGAAGTAGCCCGCCGCGGCGTACTTCTGCCGGGCCTCGATGGCGTGCTTGCCACCCTTGAACACACCGGTGATGAAGAGCAGCGGGAGCTGCGGCTGCTCCTTCCGGAGCGAGTCCGCCAGGTGGTAGCCCATCATGTCGGGCAACAGGATGTCGATCACCGCCGCCGCCAGCGCCTGGCCGCGTGCCTGCTCGACGGCTTGCTTGCCGCGGCTGGCTCCGGTCACCTCATAGCCAGCATCCTCGAAGAGCTGCGTGAGAAGGGACAGAAGCTCCGGGTTGTCGTCGACGACGAGGATTCGGGGGGCCATCGGTGGGCGTAACCTATCAAAACCTGAATCCGGGATCAGGTACTGTTTGTGCTCCCAATGGGTGCATCTGGGCCGCCGGACGGATAGGTTCATACCCCCCATGGCCTCCCCCACCTCTCGCACCTACCTGCTCGCCGTGATGCTGAGCCTGGGGCTCGGAGCCTCCTTCAGCGCCCGGGCCCAGCAGGGGGACGGAGCGGATGGAGGGGGCTCCTTCCCAGCCGATGCCGGCTCGGCGGGCGAGGGCGGCGCGGATCGCGACAACCCTGAGGGCGAGGACTCCACGGGGCGCGTCGTCGTGAACTGCCGGAGCAGCAGCGACTGCTCGCCCCGCTTCAGCTGCCACAGTGGCAAGTGCCGCTACAGCGGCATCCGCGAGGCCGAGCGCGTGGGCTGTCTGCTGGGCCCCGAGGCGGCGATCGGGCTGGTGGGGGTAGGGCTGGTGGCGGCCTGGTGCAGGAGACGTTCGTGAGGCTTGGCTTCAAGGCGGACAACCTGTTGGAGCGCGTGGCGAACTGGCTGAACCTGGCGCCGCTGCCCGTGGTGCACGTCTTCTTCGGGATGATGAGCTCCCGGACGATGATGGCCGGAGTGCGGCTGGGCGTGTACGCGGCGCTCGCGGAGGGGCCCGCCACGGCCGAGGCGCTGGCCACGCGGCTGAAGCTCTCCCCCGAGGGCACGCATGCGCTGCTGGAGGGGCTGGTGTCCTGCGAGGTGGTGAAGCGCAAGCGCGACCGCTACCACCTGGATGAGCGGGCCCGGCGCTGGCTGGATCCGCGCTCGCCGCAGTACATCGGCGGCTTCATCGAGTTCAACTACGCCCAGTGGGCCTGGTGGAGCCAGCTCGAGGAGACGGTGCGCACCGGGCAGGCGGTGGACATCCACGACTTCGCCCCGGACGATCCCCGCTGGAGGGACTACATCCACGCCATGCACCAACTGGCGCGGCTGGCGGCGCCGGAGGTGGCCTCGGCCATCTCCCTTCCTCGCGGCGCGAAGCACGTGTTGGATCTCGGCGGCGCGCATGGCTGGTTCTCCGCCGAGCTGTGCCAGCGCCACCGTGGGTTGAAGGCCACCGTGCTGGATCTGGAGGGCAGCGCGCGCGTGGGGCGGGAGATCATCGCCTCGGCGGGGCTGGCGCACCTCGTGACTCACCGAGAGGGCAACATCCTCACCGCCGAGCTGGGGGGGCCGTACGACGCGGTGCTCCTCTTCCAGGTGGTGCACCACCTGTCTCCGGCGCAGAACGTGGCGCTGCTGCGCCGGGCTCGCACCGCGATGGCGCCCAAGGGCACGCTCGCCGTCCTGGAGTACCTGCGCGAGGACGTGGAGTCGGACCCGAGCGCCGCGGCCCTCATCGGCCTGCACTACTTCCTCACCTCGAAGGCAGCGGCCTATACCCCCGCCGAGATGGAGGGCTTCCTGGGCGACGCGGGCTTCCGCATCACCAGCACGCAACGCATCCGGCGCCTGCCGCTGCAGACGCTCATCCTCGCCCAGCCGGAGTGACGGCGCCCGCTCCCTCCGCCTCCGAGCCGGCAACCTTCTTCAAATGGGCCCCGCACCGGGCCGGGCTGCGCTACCCTGCACGCCGCCGTCATGTCCACAGCCTCCCCAGCCCCCGTGTCCGCCTCCGACGTGCCTCTCGTCGTCGACCTCGACGGGACGCTGGTGCGCACAGACACGCTCCACGAGAGCCTGCTCGTGCTCCTCAAGCGCAACCCGCTGCTGGTGGTGCTGGCGGCGCTCTGGATGCTCAAGGGCAAGGCCGCCTTCAAGGCCGAGGTGGGCCGGCGAGTGCGGCTGGATGCCTCGCGCCTGCCGTACAGCGAGCCGCTGCTGGCCTACCTTCGCGAGGAGAAGGCACGAGGCCGGACGCTGGTGCTGGCCACCGCGGCGGACCAGACGATCGCCGAAGGGGTGGCGGCCCACCTGGGCCTCTTCTCCGCGGTGTACGCCAGCGACGGCAAGGTGAACCTCTCGGGCGCGAGGAAGCTGGCGCGGCTGAAGCAGGCGCACCCCGAGTTCGACTACGCGGGGGACGGAGAGGTGGATCTGGCGCTGTGGCGCGAGGCCCGCCGGGCGCTGGTGGTGCATGGCTCGACCGGGCTGGAGCGGAAGGTGCGCGCGCTGGGCCGAGGGGAGGTGCGCGTCTTCGAGGCGCCCCGCACGGGCCTGCGCACGTGGGTGAAGGCGCTGCGCGTGCACCAGTGGGCCAAGAACGTGCTCGTCTTCGTCCCAGCGCTGGCGGCGCACAAGGGGTTGCAGCCCGAGCTGCTGCTGATGGCGGCGCTTGGGTTCGCGGCCTTCAGCCTGTGCGCCTCCAGCGTGTACATCCTCAATGATCTGCTGGATCTGGACTCGGATCGGCAGCACCCGACGAAGCGGAAGCGTCCCTTCGCCTCGGGGGATCTGCCGGTGAGGGTGGGGGTGGTGCTGGCCTCGGTGCTGCTGGTGGCGGGCTTCAGCGTGGCGCTGGTGCTGCTGCCGCTGCCCTTCGTGGGGCTGCTGGCCACGTACTACGTGGCGACCTTCGCCTACTCGCTGCACCTCAAGCAGGTGATGGTGCTGGATGTGGTGGTGCTGGCCGGCCTGTACACGGTGCGCATCTTCGGCGGCTCGCTGGCAACGGGCGTGCCCACCTCGAGCTGGCTCTTCACCTTCTCGATGTTCCTGTTCCTGTCGCTGGCGCTGGTGAAGCGGCTCTCCGAGGTGCGGCGGCTGCGGCTCGCCAACGAGGAGACGACGCCGGGCCGCGGCTACCTGGCCAGCGACTACGAGCAGCTGGCCAGCCTGGGGGCGGCGTCCGGCTATATCTCCGTACTGGTGCTGGCCTTCTACATCACCAGCAAGGACGTGACGGTCCTCTACGGCCACCCCGAGCGGCTGTGGCTGCTGTGCCCGGTGATGCTGTACTGGGTGAGCCGGGTGTGGCTGCTGGCTCACCGCGGGCAGGTGAACGAGGATCCGCTGGTCTTTGCGCTTCGAGACAAGGTGAGCTACGGCGTGGGGTTGGTGGCGGCGCTGGTGCTGCTGTCCTCCACGTAAGCAGGCCGGGATGACGAACGAGCATCAGTCCTGGGGGCGCTACCCACGCACCGCGCAGCAGGCGGCGCACCCCATCGTCTGGCAGACGGACCGGCTCCCCGAGGCCCGGAGCGGCACGCTGCTGCCTCACGGACTGGGGCGGAGCTATGGGGACTCGTGCCTCAACGAGGGCGGAACGCTGCTCACCACCGCCTCGCTGGATCGGCTGCTGGGCTTCGACGCGGCCACAGGCGTGGTGCGGTGCGAGGCGGGCGTCACCCTGGATACGATCCTGCGGCTGGCGGTGCCTCGGGGCTGGTTCCTCCCTGTCACGCCGGGGACCAAGTTCGTCACGGTGGGCGGGGCCATCGCCAACGATGTGCATGGCAAGAACCACCACCGGGCCGGGACGTTTGGGCGGTATGTGCGGCGCTTCGAGCTGCTGCGCTCGGATGGCAGCCGGCGCGTGTGCTCGCCGGAGGAGAACCGGGACTGGTACGAGGCCACCATCGCGGGCCTGGGGCTGACCGGGCTCATCCTCTGGGCCGAGGTGCAGCTGCGGCCCATCCACAACCCCTTCGTGCTCTCGGAGGCGGTGCCGCTGGAGAACCTGGACGCGTTCTTCGAGGTATCGCGCGAGTCGGAGCCGGACTACGAGTTCACGGTGGCGTGGCTGGACGGCCTGGCTCGCGGGCGCAGGCTGGGCCGCGGGATCTACTTCCGCGGCAACTTCGCCCCGCCGCAGCTGGAGGGACTGCCGCTGAAGAAGAGCCATCTGAACAGCCGCTCGGGGCTGCTGGCGGTGCCGTTCGATCTGCCGGGGTTCAGCCTCAACCGGCTGTCGGTGGCGGCGTTCAACTGGCTCTACTACCGGGTGAACCTGCTCAATCGCGGCTCCCGGCTCCAGCACTATGATCCGTTCTTCTATCCGCTGGACGCCGTGCACCAGTGGAACCGCATCTATGGGAGGCGGGGCTTCCTGCAGTTCCAGTGCGTGGTTCCGCACGCCACGGCGAAGGACGCGCTGCGGGAGATTCTGGAGCGCAGTGCGCGCGAGGTGCCCAGCTTCCTGAACGTGCTGAAGACGTTCGGGAGCGTGGACTCGCCGGGGTGGATGTCCTTCCCGCGGCCGGGGGTGACGCTGGCGCTGGACTTCGCGAATCGCGGCGAGCGCACCTGGAAGCTGGTGGCGGAGCTGGATCGCATCACGCGCGAGGCGGGCGGCGCGGTGTACCCGGCGAAGGACGCGCGGATGAGCGCTGAGAACTTCGCGGCGTACTTCCCACAGCTGGAGCGCTTCAAGCCGTACGTGGACCCCGCCTTCTCGTCTTCCTTCTGGCGCAGGGTGGACACAGCCAGATGACATCTATCCGGCTGGAGAGGAGAGCGCTCACGTCTGGGCCAGCTTCAACATGCTCGACTGGGAGAAGCTGCTCAGCTATTGCCGCATCGATCCGGCCGTGACCGTCCGCGCCGACGTCTACTACGAGCTGCCCTCGGGACTGCTCATCCTCCAGCTCCAGAATGCCCAGGGCTTCGGCCCGGGAGGCTATGGCTACCAGCTGCTGCGCCTCACCCGGCGATGAATTGACATCCACCGCGGGCTGACCCGAGGCTCCCGCGGTATGAAGGTCCTTCTCTTTGGCGCAACGGGGATGGTCGGGCAGGGAGCCCTGCGCGAGTGCCTGCTCGATCCCGAGGTAGAGCAGGTGCTCGCGGTCGGGCGCACCGCGACGGGGCAGCAGCACGCGAAGCTGCGCGAGCTCGTGCACAAGAACCTCCTGGACTTCTCGGGCGTGGAGAAGGAGTTCTCGGGCTACGACGCGTGCTTCTTCTGCCTGGGCATCTCCTCGGCGGGCATGTCGGAGCCGGACTACCGGCGTGTGACGTACGACATGCCGATGGCGGCGGCGCAGACCCTGGTGAGACTCAACCCTGGGATGACCTTCATCCAGCCGATGCATGGGGTGACGTCGAAGACGAAGCTATACAGGGTCGGCTATACGGTGATGGGGCCGCTCTACCCCCTGTTGAAGAGGCTCATCCCGAAGTACGTGACGACGACGGAGCAGGTGGGCCGCACGATGCTTGAGGTCGCCAAGAGCGGCGCCCCAAGCGTGTGCTCGAGAACCAGGACATCAACGGCCTTGGCGCCTCGAAAGCCTGACGGCCCGCTGCGTCCTCTCATGGGGCGAGCCAGCCTGTCTGGCGGTTGTCATGCCTCCGAGCCGGCCAGGCGGTAGAAGCCAAGCCAGGGCTGGCCGTCTGGACGGCAATGACCTCAATGCCATCTGCAACCTCGCGCGCGACGTAGAGAACTCCGTCGTCCGCCAGGACGGTACCGCTGTACGTGCAGGGCTTGCCCAACTCTATCCTCCATGACTCGATGAGTTCGGACGAGTAGGCTACGAGCGACATGTCCGCGCTGCGGTCATCCTGCTGACTGCACAGGGTGTTGTAGATCGTTCCGTCAGCGCCCAGTGCCGTCGAGAATCCGGAGACAGGGTGCGGTCCCCGCAGCAGCGTCCCCTCTGCCGAGTACCAGGAGGCGCTCGTTCCGCGATAGGCCAGCAAGGTGTCACCGAAGCCAACGAGGTCCACCCGCCAGGAAT
>Ga0247825_10000573_pt1 | contig 23517 bp, 19 predicted proteins | sample 13C_Vanillin_Day_FD_194413 | JGI IMG/M metagenome (GOLD analysis project Ga0247825, IMG submission 194413) | Soil microbial communities from agricultural site in Penn Yan, New York, United States - 13C_Vanillin_Day48 | ecosystem: Environmental > Terrestrial > Soil > Agricultural land | place...
TGATCACAGGGCTTTCGGGCTTCGGGCTTCGGGCGTCGGACTCAGGCTTCAGCCTCGCTGCACGACTAGACCGCAGCCCGTAGTCCGAAGCCCGTGGTCTGACGCCCGTTGTTCTTACACGTGCGCGGGTGTTTCGTTTACGAGCTTCGCCAGCGATTCATCGTACGGCGAGCGCGCGATCCCGCGCTCGGTGATGATGGCCGTCACGTACTTCGACGGCGTGACGTCGAACGCCGGGTTGCGGATCCGCGCACCCTCGGGTGTCAGGCGCGACGACCCGACGTGCGTAACTTCGCGCTCGTTGCGCTCCTCGATCGGAATGCGGCTGCCGTCCGGCGTCTTCAGGTCGACCGTCGAAATCGGCGCCGCCACGTAGAACGGGATGCCGTGCTCCTTCGCGAGCACCGCCACGGCATACGTGCCGATCTTGTTGGCGACGTCACCGTTCGCCGCGATGCGGTCGGCGCCGACGACGACGAGGTCGACGTTGCCCAGGCGCATCATCGCGCCCGCCATGTTGTCGGTGATGACCGTCGTGTCGATGCCGTCCTTGACCAGCTCCCACGCCGTCAGCCGCGCTCCCTGCAGGAATGGGCGCGTCTCGTCGGCGAGCACCGCGATGCGCTTCCCGGCCTCGGCCGCGGCGCGAATCACGCCGAGCGCCGTGCCGTAACCGGCGGTAGCAAGCGCGCCGGCGTTGCAGTGGGTCAGGATCCGAGCCGACTCCGGCACGAGCGTCGCGCCGTGCGCGCCCATTGCCCGGCAGCTCTCCACGTCCTCGTCGTGAATCTTCTGTGCCTCGACCTCGAGACGCTGCTTGAGCTCGTCGACGCTGCACCCGCCGTGCGCCGCCTCGGCAAACGTCTTCTTCATGCGCTCGATGGCCCAGAAGAGGTTCACAGCCGTCGGACGTGTCGACGCCATCAGGTCACAGAGCTTCTGGAACTCGGTGGTGAACTGCTTCGTGCCGGTCGCGGTACTGCGGCGCACCCCGAGCGCGAGGCCCATGGCCGCCGCGACACCGATCGCCGGCGCGCCGCGAATCACCATCGTCTTGATCGCCTTCGCAACGTCGCTCGCTGTCTTGCAGGTGACGTAGACCTCCGATGCCGGCAGCTTGCGCTGATCGATCATCACGACCGCGCCGTCTTTCCATTCAATCGTTGGAAGCATGACTAACCAGGAATCAGGTATCTGGAATCAGGGGTCCCTGATACCCGAATCCCGAATCCCTTCAGAAAAGTCCCACCGTGTTGCCGTTGTCGTCGATGTCGATGTTGTGGAACGCCGGCGTTTTGCCGAGACCTGGCATCCGCGAGACCTCGCCGCAGAGGGCGACGACGAAGCCGGCCCCCACGCTGGGCACGAGACCCCGGACCGGCAGGATGAACCCGGTCGGACGGTTCAGCAACGCCGGGTCGTGCGAGAGCGAGTTCTGGGTCTTCGCCATGCAGACCGGCGCCGTACCGAGCCCGAACTTCTCGATCTTCTGCAGATCCTTCTGCGCCTGCATCTGGAGGTCGATCCCCGCAGCCCCGTAGAGCTTCGTCGCGATCGCCTCGATCTGCTGCACGACCGGCGTGCCGTTCGGCGTGAGGAAATCGAACGTCGCCGGCTTTTCGCACGCGGCGACCACGGCATCCGCCAGGTCGGTCGCACCGTCGCCGCCGTTGGCGAATCCGGTGTGCACGACCACCGACTCGGCGCCAGCCTTCGCCGCCAACTCCTTCAGCAGGTCAATCTCCGCCTTGGTATCCGTCGGGAAGCTGTTGATCGCCACCACGCACGGCAGGCCGTACTGCCGGACGATCGCGATATGCGCGCTTAGGTTGTCGATGCCCTTCTTCACGGCATCGAGATCTTCCTGACCCAGGTCCTTGAACAGGCGGCCACCGTGCAGCTTCATCGACCGCACCGTGGTAACCAGAACCGCGGCGCTCGGAGCGAACCCGCCGAAACGACAAACGATGTCGCAGAACTTCTGGAAGCCGAGGTCGCTGGCAAAACCGGCTTCGGTGATGACGTAGTCGGCGATCTTGAGCGCCACACGATCCCCGATGATCGAGTTCGCGCCATGCGCGATGTTGCCGAACGGTCCGGCGTGCACGATCGCCGGCTGCCCTTCCATTGTCTGCACCAGGTTCGGCTTGAGGGCGTCCTTCAGGATCACCGTCATCGTCCCGGTCACCTTCAGGTCGTCCGCGGTGACCGGCTGGCCATCCACGTTCGACGCGACCACGATGCGGCCGAGCCGGGCTTTCAGGTCCTTGAGATCGCTGGCGAGCGCCAGCACCGCCATGACTTCCGACGCGGCCGTGATGATGAAGCCGGTCTCGCGGGGAATACCGTTCGCCTTGCCACCCAGGCCGCTGACGATGAACCGCAGCTGGCGGTCGTTCATGTCGAGCGTGCGCGGCCAGAGCACCGAGTGGATGTCGATCCGGAGCGGGTTGCCGTTGTAGATCGACGCGTCGATAGCCGCCGCGAGCAGGTTGTGCGCCGCCGCCACGGCCGGAAAGTCACCGTTGAACAGGAGGTTGATCTCCTCCATCGGCTGGACGAGCGCCTTGCCACCGCCGGTGCCGCCACCCTTCACGCCGAACACGGGGCCCATCGACGGCTCGCGAACGCACAACACCACCTTCTTGTTGCGCTTCCCGAGGCCCATCGTGAGCGAGACGCTGGTCGTCGTCTTTCCCTCGCCGGCCTTGGTCGGGGTCACCGCGGTCACGATCACCAGCTTGCCTTCCGGGCGGGCCTTCAGCCGATCGAGGACCGAGAGCCGGATCTTGGCGCGCGACTCACCGTAGAGTTCGAGTTCGTCCGGCTGGATGCCGGCGTTGGCGGCGACTTGTGCGATCGGAAGCATTCGTAATGTGTCCTCTGCGCCGGCCCTAGAGGAGCCGCGCGTCGAATGGAAGCGGGAGCAGTTCCGCCAGCCGGTAGTTCCCCGTCTGGCGCCGGAGGTTCGCGAGCAACACTTCGAGGTCGCCGCCGAATTCCCACAGAATCTGGCGGCACGGGCCACACGGCGGCGTCGGAGCCTCAGTATCGGCAACAACGGCCACCCGGCGGAACGTCCGATGTCCCTCGGAGAGCGCCTTGAACATCGCCACGCGCTCGGCGCAGATCGTCAGGCCGTAGGTCGCGTTCTCGATGTTGCAACCTGTGATGATAGTCCCGTCGGCGGTCTCCAGGGCAGCGCCAACCTTGAATCCGGAGAATCGGGCGTGAGCGTTCCGGCGCGCCTGTCGGGCCGCGGCGATTAATGCCTTCGCCGTATCAGCAGAGGGAATCACGCCGGGCTTGCCTGACAGGGCGCCGGCCCGGCTGTGCGAGGCCCGCCCTACGGACCGGCGCGAGGCCCGGTCTGCCGGTCGGGACCGCTCAGACACGCTCGATGATCCCTTCGAGAAGCGAGATGAACGATCCGCGCACCCGCCGGGCGGTTTCCATCACCTCGTCGTGGACGAGCGGCTGCGGCAGCACCCCGGCAGCCATGTTGGTAATGCAGGAGATGCCGAGCACCTCCAAACCCATGTGGCGGGCGGCGATCGCCTCCGGCGCGGTGGACATGCCGACGGCGTCGGCGCCGATTGTCCGGAAGAATCGGATTTCCGCGGGCGTTTCGTAACTGGGCCCGTGGACAGCCACGTACACACCGTGGGAGACCGGAATGCCGCGGGCTTTGGCCGCCTCGTCGGCCAGGCGGCGCAGCCGGGCGGAGTAGACCTCGCTCATGTCCGGAAAGCGGGGACCGAACCGCTCGTCGTTCGCCCCCACCAGCGGATTGCTCCCGAGCATGTTGATGTGGTCGTCGATGATCATCAACGCGCCCTGCGCGAAGCCGGTGTTGATGCCCCCGGCCGCATTCGTCAGGATGATGCGCTTCACGCCGAGGCGTCCCATCACGCGCGTCGCGAACACGACCGTGGAGAGGTCGTGCCCTTCGTAGAAATGCGCGCGCCCGCTCAACGCCGCGATCCGCTTCCCGCCGACGTTGCCGATCACGAGGCGCCCGGCGTGGCCGATCACGTTCGATGCCGGCCAGTGCGGCAACTCGCCGTAGGACGTCGCCACGGCGTCGAGCAGCGTGTCGGCGAAATCACCGAGCCCTGACCCGAGCACGATGGCCGTTTCCGGCAGGGCGCCGCACCGGCCCCGAATCACCTCGGCGGCTTCGACGACGTGGGCATACATGTCACTTCTGTTCACGCTTCTCAGTTCTCGCTTCTCGGTTCGTGTTCAGGTTCAGGTTCGAGGTTCGAGGTTCGAGGTTTCAGGTTTCAGGTTCGAGGTTCGCCGTTCATGATTCGTGGCTCACGTTCGTGGTTCGGAGCGGTAGTTCGGTGCTCGAACGTCGAACCCGGCACGTCGACCCGGGAACGACGAACCAAGAACGACGAACAGAGAACCGAACCTGAACACGAACCGAGGAGCGAGAACCGAGAAGTGTGAACACACGCTCCTACAGCAGCATCCCTGCAATGGTCGCCGTCAGGAAGTTCGCGAAGGTGCCGGCGAGCATCGCCCGCAGCCCGAGCCTCGCCAGGTCATGCCGGCGCTCGGGCGCCAGCGCGCCGATGCCGCCGATCTGAATCCCGATCGAGCTGAAGTTCGCAAACCCGCAGAGGGCGAACGTCGCGATTGTGAACGACTTCGGGTCGAGCGTCGCTTTCAGCGGCCCCAGCTGCGAGTACGCGACAAATTCGTTGAGCACCATCCGGGTCCCCAGCAGGTTGCCAACGGTGGCCGCGTCGCGCCAGGGCACGCCAAGGCTCCAGGCGATCGGCGAAAACACCCAGCCGAAAATCTGCTGCATGCTGAGTCCCACCAGTCCGAGGATGGCGTTGAGGAGGGCGATGAGCGCCAGGAACGAGATCAGCATCGCACCGACGTTGAGCGCCAGGTGCAAGCCCTCACCGGTGCCGCGGCCGGCGGCGTCGATGACGTTGACGTCCGTGCGCTCCACATCCAGACGCACCGTCCCCATCGTCTCCGGCACGCGCGTCTCAGGGACGAAGATCTTCGCCATCATCAGCGTGCCCGGGGCGGTCATGATGACAGCGGTGAGCAGGTGCTGCGCTTCGACACCGAACAGGATGTAGGCCGCCATGACTCCGCCGGAGATGTGCGCCATCCCCGCGGTCATCACCGTCATCAGCTCCGATTCGGTCATCCGCGGCAGGAACGGACGGATGGTCAGCGGCGCTTCGGTCTGACCCATGAAGATGCTGGCCGCAACGTTGAGCGATTCGGCGCCGCTGGCGCGCATGAAGCGGCGCATCACCACGGCGAACAGCCGAACGATCACCTGCATCACGCCGAAGTAGTAGAGGATGGCGAACAGCGCCGCGATGAAAATGATCGTGGGCAGCACCATGAACGCGAAGATGTTCGCGTATTGGCCGCCGTCGGCGCCGAGGACGTTCGTCATGATCTTCGGCCAGACGTCGGGGTTGCCGAGCGGACCAAACACGAACGACGAGCCGACGTAGGTGAAGTTCAGCAGCTTCGTGATGACGCCGCCAAGCGACTGGAAGACCTGCTGGCCGACGGCCGTCTTCAGCACGATAAGCGCGAAGAGGAACTGCAGGCTGAGGCCCCAGCCGACCGTGCGGTAATCGATGGCCCGCCGGGCTGACGACAGGCAGTACGCCAGCGCCAGGATGACCGCCAGACCGGCGATCGGCTGAATGCGTGTGGCGCCCGCGAAGCCGAGGCCGATGGCAGCCAGCGCGACGGCGGCCAGCGCGCCAAGGACCATGAAGTCGGCACGTGTCACAGGCTGGCGTCCGAGCTGGGGGTCGGAAGTAGCAGTGGTCATCCTGTCTGTCCTTGGTGCGCCGGGCTGGCCGCTCTCACGTAGAACCGGGTCTTCACTTGACGTGAGCGATCACGTGCTCGCGCCGCGGCGGCGGCTGATCGCTGATTTCAATCGCGCTCGTGCAGAGCGTCAGCGCATCCGCCACGCCGAGACCGTCGCGATGATGCAGTTCCACGAGCAGATCCCCCGCACGGACTTCGTCACCGATGCCGACCCGCGCGACGATGCCCACGGCGTGATCGACGGGATCGCCCACCTTCGATCGGCCGGCACCGAGCAGGTTGCTCGCGACGCCGAGCGATTCGGCGCGCAGCATGGTCACGAAGCCGGCTCGAGGCGCCACGACCTGTGCGCGCCCGGGCGCAGCTGGCAGCCGGCTGTAATCGTCAACGACCCGCGGGTCGCCGCCCTGTCGCTCGATCAGCTGCGCAAACCTGGCGAGCGCCTGTCCGGACGTCAGCGCGGCCTCGACCCTGGCGCTGGCCGCCTCCTCATCCGCTCCGGCCCCCAGCGCCACCATCCGGGCGCCGAGCTGCTGCACCACCGTCGTCAGTTCGACCGGTCCGCGCCCCTTCAGCGTCTCGAGGCACTCTATGACTTCCAGCGCGTTACCAATCGCGTGGCCGAGCGGCGCTTCCATTTCCGTGATGAACGCCTCGGTGCGCACACCGGCATGCCGGCCGATCGCGACCATCGACTCCGCCAGCGCCGTTGCCTGAGACAGCGTCTTCATGAAGGCGCCGTCGCCGCACTTGACGTCGAGCACCAGCGCGTCGCTCCCCTCCGCCAGCTTCTTGCTCATGATCGACGCGGAGATCAGCGGAATGCTCTCGACGGTGGCTGTCACGTCGCGCAACGCGTAAAGCTTCTTGTCGGCCGGCGCGAGTTCCGCGGTCTGGCCGATGATGGCCGTCCCGATGTCCCGCAACTGGCGCTTGAACTCGTCGATGCTGAGATCGATGCGATAGCCCGGGATGGACTCGAGCTTGTCGAGGGTCCCGCCGGTGTGCCCCAGGCCACGGCCGGACATCTTGGGCACCACGACGCCGCAGGCGGCGACGACGGGCGCGAGCACGATGGAGACCTTGTCCCCGACGCCACCGGTGCTGTGTTTGCCGACCTTGACTCCCGGGACGTCCGACAGGTCGACCCGCTCGCCCGAACGCACCATCGCATCGGTGAGCCACGCGGTTTCCTGGTCGGTCATGCCGCGCAGGACGACCGCCATCAGGAGGGCCGACGCCTGATAGTCGGGGATCGAGCCGTCGGTCACGCCCTGGATGAACAGGTCAATCGCCTCGCGTGACAGCGCCTGCCCGTCACGCTTCCGGGCGATGACATCCACGAATCGCATGAAGGACGGTCAGTATACCTTCGGGCCCCGATTCGCCCCTTCCGTCAGGCGCACGCCGCGACACCAGACAAATCGACAACGGCCACCCGGAATCGAACCGGCGTGGCTCGAAAACGGCGCCGAATCGTGGCACGGGGGCGTTGCATTGGGCCTGCTGGCTTGGCCACGGGCACACTCGTCATGACGGCGCCCCGAAGAAAACGCCGCGGGTCAAACAGCGACGCTGGCTGATTTTGCCCCCGTGCAGAAGCGCCGCGTGGGCGGTCTCGCTGTACCCACGCACGCACCCGTCCATGGTCGGCGCCGGATCGGTTGACGTCCGTTGCCGGCCGACTGATGGCGGCCGTCTGACACTCGTCGTCCACCCGGATACGCGGCTGCTCGATTAACGCTGCGTTCGGGTGAAGTAAGCGTCGTGCTCCAGACGCATGCACCCGAGCTATCTCGGCCACGCGTGCGCGTGATGGTGGCAGTCGATGGCACACGTGCACCTTCAACAGACGTCACCGTGGGAAGACGAGTGGGACACGCAATCGAAGCACCTGTCGATCCGGCCACCGTCGATTTCGACGCTTTGTCGCAGTTGTCGCTGCTGTTCCGCCCCTTCACGTAAGTACAATCGGGGCCGATGAGACACTGGACCCCTGTCTTCTTCGTGCTCGCCGCGATCGTCGCGTGGATGGTCGTGCCGCGTCTGCACGCTCAGCAGGCGACAGCGAGCCCAGCCGTTCTCAGTACGGTCGAACGATTGCGCGCGTTTGTCGCTGCGCCGGCGAACGGCGGCTACATCGCTGGAGAAACACTTGTGAAGTTCCGCGAGGGGACGGCCCCGGCGGATCAGAGCCGGGCGCTGTCTGCACTGCGCCGCGGCACGACCGGCGCGAGCCGGTGGATCGGCAACAGCGTCCTGCTCGTCTCGACACCCGATGACGGCGATGCCACGGCGATCGCCGCCACGCTGGCCCGGCAGCCCGAAGTGGAGTGGGCGCAGCCGAACTACGTCCGCAAGCGGAAGCTGCGACCGAACGATCCAGGGTATTCCCTCCAGTGGAATATGAACCTGATCAACGTTCCGACCGCGTGGGACATCAACAAGGGTTCGGCGCCAACGGTGACCGTGGCGCTCATCGACAGCGGCGTCAACACCACGACGACCACACCGACATTCCGGTTGTGGACCGGTGATCGCTTCGAGGACGTGGCCATTCCCTTCGCGATCAACCCCGACATCTCGGCGGGCCGGATCAAGGCGGGACGAGATTTCGTTTTCTGGAACGGGCCGGTCCTCGACATGGACGGGCACGGCACACAGGTCGCTGGAACGCTCCTCCAGGAAACCAACAACAACGTTGGCACGGCGGGCATCGCCTATCAGGCCATCCTGCTCCCGCTGAAGGTGTGCTTTGGCTACTGGGACGTGCAGCTGCTCCTCGGAATGGCCAACATTCCCGGGTTTGCGGATCCGGACGATGTCGGGTGCCCGGATGACGCAATCGGCCAGGCGATCCGATTCGCGGCGGATTCGGGGGCGCAGATCATCAACATCAGCCTGAGCGGCGGTGCGCCGGCGCCGTTCCTGCGCGATGCCCTCAACTACGCCGTCTCGCGCGGGGCGTTCGTGGCGATGGCCGTCGGCAACGAGTTCATGGACGGCAACCCGACCGAGTACCCGGCCGCGTACGCCGCGCAGATCGACGGCGCGGTGGCCGTGGGTGCGGTCAATCGATCGTCGAAGCGGGCGCCCTACTCCAACACCGGCTCCTATGTGGAACTCGTCGCGCCGGGTGGTGACTTCAGTGACGGAGCACTCGACGGACTCATCACCCAGGTCGGCCTGGACTTCGCCCTGTTCGACCCGGCTGTCGTGAGGCCGCGGTTCGACCGGTACCGCCTGATCTCCGTCGAAGGCACGTCGGCTGCAGCTCCGCACGTCGCCGGCGTCGCCGCGATGCTGCATGCTCAGGGAATCACCAATCCTGCGGCCATCGAGTCGGCGCTGGAGCGTACGGCCACGGATCTCGGTACAACCGGTCGCGACGCCGAGTACGGGTTCGGGCTGATCAATGCGCGCGCCGCAGTACGCGGCATGGGGCTCGCTCGATGAGCGGCGGACGCATGCCTATCGCGGATCGAAGAGCATTCGCACCACGAGGACACGAGGTACTGCTGTTGCTCGTGATTCTCCTATGGGCGAGCCGCGCTGGCGCCCAGTCGCTGGAGGTGCACGGCTTCGCCGACGTCGGCGCCATGCGGTTCACCGCCAGTGACAGTTTCGACGCGACATTCGGATCGCCCGTCGGCGTCGTGTTCGGTGGCGGGGGCGGCGTGGTCCTGCCGCAGAAGATTTTTATCGACGCCCGCGCGTCCCGGTTCAAGAAGGACGGCGAACGGGTGCTCGTGAGCGACGGCGAGATCTTTCCGCTCGGCATCACCAGCACCGTGACGATCACGCCATTCGAGATCAGCGCCGGCTACCGGTTCGGCCGGGCTACTGACAACGTCCGGCCGTACGCCGGGGGCGGCATCAGCTGGTATCGCTACGAGCAGACCGATCAGTTCGCGACGCCGGACGAGAACGTCAACGAGACGTACACCGGGTTCCATCTGCTTGGCGGCGCCGAATTCCGCGTCAGCCGATGGCTGGGAATTGCCGGTGAGGCCGCCTGGACGACCGTGCCCGATGGGCTCGGCCAGGAACCGACCAGCATCGGCACCCAGTTCGACGAGACCGATCTCGGTGGGGTGACCTTTCGGGCCAAGGTCGTGATCGGGCGCTGACCGTGCCACCGCCATCCGCGTTTGCCAGGCGCGTTCTCGCCGCCGTCCGCCGCATTCCCACCGGCTTCGTCGCCACCTACGGCGACATTGCGGCGCGGGCTGGTTCGCCTCGCGCCCATCGCGCGGTCGGCAGTATCCTTCGCGAGTGCCGCGATCCTGGGACACCCTGTCACCGGGTCATCGCCGCGGGCGGTGCGCTGGGTGGCTACGGCAGCAACCTTCACGTCAAGCGCGAACTGCTCCGCGCCGAGGGACACGAGGTCGGCCTGCGGCGGATTCGGCGATTCAACGCGGTCAGGTGGACGGGGTCGGTTCGACGTTCGCGCGCCTAGGCCGCCATCCCGTGAGCCGGGATCTGACCAGGGTCCGGGCTCCGCAGTTCTGGAGGAATCGGCCTCGCACGAGTAGCGTCGGTCGAACCGCTGACCCCCGGGGCTCGTCTTGAACCCCGTGACCTTCGCAGCCGGGCAACCTCTCGCTCCGCCCGTCCCGTCTAAGTCTGCAGGAAATGTGAGAGCGGCCGATCTGGAACTGGCACAGCGGTGCCGGGACGGCGACGCGGCAGCCTTCGAGGAACTCTATCGAGCGCACGCCGGGCGCCTCTACAACCTGCTGTTCCGGATGGCCGGGTCGGCGCAGGATGCCGAGGACCTGCTGCAGGAGGTATTTCTGCACGCCTACCGGAAACTGGCCAGTTTCCGGGGCGACTCGACGCTCGGCACATGGCTGTATCGTCTGGCGGTGAATCACTGCCTGGACGTGCTGCGGGGCCGGCAGAAGAAGATGCAGCGCTCGACCGATTCGCTGGACGAGGAAGGCGCCATGGAACCGGCAGCGGCCATGCCGGTGGTACCCACCGCGGTCAGCCGGCTGGACCTGGATCGGGCAATTGCCCAGCTGCCGGCCGGGTGCCGGACGGCGTTCGTCCTGCACGATGTCGAGGGATTCGAGCACCATGAGGTCGCAAGCCTGCTGGGGATATCCCAGGGCACTTCGAAATCGCAGGTGCACAAGGCACGGATGAAACTGAGGGCGCTGCTCAGCGGCGCGGCACGATGAACTGCCACGAAATCGAGCTGGAGCTCGGGGACTACGTCGACGGAACGCTCGCGCCGGATCGGGCGAGGGCCGTGGATGCGCACGTCAGCACGTGTGTGCGGTGCCGGTCGATCGTGGCGGATTTCACCGCCATTCGCGGAGCGGCCCGAACGATGGAGCCGCACATGCCCGCTGCTCATGTCTGGACGCAGATCGCCGCCGCCTTCGAACAGGAGCAGCGCGCCGGTCATCCGGACCGGGCGTTGCCGACGAGTTGGTGGCGTCTGGCGACGGGTGCGCTGGCGTGGAAGCCGCTCGTCGCCGCAGCCGCGATGGTGGCCGTGCTGATTGGCGGAACATGGCTGGCCTGGTACGACGCGTCGACCCGGGCCGGCGTGCGGCAGGCTGCGAACGCACCCACTTCGGTCGTCACCGGCTACGACGCGACGATCGACGCGGAGGTCCAGCTCGCGGAACAGCACTATTCCAGCGCGATCGGCGATCTCGAAAAGGTCACCCAGGCCGAAAGCGGCTCGCTCGATCCCGAGACCGCGAAGGTCATGCAGGCCAATCTCGCGGTGATCGATCAGGCGATCGGCCAGAGCCGCGAAGCGCTGAAGTCGGAGCCAGCCAGCACGGTGGCACAGGAAAGTCTCTTCGATGCCTTGCGCAGCAAGGTGCAGCTGCTGCAGGACACGGTGGCGTTGATCAACGAGATGCGCAAGGGCAACCCGGAAGGCGCCGCGCGCATCATGTCCGGAATGAGCCAATGAAAACGATTACAGGCATCCTGATCTCCTACGCGCTCGCGGTGCCGTCGGCGCCCGCCGCGGCGCAGGGCGACATGCAGCACCAGGTCGAGCGCATCGTCTCGAGCGCTTTGACGCTGGCAGCCGACGCGCTCGACGACCTCGTCGACGCACGCGCCGCCCGTCAGCGCGGGTCGCGCGTCCGCGACGACCGAGGTCCGGAGTATACGGAGAAATTCGAAAAGACCGTCCGGCTGGGCCGCAATGGGCGCCTCGAACTGACCAGCCTCTCGGGCGACGTCGAGATCACGGGCGGCTCGGGAGACGACGTGAAGATCACGGCGACGAAGATCACGCATTCCGGCAACGAACAGAACGCGCGGGCAGCGCTCGGCGCCATGGCCATAGAGGTCAACGAACGGCCAGGCGGCGTTGCCATCGCGGCGCAACCGACCCGCGGCCGCACGAACAGCGTCGAGGTGGACTACGTCATCAGCGTGCCGTCGGGCACCAGCCTGGACCTGAAGACCTACTCGGGCGACGTGACGATCCGGAACATCGCGGCCGACGTCCGCCTCAAGTCCTATTCGGGTGACGTGGTGATTCGGGACGGCAAACCGACGATCGACCTCGAATCGATCAGCGGCGACGTGAGTATCGAACAGATCGAGAGCGAGCGGGTGAAAGTGAACTCCATCAGCGGCGACGTGATCTTCCGCGGCAAGCTCTCGAAGACCGGGCGGTACGAGCTGAGCACCAACTCCGGCGATGTGCAGGTGATTACCGACGGCGGCGCCAACTTCGAGGTCGAGGCACGCACGTTCAGCGGCGACGTCTCGTCGGATTTCGCGATGAAGCTCGGAACCCTGCCCTCCTCTTTAACTGCCAACGGACGGGGCGCGCGGCGCAACAACGATATCCGCGGCACCGTGAACGACGGCGGCGCGCTGCTCTCGCTGCACTCCTTCAGCGGCGACATCCTGATCACAAAACGGTGAAGCTCGTCGCGCCGGTCGTTGCCGCCCTGGCGATCTGGACGGGTGTCCAGGTCACGGCCGGCGACGCCGTCCTGGGGGCGCAGCAGCGCCGCCTTTCTCCATCATCCATCTCGCGGGTCGATCGCGACGAGTTGATGCGCGTCGTCCGTACCCTGTCGCAGCCCTCGTTCGAAGGACGCCGCACCGGCACGCCTGGCGGCGCGCTCGCGCGGCAGTTCATCCGGGACACCTTTCGGCAAATTGGACTGGCGCCCCCGGTACGCGACTTCCTGCAGCCGTTCGCGTTCGTCCAGCCTCCGCCTGGCAGGCTGTCGGGGTCGGCAACCCGGACGGGGCCAATCGAGGGCGCGAACGTGCTCGCGGTGCAGAAGGGCCGTCAACCGCTTGCCACAGCGGTGATCGTGTCGGCTCATTACGACCACCTGGGGTTCGTGAACGGCGCAACCTATCCAGGCGCAGACGACAACGCGTCAGGCATAGCGGCGTTGCTGGCCGTCGCCCGTTACCTTCATGCCCACCCGCCTGCCCATACCGTGGTCTTCGCCGCGTTCGATGCGGAGGAACAGGGCCTGCAGGGGGCAAAGGCGTTCGTCCAGTCCCCACCGGTGCCGCTGACGACGATCGCGCTCAACGTCAACTTCGACATGGTGTCGCGGAACGACCGTCACGAGATCTACGCGGCAGGGACCTTCCAGAATCCGTCGCTGCGGCCGCTGGTCGCCGAGGTTCAACAGCGAACGTCAGTCGCAATCAAATTCGGACACGATCGGCCGGACGCGAGGGGGAGCACCGACGACGACTGGACGCTGCAGTCCGACCACGGCGTATTTCATCAGGCCGGCGTACCCTTCATCTACTTCGGCGTCGAAGACCACCGCGACTACCACAAAGCCACCGATACCGCCGACAAGATCGAGCCCGCGTTTTTCGGCGACGTGGTCGAAATGCTGGTCGATTTCGTCATCACCGCGGATCAGCGGCTGCCGTAGAGGCCAACCTCGAGGTCGGCCTTCGGCAGGCCGGCGCGATCCGATCGCCGGCGGCATGCGTCGCCATCGCGATCAGAACAGCGGCTGCGCCTCCGGCAGGGAGAACTGGACCGTCACCGTCATCACGATCGGCACAGGCGTGCCGTTCAGGAGAGTCGGCGTGAATTCCCACTGCTGGACGCTGTCGAGCGCGGCTTGATCGAGCAGCGGGATGGATCGCAGGACTCGTGCCTCTGCCACGCGCCCTTGCTCATCGATCGTGACTTCCATGATCACGACGCCCTGGACGCGAGCGCTCTTTGCGACCTCCGGGTAGACCGGGTTGACGTGTCTCGTTTTCGTTGGCGGCCGAACGTTCCCGCCGACGCGCACAGGCGATTGCGACGTGGCGCCTGGCCCCGTGACGCGCGCCACGGCGCCTCCGGGCCGCACCTCGGTGACCGCCACTCGCTTCTCGAGTTCGCGTGTCCGCTCGAGTTCCCGCTCCATCGCCTGGAGCTGCTTGCTCAACTCCAGCACACGGGGGTCCTGCTCGCCGAACTGCGCGGCGGCCCGACTTCGTTCTTCCCTGAGAGTGCTGAGCCGGCGTTCGAACTCGGCGAGTTCGTTTCCGGGGTCGGCCGTGGTGAACCTGGCAAGAACCGCACGGCCAGCCGCCGCTGACCCGTCGCTCTGCGTCGCGATCGCATCCGCCTCACCATCGAACCGGGCGGTGACGAGGAAGGCAATCGGCGGATCCGCCGGCGACTGATAGCGCCACTGCCGCACCGCGGCCGTCGCAGCATTGGAGAAGGCCTCACCGGCCCGGACCCGTGCGGCCTGGTCAGCGGGATCGCCAGCGCCGACTTCGACGCTGATCTGACGCACCCCGGAAATGGCTCCCGACGAGTCGAGGGTCACCTGGAGCGTCACGACCCCGCGATACCCCGATTCCCGCAGTTGTGACGGATACGGCACGGGTACTGAGAACAGACGCCGCGGGATCGGATTCTCAGGCGTGATCGGCTTCGTGCCTGCAGGCGTTGCAACGACAGTGGCGGGTCCCGGCCGCGGAGCGCCGCCACTCCGCGGCCCCTGGGCGACCCGCGTCCATGAAGCCGCGGCGGGAGTCGGCTCGACTGCAGGGGTGGGCGCGCTGTCCGGTACCTGCTCCACCGAGACAGGCGCAGCCAGCGGCGGCGTACCGGCAGCAGACACGATGGGGAATGCCTGACTCGCATACCAGGCGGTGCCGAGCACGGCCCCGATGACGAAGCCAGCCGAGACGACGATCCGGGGTGACGACATGACGCCCTCCTTCGATAGCCGCACGATGCGAGTGAACAACTGGCGGCGCCGGGCGAATGCCGGCGCCGGACGGACTGGGCCCGCGTCGGCGAACGTCATGAGCGCCTCGATGTAGACCCGGCGGTTGCCGGTTGCGAGGACGGTCAGTTCGTCAACCAGTTCCTCGCGCGCGAGCTGGATGCGGGACGTCAACCAGAGGATCGCGGGGTGGAACCAGAGCACGGTCCGGACACTCTCCTCGCCAAGCACCCATAACCAGTCCCGGCGCTGGACGTGAAACAACTCGTGGGTGACGACGGCGCGGCGCAAGGCGGCCGGCTGCTCCGCGAGCGTCTCGGGCAGCAGGACGACCGGTCTCCAGACGCCGAATGTCGCGGGTTGCGTGAGCCCGTCGACACATCGCAGCGTCGCCCTCGTGCCGAGCGTCGACTGGATCTCGTCGTAGATTGCATCCTCGACCGCGATGCCCCGGCGCCGCAGTGCGCGCAGACGAATCAAGCCGACTGCCAGCCACGCGGCGCGTCCACAGGCGCCGACGCCAATTGCGAGAGCCGCGGCAAGTGCCCACGGGATCTCGGGGCCTGGTGCCGGCGCCGACGCCGTTTCCGCCGAGACGACGTCTGAATTCAGGAGAGCCACAGCCACTGCCGGTTCGTCAAACGGCAGCTCCGAGGAAACGGCTGCTCGAGGCCGCTGCAGCACCAGCGGCATGACCAGACACGCGGCAAGCACCACGCGCCAGCAGAGATAGCGCGTGCCGGCCGACGCGATTCGCAACACCTGCAGGATCAGCGCAGCGGCGGCGGCGATGACGCCGACCTGCAGTGTAAAGGCAGCGACGTTGAGCATCAGGTCCCGGCTCATCACTCCTCCCCGTCGGATCCCTCGAGCAGTTTCTCGACGATCCGCTTCTGCTTCGCCGTGAGCTTGTTGTCGCGCGCGAGGTGGACGAGAAGTGCATCGGACGCGCCGTCGAACACTCGATCCAGAAAATCGCGGACCATGCCACCGATGACCTGCTGGCGCGGCTTCGCCGGACGGTAAACGTGAGCCTTCTCGTGCGTGGCTTTCGTGAGGTAACCCTTCTCCTGCAGGATGCGCATGAGCGTCATCACCGTCGTGTACGCGATTAGTCGCGACTCGCTCAGCGCCGCGTGCACGTCGCGGACAGTCGCCTCGTCCTTGCGCCAGACGACTTTCATGATGGCGAGTTCCTGCGGCGTCAGGGTCGGATGCGGTTTTCGCATGGTTCAGTGTGCCGGGGCTCCGGTTCGTTCGATGGTGAGTCCGTGCGACCTGCTAACTATTAAGTAATTAGTAGATACGTGTCAAGACGCAAAGAAAAGGCCGGGCAAACGCCCGGCATTTACTATCTCTCCCCGCCGACCGCCGACTAGCGGCGACCCGCCGACAGCCTACCCGATGGCCATCAAGTCGAACTGTTCGTGATGGAGTTGCGCATCGGGCCTGACCGCGATCTCGCGGCCGATGGACTGCTTGAGATCGCGGAAGACGGCCCGCTCTTCGTCGCGCAGCGCACGAGCGATGTCGGGATTGACCCGCAGAATCAGGCTCTGGCCGTCGAGGTCGGCGCTGATCTTCTTCACCTCGGTCAGGATCTCGTAGCAGATCGTTGCGCTCGACTTGATCACCGACGCGCCGGCACAGTACGGGCACGGCTCCGTCAACGCGCGTTCCAGGCTCTGCTTCACGCGCTTGCGCGTGATGATGACCAGCCCGAAATCCTGCACCTGGAGCGCCTTCGACGGCGCCCGGTCCTTGCGCAGTTCCTGCTCGACTGCCTGGAAGACCTTCTGGCGGTTCTTCTTCTCCTCCATGTCGATGAAGTCGAGCACGATGATCCCGCCGAGATCGCGCAGGCGGACCTGCCGGACGATCTCCTTGGCCGCTTCGAGGTTCGTCTTGATGATCGTGTCCTCGAGCCGGCCCGCGCTCTTTTTGCCGACGTACCGCCCGGTGTTCACGTCGATGGCGACGAGCGCCTCGGTCTGGTTGATCACGATCGATCCCCCGGACTTCAGCCACACCTTGCTGCGCAGCGCCTTGTCGATCTCCGCCTGGACGCCGTACTCCTCGAAGATCGGGTACTCCTTCTCGTACAGCTTCACCTTCGGTGCGAGCGACGGCATGATCCGCTCGATCAGTTCCAGCACGCGACGGTGCTCCAGCCCGTTGTCGATCCGGATCGCCTGGAAGTCGTCGGTGAGCAGGTCGCGCAGCAGCTTTGCCACCAGGCTCTGCTCCTGGTAGACGACGGCGGGGGCACGCGAGCTTTCGGCTTTCTGCCGGATCTCGGTCCAGACGCGATGGAAGTAACTCAGGTCCGAGACGATGTCTTCCTTGGGGCGCGAAGCGGCAGCGGTCCGGATGATGACGCCACCGGTAAAGCCGTGCTGTTCGCGGAATTCCCGGACGATGCCCCGGAGGCGGCTGCGCTCCTCGCGTGAGTCGATCTTGCGGGAGACGCCGACGTGATCGACCGTCGGCATGAAGACCAGGAAGCGGCCAGGCATAGTGGCGTGCGAGGTAAGGCGCGCGCCCTTCGTCCCGAGCGGCTCCTTGGCCACCTGGACGATGATCTCCTGCCCCTCCTTCAGGAGTTCTTCGATTTTCGGCTCGGGCTGCTTCTCCCGTTCGCCATTCCGATCGCGGGACGGACGGCCCCCCGAGCGGCCCTTGTCGGCAACAGTAGCGGCCGTTCCGTTCGGAGTGGAACCGGTCCTGCTGTCTTCCTCGTCGGTTTCGAGGCGGTCGAATTCCTCGAAGGTGGCGATGACGTCAGAAACGTAGAGAAAACCGTCGCGTTCGAGACCAAGATCAACAAACGCCGACTGCATGCCGGGGAGAACTTTCGAAACCCGGCCCTTGTACAGATTGCCTACGACACCACGGGACCGTTCGCGCTCGATGAAGATCTCGGCAACCTGATCGTCCTCGAGGATCGCGACACGTGTTTCGTGGGCGGTCGAGGAGATGATCATCTCCTTGGTCATGCCCGGAACTCCGACTGGCTGACCCGAGCTGCCGTACTCCAGCCGACAGGTGTTCGCTGCGCCACATCATGGCGAGGACGCACACGAATAGCGCGAGAACCTGGCGCAGCTCGTGTAACCCGACGGTTGGCGGCATCTCGATCAGCACGGTGTGGGGTGTCGGGCCTCGGACGTCGGGCTTCGGGCTTCGTCACCCGACGCCTGACACCTGACGCCCGTCGCCCTAGTTAGTGAATCGCCGCATCCGCACGTTGAGAATCAGGCCGAATCCCACCAGGGTGGCGATCATGGAGGATCCGCCGTAGCTCATGAGCGGCAGCGTCAGACCTTTGACCGGCGCTAAACCGGCCGACATCGTGATGTTGTAAATCACCTGGAACGTGAAGCTGGCCAGCACTCCCAGCACCAGGTATGCGCCCAGCCGGTCCTTGGCCAGACGGGCCGCGTCCAGCGAGCGCAGGATAACGAACAGGTAGAGCCCGAGCGTCACGAGGACGCCGACGAACCCACGCTCCTCGGCCAGCACCGAGAAGATGAAGTCGTTGTGTGCCACAGGCAGGAAACGCAACTGGCCCTGCGTCCCCTGCATGAACCCCTTACCCTTGAGCCCGCCCGAACCAGTGGTGATGCGGGCCTGTATCTGCTGGTACCCGGCACCCTTCGCGTCCTGCGACGGGTCCAGGAATGTCGAGATGCGCCCCTTCTGGTAATCCTGGAGCGCAAATTTCCATGCGATGGGCGCGAGCAGGACGCCCACCAGCGCGAGGATGCCGAAAATCCGCATCGGCATGCCCGCGACATACGCCACGGCGAACAGCACGGGGACCAGCGTCAATGCGGTCCCGAGGTCCGGCTGGCGCCCGATGATGAGAACGGGCACCGCGGTGATCGCCCCCGCGATCACCAGGTCGCTGCGCTGGGGCGCGCCGCGCTGGCGATCCCCAAAGTACTTGGCCAGCACGAGTGCCAGCGTGGCCTTGGCGAATTCGGACGGCTGCAGGTTGAGTGGTCCGAAATCGATCCAGCGCCGCGATCCGCCGCGCACGGCGCCGAAGAACAGCACGTACAGCAGCAGGAGAAGAATGCCGCCGTAGATCAGGTGCGACTTGTCGGCGAGCGACCGGTAGTCGACGCTCAGCGCCACCAGCAGCGCGATGAGCCCGAGCGCGATGCCGTAGATCTGCGTGTAATAGATACGGGTGGCCCCGCCGGTTGCGCTGTAGATCTGCGCGAGGCCGATCAGGCTGATCACGAGGATCGCCCCCAGCAGCGCCCAGTCAACGTGGTAATAGAGGCGGCGCTCGAACATGGCTTCAGCGCGGCGCCCCCGCGGCCCGTACCAGGTCCGCATCGCGGCTGACGGCTACCGCCGCCACAGCGAGACGACGCTCGGGGGTGACCGGCTCGCGCCGCGCCTCAGGTGGACCGGAAGGCTCGTCCGGCAGCGACGGCGGGTCCGGATAGTCCCGCGGTCCGCCCGTTCCGATCGAATCAGAGAAGTCGAGCCGCATGTCCTCTGGCTTCGGCGCCGGCGGCAGCGGACGGCCGTCCTGCTTCGCGAAGAACGTGTCGAGAATGTGGTGCGCCACCGACGCCGCATTCGGGCCGTGCATGCCGTGCTCGAGGAAGACGATGCCGGCGATCTGCGGGTTGTCGCGCGGGGCGAAGAAGGCGAACCAGCCGTTGTCGCGCAGGTCGCGCTTGCCGCGCGCGGCGGCGCGGCCCTGGTTCGAAATCACCTGCGCGGTCCCCGTCTTGCCGGCGACGTCCTTGCCGTTGACGCGGGCGCGTCCGCCAGTGCCGCCGCCGTTCACGACCGCCCACATGCCGTCGCGAATCGCTTGCAGCTTGACGGGATCGATGTCGAACTTCGACTGCGCCTCCGGCGTGGGCACCGGTTTCCAGCCGCTCCCCTCATCGACCGCCTTCACGAGATGCGGGGTGACGCGCGTGCCGCCGTTGGCGAGCGTGGCCATGTAGACCGCCATCGACACCGGTGTCACCGAGACGGCACCCTGTCCGATCCCGACGGAGATCGTCTCACCGGCGTACCACTTCTCGTGCCGGACCTCCTGCTTCCACTTGGTGGACGGCACCAGGCCGGTCACTTCGTTCGGCAGGTCGATGCCGCTCTTCACGCCAAGGCCGAGCAGCGTCGCCCACTTGTTGATCTTGTCGACGCCGAGCATGTTCGCGACGGTGTAGAAGTAGACGTCGCACGACTGGGCGATGGCGCTCTTGAGGTCCACGCTCCCGTGACCGCCCTTCTTCCAGCACTTGAAGTAGCGGCCGTAGAAATTGGCGCCGCCGCCGCAGTGGACGCTGAAGTGCTGGTCGATGACCCCCTCTTCGAGCCCGGCCAGCCCGACCGCCATCTTGAATGTCGAACCCGGCGAATAGCGTCCCTGCACCGCCCGGTTGTTCAACGGCCGCTGCTCATCGCCCGTCAACGAGTTCCAGGTATCCCGGTCGATCCCCGCGGCGAAGTCGTTCGGGTCGAACGTCGGCCGGCTGGTGAACGCGAGCACTTCGCCGGTCCGCGGATCGAGCACGACGGCAGCGCCAGCGTTCGTCAACCCGGCTTCGGTAACGGCGTTGAAGGCTTCCTCGGTCGCCCGCTGCACGTCGTAATCGATCGTCAGCGTCATCCGCCGGCCTTCTGACGGCTTTTCTTCCTGCAGGACACGGATTTCACGGCCCGTGCTGTTGACCACGACGATCTTTGCGCCGTCCTGCCCTTTCAGGTCCGCGTTGTAGACCTGTTCGAGGCCCGACTTGCCGACGATGTCCCCGCTCTTCAACTCCGGGTCCGCCGAGACCTGCGCGTCGCTGACCTGTCCGACGTAACCGAACAGATGCGCAGCCAGCGCCTCCGGATACTTGCGCGTCGGCACTTCCTGCACCAGTACGTCGGGTAGTTCGAAATCGAGCTTGCGAGCCGAAACGGCAGAGACCTGGGCGAGCGTCGCGTCCTCGACGATTACGATCGGCCGGTAGCTCGGCTCGGTGCGGTGGCGTTCGACGACTTGCCGGACCGCTTCAGGGTCCAGGCCGGCAACGGTCGACAATTCCTTGATGGTGTGTTCGAGGTCCTTGGTGTGCTCGCGGACGATGGAAATCGTGAACGACGACCGGTTGTCGACCAGCACCTTGCCATGCCGATCGAACAGCACCCCGCGCGGCGCCCGCAGCGCCAGCGTCCGCTGGTGATTGTTCTCGGCCATCTCAACGTACTTCTGCCCCTGCACGATCTGCAGCACCCAGAAGCTCGTGGCGAGCGCCGCAAAGACGACGACCACCGCCACCTGCAGCACGATCAGGCGACTGGTAGTACGGCGACGATCTTCGGCTAGGGCCATACAACTCGATCCTGTACGGGTATCAGGATGCTGGAATCAGGCTGAGTCCCCGCTCAGCTCTGATACTGACACCCGATCCCTGATTCCTGTCACCTGCGCCGGCGTGTACGACGCCGCTCCAGTGCGCCCGGAAGCGACTCGATCACCGCGAACGACACTAACCCGATCACCGCGTTCACCGCCGCCTGGCTGCCAATCGCCTTCCACGGCGACGAGAATACCTGCAGACCCAGCGCGACGTACAGTCCCATGAACACCGCCGCGTGCAGCGCGGTGGCCGCGACGAACATCACGAGTCGCGGCAACGTCGCCGTCACGATGAACTGCTGCCCGAACGCGCCGACCAAAAACCCGACGAGCGTCTTCGCCAGGCTGCCGATGCCGATGACGCCGCTCGACAACGTGTCCTGAATCAATCCCGCGATCGTGCCGGACAGCATCCCGCCAACCGGTCCCGTCGTCAGCGCGACGTAGACCACGGCCACCAGTACGACATCCACGGCACCGGTCCCTTCAGCGACGAATCGCGTCAGGGTCGTCTGCAGCGCCAGCGCCAGAGCGATCGCGATGAACGCGCCTGCGAACTTCACCGCGCCTGGTCCGTCGTCCCGTCCGAGGCTGGCGGAGGCCCGGTCACGATGAGCACTGCTTCGAGCGACGAGAAATCGACTGCCGGCTTGATCACGATGCCGCTGGACTCCCCGCCGCGCGGTACAGATTCTATCTGACCGATGACGAACCCTTTCGGGTAAATCCCGTCGATACCGGAGGTTACGACTCGGTCGCCAACCTTGATATCGGCCGACCCCGGCAGGTAGGCCATGGTCAGGGTGCCGGTCCCCGTCCCCAGCACCACCCCTTGAGCCCGGGAGCGCTCGATGAGCGCCGCGGCCGCCGCATTCCGATCGATGAGCAGTTGCACCTTCGCGGCCCGCTTGACCGGCAGGATGATGCGTCCGACCACCCCGGCCGGCGCGACCACCGCCATGTCCTGCCGCAGGCCGTCCATTGTTCCCTTGTCGATCGACATCGTGCGGAAATAGGCATCGGCACTGGCCCCGATGACGTTCGCGGCGGCCGTCGGGGGCGCAATCGTCTCACTCAGGCTCAGCAGTTCCTGGAGGGTCCGGGTCTGCTGCGCCTGGGCGCGTTCCGTCTGCATCCGGATTTCCAACTGGGCCATCCGCTGCTTCAAATCCTCGTTCTCGCGCCGGATCTGCTGGAGCGCGAAGTAGTTCTGCCATCCCTCGCGCACATTCCCAATGACTTCGGCCGTGGCGCGCTGCACCTCGGCAAACGCACCGAAGATGACCTCTTCGAGAATGGGCACACCCCGCCGCGAATTCACCTGCGCGGAGATCAACACGATGTGGCCGATCACCACCGCCATGAAGAGCCAGCCGGTGCGTTGGCGAATATCAAGGAGAGCCATGGAATTGACGAATTGACGAATTTGCGAATTGACGAATCGGGGGGATCCGGAGAGTGAATTCGGCCACGAATTCGGCAATCCGCAGATTCGTCATTTCGCCAATCTCATCAGTCGATCGAGATCTTCCGCAGCAGGTTGAAGTCCGACAGCATCTTGCCGGCGCCGAGCACGACCGACGACAGCGGGTCTTCCGCCATCGCCAGCGGCAGCCCGGTTTCTTCCCGCAGACGCTTGTCGAGGTTCTTGATCAGCGAGCCACCGCCCGTCAGAACGATGCCGCGATCGACGATGTCGGCGGACAGTTCGGGCGGGGTCCGCTCGAGCGCGACGCGGACCGCATCGACGATCACGTTGACCGTTTCGGCGAGCGCTTCACGGATCTCTTCGTCGCTGATCGTGATCGTCTTCGGTACCCCTTCGATCAGGTGCCGTCCCTTGATCTCCATCGTCATCGGCTGCTCGAGGGGGAAAGCGGAGCCGATTTCCATCTTGATCTGCTCGGCCGTCCGCTCGCCGATCAGGAGGTTGTACGCCTTCTTGATGTACTGGATGATCGCCTCGTCCATTTCGTTGCCGGCGACGCGTACCGCCTTGCTGTAGACGATGCCAGCCAGCGAGATGACGGCGATATCCGTGGTGCCGCCGCCGATGTCCACGATCATGTTGCCAGACGGCTCGGTGATAGGCATTCC
>Ga0247825_10000574_pt1 | contig 23513 bp, 19 predicted proteins | sample 13C_Vanillin_Day_FD_194413 | JGI IMG/M metagenome (GOLD analysis project Ga0247825, IMG submission 194413) | Soil microbial communities from agricultural site in Penn Yan, New York, United States - 13C_Vanillin_Day48 | ecosystem: Environmental > Terrestrial > Soil > Agricultural land | place...
CTCCACGTCCCGGTAGGGGATGCGGGCCCAGACGGAGCGGCGGAGTGCGGCGTTGTTGTCGGAGAAGAAGCGGTAGAAGGGCCTGTTGGCCTCGTAGTGGGCCCAGCCCTCGGGCCCGGGCTTGATGTGGAAGAGCGTTGTGTCCGCGCCGAACTGGGCGAAGTGCCGCTCCAGCATGTAGGCCTCGGCTGGGATGCAGCCGGGATGGGGGATGTGCCGGCCGAACACGCCCGCCACCTGCTCATTGTCGCGCATGGGCGCGATCAGCTCTCGCAGCCACGAGCGATCCGCCGGTACCGCATCCTGGGTGAGGAGCGCGGCGAACGCAGAGTCACTGTGCTCGATGGCCAGGTTGCGCGTCCGGCCGTGACCGAAGGTAGCGGGATCGATCTCCATCAGCCGCGCCGGGAACGAGCGGATGATCTCCAGCGACTCGTCCTTCGAGCCGCTGTCGACGCAGAGCACCTCGAACGGGAAGTCCGTCTGCTGGTTGAAGACGGCCGTGAGGCACTCGCGCAACACCGCGCCCCCGTTCTTCACGGGGATGATGACGGTCACCCAGGGCGTGTCTCGAGTCATGTCCTCTCCAGCGTCGCGGGCAGCTCCCAGGCGAGCATCTGCATGGCAAGGGCCTCGGCGCTGCGCTCATCCGAGCGCAGCGAGACGTCCATCGTCGTGAAGGTGAGATTCGGGTTGTAGAAGGGATCGCCGCGGCGGAGCCACGGGCGGAACGCGATGTAGGAGAGCCACGCGTCCCGAGCCGGGATGTGGTGGCCTTTGCGCGTGGCCGACTCGTGGTGCACCAGGCGCGTGTGGGGCGTGTACAGGCAGCGCAGCCCGCGCTCGACGATCCGCAGCGCCAGCTCCACGTCGCTTCCGGACACGATCATCCGCTCATCGAAGCCGCCCACCTGCTCGAACACCTCTCGGCGCATCATCATGCAGGCGCCTGTGACGGCCAGGAAGTCGCGGGGACAGTCCGGGCGGCCAAAGGGCGTCCACTCGTCGTCCGGGCGGCCTTTCCAGAAGGCGTGGGTGGCGAAGCCGCCGGGCCCGAGGATCACGCCGGCGTGCTGAATGGCGCCATTGGGGAACAGGAGCAGCGGCCCCACCACGCCCACCTCCGGCCGCTGGGCCTCGGCGATCAGCTCTTCCAACCACTCGCCCTCGACGATCTCGATGTCGTTGTTGAGGAAGAGCAGCAGCTCGCCCTTGGCGTGGCGGGCCGCGAAGTTGTTGATGGCGGAGTAGTTGAAGGGGTGGTTCCACGTGAGCTTGAGGATGCGCGGATCGTCCAGCCCGGCGAGCAGCCCGTGAGTCCTTGGATCCACCGAGTTGTTGGAGACGAGGATGAGCTGCCAGTCCTCCCACCGGGTGTGGGCGCGGAACGTCCGCCAGAGCTGCTGGAGCAGCTCGGGTTTGTCCTTGAAGGGGACGATGATGGAGACGCGCGGAGTGCCCTTCACCGCATGACGCACGCGCAGCAGCCCGCCGCGGGTGACGCGGACCTCGGCCTCCTCGCCGCAGCGAGCGAGGTGCTCGCTGAGCGCGACATGGGCCGCCGCGTTGACGAAGTGGAAGGCCCGCGAGGCCTCCCGGCGGTGGTAGAGGACACTCTGCACGTGAGCCACGGAGGCTGAGGACTCGGAGGCTCGCAGGACGAGATCGAACAGCTCGGCGCCGTCGAAGCCCTCGCGCACGCCCCCGAGCTGCTCGAAGGCCTCGCGCCGGATGACGAGCAGGCGCGTGGTGTAGTCGCACGCGCGCTGCATGTCCCGGCTCCAGTCGGGCTTGAAGAACGGCCGGCTGCGCTGGCCTGCTCGATCCAGGCGATCCTCGTCCGAGTACACCATTCGTGCCTCGGGATGAGAGGCGAGGGCGAGCGCCATCTCAGCCAGGGCGTGGGGAGCAAGCCGGTCAGCGGGCTCGACGAACGCGATGGCTGCGCCACGTGCGGAGCGGACAGCCTCGTTGAGGGCTCCCGCATGGCCCTTGTTGACGGCCGAGGCGGTGAAGCGCAGGCGGTCGTCGCTGGCCCACTCGGGCGGGAGGTGGGATCGCAGGGACTCAACATCGTGCTGCGGGCCTGCGACGGACAGCTCCCACGACTCGTAGATCTGGCTTCGCAGCGAGCCGACGCACTCGCGCCAGTGCGCGGGGTCCACCTCGCGCGCTCCCATCACCACGGAGAGGGTGGGGAGCGGACGGAGCTGGCGCAGGGCGTGAGCAGTGGCGGTCATCCGGGCGGGCTCGAGAGCGGCGCACCACTGCCGGTACTCCTCATCCGAGATGGGCGGCCGGATGGCGAGATGTCGCGCCAGGACGCGCGTGGCCGCGATGGCAAAGTCCCGCTGGGGCGCGAACATCTCCCGCAGCGCGTCCGGCACGGGCGTGCCGTCAGGACACGGGTCGGCCGCAGCCTCCAGGCGCCAAACCAGCTCATCGGCCTCGGTGCGGGTGGGCAGCGCGTCGCTGGTGCCGGCCAGGAGCACCTCGAGAGCGAGCTGGTTCCAGGCTCGCATGCGCTGGGTCGCCTGACGCAGCAGCGGGAGCAAGACGGTCACGCCCGAGCGCTTGAGCAGCCCGACGATCTTCGCGGCGGGACCCGAGCGATGGGACTCGTGCCGCCAGACGGCGGGGTTCATGAGCGGTTCGAGCGTCTGGCGGAGCCTGCGCTGAACGCTCTCCCTCTCCGGGCCGCCCCCGAAGCTCTCCAGCTCCGTGAGCAGCATGGAAAGCTGCTTGTTGAAGTTGAACTGAGGGCGTAGCAGCTCGAGCTGGAGCAGGAGCAGGGCCTTGCCCATCCTCGTGCGCCAGAGAGGGCCGGGCGCCGTGGTGGCTCGCCGGGAGAGCTCGCCGAGGATGTCGGCGTAGACCGCGAGCGGACGCGGGCCGGGGATGAAGGAGGCGGATCCCTTCGGCGCACGGAGGCGCAGCTCGCGCAGCAGCCCGACCAGCTTGCGCTCGGCGTCAGCCAGGTCTGTGGCGGAGGCATGACTCCTGCGCAGATCGTCGAACAGGACGAACTGGGCTCCCGCGCGCTCGGCGAGATCGGCGGCTGTTTCGATACCCGCGGAAGGCTCACGCATCGGGCGCCTCCTATACCAGCAGGCCAGCTGGGGGGAAGCGATGCAAACGGGTTCTCCGCGGGCTGCTTGATAGGCGGCCGGATGGTTCTGCCTGCTCGTCTGCCATGCTGCTCCTCGGTGCTCGCGACCAGGCAGCCGTCTGGTGTAGGGATACCGCGGGTTCGAGCTGGGCAGAGGGAATGGACGCGATCGTCATCCGCAACGCAGTGAAGCGGTTCAAGAAGAGCACGGTTCGGCGTGAGTACACGACGCTGAAGACGGAGTTGGTGCGCTGGCTGACCGGAAAGAGGCAGAAGGCAGGGCAGACGTACATCGAGGCATTGCGTGGGATTGATTTGGTGATTCCGCAGGGCCAGACGGTGGGAATCATCGGAAGGAACGGTTCAGGGAAGAGCACGCTGCTGAAGTTGATGACGGGAATCTACGCGCCGACCTCTGGGACGATAGAGCTGAAGGGGAGGGTGAGCGCGCTGCTGGATTTGGGAGCGGGATTCCACCCGGACTTCTCCGGGCGAGAGAACATCTTCATCAACGGGATGATACTGGGGATGACGCGAGCGGGGATAAGGGAGCGGATGGATGAAATCATCGCGTTCAGCGAGCTAGGGGAGTTCATCGACGAGCCGGTGAGGACGTACTCGAGCGGGATGTACATGAGGCTGGCGTTCAGCGTGGCGACGCACGTGGAGCCGGACATCCTGATAGTGGACGAGATACTGGCAGTGGGGGACGAGCACTTCAGCAAGAAGAGCTTGGGGAAGATGATGGACTTCAAGAGGGCTGGGAAGACGATAGTGCTGGTGACGCACGACTTGGGGTCAGTGGAGAGGTGGTGCGACATGGCGGCGTGGGTGGATGCAGGGAGGATAAGGAAGTACGGGCCGCCCGGGGAGGTGGTGAGTGAGTATCGGCGAGCAGTGGAGCTGGCGGAGCAGCAGGAGCGGGTGATGGTGCCAGCTGCGATAGCGACGGATGGAGGAGCGCTGCCGGAGCTTGAGCCAGTGCCCGCCGGGCCAGCGAGGGCAGAGGGGTTGAAGCTGACGCAGGTGAGGCTGAGTGGAAGAGGAGGGGAGGCCGTCAGCCAGGTGGACACGGAGGAAGCGGTGGCGCTGCACGTGGGCTACCAGGCGGAGCGAGAGTTGGAGGAGGTGGAGGTAGAGGTATCGCTCAAGAGGGCGGATGGGCTGATGGTGTACCAGACGAGCACGAAGGCGGAGGGGCTGAAGCTGCCCAGTCCGCTGGGGATGGCGGGGACGGTGGTGCTGGTGCTGGAGAGGGTGGGTTTGGTGGCGGGGGAGTACAGCTTCGAGGTGGTGGCCCGAGAGGCAGGCGGAGCGGTGTATGACGAGCGCAAGGAGGAGGGGCGCTTCCGAGTCAGCTCTGAGATAGGGGACACGGGAGTGGCGCGGCCGGTGCACCGCTGGCGGGTGGAGAGTGAGGGCACCGCTCAGCTCGAACTGCTCCCCCGGTGGGCGGGCTCATGACCGCGGGCGCTCCAGGAGAGAGCGCCGTGCTCTGGGCCGGCATCGTCCTGTACCAGAATGCTCCGAGAGAGCTGGAGCGGTTGTGCGCAGCACTCCGCCTGAACCAGGAGACGCCAGGGACACCTGCGCTCAGGGTGGTGTGGTGGGACAACTCGCCGACAGATGCGCTGCGCGCCGAACTGACGAGGCTCGATCCTGGGGCGGACTACCGCTTCTCTGGAGCGAACCTGGGTTTCGGCGCGGCACACAACCGCGTGATGAAAGAGGCCTTCGCGTCTCCTTCCACCCGTTACTATGTGTGCGTGAATCCGGATGGAGTGCCGCACCCGCGCTGCTTCGCCGAGCTGAGCGCGGAGGCGGAGCGCCCCGGGCGCACGGGGCTCGTCGAGGCGCTGCTCTTCCCTGACGAGCACCCCAAGCCTTATGACCCGGTGACGCACGAGACGCCCTGGTGCTCCGGGTGCGTGCTGCTCCTCACCCGGGCGATGTACCAGGAGGTAGGCGGCTTCGATGAGCGCCTCTTCATGTACTGCGAAGATGTGGACCTCTCGTGGAGGGCTCGCGCCGCGGGCTTCTCGATCCGCGTGGCTCCGCGAGCACTCGTTCATCACTACACCGTGGATCGGGAGATCACCCCGCGCCGGGAGATGAGCGTGCGGCGCAGCGCCGCAATTCTCGGGGCCAAGTATGGCAACGCGGCGTTCGCTCAGGAGCGCATGCGCGAGTACCAGGCGCTCGGCGGAGAGCCGTTCTCTCTGCCCGTGATGGAGCGGCCCTCCTCCGCGCTGGCCCGCGTCGCCGACTTCCAGCACCACTTCATGTTCGCGGAGAGGCGGTGGTGAGCACCCTGGGCACGCAGACAAAGGCAGAAGGACTCGGCGTGCACCTCCGTGCCTTCGTGCTCGGGCGCGTGGCGCCGGGCGGCAGGATCGCGGTGGTGGGGAAGGATGAGGGGCTTGCCCAGGCGTTGTCCGCCCTGGGCTGCTCCGTATGGGAAGGTGATGCATCCGAGCCGGAGGCACTGCGCCGGTTCGCGCCGACCCACGTCGTCCTGGTGGGAACCCTTCAAAGCGAGGGACTTGAAGCCCTTCTCGGTAGTCTCCACGCGATGGTGCCGGAGGCTGAGCTCCTCCTGGGCTTCGTCAACGCTGGAGCGGCCGGTGCGCTGCTCGCCACCCTCATTGAAGGTGCTCCCGCTCGCCAGGGTCCCTCCGAGGCAGGACTCCTGCGCGCCCTCTCCAGGTGTGACTTGCGGGTGGTGCATCGCGAGGCGCGCACGGACTCTGCCCCGCGCAGCTCCCTCGCGCCGGGAACTGCGAGAGCCCTGGTCCAGCTCCTGTCCCAGATCGAGCCAGGCGCAGGGGATGACGTGCTCCTCTATGCCCTCGCGAGAGCTTCCGCGGATGACCATCCTGCGAGCCGGGAGCCGGGATTGCTCAGCATCGTGCTCTGGAACGGACCGGAGCACCGGCACCTGTTCGACGAGGCGGTGTTCTCCATCGCGTGCCAGCGCTACCGGCCTTTCGAGATCATCCTGGTGGAGCCAGCGGACTCCACGGCAGCAGCCGAAGACGCGGTGCGAACGCTGGAGACCTACCGGCGCATCGAGGACTTCGCCTTCCAGCGCATCAGCGGTCCACCAGGAAGGCTGATGGAGGAGGCGATCCGCCGGGCCCGTGGCCAATACCTGGCGTTCTTCGAGGCCTCGGGGCTCGTCTACCCCGGACACTTCGAGAAGCTCATCCAGGCGCTTCGGGAGGGTGAGGCCGCGTGGGCCGTGTCGCGAGCCTTCCGCCGTGTGGCACGTACAGCGCCGGGCGGTGAGGACTACATCGACACGAAGATCCCGTTCCCGCTCGGCGATCACCTGGAGCTAGCGCACTTCCGCGAGCATCCATGGCTGTTGCGCGTGCTCGCGATTGACCGGAACCGGATCGCAAGCTTTCCCCTGCACATGCCGGATCCCGCGCCAGGGCAGGCCGCAGCGCTTCCCCTGCGGCTCGCGGCGGTCTTCGAGCCCCTGTTCCTCAATGGACTGGCCACTTGTGAGCAGCGGAGGCCCGAGGCGGCTCTCGCGGCTCTGGAGCCAGGGACCGAGGCGCTGCGGGTGCTGCGAGCCCTCCACGCTCTGGAACAGGCCATGGCGCGTGCCAGGGAGGCCGGTCAGAGCACGAAGGGCCTACGGCACCGCGCGCTCGATGAGCTCAATTCACGTTTGCGGCACTGGGCCCCGTGGGTCCACCGAGCCTTGCGATCCACGGCGGCTCGGTGGTTGAAGTGAGGTGCGCTTGACGGAGCTAGCTCCCGCGCTGGAGGAGCGCGGTGGTGGAGCGGTCCGGCAGCAGGGAGATGACGGCCACCTCACCACCCCAGCCCATGACCTCCTTGGCTCCGACGATGGTGGACACCTGGTAGTCCCCACCCTTCACCAGCACGTCCGGCTTCAGGGCGAGCACCAGGTTGAGCGGCGTGTCCTCGGCGAAGGGCACCACGGCGTCCACCGCATGGAGCGCGGCGAGCACCCTCGCCCGATCCTGCAGCGACTGCGCGGGGCGGCTGGGGCCCTTGAGCCGGCGGATGGACTCATCCGTGTTGAGCCCGACGATGAGCGCATCCCCTCGGGCCCGCGCCTCTTCCAGCAGCACCACATGGCCGGCGTGCAGGATGTCGAAGCAGCCGTTGGTGAAGACCACCCGCTTGCCCTCCGAGCGCCACCGCTCGGCCGTCGCCGCTGCCTCGGGCAGTGACATCAGGCGTGGAGTGCGGAGCCTCTGTTCGTTAGAGGAGGGGCCGCCCATGGGGAACGAGATCCCCGCCTCGCGCGCGAGCTCCTCGCGGGTGCAGGCCGCCGCTCCCACCCGCTGAACCACGACGCCCGCGGCGAAGTTGGAGAGCGCCATGGCCTCCACCGGCTCCGCGCCCGCGGCCAGGGCCATGCCGAACGTGGCGATCACCGTGTCTCCTGCTCCGGTGACGTCGTACACGGTGCGAGCCCGGGCCGACACGAAGTGGGCCTCGCGTGGGTCGATCAGCCCCATGCCCTTCTCGCTGCGCGTGAGCAGGATGCCCTTGCCGCCCGTGTGCCCCAGCAGCGTGCGTCCGCACTCGATGCACTCCTCCTGCGACTGGGCGGGCTTCCCGGCTGCCAGCGAGGCCTCGCGCGCATTCGGAGTCACGTAGTCCGCGCCAGCGTACAGGGTGAAGTCCGTGCTCTTCGGATCCACCAGGACGACGATGCCCTGGCTCCGTGCCCAGGCCACCACGTCCCGCATCAGCGGGCGGGAGATGACGCCCTTGCCGTAGTCCGAGACGATGAGGAGCTGGGGTTGGGTGGACTTCACGGCGTCGAGCACGGCCTCGCGGGCGGCCTCGTCCAGCGGCGTGCTGACCTCTTGATCCAGGCGGACCACATGCTGGTTGCGGGCGAGCACGCGCGTCTTGCGCGTGGTGGGGCGGTTGGCTTGGCGCACCAGCCGGTGCTCCACCTTCTGCTTGGAGAGAATCTCCTCCAGCCGCTGCCCCTCCGTGTCGGTGCCCACCACACCGATCAGGATCGGACGCCCGCCCAGCGCGGCCACGTTGCTGGCCACGTTGCCCGCACCGCCCAGGTGGAACTGCTGGCGCCCGAGCGCCACCACCGGCACGGGGGCCTCGGGAGAGACGCGCTGGATGTCGCCAAACAGGTACTCGTCCAGCATCACGTCGCCCAGGACGAGGACGCTGACACCCTCCATCCGCTCCAGGACTTCACTGCGTGACAGCGCCATCTTCAGCTCCAGCGAATGCGCTTCAGCCCTTGCGCCATCATCCTCGCCGCGACCTTCGCGTTGGCGTGGACGGCAGGGAGCTGGCGTTTGACCTGCGTGTTGAGGAAGTCCACTGCCTTGTAGCGCAAGGGCAGGGGGTTCTCAGGCGAGCCCGGTGGCGGCGGCAGGTTCACCAACTCCTGCATGCGCTCCAGCATGGCGTGCTCGGCGAACGGGTTGGCCACCAGCGCCCCCTCCAGGCCGCTCATCTCGCGGAAGCGGCGGCGCAGGCTCAAGGGGATGACGGCGCCGTCCGTGAACCGCGCGAAGGTGTACTCGAAGCCCTCCAGCGGCGCGTAGGGGCTGCGCTGGAGCATCTGGGCATACTCGCTGAGGATCTGGTGCAGCGGTGAGCCCTCGGGCGCACGCACCCGGGTCTGGTGCTTGGACACCAGCGTCAGCTGCTGCATGGGCAGCCCGGAGAAGTGGAAGAACACCAGCGGGCCGTCGCCCGTCATCCAGCGCCCATCCGCGCCGCGCGAGAGCGAGCGCTGGAAGATGTTCCAGTAGGCCATGTTGTAGGCCTGCGAGCGCAGGATCTTTACGTCCAGGAACGAGGCGAAGAGGTTGGCCCACGCCTGATCGGTGAACAGGCCCTGGCTGAGATCCGAGATGCAGTCACGCTCGCAGCGGTTGGCCCACCAGCGCAGGGCGCGGTCGGTGCGCTCATTGCGCGCGAAGCCGATGAAGCCCAGGTTGAACTGCCCCACCCGGTTGAAGTCCACCAGCGCCGGGGAATGGCCGTCATCCTCCATGGGCTCAGAGAGGTGCGGGGTCAGGATCGCGTCATGCGTCTCCAGCGCGGCCTCGCACTCCTCCATCCCGCTGAAGAGGAGGATGTCGGGATCCAGGTAGATGACGGCATCCGCGCCCTCTGCCAGCAGCTTCCGCAGGAAGTACGGCTTCACCGCCGTGTTGAACTCCATGCAGTCGTAATAGAAGGCCATCTTCCGCCACTGCGGGCATCCGACCTCGTCCGGGCCATAGAACTTCAGTCCCAGCTCCTCCTCCAGCGCGCGCACGGTGCGGGGGTGCTCGCACAAGAGGATGCGGAAGTCCGCGCCGCGGCGGTGGCGCTCGACGCTCTCCTTGAGGGCCAGCGTCCGTGGCAGGTAGTTGGCGCTGGAGATGGTGCAATAGATCACGCGTTTCACTGCTTCAGCTCCTCGTCAGGGCTTTCTCGCCACGAGCCGGAAGCGAGACCGGCTCTCTCCATCGGGGTAATGCACAGTCTCGATCCGGAGCCCGGCCGCCTCCATGAGCTGGCGCAGGTGGGCCTCCTGGTACATGTGCAGGTGCTCCATCGGCTTGATGTCCTCGTGCTGCAGCCGCTGGGTGCGCACATCGGCACAGTCCGTGCGGAACGTCTCCACGATCAACGCGCCGCCCGGCTTGAGTGCCGAGGCCATGCGCTGGAGATCCTCGCGCGGGTGGTAGAAGTGCTCCACCACGTCAAAGCCGGTGATCAGATCGAACTGGACGTCCTCCGGCAGCGAGGTGAGCACTCGCACGCCAGAGCTGCGCCGGGCCTGCCGGGCTGTCTCCGGCATGTCCAGGCCGATGGCGTCGTACCCATACTCGGCCAGCCGGCGCACCAGGGCGCCATGGCCGCAGCCGACGTCCAGCGCCTGACCGCCCGGGACATAGCTCCGGCAGAAGACCACTCGCTCCAGCGCGTGTGCGTAGTCGAAGGCATAGCGCTCGGTCGCGGCGGGGTAGCCGTGCGCGTCCATCATCCGTGTCCAGTAGGAGTCGTCATACAGCTTGGGCACATCCTCCTCGTGGATGCGCTCGGCGGCGTACCACAGGCCGCACCGCGTGCACTCCACAATGGGCAGCCCGTGCTTGGAGCCCAACATCGCCGGGTCGCGCGCCGCGCACAGCGGGCACTGGGGGACAGGCTCGGTGCGCAGCCGCGCGCGCAGCGAGCCCAACAGCTCCTCTCGCGTCTCGAGGCTCAGGGTACGGGGAGAGGGTGGGAAGGGGACGTGCGCCCGCGCATGCTCGACCGTCACTTGCAGCTCGTGCTCCGCCGAGCTGGCGTACGGCACGCTCACGTGGGCGGGAGCCGGGCAGATCCGCAGCAGCGCGGAGACGATCTCATGGGGCGAGCTGAACGCGCGGCAGGTGCCGCTCTGATCCAGCTTGCACGTCGTCGGGTGCCCGCACGGCACGCAGGGCAGGATGTGCTGGAGCGTCGCGGTGAGCTGCGAGGCCGGGTACTCGGAGTTGCGAGGGTGGGTGCTGCCGAACAGGTACACCGCGGGCACGCCCTGGTGAACCGCGTAGTGCGCCGGAAACGAGTCCACTCCAATGATGGCGGCCGTGTCAGAGAGCAGCTCGCGGAGCTTCGCCACGCTCGTGAATGGCTCGAAGCCGCAGCCCACCAGCCCTGGCTCGGGCTTGCCCAGCACCGTGGGACGGAAGCCCGCATCCCGCAGCAGGGACACCAGCGGCTGCCGGTACGAGGGGGGGAAGGACTTGAGCGACCAGCCTCCATCGAAGTGCACCACGACGCGCTCGCGGCGGCCGGGGGTGCAGCGGAGGTGCCGGGGCTGGGCACGCCACTGGGGCCAGATGTCGGCCTCCTGCTCGGCGGCACCCCCCAGCGCGAACCACGCTGCCTGCCGCAGGTGGAAGCTCGTGCGCGCGTAGTCCCTCACGGGCCGCATCAGGTGGAAGACGCCATCCAGGCGCACGTCCTTGCGCGCAGCCTGCGCGCGCGCCTGCTTGACAAGCTCCACCAGGAGCAGCTGCTCGTTGGGGGGGTGGTAGCCGTCCCGGCCCGGCGAGGGCGCGTCCACCTCGAACACCTCGAGCCACGGCGCGACGTCCCGGACAATGTCCCCGTACTCGCGCAGCACCACGATGGCGCTGGCCAGCGGGTCGGCCTGGAGCGCCTGGCAGAGGAAGAGGATGTCCCCGGCGTGGAAGGGCAGCACGGCGACCTGCCGCACCCGGCGGCGAGCCTCGGCATGCCCATGTGCCCGGACCAGCTCTCCCAGCGCCTCCACGGCCATGACGGCGGGGAAGGTGGCCGACACATGATCGAAGCTGCCGAGCAGGAATCCGTTGGCGTCCACGCCCCCAAAGTCCGCGTCACAGCCCACGATGGCGGTCTTCCAGCCAAAGGCGGTCTGCAGCAGGGCGCAGTCCGCGGAGGGATCCAGCGCGCTGAGCGCCGAGAGCGTGGGCACGTCAGCGTCCTGGATGCCATGACGGAAGTAGGTCGCGGCCACCCGGCCGTGCCGATCGTGCACCACCAGGGCATCCATGCCTGGGCGGTGCGCGCGGGCAACGTCCACGGCATTGGCCACCGCATGCAGCGCGGGCGCGAAGCGTGGGTTGACGATGATGTAGCCCTCGGGCGAGCGCTCGTGGCGCGCCAGCCGCCGCAGCATCTCCGCGGTGTAGCGCCCTGGCCCGGCGAAGAGGGAGTCCAGCATGTCCACCGCGGAGAGCTTGTGGGGGGCAATGCGAAAGTTGACGCAGCGGGCGTCGTGCAACCCGGACCCCGCGAACGCGGTGAAGCCGGGCGCAGCGATGCCAATGGCGATCTGCTTCATGGCAGGACCTTCACGGACGGGAGGTGGCGATGATTCTCAGCTCGGAGAGCGCCGAGGGGGGCGTGACGCGCGCCCAGACCTGGGCCAGCATCAGCGTCCCATAACGCAGCAGCGAGTTGCGCGCGGCCACCAGCTTCCGGACGCGGGTGGAGCCCCAGTCGCTGTCCAGCTTCGAGAACGTCTTCGCTAGCGCGACGTCGCTGACGCGGTTGGCATCCCAGCGCTCGTGGAAGGAGACCCGCGACAGCTCGAAGCCGTTCTGGCGCAGCAGCACCGCCAACCCCTGCTCGGTGAAGTGGTGCAGGTGGATCAACGGCGGCTGGGCCCACGTCCACGCACTGCCGAAGCGCTCATAGCCCTGGCTCAGCCCGTTGGGCACCACCAGCACCAGGGTGCCGCTCGGCTTGAGGAAGCTCCGCATCGACTGCAGGGTGCTGGCTGGATCGGGCGAGTGCTCCAGCACGTGGAGCGACACCACCGAGTCATACGAGCCGGGCGCAGGCGCGCGGCCGGAGCCCAGCACCGGATCATACGTCTCCGAGTCGTACCCGATCAGCCGGGCCGCCGCGGAGAGGTAGCCCTGCCCACCGCCGAAGTCGAGCACGCGCTTACCCAGCGGCACCTCCTCGCTGCGCAGCTCCCACAGGCGCATCATGCTGTCCAGGAACTTGGCCGGGTAGTGATCGCTGTACCACGAGTAGGTGAACGAGCCGCCGGAGTAGACCTGGTTGAGGACCTGAGGGCTTGGCAGCGGGAAGGTGGACACCGTCCGGCAGTCGGCGCAGCGCACCAGGGTGTAGTTCTCCCCGAAGAGGGTCCAGCGCTCGGACAGGTTGACGTTGGTGGCTGGGCCGCCGCACGCCAGGCACCGGACCGGTGACTCCTTGACGCCCTCCTGCCCAAGCTGGCTCAGCTCGCGGATGCGCTCGGCGCTGATCCGCGGCAGCCGGACGACCGGCGACAGCTCCGCGTCCGCTGGCTCTGGCACGAGCCTGGTTTGACTCTGTGGACTCATGTGGTGACCCCCAACTGCCGCCCGGCCCAGGCGGAGAGCACGTCTGGCACGTCCGCGATCGAATCGCAAATGCCGATGACGCTTCCTCGCAGTGGAGACGTGCGCTCCGTCTCCGCGCCCTTGCCCGTGCGAACCAGTAGCGAGCTGATGCCGGCCTGGCGAGCACATTCCAGATCTGTGTGTTGATCTCCCACCAATACTGAGCGTGAATCCAGCGTAAGCCCGAGCTCGCCCGCCGCGCGCTGGAGCAGCCCCGTGCGCGGCTTGCGGCACGAGCAGTCCTGACGCCACTGCGCCAGGGGGGCCTCCGGGTGGTGGGGACAGCAATACAGCCCATCCAGCGTGGCACCCTCCCGGCCGAGCTGCTCGCGGAGCGAGGCATGGATCGCCTCGAGCCCCTCGAGGCTCACCATCCCACGGGCCACGGCGGACTGGTTGGTGATGACCACGATCGGAAGGCCGAGCTGGCGCAGCCGCCGCACGGCAGTGGCCGCCCCCGAAAAGAGCCGCAGATCCTCCACGCGCGTCAGATAGCCAGTTTCATCCACGAGGACACCATCGCGGTCCAGGAAGATGGCCGGAGTCTCCCCGCTCACGTCTGATCAACCAACTCCGCCAGCGTGTGGAGGATGAGGATGTGGGCCTCCTGGATGCGAGGCGTTTCCTTGGAGGGCACGACGAGGGGGATGTCGCTCAGTGCTGCGAGCTTGCCACCCTGGCCTCCGGTCAACCCGATCACCCGCGCATCCCGGCTGCGGGCTGCCTCGACGCCGCGGATCACGTTGGGCGAGTTGCCGCTGGTGCTGATCGCGATGACCACGTCACCCGGCTTCACCCACGCCTCGACCTGGCGCTCGAAGACGCGCTCATAGCCGTAGTCGTTGCCCACCGCCGTGAGCGTGGAGCTGTTGACGGTGAAGGCCTGTCCCGGCAAGCCGGGCCGCTCCTTGAGGTAGCGGCCGACCAGCTCGGCGATGAAGTGCTCGGCGTCCGAGGCGGAGCCGCCGTTGCCAAAGGCGTACACATGCCGTCCGGATCCGAGCGCGGCACGGAGCAGCGTCCCAGCTTGCGCAATCCGGCCGTCAAACTCCGCGGTGAAGCTGGAGAGAACCTCCAAGCACTCTTGGCGGCGGCGCCGAACGAGCGCCAGCGCCTCCTCAGTGGAGGGCAAAGACACGGAAAACCCCTTAAAAATGGCGTGCAACCTATCTCAGCTATCTCTGGGATGTCCACTGGCGCGGGGCTGCTCCAGGCGTGCCAGCCGCTCGCTCAGTTCCTTGCGCCAGGCCGCCTGTGTGCGCGCGTTCTCCCGCTGCTGCTCATAGATCAACGAGAGTGAGTCGAGGATGGCCTCGTTGAACTCCACCTGCTTGCGCATCACCTCATTGATGAACGGTTGGAATGCCAGCCTGAAGGCGCGCTTCGCCAGCACGAGCGCCGGGCCCACCACCGAGCGGTGCGAGGTAGGGGGATCCGCGTAGCGCGTGTCCTTCTTCTGGCGCGGCGTCTCGAGGATCGGCGGCCACTGCGCCTCGGTGGGAGCTCGCTCCGTCCGCTCCAGGGTGGCGCGCAGGCGCTCGTGCTCCTCGGGAGAGGCAGAGGGGAGCCGCTCCGTGGCAGCCGCCACCGTCGCGGCGAGGGCGGGATCCGAGAAGAGTTGATCAGCGCGCATGGGAAGCTCCCGAGCGGCGCAGGGACTCCAGCAGCCGGAGGATCGCCGCCTCCATCTCTCCGGCTTCGTAGGGAATGAGCCGCTCTTCGAGTGCGCTCGCCTCGGCTGGCACCGGCGCCGTGGCGGCATTCAACGCCCACGCGCGCGCCTGGACGTGCGATAGCACGCTTCGCGCAACCGGGGTGCCCGCATCCAGGAACACCGTGCGTGTGGCCGAGGTGCGCACGGCCATCTCCAGGGAGGAGGAAGCAGGGAGCGGCACGCCTCCGAATGGAGAGGAGGGCAGCGGCTGGTCGGGGCTGAATTGCCACACGGAGAAGCCCTCTGGCGCTGTGACACGCGGGGCCGTGGAGAGCAGGGGAGTGGCAGGGCTCAAGGCCAGGACGCGAGCTTCCGGGAGCTGCCGGGCCAGCTCACGCGCCATGAGCGAGGCAGGGGCCTGCGGCTGACTCAGGTACCCCGGGCACACGAGATCCACCGCAGCTCCGGGAGAGGGCAGAGGGCTCGCGCGAGGTAACAACTCTCCTTCGAGCCAGGGCTCCAGCCCCTCACGGATCTGCGCGGCCACCTGCTCCTGCCCCAGTGATGCGAGCCGCGCCCGCTGCCCGGCGACGATCTGTTGTCTCAGGCCAGGCTCTCTCTCCAGCACCGCGACCAGTTGAGCCACCTCCACTGGATCACGCGTCCGCGTGGCCAGCCCCGCTCCGCCCATCGTCTCCGGCACCGCCGCCGCGCCATATGCCACCACGGGCACCCCGCGATCCATGGCCTCCAGCAGCGGTACGCCGAAGCCCTCGTGCCGGCTCATCGAGAGGTAGGCCGTCGCCACCGCATAGCAGGCGGAGAGCTGCTCGGCGCTCACCCGGCCCAGCAGGTGGATGCGCTCGGCGCCCAGCAGCTCCTTCACCCCGTGGAGGTACGTCCCATAGGGTGTCTCCCGGTTGAGGTAGCCCGCGATGAGGAGCCGGCTGCGGGGTTGGTAGAGCCGCTGGTACGCCGCGAACACGCGCATCACGTCGTCGATGCGCTTGCTCGGCACCGCCCGGCCTACAAAGAGGATGTTGACGCAGCCGTCATCGAACTCCGCCTGGAACGTGGGATCCGGCGGCGCGTGGAACGCACTCCAGTCCAGCCCGAAGGGCAGCACGGACACGTGAGGAAAGCCCGCGGCGGTCAGCTCCTCGGCGCTGAAGTACGAGTAGGCATACGCACTCTCCACCTGCGGGAGCAGGGCGAGCAGCTCCTCCCGGGCAGCCACGCACGCCGCGGCGACCTTCTGATCAAAGCCCTCGAAGAGCGAGGCGGGGGTGATGTTGTGGTAGACCAGCGCCTTGCGTCCGGGCGCACGAGCGATCAACGGCACCAGCCGCGACTCGAAGCTGTGGTGGATCAACAGCGCGGTGTCCGCGTTCGCTTCTCTCGGATAGCTTGCGGCGGGGCGCACCTGCTCGCGGCACTCCTCGTCCCACTGCTCGGCGTAGATCTCCGAGGTGTAACCCCACCGCCGGAGCAGACTCTGCAGGTAGCGCGCCTGGTTTCCCACCGCATCGCCCCAGGCGAGCCGGGGCACGAGCTGGTGGACAGTCCGGGCTGGCGACGGTCTGCCCACACGTCTGCTTCTGTGACCCATCACGATGGGGAACGCCTCTATCCTTCGAGGGTGGCTCGCGCAAGGTCACCTTGACGTCACACAGCCGCTCCGATAGTCAGGTCCGGTCTTCCCCAGTTTTCCCGAGCATGTCGAAATGAACGTCCTGATCACCGGGGGTTGCGGGTTCATTGGCTCCAACCTCGTGAAGTACATCCGCAAGCACCGCCCCGACTGGAAGGTCATCAACCTCGACAAGCTCACGTACGCAGGCAACCTCGAGAACCTCTCGGAGCTGGAGGGGGACCCGAAGCACGTCTTCGTCCGGGGCGACATCGGCAACCAGGAGCTCGTCGAGCACCTGATCGCGCAGCACTCCGTTGACGCCATCATGCACCTGGCCGCCGAGAGCCATGTGGATCGCTCGATCCTCGGCCCCGAGGTGTTCGTCGCCACCAACGTGCTGGGCACCCAGCGGCTGCTGGAGGCGGCGCGCTCGCGCGGGTTGAAGCGCTTCCTGATGGTGTCCACCGACGAGGTGTATGGCTCGCTCGGGCCCACGGGGGCCTTCACGGAGAAGTCCCCGCTCCAGCCCTCCAGCCCGTACTCGGCCTCGAAGACGAGCGCGGACCTCGTCTCCCTGGCGTACCACCACACCTTCGGGATGGACGTCGTCGTCACCCGCTGCTCGAACAACTACGGCCGCTACCAGTTCCCGGAGAAGCTCATTCCGCTGATGGTCGTCAACGCGCTGCACGACAAGCCGCTGCCCGTCTATGGCGACGGCGCCAACGTGCGCGACTGGCTCCATGTGGACGACCACTGCTCCGCGCTCGTCACCGCGCTGGAGAAGGGCAAGGCCGGCGAGGTCTACAACATCGGCGGCGGCGCCGAGCGCAAGAACATCGAGATCGTCAAGGCCATCCTGAGCCTGGTCGGCAAGCCCGAGTCCCTGATCAAGTACGTCAAGGATCGCCCCGGGCACGATCGCCGCTACGCCATTGATCCCACGAAGATCAAGACGGAGCTCGGGTGGACGCCGTCGCAGACCTTCGAGCAGGGCCTGGCCGATACGGTGAAGTGGTACGTGGACAACTCCGCATGGTGGGAGCGCGTGATGAGCGGCGCCTACCGCCAGTACTTCGAGACCCAGTACCGCGCCCGCCTCAAGGGCTAGCCTCTCCGGAGCACTCGCATGCGTTTCCTCGTCACCGGTTCCAACGGGTTGGTGGGCAGCCGTGTCTGCGCGCAGCTGGAGCAGCGCGGACATGAGGTGGTGGGGGCGGGCCGGGGCGCGCGGCGCACGGAGGGCTCCTACCGCTACATCCCCCTGGATCTCACGCTCGAGGCGGACGTGCTCACCGCCATCGACGCTGCGTCCCCGGAGGTCATCATCCACCCCGCCTCCATGACGGAGGTGGACTTGTGCGAGAAGAACCCGGAGCTGGCCTATGCCGCCAATGTCACCGCGGCGGCCGCCGTGGCCAAGGGCGCGCGGAAGGTGGGGGCGCACCTGGTCCATGTCTCCACGGACTACGTCTTCGACGGGGACCACGGCCCGTATGACGAGGAGGCCCTGCCCAACCCGCGGGGCGTCTACGCCACTACCAAGCTCATGGGCGAGCAGGCCGCGCGCGTCTTCGTGCCCGGGTGCGCCATCGCGCGCACGGCGGTGGTGTACGGCTGGCCGCCCGCGGGCCGCCCCAACTTCGGCGCGTGGCTGGTGGGCGCTCTCGAGAAGAAGCAGCCCGTGAAGCTCTTCGAGGATCAGTTCGTCTCTCCCAGCTTCGCGGACAGCGTGGCGGCCATGCTGGTGGAGCTGGGCGAGCGCAAGCTGGGCGGCATCTGGAACACCTGTGGCGGCGAGGTGGTGAACCGCGTCAGCTTCGGCCGCGCGCTGTGCGAGGTGTTCGGGTTCGATGCGAGCGTGATCACCCCCTCGAAGCTGGCGGATCTCAAGCTCGCCAGCCCGCGGCCGCTGCACAGCGGGCTGAAGGTGGACAAGGCTCGCAGCCAGCTCGCCGCCAGGCCCTTGTCGCTGTCCGAGTCACTGGCTCGTTTCCATGCGGCGTGGAAGGCAGGAACCACGCCCTCTCGAGGTGGATGATGAAGGGGATTGTTCTCGCCGGAGGTTCGGGCACGCGCCTGTACCCGCTCACTCGTGTCGTCAGCAAGCAGCTGCTGCCTGTCTACGACAAGCCGATGATCTACTACCCGGTGACGACGCTGATGATGGCGGGGATCCGGGAGATCCTGATCATCTCCACGCCCTCGGATCTGCCGCGCTTCCGCGAGCTGCTGGGCAGCGGGGAGCAGTGGGGAGTGCGCTTCGAGTACGCCGAGCAGCCGCGCCCCGAGGGGCTGGCGCAGGCGTTCATCATCGGCCGGCCGTTCGTGGGCAATGACAGCTCGTGCCTCATCCTCGGCGACAACATCTTCTACGGCCACGGCTTCATCGACATGCTGCAGCGGTCGGCGAAGCTGACCCAGGGCGCCACGGTGTTCGGCTACTACGTGAAGGATCCGGAGCGCTACGGCGTGGTGGAGCTGGACGCGAACAACCGGGCGCTGAGCATCGAGGAGAAGCCGGCCCAGCCGAAGTCCAACTACGCCGTCACGGGCTTGTACTTCTACGATCAGCAGGTGCTGGACATCGCCGCCAACCTCAAGCCCTCCAAGCGTGGCGAGCTGGAGATCACCGACGTGAACGCGGAGTACCTGCGGCGCGGCCAGCTCCAGGTGGAGCTGATGGGCCGTGGCTACGCGTGGCTGGACACCGGCACCCACGAGTCGCTGATGCAGGCGTCCAACTACATCGAGATCATCGAGCGCCGGCAGGGGCTCAAGGTCGCCTGTCCCGAGGAGATCGCCTACCGGATGGGCTACATCAACGCGGCCCAGCTCTCGGTGCTGGCCGAGCCCATGCGCAAGAACGAGTACGGTCAGTACCTGCTGGCGCTCATCGAGAACAAGGGAGCGGTGTCGTGAAGGTGATCCCCACGGAGATCCCGGGCGTCCTCATCATCGAGCCCAAGGTCTTCGGCGACGAGCGCGGCTTCTTCCTGGAGACGTTCCACGCGAAGCGCTACGCGGACGCGGGGATCCCGGGCCCCTTCGTGCAGGACAACTACTCGCGCTCTGTGAAGGGCACGCTGCGCGGGCTGCACTTCCAGGAACCTCAGCCTCAGGGGAAGTTGGTGCAGGTGGTGGCGGGTGCGGTGTTCGATGTGGCGGCGGACATTCGCAAGGGCTCGCCCACGTTCGGCAAGTGGGTGGGCGTGGAGCTGTCCGCGGAGAACAAGCGGCAGTTCTGGGTGCCGCCGGGGTTCGCTCACGGCTTCTACGTCCTCTCCGAGTCCGCCGACTTTCAGTACAAGTGCACCGCGCTCTACGCGCCGGAGCATGATCGCGGCATCGCCTGGAACGATCCGGAGCTGGCCATCTCCTGGCCGCTCGTGGGAGAGCCCAAGCTGTCCGCCAAGGACAACGCCGCGCCACGCTTGAAGGATGCGCCGGCGCTGCCCTCTTACGCAGGCTGAGAAGCGCTGCCTGGCCGCCTGGCTGCCCCTGGGGCGCGCCGCCGAGCGCTGCCTCTGGTGCAGGCGCCAGCCTGGGTGTGAGTGAGCATCCTCCCTTCCGGGACACTGTCGAGGAGGCGGAATGGTTCTCCCGGGCAAGGGGATGGGTTGGAAGGAGTTCCTGAAGACGTTGAAGAACGAGTACACCCGCGACAAGGTGAGCGACGTCGCAGGCTCGCTGACCTTCTTCGGGGTATTGGCGCTCTTCCCGTTCCTGATCTTCCTGGTGTCGCTGGCGAGCGTGATCATCGATCCCGCTCAAGCGCAGGTGCTGATCCAGGAGCTGGATCAGGTCGCGCCCAAGGAGGTGGTGGCCATCATCGGGGAGCGCCTGCAGTCCCTGGCTGCAGGTAACAACGTGGGGCTGCTGACCGTGGGCGCGGTGGGTGCCATCTGGGCTGCTTCGGGCGGGATCGTCTCGCTGATGAAGGCGCTCAACACCGCCTACGGCGTGGAGGAGAAGCGGCCCTTCTGGAAGGTGCGCGGCGTCGCGCTGCTGAGCACGTTGGTGGCGGCGGCCCTCTCCATCATCGCGGCGGCGGTGGCCGTCGCCACGCCAGCCATCGCCGACAAGCTGGGGGGGCCCTTCCCGACGCTGGTTACCTGGCTCCGCCTGCCGCTGGCGGGCGTGATGATGATGTTCCTCTGGGCGCTGCTCTACTATGCCCTGCCGGATGTGAAACAGAAGTTCAGGTTCATCACCCCGGGCTCCATCGTGGGCGTCGTCATCTGGGTGCTCGCCTCATGGGGCTTCTCGAGGTACGTGGCCAACTTCGGCAAGTACGACACGAACTACGGCGCCATCGGTGGTGTCATCGTGCTGCTGCTGTGGATGTGGATCACCGCGCAAGTGGTCCTGCTGGGAGCAGAGATCAACGCCATCCTCGAGCACCGCTCCCCAGAGGGGAAGTCTCCCGGCCAGAAGGTGCCGGGGCAGGGTGGGGTGATGGCCACGAAGACCGAGCTGGAGAGTGCGGGGGAGCGGCTGCCCGGCTCCACGGAGTTCCGTCCCGAGCAGGCGCAGCCGCCTCGGCCTGCGGGCCCGGTACCGCTCTGGAAGACGCCGCTGGCCGCGGCGGCGAAGTGGGCCGCGGGGTTCGGCTTGGGCATCTTCCTGCTGCGCCGAGGCACTCGTCAGAGCTGAGCCCCTTCCATCCATGGGCGCGAGGCCTGATCACTACTACCTGGGGCGTTATCGCCTCACCCTTGCTGCGCTCGTAGCATCCCCTCCTTCACGTTGAAGGAGGCACCGCATGAACCTGCGCGAGGTGGGAGCGCTCTTCCTGGTGTTGTTGACAGCCTGCTCGGGGGGACCGCGCGTGGCACATCCGCAGGTGGATGTGGGCCCGGAGGAGGTACAACTGGCGGCGGCCCGCTATGAGCTGCGTGTGCTCACCCCGGACACCAACTCGCGCGAGCCCATGGAGCTGTCCAAGCGGGACTTCCACCGCGCCATGCGGTTGCTGGCTGCGGAGGTCTCTCCCTCCTCGGAAGCCATGGAGACGGCGCGCTGGCTCATGGAGGGAGAGTTTCACGCGGATCTGCGGGCTGATGTGGACCGAGGGCGCGTGGTGCGGTTGATGCCGCTGGAGGATGGCACGCCGCTGGAGGCCGCCTCCCTCGAGGACATGGCGCGCGGCTACCGCCTGCTGTGCCAAGTGGACTTTGGCGGCGGAGACTGTCTGGGGCTCTTCAATGATGGCCCCGTGCTGACACGGGAGGACCTGCGCATGCTGGCGCTGGCGCTCTCGCTGCGGCACGTGCTGAAGGAGACGAAGGTGGCGCTGCGGGACATGGTGTCCCCCCAGGCGCTGGTGTCCATGGTGGTGTGGACCGGCTGCTTCTACCTGCTGCTCTGGCTGCTACCCGAGCCCGTGTCCAAGGCCCTGGCGGCCAGCTTGACGCTGGCGCTGCTGGCCTGGATTCCGGCGAAGATGCTGTGGAGTCTGATGGATGGGTGGGCCGCGCTGGTGCATGAGGTGGACCGGGCTACCTCCTATGCGCAGATTGAGCAAGCCGCCGAGCGCTTCCGCAGGTTGATGGGGGAGAACACCGCCCAAGTGCTGGTGATGCTCTTGACCGCGGCGCTGGCGGGGGGCGCGGCGAAGTTCGCGGCGAAGCTGCCCAAGCTGCCGGGCTTCGGGCGCGCGGCCGAGTGGGCCGAGGCGCAGGGGCTCAAGTTGTCGCGAGCCGGTGAGGTGGAGGCGGTGGCGGCCGTCGAGGAGCAGACCTTCACCCTCATGGTGCGCCGCCCGGGTAGCAGAGTGACTGCCGCGGCCGCAGAGGCGGCAGAGACGCGCACGGGCATCATAACGATCATCCGCCACCTGGGAGGCAACCGGCAGATCTTCTTCAATGGCCAGCGCTGGCACGTACCTGCCAACAGATCCATCAAGGACATTCCCCTCAAAGACCCCATCGGCGATGCACTTCAGGCAGCGGCGAAGCGCATCGCTCAAGGCTGGAACCGGGGCAAGCTCTCGCAGGAGCAACGGGTTGCTCTCGACAAGGCCAGAACCCAGGGTGAGTACCTGAAGGCGCACCTGATGGAACGCCGGTTCCGCGGGCAATGGGTGGAGAACATGCTGAGAGAGCAGTTCAAGCATTTGCGGTGGAGCCGCACAGGCGTGGATGCAGTTGACCCCTCCACGGGGCTCCGCTACGAGATCCTCTCGGGAACGGAGTCGAATTTGGCATTGCATGGGCGCAGGATGGCGAAGGAGTTCTTCCGGATGATCGCGTTCTGAACCGCCAGGAATCTTCCAGAGGAATCATGATTCAATTCTGCGACCAGGAGATCGCCAATGAGAGGCTCATTCTGGATAGCGCGACGGAGCTCTACTATCTGGGCCACAACCTCACGCTGCGCAACTGCAGTCTTGTCATCAAGGTCCCTGCACGCGCGCTGGTGGTAGCCCACACACGGTTCATCGGCTGCACCATTGAGGTCAAGCGGCAATTGAAGAACTACCGGTGGGAGACGGCTCACCTGCAAGGCTGCCGTTTCAAAGGGCGCTTCAGCGGTAATGACTTCGGGGAGTGGCCGGACTCACCAGGGGATGGTAGTGTGAAAGATTGTGATTTTTCCGAGGCATACTTGAGCTGGACGCGCTTTCTTGCCTGCGATGTCCGCACTCTCCGCTTCCCCTCTTGGCCGTGCTTTACGATTCTGGATCCCGCGCGCAGGTGGCGTGAATTGCAATCACTTCCCTGGCCTGGGAAATATGGCTCAATCATTGGAAAAGGTTTTGCGGAAGACCCGTCTTCCACCATGGCTGTGACGCATTCCGCCCCAGAACTCGCGAAGTTCTGCGAGACCACCCCGGAAGCTATCAAGGCGCTCGTGGAGAAACTTGATGGTGTGCTTTATTGATCCGCGGCCTCGAGTTCTGAAGCTCTGATCGCGCGGAGGCACCCGGCAGAGCTGAGCCTGGGGTGCCTTGGTTGACTGTGGCGAGTTCGCGCTAGCCGGAGACTTCGACCTTGAAGGTGGCGGCACCGAGCTCCGTGCCATCCGGGCCCAGCACCTTCACCGTCCAATTGCCGGAGTCACCCGCGCGCATCGTCTTGTACGCGTGCGTGCGGTAGGGCGAACGGGGCACCTGCAGCTCCACCTTCGAGGCCTCGGTACCTTCCTTCAGGAACACCACCGTCACCTTCTCGTTCTCCACGCCAGACACCTTCGTGCCCGCGTAGAGCTTCGTGTTGGCGGGCA
>Ga0247825_10000575_pt1 | contig 23476 bp, 30 predicted proteins | sample 13C_Vanillin_Day_FD_194413 | JGI IMG/M metagenome (GOLD analysis project Ga0247825, IMG submission 194413) | Soil microbial communities from agricultural site in Penn Yan, New York, United States - 13C_Vanillin_Day48 | ecosystem: Environmental > Terrestrial > Soil > Agricultural land | place...
TACCTGGTGAGGATCCTGAAGATCACCGGGGGCAACGTCACCAAGGCAGCGCGCCTCGCGGGGCGCAACCGCACCGAGTTCTACCGCCTGCTGGAACGCCATTCGCTTGAGCCGGGGATGTTCAAGGGCAATGCGCCCAAGGAAAGGATCCCTGCATGAAGCGATTGTTTTTATTGGGGTTGTTGTTTTTTCTGCCCGGGGCCGCCTGGGCTCAGGAGCTCGGGCCCGAGGAGCTGGTGAAGAAAATCACCAGCGAGGTCATGACGGCGATCAAGACGGACAAGGATCTGGCCGCCGGCGACAAGCAGAAGGCGCGGAAGCTCGCCGAGGAAAAGGTCCTGCCGCACATCGACTTCCAGGAAGCCACGCGCCTGGCCGTCGGGCGCTCCTGGCGCGATGCGACCCCCGAGCAGAGGAAGCGCCTGGTCGAGGAATTCCGCGCCATGCTGGTGCGCACGTACTCGAACGCGCTGGAGGGCTACCAGGGGCAGGAGATGAGAGTCCTTCCCTCCCGTGTGAAACCCGGCGACACCGACGCCACGGTGCGCAACCAGTTCACCCGCGCCGGAGGCCAGCCCGTGCCGATCGACTACCAGATGCACAAGACGCCCGAAGGCTGGAAAATCTACGACATCGCCGTGGAAGGAATCAGCCTGGTGCTCACCTACCGCTCGGAGTTCGACCAGGTGGTGAAGCAGGAAGGCGTCGACGGCCTCATCAAGCGCCTGGGCCAGAAAAACGAGCCGGCCAAGGTCGGCAAGTAAATGGGGACAGACCCCATTTCAGGAATCTCTGAAATGGGGTCTGTCCCCATTTACTTGGGAGAGGCGGCGCGCTCGCCGTAGAGCGTCGCCTTGGCGTTCAGGCAGGCCCCGCAGACCAGGACCTTGGCTTCGGACGCGGTGACGGACTTCAGGATGGCCGGCTGGATGTTGTCGCAGACGCCGCAGTAGATGCGGGCGGCCTTCAGCATGGTGAAAGCGAGGTGGCCGCAGTGGGCACAGCTGACGGTGATGCCCAGGCTGCGCTCGCCCTCCAGCAGCGGCCCGACGGCCGCCCGCTGCACTGCCGCGCAGCAAGGACAGTGGAGTTGCGTGGCGACCATGCCACGGATGTTGCAATCGTCGTGCCCCCGAGGGTGGAAGGATCACACTGCCGCGCCTACCGTGCGGGCGGGAGGTGCTTCGGTGGTGGCCAACCCGGTGTCGGTGTACTACCCGTTCGTGCTGGTCGAGTTCGTGGAGGCGGTGAAAAGCGACGAGCACGAGGCCGTGGGCGAGGTGCTGCTCGTCTTCCTGGACCGGGAGGGCTACCGGGTCACGGTCCGGGTGCGGCAGGAGGCAGTCAACCGGATGCTCGACGCCTTCCGCTAGATGGTCGATAGAAGTCGTCCCCCAATGGCGCTTAACGGGGTCCCGCCTTCGCGGGGACGACATTCAGCCGCTTTTTCAGAGTTTCCCTATCGAATTACAACAGACTGCTAGGCCCGCTCGCGCATCAGGCTGTAGTAGCTGCCGGCGAAAATGAGCGCCGCGCCGATGAACACGGCTGCCTCGAGCGGCTCGCCATAGAAGAGCGCTCCCACCACCGCGATGAGCGGCAGCCGCAGGAAATCGATCGGCACGACGAGCGTGGCATCGCCGAGCTTCATGGCCCGCGTGATCGAGTAATGCGCGACGAAGCTGCCGGCGCCGATCACCACGATCCATGGCAGCTCGGCGAGGCCCGGGGTCACCCAGCCGGGCAGCGCGGCGGCGAAGGTGATCGGAAGCTGGCTCGCCGACATCCAGAAGATCACCGCGTACGGCGAGTCGGTGGCCGATAGCCGCTTGGTCATGATCATGTTGCCCGCGTAGAAAAGCGAGCCCAGAAGCATGACCAGCGCCGCGGGATGGAACGCGCCCAGGCCGGGGCGCAGGATGATGGCGATGCCGATGAGGCCGCAGGCGAGCGCCACCATGCGCCCGGGGCTCATGCGCTCGCGGAGGAACACGACCGCCAGCAGCGCCACCCACACCGGCATCGTGAACTCGATGGCGAACACCGTGGCGAGCGTCAGCGCGGCTATGGCGTACATCCAGCAGAGCTGCCCGCCGAGGTGCATGAGCGCGCGCCCGAGGTGCCCGGGAAAGCGGCGCGTGCGCAGCGGCGCGAGGCCCACGCGCGGCACGATTCCCACGACCATCACGAAGGTCACCAGCGTGCGCAGGAACAGGATCTCCAGCACGCCCATGGCACCCAGCAGCTCGCGCACCGCCACCGCCATGAGGGAGAAAGACAGCACCGCGCAGCCCATCCACAGCACGGCGCGCAGCGAGTTTTGATTTAGCATCGGCGGATGGCATCCTACCGGGCGCAGGTCGCCCGCCTGTTCGAGCGCTCGCCTTTTTATCGAAACAAGCTGCGCGCGGCGGGCTTCGACTCGCCCGCGGCGGTCGGCGGCCTGGAGCGCATCGGCGAGCTGCCGTTCACCGAGAAGGACGAGCTGCGCGCGAGCCAGGCCGGGCATCCGCCGCTCGGCGAGCATGCCGCCATCCCCGTCTCGGCGGCGGCGCGCATCTATTCCACGAGCGGCACGAGCGGCGCGCCGCTGTACATCCCGCTCACCCGCAACGACGTCGAGCAGTGGCGCGAGATCGGGCGCCGCACGTATTCCTGCAACGGCTTCAAGGCCGGCGAGCGCGTGGTGACAACCTACGGCGCGGGGCCGTTCGTGGCGGGGGCGTCGCTCGCCGCTTTCGAGGCGATCGGCGGGGTGCATATCCCCACCGGAGTGGGCAACACTGACAAGGTCCTGACGGCGCTCGAGCGCCTCGAGGCCGAGGCGCTCGCCTGCACGCCGTCATACGCGCTGTACCTTTCCGAGAAGGTGAAGAAGCATTCCCTGCAGCGGATCATCGTCGGCGGCGAGCCCGGCGGCGGGGAAGCGTCGTTTCGCCGCAAGCTCGAGCAGGCCTGGGGCTGCAAGGTCTACGAGATCATGGGCATCGGCGACATCGCGGCCTCGCTCTGGGGCGAATGCCCGGCGCAGGCGGGGATGCACTTCTCGGCGGAGGAGCTCATCCACGTCGAGCTCATCGATCCGGAAACGAACAAGGCGATCGAACCCGGGGACGGGGCCACCGGCGAGCTCGTCTACACGCACCTGGCGCGCGAGGCGGCGCCGCTGCTGCGCTTTCGCAGCCGCGATCACGTCCAGGTGTGGACCTCCAGATGCGAGTGCGGCAGGACATCGATGCGCGTGCGCTGCATCGGGCGCACCGACGACATGCTGATCGTGCGCGGCGTGAACGTGTTCCCCGCGGCGGTGCGCGAGGTGGTGGCGCGCTTCCAGCCGCGCGTCACCGGCGCAATCCTCATCCGGCCGCGCAGCCGCGGCGTCAAGCAGGAGCCGCCGCTGCCCATCCTGGTGGAGGGCGACCCGGATGTCGCCGAGGGGCTCTCGCGCGAGATCCGGGCCGCGCTCACCTTCACGCCGGAGATCCGCATCGTCCCGCCGCAATCGCTGCCGCGGTCCGATTACAAGTCCAGGCTGGTGGACTTTTCAGAAGCGCGGTAGCGCTACTCGGCCGGAACGGGCGGATTGGTGGCCCAGCTCGGGCCGGAATACGAGTCGCGCCGCGGCGCCACGCGGGTCTGCGCTGCGGCCAGCTCCTCGGGCGACACCACGCCGTCGCGGTTCGTGTCGTACCGGCTGTCGGCGCCGGCGCCGGCGCTGGCGGCGCCGCGCTCTTCCGGCGCGATCATGCCGGCTCCGTACCACTCGATGATGGGGTCGACGGTGCCGTAGAAGCCCGTGCCCTGGGGGCCGCTCAGGATAGTGGCATTGTCCGCCCAGGCCGGTGCGAGTGGCAGCGCAGCTGCCGTGGCCGCGCAGGCAAGCAGAGTTCTAGCCTTCATTGGAAAAGCTCCTTTCGGGTGGGTGTGGATTCACGCATTCCTGTCGAATGGCAGCATGGGGTTCCGCAAGCGGCGTGCCCGGATCACTCTGTAAACCTTGCAGCCGCGGCAAAAGTTACAGCGATAGAATCCGCTGCCCATGTTTGCGCTCTTTCGCGCCGATCACGTCGGCAGCCTGCTGCGACCCGAGAAGCTGAAGCAGGCGCGCGAAAGCTGCCTCGGGCCGCAGACGCCCACCACCCATCTCGGCCCGCACGAGAGCGACCCGCTGCGCCGCGTGGAGGACGAATGCATTCGCCAGGTGGTGGCGATGCAGGAGCGCATCGGCCTGCGCTCCGCCACCGACGGAGAGTTTCGCCGCCGCAGCTGGTGGCTAGAGCTGATCCTCGGATGGCAGGGCTTCGAGGCGGACCGCACCGGCTCGGCGAAGCTCAAGTGGCGCAACGAATCGGGCGTCACGCAAGGCTTCTCCGACCTCAACGTGACCGGGAAGATCGCGTGGCGCCCAAGCTCCATCGTCAAGGCTTTCGAATTCCTGAAGGCGAACGCGCGCGCCACGCCGAAGGTCACTTTGCCCGCGCCGAACTGCGTGCACTACTACACCGGCGGCAAGCTCGGCTTCTACGGCAACGATGCCGAGGGCTTCTGGAACGACCTGAGCGCGGCCTACCGAGCCGAGATCTCGGCGCTGGTAGCCGCGGGCGCCCGCTATATCCAGCTCGACGACACCAGCATCGCCTTCATCTGCGACCCGCAGCATCGCGAGTACGTCCGCTCCTGGGGCATGGACCCGGAGAAGTTGCTCCTGAAGTATGCGGAGGCGATCAACGCCGTCATCGCCGAGGTGCCGGAAGCCGTGACGATCACGCTGCACCAGTGCCGCGGCAACCGCGAGGGCAACTGGGCAGCGCAGGGCGGCTACGATCCCGTGGCGGATGTGCTCTTCAACTGCATCGACGTCGATGGCTACTTTCTCGAGTACGACACCGCGCGCGCCGGCGGCTTCGAGCCGCTGCGCTTGCTGCCCAGGGGCAGCAAGCGCGTGGTGCTCGGCCTGGTTTCTTCGAAGAAACCGCAGTTGGAAAGCCGTGAGGAGCTGATGCGGAAAATCGACGCGGCGGCGAAATTCGCGCCGCTCGAGCAGCTGGCCATCAGCCCGCAATGCGGCTTCGCCAGCTCTATCCGCGGCAACCCGCTCACCGAGGCGGACCAGGAGGCGAAGCTCGCGCGCATCGTCGAAGTCGCGCAACAAATCTGGGGAGAGTCATGACCGAAAAAGCAATGACCGAAAGAAAGCTCGACATATTTCCGCACATCTTCCCGCTCGAGTTCTTCGAGCGCATGAAGCAGATCGCCGAGGGCAACCCGGGGCTCGCCGCGGCGCTCAAGCGCTGGATGCACATCCCGGTGCTGTGGGACCTCGACCGGCGCATCAGGATGATGAAGCGCTGGCCGGGCTATCAGCAGATCCTGACGCTGTCCATGCCGGCGGTGGAGTTCCTCGGGACGCCGGAGGAAACGCCGCAGCTCGCCCGGCTGGCCAACGACGGCATGCACGAGATCGTGCAGAAGCACCCCGAGCTGTTTCCCGCGTTCGTGGCCTCGCTCCCCATGAACAACGTCGCCGCGTCGCTCGAGGAAATGGACCGCGCCATCGGCCAGCTCGGCGCGAAGGGCATCCAGATCTTCACCAACGTCAACGGCCGCCCGCTCGACGAGCCCGAGTTCTTCCCCATCTTCGAGCGCATGTCGAAGAAGTACGACCTGCCCGTCTGGGTGCACCCCACGCGCACCGCCAAGTGGGCGGACTACCCGACGGAGCAGAAGTCGAAGTACGAGATGTGGTGGCTGTTCGGCTGGCCCTACGAGACCAGCGTGTTCATGGGCCGCCTGGTGTTCTCCGGCATGTTCGACAAGCTGCCGAAGCTGAAGATCATCACGCACCACCTCGGCGCGATGGTGCCGTTCCTCGCCAACCGCGTCGGCTACGGCATGGACCAGTTCGGCGCTCGCACCGCCGACGAAGACTACGAGGCGCTGCGCAAGAAAATGCGCAAGCGGCCGGTCGAGTACTTCAAGCTGTTCTACAACGACACCTCGATCAACGGCTGGGTGCCCGGCATGCGCTGCGGCCTGGACTTCTTCGGCGCCGACCACGTGCTGTTCGGCACCGATTGCCCGTTCGACCCCGAGGGCGGACCGCTCTTTATCCGCGAGATCATCAAGGGCCTGGACAGCATGAAGCTGCCGCCCGGCGACCGGCGCAAGATCTACTTCGGCAACGCCATGCGCCTGCTCAAGCTGCCGCAGGCGCCCAGCAAAAAGGCGCCCGCAAAGGCCCAAAAAAAGAAAAAATAGGGACGGACCCCATTTCCGCGAGGAGGCGGTCATGGTCGATACGGCGAGGAATTTCGGCGGCTCGATGCCCGAGTACTACGACAGCATCATGGGACCGGCGCAGTTCGAGCCGTTCGGCGCCGACCTGGTGCGCCGCCTGCCGCCCGATCCGGGCGGCGACGTGCTCGAGATCGCCTGCGGCAGCGGCCGCGTGACGCGCCGGCTGCGCGAGCGTCTGGAGCCGAAGATCCGGCTGGTCGCCTCGGACATCAGCAGCGCGATGCTCGACTACGCGGGCCGCAAGGTCGCCGGCGACATCGAGTGGCGCGAGGCCGACGCCTGCAAGCTGCCGTTCGCGCACGCGTCGTTCGGTGCCGCGGTATGTGCGTTCGGCCTCATGTTCGTGCCGGACAAGGCAGGCGCGATAGGGGAGGCGCGGCGCGTGCTGCGCGAAGGTGGCGTGTTCCTGTTCAACGTCTGGGACGGCCTGGAGCAAAACCCTCACGGCGCCGCTGCGGCGAAAGTCCTCGAAGGACTTTACCCCGGCGACCCGGAGATGAAGTTCGGGTCCTTGCCGTACCTGTTCAACGACCAGCGACAGATCCGGCAGCTGCTCGAGGCAGCGGGCTTTCGCGAGATGCGCTCGGAGCCGGTGCGCATCGCCTGCTCCTGCCCGAGCGCCCGGCTGTATGCCACCGGCCAGCTGAGGGGCACGCCGCGCGGCGCGCTGCTCGAGCAGCGGGGCGCTTTGCTCGACGACGTGATCGGGAAGGTAGCCGCCGAGCTCGCGCAGGTGGGCGGCGCCGAGCCCTTCAACTTCACCGCGCAGGCATTGCTCGTCGAAGCCCGCGCCGGCTGATTTCCCAAGGAGGCAAGCGATGGATGCGACCGGTTTCGAGGCGCGGCTCAGGCAGGAAGGCTATCCGGAGATCCGTACCAATCAGATGCCGGTCGAAGGCGACGCGCGCCCCTATCGGGCCGGCGAGGAGCTTTCGATGAAAGCGGATTGCCCGCACGCGGAGGACGTCGGTTCCTCCGGGGTGAAATACCTCGTCGGCCGCCGTCCCGTCCGATGAGCTAAAAGACCTTTCGTGTACTTGCGCAATTCCTGGTACGTCGCGGCGTGGGATCGCGAAGTGACGCGCGCTCCGCTGGCACGCGTATTCCTCGACCAGCCGGTGGTGCTGTACCGCAAGGAAGACGGCACGCCGGTGGCGCTGGAGGATCGCTGCTGCCATCGGCAGTTGCCGCTGTCGATGGGCAAGGTTGAAGGCGACGAGCTACGCTGCGGCTACCACGGCCTCAAGTTCGACTCGGCCGGCCGATGCGTCGAGATACCGGGGCAGGCGAGCATTCCGCCGCAGGCGCGCGTGCGGTCGTTTCGCGTGGTCGAGCGGTTCAACTGGGTGTGGATCTGGATGGGCGAGCCGGAAAAAGCGGACCCGTCCCTGATTCCGGACTGGTGGTGGGCGGAGCACCCGGACTGGGCGTTCACGCGCCCCGAGCGCGTGCGGCTCGAGTGCAACTACCAGCTCATCTCCGACAACGTGCTCGACGTCACCCACCTTGCGTACGTGCATGCGAGCTCCATCGGCGCGCCGTCGATCACCGAGTTTCCTGCGAAGGTCGAGCGCGAAGATCGCCTGGTGCGCCTCACGCGCTGGATCCGCGACCGTCCGCCGCCGCCGCTTTACAGGAAGGCCGGCGGCTTCCCCGGCAACGTGGACCGCTGGCAGATCGTCGAGCACGTCCCGCCGTGCTTCACGGTGAATTTCGCCGGATGCCAGGATGGGGAGAGAAAGATAGACCTGATGGCGCTGAGCGCGCCGACCCCGGAGACCGCGCGCACCACGCACTACTTTTTCGGCTTCGTGCGCAACTTCGGCCTGCGCGATGCCGACACCGAGCGCATCTGCGCGGTCGACATGGTGAAGGTGTTCAACGAGGATTTCCCGGTGCTCGAGGCGCAGCAGCGCGCGCTCGAGCGCGACCCGGGCGTGGCGAAGGTCGATATCGCGGTCGACGCCGCGCCGCTCTCCGCGCGCCGGCTCCTTCAGGCCATGATCGCGCGCGAGGGCTGACGCCGCGCAATGCCGCGCATTTCGTCAGGGGGCCGGGGAAAGCCGCTGCGGTCGCTGTAGTCGAAGACGGGCCGCGGGGCCTGTTGGCGGCGCAGCCTCAGCGCGACGAACGCCGCGGTGGCCGCGATGCCCAGCGCCGCCAGCGCTAGGGCTTCATGACGACCTTGACGCATCCATCCTCCTTGTCGCGGAACGTTTCGAACATGACGGGGCCGTCCTCGAGGCCCACGGTGTGCGTGATGACGAAGGACGGGTCGATCTTGCCTTCCTGGATCATCTTCAGGAGGTCGTCGGTCCAGCGGCTGACGTGCGTCTGCCCGGTGCGCAGCGTGAGGCCCTTCTGCATCAGCGCGCCGAACGGGATCTTGTCGACCAGCCCGCCGTAGACGCCGGGCACCGACAGCACGCCCGCCGGCCGGCACACGTACATCATCTCGCGCAGCACGTGCGGCCGGTCGCTTTCGCCCATCACCGCCTGCTTGGCGCGGTCATAGACCGAGTCGAGGTGCCTGGCGCCGACGTGCGCCTCCAGGCCCACGGCGTCGATGCACTTCTCCGGACCCTTGCCGTGCGTGAGCTCGGCGAGGCGCTCGATCACGCTTTCCTCCTCGAAGTCGATCGGGGTCGCGCCGCCCGCTTGCGCCATGCCGAGGCGCTCCGGCACGCAGTCGATCGCGATTACCTGCTTCGCACCGAGCATCAGCGCGGCACGCATGGCGAACTGGCCTACCGGGCCGGCGCCCCATACCGCGACCGTGTCGTCGGGCTCGATCTCGCACTGGGCCGCCGCCTGCCAGCCGGTGGGGAAGATGTCGCCCAGGAACAGCACCTGCTCGTCGGGCAGGCCGTCGGGGATTTTGACCGGGGCGACGTCCGCGTACGGCACGCGCACGTACTCGGCGTGGCCGCCGGCATAGCCGCCGGTGAGGTGGGTATAGCCGAACAGGCCCGCGGTGCTGTGGCCGAACACTTTATCGGCGACGTCCTTGTTGCGGTTGGTGCGCTCGCACACCGACCAGTTGCCGCGCCGGCACTGGTCGCATTCGCCGCAGCAGATGGTGAACGGCACCACCACGCGGTCGCCGACCTTGAGCTTCCGGTTTTCCGGCCCGACCTCGACCACCTCACCCATGAACTCGTGGCCGAGGATGTCGCCGCGCATCATGCCGGGGACGAAGCCGTCGAAGAGGTGCAGGTCCGAGCCGCAGATCGCGCAGGTGGTCACCTTCACGATGGCATCGCGCGGGTGCTCGATGCGCGGATCGGGAACGTGGTCGCAGCGGACGTCCTTCTTGCCGTGCCAGCAGAGCGCTTTCATGGATAGGGCTCCTCTCGGGGCCGAAATGCCGGAGGCGCCGCAAGCCGCGTACCCGCTATTTCGGGAAGGTGACCGTGACGCAGGTGCCGCGGCCGCCTTCGCCGGCGGCGATGTCGACGCGGGCGCCGTGCTGGGCGGCGATCTCGCGCACGATGGCAAGCCCCAGGCCGCTGCCGTCGCCGGACGCGCCGGGGATGCGGTAATAGCTCTCGAACACGCGCTCGCGCAGCTCCGGCGCAATCCCCGGCCCCTGGTCGACGATCGACAGCATCACGCCGTCGGCGCCGCCGTGCAGGACGGCCTGCAGGGCGCTGCCCTCCGGCGAGTAGCGTACCGCGTTGTCCAGCAGGTTGCGCACCAGCCCGACCAGCTTGCCGGGGTCGCCGCGGACCGCCATGTCGTCCATCGGCGGCTCGCTCGCCATGGCGAGCTTCTGATGGCGCTCCTTGAGCCGCGGCAACACGTCCTCCAGCGCATCCTCGAGCACCTGGCGCATCGAGACGCTGCGGCCGCCGAGCGGCGCACGCGCGGCGGTGGCGCGGCTATAGGCAAGCATCTGCTCGGCGAGCCGCGTGCTGCGCTCCACGCCGGCCAGCACGCGCTGCAGAGAGGCCATGCGCTCCTCCTTCGTCGCGGCGCGTGCCGCGTTCTGCGCGTGGATCTTGAGGGCCGCGAGCGGTGTGCGCAGCTCGTGCGCGGCATCGGAGGTGAAGCGGCGCTCGCGCTCGAGCAGGCCGTTCAGCGCTTCCACCACCGGCTCGATCTCGCGCGTGCTGCGCGCCAGCTCGATGGGCGCCAGCGTGCCGGGCTCGCGCTGCTTGATGCGCGCCGCGAGCTCGGCGAGCGGCCGCAGCCCGAAGCGGGTGAGCAGCGCAAGCAGCACCAGCAGCAAGGGGATGCCCGCGATCAGCGGCGTCATCGCAGCGAGCGCGAGCTTCCACGACATCTCGCCGCGCACGTCGTCGCGCTCCGCCGCCTGTATCCAGTGCTCGCCCGAGCGAAGCGTGAATACGCGCCAGTTTCCCTGCGTGCTGAAGCCCGCGGTGAGCGGCGCGTACGGCGTGCCCGGCGCCGAGGCCGAGCGCATGACGAGGCGGCCTTGCGCGTCGAGCACCTGGAAGGCGATCTTGGTCTCGTAGTAATGGCCGAGCGGCGTGGGCTCGTCGTGCTTCTGCGCCTCGAGCGGCGCCGGAAACGCCACCACCAGCGGCGGCTGAGCGCCCGGCGCGGCGCCCTGCACCAGGGTGCCGAGCACGCGCGCCGAAGTGGCGAGGCGCGCGTCGAAAAGCTCGGATGCCTCGTCCTGTCCCGAGTCGAACCCCAGCCAGGCTGCCGCACCGAGCACCGCCAGCAGGACTGCGGCCGTGCCGCCGAGCAGGACGCCCTGGATCGAGCGCGGCTTCACGCCGGCGGATCGGCGACGTAGCCGATGCCGCGGACGGTGCGGATTACTTCCGGGTAGAGCTTCTTGCGCAGGTTGTGCACGTGCACGTCGAGCGCGTTGCTCTCGACGTTGCCGTCCCAGCCGTAGAGCGATTCCTCGAGCTGTGCCCGCGTGAGGACCTGGCCGGGGCTGGCAAGCAGCTTCTGCAGCAGCATGAACTCGCGCCGCTGCAGGGGCACCGGCCGTCCCTCGTGCAGCACGCTGAAGGAGCCGGGGTCGAGCCGCAGCCTGCCGTGCTCCACGACGTTGACCGCGGCGCCGCGCAAGCGCCGCTGCAGCACGCGCACGCGCGCCAGAAGCTCGTCGACGTCGAACGGCTTGGTCATGTAGTCGTCGGCGCCGGCGTCGAGGCCCTGGACGCGCTGGCTCGGCGCTTCCCGGGCGCTCAGCACCAGCACCGGCGCGGTGCTGCCCGCGCCGCGCGTGCGCTGCAGCACCTCCATGCCATCCATGCCCGGCAGTCCAAGGTCGAGGATCACCGCGTCGAAGCCGCCGTGCTCGAGGGCGCCGCAGGCGAGCGCGCCGTCGCCTACCCACTCGACCGCGTAGCCGGCGCGGCTCAGCGTGTCGCGGATGCCGGCGCCGAGCAACTCGTCGTCTTCCACCAGCAGGATCCTCATGGCCCGAGAATACGCCGATTCAGCGCATGGCTTGGAGTAGCGCCTCGATCTCCTTGCGCCGGCCCTGGTCGGCGAGCAGCCGGTCAGGGCGTGGCGGCGCCTTGAGCGCCTTGGCGAGCGCCTGGCGGGCGCCGTCGTAGTCGCCCTTGCGGTACAGGAGGTCGCCCAGGAAATAATTCGGGTCGATGCCCTCGGGATTGATGGCAAGCGCCGTCTGCAGCATCTCGCGCGCCTTGTCGTCGCTGCCGAACCCGATCGGCCAGCCGGGCACCTGGTAGTAGAGCGAGCCGAGGCTGGTGTACGCCGACCCGTTCAGCGCCTTCGGGTCGATGGCGAGCGCCTCTTCCAGCGCTTTCTTCGCCTCCTTCGCCAGCGACAACGCGCCCAGGCCGCCGCGCGCGCCGGCATAGCTCGCGGCGATGATACCGTACCAGATGCGCGGCTCGGCCCGACCCGGATGCCGTGCACGCAGCGCGTCCGCGGTTTTGGTCAATTCCTCGAAGGCCTTTTCCTGCTCCGCTGCCGGGCGGGCGTACTTGATGCGATCCCATTCGGTCTGCAGGGCGCGCACGTCTTCATCGACGCCGGCGAAGGCAAGGAGTGGCGCCGCCACGGCGAGCAGCAGAAGCATTCGTCTCATGAAGTTCTCCTGGGGAGGTAACGTTGGATGGCGGAAAGCTGCCGGCGCAGGCCGCGATCGACCATGCCGGGCAGGATCTGGTTGAGGCGCGCGAACAGCTTCTCGGGCATGCCCAGCAGCCGCTCGCGCGCCGGGCGGCGCAGCAGGCGCAGCAGCTCGTGCGCCACCAGGGCGGGATCGTCCATCGCCACGCCGAGCTCGTCGTTCAGCGCGCACAGCCCGGCACCGTTCATGGCGGTGCGCGTGGCGCGCGGCGCGAAGTGCAGCACGCGCACCGGCCCCGCGGCCAGCTCGCGGCGCAGGGCCTCGCTGAAGCCGCGCAGCGCGAACTTGCTGGCGCAGTACGCGGCCTGGCCGGGATAGCCGAGGTAGCCCATGATCGAGCCGACGTTGACGATCCACGCCTCGGGCTCGCGCTCGAGCAGCGGCAGCAGGCGGCGCGCGAGCTGCATGGGAGCGAGCACGTTGGTCTGCACGATGCGCTCGAGCGTGGCGTCGCTCTGGTCCGCGAGCCAGGCGAAATCGCCGGCGCCGGCATTGTTGATCAGGAGATTGGTCTTCTCCGCATGCATTGCCACCGCGTCGAGCCCCTGCCGCGTGCCGAGGTCGGCGGCCAGCGTGCGGGCCGCAGGACCCGCGGCAGCAGCGGTCTGCGCGAGCCGCGCTTGATCGCGCCCCACGAGCAGCAGCGCATCGCAGTGCGGCGCGAGTGCGAGGGCCAGCGCGCGGCCGATGCCGCCGCTCGCCCCGGTGAGCACGGCGCGGTAACGCCTCATGCCGGCAGGCTCCGGAAGATGTCGCCGTAGAGGCGATACACCATGCGCGCGACGTGCACCACGGCCTGTCGATCTGCGTAGTCCAGCCTTTCGATGGCTCTCTGGAAAAACCGCACATGCTCCTGGTCGAGCTCACCGTGCGACGTGAGGTAGGTGAACGCCAGGGGCGGCAGCCGCAGGGCCTGCGCGATGGCTTGCGCGGCGCGCGTCGCGAGCGCGCTGCTCGTGCCTTCGAGCACGTGGACCATGCCGAGCATGCCGGCCGGGTTGATGCGCGCGATGTAGTCGTGCACGTAGGCCACCATGATCTCGGTAGCCGGCGCCGGGTCGCCCGTACGAACCGCTTCGGCGTCCTCCCCGCAGGCGCGCAGGTCGTCGAGGATCCACTCGTCGTGGCCGCGCTCCTCCGCGATGTACTCCTCGATGGCTGCGCGCACCGCGGCTCGCTGCTCGCCGAGCCGGCTGCCACAGGCCATGAGCAGCGGCACGGTGTGCTTCACGTGGTGATAGGCCTCGCGCAGGAACGCCACGTATTGCGCGCGCGTCACGCGCCCGGCGAGGCAGTCGTTGATCACCGGCACGGCGAGCAGCCCGGCGCGCGCCGCGCCGGTACGCTCCTGAAGCTCGTCAAAGAAGGCCATCGAGGCGTGCTCCATAGGCTTGCCACAGGGCGTCGCGCCGCGGCCGGCCGTTGGCGGTGGCGAAGCCGTTCTGCGGCGTGAAAGGCGCATCGGCGCGCAGCCAGGCGCCGATGCACGCATAGTCGGGCAGGCGGGCGTTGGCCGCGCGCACCTGCTCGTCGATCGCCTCGTCGGCCAGGCCGGGGGCGGCCGGCACCAGCAGCGCGCACAGTCGCGGCTTCGCTTCGCCGAACACCGCGGCCTGCGCGATGGCGCTGCCGGCGAGCAGCTCGGCCTCCGGCCATTCCGGCGAGACGTTGCGGCCGTAGGAGGTGATGAGCACGTGCCGGCGCCGCCCGTCGATGTAGAGGAAGCCATCGTCATCCAGCCGGCCGAGGTCGCCGGTCGCCAGCCACCCGCCATCGCTTCGCACGTGGATTTCGCGCTCGATAAGCTTCACCTTGGCGTGCGGCAGCGGCCGCCCGACGCTGCCGCGGCGTTCCGCCCAGGGCAGGTTGAGCGTCACCACCGAGGCGCACTCGGAGAGGCCATAGCCTTCGTACGCCGGCAACCCGGCGGCGCGCGCACGGGCGATCAGGGCTGGCGACACCTTGGCGCCGCCGACGGCCGCGAATTTCAGGGAGGCGGGCCGGCGCACGCCGCTTTCCAGCCCCAGGGTCAAAGCCAGGAGCATCTGCGGCAGGAGGATGACGCTATGAGGCTCCCACTGCTCCAGCGCGGCGAGGCAGGCCGCGGCATCGAATCGCGCGCCGCCGCGCACGCCGGTCTCGGCGAGCGGCGGAACGATGCACTCGGCCTCGGCGAGCCGCGCGGCGTACACGCCGGCCAGGTTCTCGAGCAGCACTGCGAGCGGCAGCAGGCACAGGTGGCGCCGGATGCCGAGCGGGCGCGTCGCCTGGGCGAGCGCGCGCGCTACCGACCACTGCTGCCTCGCGGTCAATGGCACGCCCTTCGGCGTTCCGGTCGTACCGGAGGTAAAGGTGATCTTGGACACATCCGCTGCCAGGCGCTGCGGCTCCGCCGCACGCCGCCACCACCGCAAACCCTCCAGGTCGCCCGCCGGCTCGAAGCCGGGGAGCGGGTCGCCGAGCAGGCCGTCCATGCCGCTCGCCTGCACCGCGTGCGCGCACTGCGCCGGGGTGAAGAAGGCCGGCAGCGGCACCAGCACCACACCAGCCTCTTGGGCGGCGAGGTCGGCAGTAATCCAGTCGGCGCCGTTGTCGGCGAGCAGCCCGACGACGCGCGGGCGCGGAAGCGCGGCCTGCAGCGCCGCCGCCAGCCGCTCGATGCGCCTCATCGCTCGAAGCACGAGGCGATGCGCCCGCCCATCACCGCCGGCTCGTGCGCGTAGTAGCGTCCCCAGGCCGCGCCGGCGTCGGGCAGCCGCGCCGGCACCGCCGGCGCGAGCAGCAGCGGCTCGAGCTGCAACCGGCGCAATGCGTTCCTCAATTCCCGCGTCGCCGTGAACGCCACCCAGCGGTAGCCGTGCCGATGCAAATGCCGCGCGATCGCCGGGATCAGCGTGCGGCCGAGACCGGGCGTCGTGGCGAGGTTGCCGACTTCGGCGACTTCGTCGCGCGCCACCGGCCCGCCGGCCGCCGCGGCAAGCGCCCGCTCCACCGGCTCGTCGAGGTACTGCTCGAGAAAAAGCCGCCCGTCCGCGGCGGGCGTGTAGCCGGCGCCGGCCTGCCAGCGCCCGAGCGCGTCGCGCACGCCGACCAGGTGCGCGCAGAAGTGCTCGATGCGCGCGCCATGCATAGCGCTGAAGCGCTCGGCGATGAAGCGCTCGAGCGCCGCGCGCTGCTCCGGAAACTGTGCGATCGCAAGCATGGGCCGCGATCGTAGGAGACGCAGATTAACGCGCCATTAACCGCGTCCGTGTGGATTATGTGGCAGGGAATGGAAATGGGGACAGACCCCATTTCAGAGATCCCTGAAATGGGGTCTGTCCCCATTTCCTAAGCAACTTTTAACCCGACGTATCTTTCGAGCGTCTGCGCGTCGCGCGCGAAGTCGGCGGAGCGCGCGCGGTGCACCACGGCGCCGCGCTCGATGACGAGCGCGTCCTGCGTGAGCTCCAGCGCGATGTCGGTGTGCTGCTCCACGAGCATGATCGCCATGCCCTGCAGGTTCTTGAGCGAGGTGGCGAGCTCCTCGACGATGATCGGCGCCAGTCCCTCGAGCGGCTCATCGAGCATCAGCAGCGCCGGGTTGGTCATGAGGGCGCGCGCGATGGCGAGCATCTGCTGCTCGCCGCCGGAGAGCTGGTTGCCCATGTTGCCGCGTCGTTCGGCGAGCCGTGGGAACAGGGCATAGATGCGTTTCAGATCCCAGGTCCCGGGGCGCGCGGCGACGGTGAGGTTCTCCTCCACCGAGAGCGACGGGAACACCTCGCGCTCCTGCGCCACCCAGCCGAGGCCGAGCTTCGCGCGCCGGTGCGGCGGCACCCGCGAGATGTCGCTGCCGCGCCAGCACACCGAGCCTTTCATCAGGTTCGTATACCCCATGATGGTCAGGAGCAGCGTGCTCTTGCCGACGCCGTTGCGGCCGAGCACCGCGAGGCTGCCGGTCTCGGCTACTTGCAGCGATACGCCGTCGAGCACCACTGCGTCGCCGTAGCCGGCGCGCACGTCGCGCAGCTCAAGTAGCGGCGCCATGGTGCCGTTTCCCGAGGTAAACCTCGCGCACGCGCCCGTCGCGCGAGATCTCCTCCGGCGTGCCTTCCACCAGGATGCGGCCGCCCACCATGACGATGATGCGGCTGGCGAAGCGGAACACCACGTTCATGTCGTGCTCGATGAACAGCACCGTCAGGTCGCGCGACAAGTTGGAGATCGCGGCGAACAGCTCCGCGCTCTCGTCGCGCGGCACGCCCGCCGCCGGCTCGTCGAGCAGCAGCACGCGCGGCCGCGTCGCGAGGGCGAGCGCGATCTCGAGCAGCCGCTGCTGGCCGTAGGCCATTTCCCGGGTGAGGCGATGCGCGCTCTTGTCGAGGTGCAGGGACTGCAGGATGGAAAAGGCCTCGTCCATCGTCTCGCGGAAGCGCGGCAGGCCGCGCCACCAGTTGTGCGCGTGGCCCTCGCGCTCGAGGATGGCGAGGGTCACCGACTCGAGCGCGGTGAGCCGCGCGAACAGCGTGTTGATCTGGAAGGTGCGCGCCAGGCCGCGCTTCACGCGCGCGTCGGGGCGCAGCGCGGTGATATCCTCGTCGCCCAGCAGGATCTGCCCGGCGTCCGGACGCAGCATGCCGGTGACCAGGTTGATGAGCGTGGTCTTGCCGGCGCCGTTCGGGCCGATGAGCGCATGGCGCTCGCCGCGCGGCACACTGATGGCGATGTCCTGCGCCACTACCAGGGAGCCGAAGGACTTCTGCAGGTTGCGCGTGGAGAGCGCTACTTGCGCCATACCCTTTGCAAGCCCCCGAGGATGCCGTTGGGAAGGAACATGACCACCGCCACGAGCAGCAGGCCGATCCAGAAGTACCAGTACTGGGGGTTGATGCCCGAGAACTGGTCGCGCGCCACCAGGTAGATGATGGCGCCGACGATGCCGCCGTACAGGCGCCCGGCGCCGCCGAGGATCAGGATCACCAGCACGTCCGCCGAGCGGCCGAAGGACAGCGTCTCGAGCGAGACGGTCTCGGTGGTCTGGGCGAGCAGCGCGCCGCCGATGCCCGCCACCACGGCGGCGATGGTGTAGGCCTTGCGCAGGTGGGCCAGGCTCGGCGCGCCGATCGCGGGCATGCGGGTGGCGTTCTCGCGGATGCCGCGCAAGGCGAGGCCGAAAGGCGAATGGATCACCCTGCGGCAGGCAAGGAAGCAGAGGAACAGCACGGCGAGCGAGTAGGCGTACGCCGTGCGGCCGTAGAGGTCGAACTTGAAGGTCTCGAGAAGCGGCCGTACGTTCACGCCCTGCAGCCCGTCCGCGCCGCCGGTCAGGCTGCTCGCGCTGTTGGCCGCCTCGTGCAGCAGGAGCCCCAGTCCGAGCGTCAGCATGATGAGCGCAAGGTGCCGGAAGCGCACCACGATGTGGCTGGTGGCGTAGCCGAACACCCCGGCAACGACGCCGGCGAGGACCAGGGCGGAAATCGGCTCGCCCCAGTAGTGCTTCGCGATCAGCCCGGCGGTGTAGGCGCCGACGCCGAAGTAGGCCGCGTGCCCGAGCGACACGATGCCGGCGTAGCCGAGGATGAGATCCAGCGACAGGGCGAAGAGCGCCGTGATCGCGATCTGGCTGGCGAGCGAGAGGTAGTTGGGCGTGACGAAGAACGGCAGCAGCGTGCACAGCCAGAAGACGATTTCCAGCGGCCGCCAGCGCACCTGCGCCCGGAAATAGTGATCAGCGCTTTCCACTGAAACGCTAGCGTTTCCCAAACAGGCCCTGCGGGCGCCACATGAGCAGCCCCACCATCACGAGGTAAATCAGGAAGGCGCCCAGCCACGGGAAGTAGTACTTCCCCGCCATGTCGCTGATGCCGAGCACCGCCGCGGCGGCGAAGGAGCCGCCGATGGAGCCCAGGCCCCCAACCGCCACCACGATGAGCACGTAGACGAGATAGGCGAGGGCGAAGGTCGGGTCCAGGCCCACCACCTCGATGGCCAGCGCGCCCCCGAGGCCCGCGAGGCCGCCGCCGAGCGCGAAGGTGAGCATGAAGGCGCGGTCGACGTCGATGCCCAGGCCGCGCGCCATGCGCTGGTTGTCTACCGCGGCGCGCACCTGGGCCCCGAAACGGGTGTGCTCAAGGGAAAATACCAGGAGCGCGGTGACGGCGAGGCCGAAGACGATCAGGAACAGGCGATAGACCGCGAAGCCCATGCCGAACAGCTCGATCCGGCCGCGCAGCCATTCCGGCGGCCGCGCCGACTGCTGCTCGGTGGTGTAGAACCACGCGAACGCGGCGACCGAGACGAACACGATGCCGATGGTCAGCAGGCACTGGTCGAGATCGCTCGACCGATACAGGCGTCGATAGAGCGTTCTTTCCAGGACGATGCTTATGAGGCCACCCGCGAGGAAAGCCATCGGCAAGGTGGCGAGGAACGGCCAGCCGAAGCGGTTCACCAGGGTGACGGTGGCGTAGCCGCCCACCATGGCGAAGCTGCAGTGAGCCAGGTTGACGAAGTTCATCATCCCCAGCGTCACCGACAGCCCCACCGACAGCAGGAACAGCAGCATCCCGTAGGCGAACCCGTCGAAGAGCACGCCCGCGAGCGAAGCGAGCATCGCCGCTTACTTTTTCTTCCGGCGCTCTCCGGCCGGGTCCTTCACGTTCGAGATCCGGTCAAACGGCACGTTCACCAGCTCGTTGCCGACCTTCTCCACGCGGCGGATGTACACCGTCTGCACCACGTCGCGCGTGTCCGGGTCGATCGACATCGGCCCGCGCGGGCTTTCCCACTTGAGGCCCTTCGCCGCCTTGATCATCGTCTCGCCGTCGGTTTTGCCGCCGGCCTTCTTCAGCGTCTCGTAGATGGCGTGCATGCCGTCGTAGCCGCCGATCGAGAAGAAGTCGGGGTTGCGCCCGTGCATCTCGTTGAAGTCCTTCACGAAGCGCTGGTTCAGCTTGTTGTCGAGCTTGTAGTCGTAGTGCCAGGCGGTGATGATGCCGAGCGCGTTGTCGCCCATCGCCTTGAGCGCCGCTTCGGCGGTAGTTTCGCCGGAGCCGAGGATCTTGGTCTTGTTCTTGTCGATGCCGCGCTCGGCGAATGCCTTGCCGAGCGCAGCCGGCTGGGCGCCGCCCGGGATGAAGATGTAGATCGACTGCGGGCCGACGTCCTTGGCGCGCTGCACGAACGCGGCGAAGTCGGGGTTGGCCACCGGGAAGCGCACCGAGCCGACGATCTTGCCGCCAGCCGCCTTGAACGCGCTGGTGAAGGCGTTCTCGGAATCGTGGCCGGGGCCGTAGTCGGTCACCATGGTGTAGCTTTCCTTCAGCCCGCCCTTGGTGGCCGCCCATGTGCCGAAGGTCTCCATCACCTGCGGCAGCGTCACCGAGGTGCGGATCATGTACGGCGACTTGGTGATCACCACCGAGGTGGCGGCGTTCATCACCACCATGAACTTCTTGGCTTCGGCCGAGACGTCGCCGCCCGCCATGGCGTTGGGCGTGAGCACGTAGCCCGCGAGAATGTCGACCTTCTCGCGCACCACCAGCTCCTGCGACAGGCGCTTGGCGACGTCGGGCGCCACGCCGCCGGTGTCGCGGCGGATGATCTCGATCTTCCTGCCGGCGACCGTGTCGCCGTGCTGCTTCATGTACGTCTTGATGCCGTTGTCGAGCTGCGCCGCGGCGTCGGCGAACTGGCCCGACGAGCTGAGGATCAGGCCGATTTTCACCGTCTGCTGCGCATACGCGGGGAACGCCGCGGCGACGGCCGCGGCGAGGATCAGAGTTCTGGTCATCACATCCTCCTCCTGTAGGATCCGCGGATTCTAACCTCGAAGCAGCGCGGCATGAAAACCACCCGCATGAAAACCACCCATGTGGGAAGCCTTCCCACGCTGGATTGCGTCGAGGCCATGGTGCGCAGGCAGCGCGACATCGGCCTGGACATCATCAACGAGGGCGAGCTCACCAAGGGCGGCGACTGGCTTTCGTACATGGAAGGCCGTTTCGGCGGCTTCGAGCCGCGCGCCCCCGCGGGCGACGCGGTGCCGCTGATCGCCCAGGGCCGGGACCGCGAGGCGTTCGCCGACTTCTACCGCTACGCCGCCGAGAACGGGACGCTGTTCTACGCGCCGGGCGAGCAGATCCGGCGCGTGCGCCCGATCTGGGTGTGCACCTCCAAAGTGACGTACCGGGGAGAGGCATCGCTCCAGTCCGAGATTGAACAGCTCAAATCCCTGGTCAAACCCGAAGAAGCGTTTCTCACCTCCACCGCGCCCGGCAGCCTCGAGGTCTACCGCCGCAACGAGCATTACCGGTCGGAGGAGGAGTTCGTCTTCGCCATCGCCGAGGCGATGCGCGTCGAGTACGAAACGATCGCCGCCTCCGGCATCACGCTGCAGGTCGACGACGCCTGGCTGCCTGCGCTCTGGGACCGCATCGGCATGCAGATGGGTCTGGAGAAGTTCAGGAAACGCTGCGCGCTGCGCATCGAGGCGCTCAACCACGCCCTGCGCAACGTCCCGGAGGAAAACATCCGCTACCACCTGTGCTGGGGCAGCTGGCACGGGCCGCACGCCTACGACCTGGAGTTGAAGCTCATAGTGCATCTTCTTTTAAGAGTGAAGGCGAGGTACTACCTGATCGAAGGCGCCAACGCCCGGCACGAGCACGAGTACGCGGTCTGGGACGAGGTGAAGCTGCCGGAAGGAAAGGTCCTGGTGCCGGGCGTGGTCACGCACTCCACCGACGTCATCGAGCACCCGGAGCTCGTGGCGCAGCGACTGCGGCGCTACGCCGAGCGCGTGGGGCGGGAGAACGTCATCGCCGGCTGCGACTGCGGCTTCGGCGGCCGCAGCCACCCGCAGATCGCCTGGGCGAAGCTCGAGTCGCTGGTGAAGGGCGCGGCGCTCGTTTAAATGGGGTCAGACCCCATTTTCCTGGTCGGCGTCGTCTTGCTCATACCCCGGGTGGTCGCGCAGGCGAGTGGCCGAGCTTTCGCTCGGCGGGATACTCGGGTCGGTGAACGGCTGCGACGGACCGGCTCTTGCTTTCCGGTCGTACAGGTACATCGCCAGCGCGCCGGCGGCCGCGGCGGCAAGCAGCGCCGTGCCTTTCATGCCCGCCGGCGAGCAAGCGGCGTACCCGGGAACTCGCGCAGCACGCATCTTTCGAAACCGCTATGCCCAGCATCACCCCGGAGATCATCTTTCACGACGTCGACCGCTCGCAATGGGTCGAAATCTACATCGGGGAGCGTGTGGAGAAGCTCGAGCGCTTCGCGCAAGGCATCACGCGCTGCCATGTCACGCTGTCCCAGGAGCACGGCAAGCACAGGAAAGGCAACCGCTACAGCGTAATGGTGGAGGTGCGCGTGCCGCCGCAGCACGACCTCGCGGTGAAGAAGCAGAAGGAGATCCGCGACATGCCGGCGCAGCTGCCCGCGCTGATCAACCTCGCCTTCGGTGCCATCGAGCGGCAGCTGAAGAAGACCGCCGCCCTGCGCCGCGGCGACGAGAAAACCCACGACGGCCAGCCGCACGGACTGGTGGAGAAGCTGTTTGCCGAGGGCTATGGGTTCATCCGCGCCGCGGACGACAACCGCCAGGTGTACTTCCACCGCAACAGCGTGCTGCACGGAGACTTCGAGCGCCTCGCCGTGGGCACCGAAGTGCGCTTCAGCCCGGAGGAAGGCGAGAACGGCCTGCAGGCGAGCAGCGTCCAGGTGGTGGGAAAATCCGCGTCGATCTGACCGTTAATATGGCGCGCCTTGCGCAAGCTGATCTGAGAAAAGCGACCGGCGCCGATGCAATAGGCGCCCTCGCGCTGGGCGCGCTCGCGTTCGGCGCCATCGCTCATCGTGCTGCGCGTCCTCGAGGCCCAGGTCCCGTCGGGTCGCGTCCGTAAAGCTTGCGCAGCTCGCCCTTGGCGCGCTCCAGCACATCGCGCTGCGACTTCGAGAGATTCCTGCCGCCGCGGTTGATCTCGAAGTTGAGCATCGACATGGCCGAGCGGAACGGCGTGCTCTTGCGGCGCTTGCTGTGCTCGGCGGAGCGCTTGAGCGACAAGGCGATGGCGCGCGGGCTCGAGTTGGTGAACACGCCTTTCTCGAGGTCGAGGGCATTGCTCCTGCGCATCACGCCCGCGGACCATTTCTTTTTCTTCGAACGGCGGCCGCGCAAGTCGGTATCCACCAGCCCGCGCTTGATGTCGCTGTGCGCCTGCTTGACGATGCCGCGCGTGCCGCGCTTCTCCGCGTAGCGTTTCATGGTCTTTCTCATTCGAGAAGATCGCGCGCGCTGAGGCCCAGCGCCAGCGCGCCGTAGGCGGCGGCGAGCGCGCCGGCCGGAAGGCGCAGCTCGAAGCCGGGGGTCAGGCGTTTGGGAACGACGTGGTAGTCGGTCACGTAGGCGAGGGCGGAGACGGCGACCCCGCGTGCGAGCGGTGGCAGGCGAGCCGGCATCGCCTCGTAGAACAGCGCCCAGAAGATCGAAGCGCCGTAGTTTGCGGCGAATCCGGTGGCGGTGTATTTCAGCGAATACTCGTCCTGCCGGCCGGCGTCCCCGCCCCAGAGGAAGTGGCTGGTGGCATTGAGAGGCGCGGCGGCCGATCGCGCCATGCGACGGCCCGCGACGGAGACGACGAGCGTTACCGCCGCCGCCGCAATCGTGCCCGACACGAGCGCGCGCTCAAGCAGACCCATGCGTTCTCGGCTAGCCATAAGCGACTCCTTTGTGCAGAGTGAGCAAAGAGCATTCCGGCAGGGGCGAGAACCGAACGCCGGGCATGCGGGTCCACGCTGAAGGAGGTGTCCAATGGCCCAGCATGCAGCGCGCCACTATCCCGCGACCGGCGAGTTGCCGCGCTCGGTCCTCGTCGGCGCCGCGGCCGGCGCGGTATCCGTGCTCGTGTTCCGGCAGGCCGCGCTCGCCCTGCTGCAGATGTTCGGCTTCAGCGACCTGGCGCTGGTGTGGCCGCTCGTCGCATGGGGGGGGGATCTGGAGCGCGCTGCTCGCCGCCACGGGTATCGTGCCGCTCGCCATTCTCGCCGCGGCGTTTCTCAACGGCGCGTGGGGGCTGGGCACCGGCATCGGCCTGGCGCTGTTCGGCCGCC
>Ga0247825_10000576_pt1 | contig 23470 bp, 21 predicted proteins | sample 13C_Vanillin_Day_FD_194413 | JGI IMG/M metagenome (GOLD analysis project Ga0247825, IMG submission 194413) | Soil microbial communities from agricultural site in Penn Yan, New York, United States - 13C_Vanillin_Day48 | ecosystem: Environmental > Terrestrial > Soil > Agricultural land | place...
CTCGTCAGGCTCTCGAAGCCTGGCTCGCCGGTGGTGGGGTTGATGGCGGCGATGAGGGGGCCGGACCAGTTGCCGCGGACGGCGAGCCAGGCTTCGAGAGCCTGACGAGACTCGCCTTCGAGGATGACACTGCGGGCGTGGCGGCCGCGGGCGCCGATCTTGAGGCGCCCCTCGTCATCGTCGTAGTCGCCGCGGTAGAGGTCCGTTAGCTCCTTGCGTCGCAGTCCGGCAAGGAGCATCAGCGCGATGACCGCGGCGTCGCGGCGAGCTTCGACGCTGTCGTCCGTGTCGCAGCACTCGAGGAGCAGTCGCGCCTGCCGCGTGGCGACGTGAGCGCCGCTGTTGCGGCGTCGTAGCGTGCGGAGGGCGGCCGGCGCGACGCCGGTGCGCAAGGCATCGTCATCGGAACCGGTCTGCTGCTGAAGGTGAGTGCGCAGCTCCCGCATGAGGCGCTTTTGGACGGGTGCGGGCAGGGTTTCACCGGCCCATTCCTTGAGGACCCGAATGTCCTCTGTGCGCAGGAGCTGCCAGGGCAGGGTAGGAGCGGCCATGCGGCTGCCGGTGAGGAACTCGGCGACCGCTTCCAGTTCGGTGCTCATGAGAGGACTCCAGTCCCCGTCGCTTAGAAGGTCAAGGGATAAGGGTCAACGGGAAAGGCCTTCCCACAACGAACCCCTCGACCCTTGTCCCTTCTTCGCGGCCTCGTCCCGGACGGGGGGCGGGACGAGGGATGTTTGGCGAGGAAGGCCAGGGATCGAGCCCCGCCTCGTAGTCCCCTGGCCTCCCTCGCGGAGAGTTATAGCACAGACGTTCTGATATGCCAAGAGGCGAAGCACAGAAATTTGAGGGACTCGTTCCCGGTTCACTTCCTCGCTAGAATTGCGGCGATAATCCCGGCAAAACTGGCCCGCGGGCCTGCACTCAAGGAGCCAACGCTGTGGCCATGCATGTCATCGGTGAGTCAACTCCCCGCGTGGACGGTATCGACAAGGTCACCGGTCAGGCGACATATACCGCCGACCTGCCGCGCGAAGGCGTGCTCTGGGGCAAGACGCTTCACTCGCCCTATAGCCACGCCCGCATCGTCAGCATCGACACGTCCGAGGCGAAAAAGCTGCCGGGTGTCATCGCCGTTATCACGGCAGAGGACATCGAAGACGATGCCCTTCACGGCTCCAATCTGCGCGACATGCCGCCGTTGGCGCGAGGGCGCGTGCGCTACGCGGGCGAGCGCGTCGCTGCCGTCGCTGCTGTGGACGAGGACATCGCTCAGCAGGCGATCGACCTCATAGAGGTCGAGTACGAGGAGCTACCGGCCGTCTTCGACCTGTTCGAGTCGATTGAGCCGGGCGCGCCGATCCTGCACGACCAGTTCAACACCTACGCCGGCGTGACCGAAACGCCGGGGCCGGGTCCCTTCGGCGGCCATTTGCCCCTGAAGACGCCCTCGAACCGCTACCAGCACAAGGTCTCCGACCGCGGCGACCCGGACAAGGCGTTCGCCGAAGCAGACCTCGTCGTCGAGAACATGTACGTTACGCAGCGACAGCACCAGGGCTACCTGGAGCCGCAGACCGTCCTCGTCGACATCGACCCGACGAGCAGGATCAACGTCTGGGCGTCGAGCAAGATGCCCTTCGGCGCCAGGTCTGAGCTGGCCGAGGTGGCGGAGGTGGCGCCCGAAAACGTCACCGTCCACCACACCTACATCGGCGGCGACTTCGGCGGTAAGGGCAACTCAATCCTGGTGCCGATCTGCTACTACCTCGCGCGCGCAACGAAGCGGCCGGTGCGCATGCTCAACGAGTACCTGGAGGAGCTCCTGTCCGGCAACCCTCGCCACAATGTGGTCATCAAGCTGAAGACGGGCATGAAAAAGGACGGCACGATGACGGCGCATCACACGCAGTTCCTCGTGAACTGCGGCGCCTACGCGGCCTTCAAACCGGGTGGCATCATCTTCGGCCCTGAGCAGTCGGCAGGCCCTTACTTCGTGCCGAACACGCGCATCGAGAACGCCCACGTTTACACGAACACGGTGCCGGGCGGCTACATGCGTGGCCCCGGCGAGTCGCAGGCAGTCTTCGCCCTCGAATCGCACATCGACGAGTGCGCGATCGCTGTCGGCATGGACCCCGGCGAGTTCCGCATGAAGAACCTGGTCGGCGAAGGCCAGGAGACGGCGTTCGGCATCACCTTCGAGGGCGTCCTTGGCAAGGAGACGCTGCAAGCCGCCCTCGAGGCCTCCAACTACAGCGCACCGAAGCCCCCCACGACAGGCTCGGGACGGCTCATCGGCCGAGGCATGGCGATCGGCGAACGGCCGCCCGGAGGCGGCATCGGCAACTCGTCCATCGCGTTCAGGCCGGATGGCGTCGTGGTCGCCGGCACGCCGATCTTCGACCAGGGCTCCGGCACCTACACGATCATCAAGCAGGTGGTCGCCGAGGAGCTACAGATTCCCCTCGACCGCATCGAGATCGAGGTGTGGAACACGGACGCCGTGCGCTTCGACTCAGGTGTCGCCGGCAGCTGGGCGGCGCGCGTGAACACCGGTGCCGTGCACGACGCCATCGAGGCCGCACGCAAAGAGCTGCTCGAGTTCATCGCCGGTCGCCTCGAATGGCCGGTGGATACGCTGGTCCTCGAGGGCGACCTCGTGCGCTCCACCGCGCTAAACGAGACTGTGCGCTGGCAGGACGTAATCGACGAGCCCATCGAGGCGAAGATCACGCACATGGCGGGCCTCGGCACGCTTGCGCACATCACGAGCTTTTGCGCGCAGGTCGCGGAGGTCGAAGTCGACACGGAGACAGGCGAGGTGAAGGTGCTCAACCTGACGACGGCGCACGACGTGGGCCGCATCCTCAACCCCATCGGCCACCAGGGACAGATCAACGGCGGCATCATCGCCGGGCTGGGCTACGCGTTGATGGAAGAGCTACGCGTCGAAGACGGACGCGTCGCCAGCCTCTCGCTGGGCGACTACAAGCTCCCGTCCATCGCTGACCTGCCACCCCTCAAGACTGTGCTCATCGAAGCCCACGCCGGCGTCGGGCCCTACGACATCAAGGCCATCGGCGAGGTGCCAACGACCCCCGTCGCGCCGGCGATCGCGAATGCGGTGTATGACGCCGTGGGAGCGCGCATCCGGGAGCTACCGATCACGGCCGAGAAGGTGCAGAGGGCGCTGAAGGAGAAGTAGCAGATAACACAGATCAGATATCAGGCTCGGCCTGTTATCTGATCTTTCTCCTACGCCTCATACGCGTACTTTGCCAGCGCCTCGCGGCTAAGCTCCAGACCCAGCCCCGGCGCGTCGCTGAGTATAAGCTTGCCGTCCTTAACGGGTGGCACGTGCTCGAAGATGGGTTGGGCCCAGGGCAAGTACTCGACCGTTAGCGGGTTGGAAATGGCGGCGATCAGGTGCGTCCCTACCTCCGTGCAGGTGTGGCTGGCGACCTTCAGCCCGTACGCCTCGACCAGGTTCGCGACCTTGAGGAACTGGGTGATGCCACCGACCTCGAGGTCGACGATGACGTCGTCCAGCGCGCGACGATGGAGGACCTCCGTGAACTGCTTCGGTGTGTCATAGGTCTCGCCGGCGATTACGCGCGTGGCGAGGGCAGCACTGATGTCGCGCAGGCCGTCGTAGTCGTCGGCCGGGATCGGATCTTCGATCCAGAACAGGCCGAACTCTTCGAGGGCACGGCCCGTCTCGATCGTGAAGTTCGTGCTCCACGACCAGTTCATGTCAACGAGGAGGTCAACGTCCAGTCCGACTGCGTCGCGCAAGGCACGCGTGCGCTCGACGGCGTCGCGGGTGGTGGTGATACCGCCCATGCGGTACTTCATCGCGCGGAAGCCGCGGTCGATGTGCTCGCGGGCGTGGTCGGCGAGTGTCTTGAGGTCGTACTGCCACCACAGGTTCCAGCTAGCGTAGACGGGCACCTGGTTGCTACCGCCGCCGAGCAGCCGGTACAGGGGCACACCGAACATCTTCGCCTTGAGGTCCCAGAGCGCCGTATCGATGACACTGACGACGCTGCGTGCGAGGCCGCCGAACTGGGGCCGCGTGCCGGTGCGCAGAAGGCTCGTGTTGATGCTCTCGACTTCGATGGGGTTGGTGCCGATGACGCGCTGCGCCAGAGCTTCGAGCGCTTCACGCTGCGCCTTGATCGACCACAGCGTCAGGTTGCTCACGTAGCCGACGCCCTGCAGGCCGTCGTCCGTGCGCAGACGCAGCACGATGTGCGTGCCGAAGCGCCCTTCCTCGTAAGGGATGCGCACCACCCACGTATCGAAGTCCGCAACCTGCGTCATCGTCCAACCTCCGGCATAAACTGCGCCGTGATTCTAGACGACGCAAGGCGTGAACAACTGCGTGCTTCTCACGTAGACTCTCCTTCGACAAGAGCAAGAGCATCATTCGCGGGAGGATTACATGGCAGGGCGGGTCGAGGGCAAGATCGCGTTGGTGGCAGGTGGCGGTCAGACGCCGGGCGAGACGGTCGGCAACGGGCGTGCGACGGCCATTGTTCTGGCGCGGGAGGGCGCGAGCGTCATGGTCGCGGACCGCGATATCGCCCGCGCGCAGGACACAGTCGACTTGATCAAAGGTGAAGGCAACGAGGCGTCCGCAGTAGCCTGTGACATCACGAGCGAGGAGGACGTACAGAGCATGGTCGCCGCCACGCTCGCCCGGTACGGCCGCCTCGACATCCTGCACAACAACGTCGGCGCCAGCCTCGCCCTTGGCGACGCCAATGCGCTCGACCTCGAAGTCGAGGCCTTCCAGCGCAGCTTCGACCTCAACCTCAAGGGCATGTGGCTGACCTGCAAGCACACACTCCTCAAGCTGCGTGAGACCGAGGGCTCGATCGTCAATATCTCGTCGATGGCCGCGCTCGGCGCCTACCCGCTGGTCGGTTATAAGACGACGAAGGCGGCGGTGGTTGCCCTGACCCACAATCTGGCGGCCGCCAACGCTCCTTACGGCGTGCGGGTGAACGCTATCCTGCCGGGCCTCATGGAGACGCCGATGGCCATCGAGGCGCGCGTCGCCGCCGGCACGCCCCGCGAAGAGGTGATCGCCCGGCGCAACGCCCAGGTGCCCCTGAAGAACCAGATGGGCACAGGCTGGGACGTCGCCTACGCGGCGCTGTTCCTGCACTCCAGCGAGGCGAAGTTCATCACGGGTGTGAACCTGTCGGTGGACGGCGGGCAGAGCGTCAGCTGGGTGGCATGACGAGTGCATAGTGCATAGTGCAAAGTGCATACAGCTCGATGGCGAGACGTAACAGACAACAACAATGGTCAGGCGTTGACCTGTCGACATCTGCGCGGCGGTGTGACCGCTGCGGGATGTCCTTCGCGGAGGGTTATACGTGGCCGGGCCTCGGCATCCCGCTGACGCTGTGCAAGGACTGTACGGAGGATGTCGAGGAGTCCGTCGAGAGCTACGGCGAGTCTCGGGAGCGCCGTCAGATGCGGCTGCTGGACAAGCTGCGCAATATCGGGGTGTGAGGGGGCGGGATCGAGGTTCGCAGCCTCTATGGGTGGGCGAGACTGTAGGGTTGTCATCCTTCGACTTCGCTCAGGATGTCAGAATGACGACCCTCGATGCCCGCTGGCCGTCTGCCCGTACCTACTGGAACGCCGGGATGACTTCCTTACCCCACAGGTCCAGTGTCTTGTCGAACTCGTCCTTGCTCAGGCGCCCGATGAAGTTCGTGCAGAAGAGGTCATAGCCGATCTTCTCCTGGCCCTCCTGCAGCTTCTCGATCACGGTCTTGGGGCTGCCGACGATAGCGAGGCCGTTGTCGATGTTGAACTGGTAGTCGGTCTGCGACCGCTCCATGGTCTCGCCGCGCTTGAGGTCGTCGGGGCGGTTGCTGTCGGTGCCCATGCCGCGGATGTTCGAGCCCCAGCCGACGCGGGTTGCTGCCAGGGGTCCGCCGCCGATACGGCGCTCCTTGGCTGCGCCGATGTACTTGCGTGCCGTCTCGTGCGCCTCTTCGTCTGTGGGGGCGACGTGCACGGTACGCTGGAGGAAGACGCGGGGCATCGGGCCTTCGTGGTTGCTCTTCTTCCACTCGTCGCGGAAGATGTCGAACTTGGCTGCGACGTCATCGTCGGTGTCGAGGTTCTGGGCGACGTGGTAGTTGTTGCGGCCGGCCCAGCGCATCGCCTCGTCGGAGTGGACAGCGGCCCAGATCGGCGGGTGGGGCTTCTGATAAGGCTGGGGGTTGGGCAGCGCCTCGTCGAAGTGGAAGAATTCACCGTCGAAGGTCACCTCGGGCTGCGTCCAGGCCATCTTGATTACCTTGATCGCCTCTTCGCTGATCGCCTGGCGCTTGTAGTAATCGACGCCCCAGCGGATGAACTCGTGCTCGTGGACGCCGATGCCGCTGCCGAACTCGACGCGGCCCTTCGACAGGTGGTCGAGCATGGCAACCTCCTGGGCGAGGCGCAGGGGGTGGTGGAAGGGGAGCTGCCACATCATGGTGCCGATGCGGATCTTCGAAGTCTCGCGCGCGATGGCGCAGAGGTAGACCGAGGGCGATGTGATGTTGGCGCCGGGCCGGTTCTGGTGCTCGATCGTGAAGTAGGAGTGCCAGCCGAGCTCTTCGAGCTTCTGCGCCAGCCGGATATGCATCTCGTAGACGTCGGCGGGCAGATACTCTGGCGGCCCTTCAGGAACCCCATCCCAATATGCGAAATCGAGCTTGCTCACGGCGCCCTCCGGTCGATTAGTTCACGGCTAAACAGCCACGCCGGTCGATTATAGACGGGCTGAGAGATTGAGGGGCCAGACAGCCACCGCGGCGGCCTCTGCAGTCCGTACGCAAGCGTAGCCGGCGTCATCCGCGTGAAATCATCAATTCCGGTATGCAGGATGGCATGGGCCTCGACGCACCATGCAGGACAGGGCAGCCGCCCCGCCGCGTGACGGTTACGACAGCCGCCCTGAACCAGAAGGAGAGGAAGATATGACGCTAGGACCCGTGCAATTGCTTGTACTCGGCTTCAAGAACCCGGAGTTTCACGGCGACATCGTCCGAGAGTTGGAAAGGCTGCGTGAAAGTGACACGGTCCGTGTCATAGACGCGCTAGCGGTCTACAAGGATGGGACCGGCGAACTGGAGATCATGCACCTCAGCAACATGACCCGCGATGAGGCGATCAGGGCCGGTAGCAAGGTCGCCGAACTGGTGGGGCTCGAGATCGAAGGCGAAGCCCCGGCTACGAGCGCCAGCGGCGGCGACCAGCCCACGGGCGAGGATGTCTGGGACGTCCTGGAGGATATCCCTATGAACACGGCGGCCGCCCTCTTGCTGCTCGAGCACCGCTGGGCGATTCCATTGCGGGACTCCATTGCGCGCGCCAGCGGTTTCAGGCTCGCCGACGGCTTCATCAGCCCCCAGGACCTCGTCGACATCGGCCTCATGCCCCGCGAAGAGGCGGAGCAGCTGATGGCGATGGAACGCCGCGCCGCCTGACCAATCCCACAAGGAGGTAACGAACATGCTAGGACCGAGCCGCAGAGTTGCGCGACGCACCTCACGCAGAGTCGCCCGGCGACGCTAGGTGGGAGATGAGTAGACGCGAAGGGCGGTCCATCGGCCGCCCTTCATTACGGATTTTTACGGATTCTCCAGCCACTTGGTGGGCGATTGCGTCGTAGCCGCCTCACGCAGAGCCGGCTAGCGTATCGTCGCGGCTTCCGCCTCTACCGCCTCCGCCACCGGCACAAATTGCAGGAAGTGTGTCCCCCACGGTGGCACGTCGACGTAGAGGCCGTTCTCTTGCATGTCGTGCCCGCTTCTATCGAACTTGGTGCCTGCGATGGGGTCCTGCAACCGCCACCCCGTGCCGCTTAAGTGCGGCCAGGGCAGCTTCACCATTCCCTGGGAAGCTGAATCGGCGTAGTTCACAACGATCAGGCTCATGCGGTCTTCGTTGCGCCATGTCCAGGTGAGCAGGTTCTCGCATGATTGGTTGTCCGGCCAGCCCGTTGCTTCGCATAGTGACCATTCGCCTCGGAGGCCGTCTGCGAGGTCCAAGCCGCGGAGGAGCCGCTCGTAGAACTGCCTGACCTCGGTGTTCTCCGTTTCGTCTGGACCTCGGGCCAGGAAGACAGGGATGCGTGTCTGCCTGCCTTCGAACTGTCCCTGGTGCATTAGCCGCGCGCCCGGCAGAGTCATGCTCACGATGGCTGCGGCAGCGTGCCTGGCCTCAGGCTGGAGCGTCGCGGCCGCACGAGGCTCATCGTGGTTCTCGATGAACCGTACGAGGCGCCGCTGGTAGTCGAGGCCTGCCGTAAGATGCATGCGGATGGTGCTGGCGCCCTCGTGCTCCAGGCGGTCGTACAGGCGCTTGTCGTAGCAGTAGTCGAAGCCTTGCTCCTGGAGCGCGGCTTCGAGGTCCCAGTAGGCTTCGGCAATGAACAGCACATCAGGGTGGCGCTGGCGCACTGCACCAATGATCTGCGGCCAGAACTCGATGTCCGGCGCTCCACTCGCCCGCAGGCCCCACGTCCGCCGGAAGATGTCTGTCATCATCAGCATGGCCATGTCGCAGCGCATGCCATCGCATTGGGCGGCTATCGAAGCAACCGTGTCGGTGATTGCGGTGCGAAAGCCTTCGGAGAAGGCGTTCACCTGGGCGACGTCCGGCCACGCTGGGAAGTTCGGGTCGCGGCCGCGCGCGATCACCTGCCCGTTCACTTCGAAGAACGATGCCGGGTCCTGTTCCAAGTCCTCGTGACTGCCGCGAATGAAGAAGTCTGGGTGCTCCGCCACTGCAGGGTGGTCGAGCGCGACATGGTTGGGCACGTAGTCGAGGATGAGGCGCATGCCGCGACGCGACAGCGCCTCACGCGCTCGCGCGAGACCCTCTGGCCCGCCGAGGTGCAGGTCGACCTTGTATCGCCGCACGCAGTAGGGCGAGCCGACGTTGTCAGCCTCGGTGAAGTCGGGAAGGACGCGCCGGAACTCCTCCAGGAGGGCAGCATTCTCGTTGGCAACGCGGATGCCGAGAGGGCTGCGTTCCCACACGCCCATCAGCCACACGGCGTCGAACCCCATCCGGCCGATCGCGTCCCATTGTTGTTCGGGCACGTCAGCGAGGGTGACGTGCCGGCCGTGTTGCTTCGATAGCTGCCCGAGCCAGACCCAGGTATTGATTTCGTAGATAAGAGGATTCTGAGGCCACGAAGTCATTTCTAACCTCCCACCACTTCGGCAGGTTCGGTAACGGCTGCCCTCGGGGCGCTGAGACGTCCGGCTTTGAGAAGGCTCTCTGCATCTGTGGTGCCGAAGAGCTGAATTACAGACGCGATGAGCCCTGTCCACCCCGTCTGATGGCTGGCCCCGAGACCTGCTCCGTTGTCGCCGTGGAAGTACTCGTGAAACAGCAGATGGTCGCGCCAGTGCGGGTCGTTCTGGAACTTCGTCATGCCGCCGTACACGGGGCGATTGCCGTTCTCGTCTCTGAGGAAGATGTTTGTCAGGCGGCGGCCGAGCTCCTGGGCCACCTCGTACAGGTTCATCATGTTGCCGGAGCCGGTGGGGCACTCCACTTGCAGATCGTTGCCGTAGTAGACGTAGTTCTGGAGCAGTGCCCGAATAATCAGGGCGTTGATCGGCGCCCACACAGGGCCACGCCAGTTGGAGTTGCCGCCGAACATACCGCTGTCCGACTCCGCAGGCAGATACCCAACGCCGTAGTCGACGCCGTCCACGTTGAAGTGATACGGGTGGTCGGCGTGGAACCGTGAGAGCGATCGGATGCCGTGCGGGCTGAGGAACTCGTTCTCGTCCAGCATGTACCGGAGGATGCGCTCGAGCTTCGGGCGCGACACGAGCGAAACCATGATGCGATCGTCGTAGCCAGGCTCTATCGGTCCAAGGTCGGGGGTTAGGCCGAGCAAGTCCATCTGTCGCCGGCGCTCGCGCACGTGCTCCAGCAGATGGGGCATGTGTGCGACCTGAGACCTCTGGATCACCGTGGATGCGCAGATGGGCAGCAGGCCGACAACAGAGCGCACCTTCAGAGGCACTGCGCTCCCGTCCGGCCGCCGCAGGACGTCGTAGTAGAAGCCGTCTTCCTCATCCCAGAGACCGCCGCCGCCGGGCCTCATGCTGTTGATCGCAGAGGCGATGAGGATGAAATGGTCGGCGAACTTCGGCGCCATGTCGTCGAACACCGAATCATGCTCGGCCAGCTCGATGGCCATCGAGAGCATGTTCTGAGTGAACATCGCCATCCAGGCAGTGCCGTCTGCCTGCTCAAGGTATCCGCCCGTGGGTAGCGGTGCGCTCCGGTCGAAGACGCCGATGTTGTCTAGACCGAGGAAGCCGCCCTCGAACACGTTTCTGCCGAAGCGGTCCTTGCGGTTCACCCACCAGGTGAAGTTGGACATCAGCTTGTTGAAGCTGCGCTTGAGGAAGTCGATATCGCCCTGACCGCGTTGGCGCTTCTCCGTCTCATAGGTGTAGAGGCTTGCCCAGGCGTGTACGGGTGGGTTGACGTCGCTGAAATTCCACTCGTATGCCGGCAGCTGGCCGTTGGGATGGAGGTAATCCTCGCGCAGCATGAGGTCCAGTTGGCTGCGGGCAAAGTCGATGTCCGCAGTAGCCAGGGGAATCGTGTGGAACGCGAGGTCCCATGCCGCGTACCAGGGGTACTCCCACTTGTCGGGCATCGAAATGATGTCCTCGTTTACCATGTGAAACCATTCCGAATTGCGGCTGGCATGGACGGGATCGCGCGGATGGGCCCGGTGCTCGATCAGCCAGCGATTGAGGTCGTAGGCGTAGAACTGTTTGCTCCAGAGCATGCCGGAAATTGCCTGACGCAGGACGCGGGCAGTGTCCTCAGTTGCTGATGGGGGCATGATCGAGGCGTAGAACTCGTCAGCCTCGCGACGGCGCTCGTCTATCGTCCTTTCGAAGAACTCGGAGAATGGGTCGCCTATCTCGTGCAGAGGGGCGTTGGTCAGCCGCAGGCGAACGGTCGCCTGCTCGCCCGGCGCGATGTCGAATCGGTAGTGGGCCGCGCCCTTGGTGCCGGTGCGGTCCGGATTTATAGCCTCGGCTAGCCCCGCAACAACGAAGTCGTTGATCCCGTCCTTCACGTAGGGCATCCGGTTGCGGCCGTCGAAGAGTCGCTTGTTGTTCGTTTCGTTCTCAGTGAACAGAAGAGGAACGCTGCCTTCGGCGAAGAGATGGAACGTACCGAGACTGGTCTGGTGACCGGCAATCGTTGACGTATTCTCGGGTCCCTGAGTTTGCCTCATGCCTGGCCGAGGCTCGTTGAACACATCCCAGAGGTTCCGGAACCACAGCGTCGGCAGGATGTGCAATGGCGCCGTGTCCGGTCCGCGATTGTATGCCGAGATCTGAATCAGGATGTCCTCGGGGGCAGCCTTTGCGTACTCAACGAAGACGTCGAAGTAGCGGTCCTCATCGAAGGTACGGGTGTCCATCAGCTCATACTCGAACTCCTGCCGCCCTCGAGAACGGTTGGCGCTCACGAGCTCGTTGTAGGGGAACTCGGCCTGCGGGTACTTGTACAACTCCTTCATGTAGGAGTGGGTCGGTGTGTTATCGAGGTAGAAGTAGTACTCCTTCACGTCTTCGCCGTGGTTGCCCTCGCTGTTCGTCAGGCCAAACATGCGCTCCTTGAGGATGGGGTCTTTCTCGTTCCACAGCGCCAGCGCAAAGCAGAGCCGCTGGTGGTCGTCTGATATACCGGCGATGCCGTCCTCTCCCCAGCGGTAGGCGCGCGAGCGGGCCTGGTCGTGCGTCAGGTAGTTCCATGCGTCACCCGATTCGCTGTAGTCCTCGCGCACGGTGCCCCACTGACGCTCGCTGAGGTATGGCCCCCACTTTCGCCACGGCACGCCATCGCGAGCCTCCTCCAGCCGTCCGTGCTCACTGTTGCCATCTCCATTCATCGAACCCGCTCCTCTCTCGCTATCAGCGCAGGGCTATTGGGACTCATGAGACTGCGCATGGGCATGCGTCACCATCCTGAGAATCGTGATCTCGGAACATTGAGGTTTGAGGTGGACAGCTACGTTGCACACGAAGGAAAACCGGACGAGCAGCGCTCGTCCGGTAAGGGTGCGGGAAGACGTGGAGTTAGAAGGCTGGTGACATCAGCATGTCGCCGGCGCAGTACACTTCGCGACGCGGGTATTCAGCGGCGATGAGCCCATCGATGGCGCCAAAGAGAATCACCCGGTCGTTGGTGATGGTGGTTCGCGAAACAGACGGGACAACGTCGATGCCCCCGCCAATCAGGTAGACGTACATGCATCGAAGCGACGGGTTGGATGCTTTCTCTGGGGAAGCAGGGTGGTGTCTGGTTTCAACCGGCGGTCTTGTTCTGGTTGCCTGCAATAGTCACAACTTTCTGCTGCCCTCCCGGGCTGCCCGTGCTTGTACGCAGGATCGTCCCGAAGGCGCCGAGGCGTCCATTACTAATCTCTGTAGCGGATCGCCGGCCGTACACGCAGCTGCGACTCAGGGATGCGGACTCGAAACGAGGGCGGTGGTGCCGCCCTCGCTCTGCTACGTGGCGTTTACTCCTTACTCCGCATTGCCGGCGCGCAACCAGCCGATGTAGTCCGGGATCGACTTCTCGACGAGATCTGGTTGAGGTTGCACAGATCTGGCGAACTTGAGCAGGACATGGCACGCTACCTCCAATGAATCGAGACTGCGCCGTGTCCGTGCTCGGGACTTTTGACCTCTCGATTGGCGGTCAGCCGCGTCGCGGCCTACCTCACGGCTCCCAGCGCCTACTCGCTTTCCTGGCTCTAAGGGATCGCTCCGTCACTCGCACAGCCATAGCAGGCACTCTGTGGCCGGATGCGTCCGAGGAGCATGCTCAGGCAAGTCTTCGTTCGGCATTGTCGCGACTGACCGAGGTCGAGCGGACGTTGGTCCGAGTTTCCCTGCATGAGGTCGCACTTGCCGACTATGTTGTCGTGGACATCCGCGACGCTAGACGACTTGCGCATCGACTCCTGGGCACTGAAGCAACACCCCACAGTGATATCAGTGAGGCAGCGATTGAGGCGCTATCTGTCGAGCTACTGCCTGACTGGTATGACGATTGGGCGGTCATTGAGGCGGAGGAGTGGCGCCAGTTGCGCCTGCACGCCCTCGATGTACTGGCAGAAAAACTCACGGCATCGGGCCGCTACGCGGATGCGACAAGCGCTGCCCTGGCCGCCGTCCGCGCCGAACCGTTGCGTGAAACTGCTCATGCCATCCTGATTCAAGTCTTCCTTGCGGAAGGCAACCGCGCCGAGGCATTCTCGGCTTACGAGCGCTACCGGGCCCTGCTCAAGGCCGAGCTCGGTCTCGAACCGACGCCGCGAATCCAGGCCCTGGTCCAGGATATCCAGCGCCCGTAACGGCGTCGTGATGCTGGATGGATAAGGTGGGCCTATGCCTGCCCACCGCTCCGGCCTTCTGATCATTCGGGCCTGGCTCGAACCAGGCTCGGCACGGCCGCTGCGCGCCCACCTGCGCCTTAGCACGGACGTCGCCGCGGGATTCGATCGCGAAGTCACCCTGGCGAACGTGGATGACGTCTCTTCGGTTGTCGAAGGCTGGCTTCGAGACATTCTTGCGCCACCCCCGCCGAAATGACTACATCGGAACGCCGCGCCGTGACGCTTCGGTGACGATCGGACGCGCAGGATAGTTCCAGCGACCCCGAATGTCGATTCGGGCACCGGTTCGATGGGCGTAAGCCAGGCTGGCCTTACGGCTGGACTCGGTCCGGGAGTTGTGGGGGAGCGGTCTCCTTGAGGTTTCTGGCGATTCTCTTCAAATGCGCGAGTCTTGGACTCTTCGTGAGCTTTCTCCTGAGCCGGGAATGGGGTGCCGAGCTATGGCCATTCGCCGGCCTGATGCTGTTCGCGGGTGGACTGGTGGCTCTATACGAGCTTTCCATCTCGGACTCGCCGGCCGATGACGCTCGTTATCAGTCACGAAAGGCAATCGAGCGATGAACCCTTACTTCACGGGTCGAGGCTTCAAGCACAGGGCCTGTCGCCAATGCGGGGGCGATGGCTTTTTCGACGGCAGCGAGGATTCCGGGCGATGCCTCCAATGCGGACGGCGGATCGCTCTCGCGGACGCCCCGACCGCCGCGGCCAGCGGTGTTGTCGCATCACTTGTAGCTGTGCCGTCGAGCAGGAATGCAGCCAAGACCTGGATCACTCGTCATCGCGAACGAAGGCGGGCGAGCAAGACGACCTCCCCTGCGGTTATGACCGAGCAAAGACGCAACTTTTGAGCATCTAGCGTGGATCGTCTGCGGACCGGAGCAAGCCTGGTTGCCAACGGCTGATTCGCACTCTTCGAATCGGCAGGCTCAACAGCCAGCGTGCCGTTGGCACTTTCCCAACTAATTCAAAGCTCATCGGACCGGCAGTCAGGAACGGACATTCGAGAATGACCAAGCGAGCAACGAGCAAAACTACCGTTGCGACGGTAGAACAAGTCCTTATCACCGACGTCTTGGTGGACCGCCCTGGAGTGGTGCCAGGGAAGTCTGCCGGTGAGGCATTCGTGGCGCTTGCTGGGGTGATGGCAAACGCACCAGACGACCTGCCGCAGGCGCTATGCGACATGGCGCTCGACCTGTGCGAAGGCGGTACCGCAGGGATCTGCATTCTCAGAACTGACGCCACAGGGCAGGACTACTTCTTCTGGGAGGCAGTCGCGGGACAGCTTGCCGACAATGTCGGCGGCACGACGCCCAGGGACTTTAGCCCCTGCGGCACCTCGCTTGATCGCGGCGCAACTCAGCTTTACGCCCATCCATCACGTTTCTACACCTACCTAAACGAGATGCCCTTGCCTATCGTCGAGGCCCTTGTTGTCCCGTTCCTCGCGGCGGGTAAGCCGCTTGGTTGTCTATGGGTCCTATCTCACGACAAGCGCAGATTCAACTCCGGTCATGCTTACGTGTTGGAGCAGATTGCCGCCTTTTGCGGCGCCGCGTTCCACCTGATGGGTCTCAGGCAACAGGCTGTGGAAGCTAGGTCTCATCTAGAAACCGAAATGGAAGCGCTTCGGGTTGCTGGCACACAGCTCCAGGAGAACTTGCGCCAGGCAGGTTTGACGAACGGGGTACTCTCTGCCGCCAATCAGGTAAAGGACGACTTCCTCAGCATGGTCTCGCATGAATTGCGTTCCCCCATCGCCGCGATCTATGGGAATGCGCAGATCTTGCGTAACAAAGGGGACACCCTCTCCCCTGCGGTCATCACCGAAAGCCTGCAAGACATCGAGAGCGAGAGCCTGCGCTTGAGCCGGATTATTGAAGACTTGCTTGTACTTGCGAGACCTGAAGTTGGCGAGCCCACACAAGAACCGGTCTGCATAGGCGCCGTCCTGAGGGCGGTGATTCAGTCTCACCGAAGGCAGTTCCCTGGACGTCGAATCGAGCTAATTGAGGCTCGCCCAGAAATCTACGCCGTAGGAAGCGAGAGTTTCCTCGAGCATACGGCGCGTAACCTCATCGGCAATGCGGAGAAATATTCTCCATCCACTGGCGTCATCCAGGTATCGCTAATAGAAGCGAATGGCGAGGTTTGTGTCCTGATCCGCGATGAAGGCGACGGCGTCCTGCCACTAGAGGAAGCGAACATCTTCAAGCCGTTTTATCGATCCCCCAAGACTGCTGCAAAGGCGCCGGGCATCGGCATCGGGCTTGCTGTCAGCAAACGATTGATTGAGGCACAACGCGGCCGGATATGGGTTCAAGCCGCCGCGAATGGTGGGGCGGAGTTCTGCTTCACTTTGCCCGCGTTGGCGCAAGACGGATGATCGAAAACCTCAACCTTGACCAAGAGCTGCCGCCGAATCGTCCGGTGCGCTCCTGCGGGACGCACTCTCCGGGTTTTACGAAGAGAGCGCTCGCTGCTGTAGCTGTAACGATCCGGTGATGCTGACTGGTCTAGCGTCGGTATAAAGCCCAGCTGCCCCCTCGGCCCAATGGGGTTATGGGTTCCAGGCAAAACAGGTTGCCTGCACAGGCAAGCAAGCAGAGGAGTACCGGATGAGCATTCTCGCGTGGATTGTAGTTGGGCTGATTGCAGGTGTTGTCGCGAAGGCGCTGATGCCCGGCAAGGAGCCCGGAGGCATCATCGTTACCGTCCTCCTTGGCATCGGCGGCGCATTCGTAGGCGGATTCCTGGCCGTTGCTCTCGGCATTAGCGACGGCGTTAACAACTTCGATATCGGCACCATCCTGCTTGCCGTGGTTGGAGCGATGCTGCTGCTATTCGTTTACCGCCTGGTCACCCGGGGCGGCGGGCTGCGGATTTGAGGCCGCATTCCCTTGGACGCAGCCTCCTGAACAGCTGGGAGAACTTAAGCGATAGCGCGGTCGGCCGTTTTCAGCAGTCTCGCGATCGTTTAGGGGCACGCCAGAACGGCGAGCAGCCGATTGACGAACGCTGGGCGTCCGAGAGCCGCCTGTCGACGCCGGCGGAGCCCCGCCTCCTATGGTTCGGTGGCGTGATCGTCGTTGTGCTCCTCGTGGTGGGGTTTGCCATCCTTGCCAACCCCCTGGGCTGGCTGAACGTCGGCCTTCCAACCCCGGCACTGGCAACCGAGCAGGGCGCCACTCCCTCGACGCTTGGCGAAAGAAGCACGTGTGCGGAGTTCCATGGCGGTGGAGAGCTACTGTCGCCGGAGGAGGGGGTCTGGTTCCAGGGTCACTGCGTCTCGACTGTGGCGCTTGTCGATGGCGTCGCGCCGTCCTGCAGGCGCACGTCGACTGACGTGCCGGAATTCACTCAAATCTCGCCGGACCTTTACGTCTTCCGGCAGGGGCAGGGTTCCGCGGCCTTCCTCTGGCACGCCAGTGCCGAGGCATGTCTCGACCTCGTGTCGTCTCAAATCGTCACCGCCATCTGCGCAGACCGCGCCGTCACCTTCGGTTGGGATGAGCGTTCAGCCTGCTCAAGTCACGGAGGCGTCATCGCCTGGGTCAACGGCCCCTAGGCGTAGTCAACACAGCCGCATTCGGCCGCGTCCCCGGCCATCTACAGACTGGAGCTTTCCATGGCACTCATTCTTCTGATCGTCCTACTCCTGCTTCTCTTCGGTGGAGGCGCCTTCGTACTTACCTCCAACCTCCTCGTCGTCATCGTCATAGGCCTTCTAATTCTCGCTGTTGCGGGCTACGGAAGTCGAAGCAGAGCGCACTGACGTTCACTCGCGTATCCCTGGGCGCTAGCCCATTGGAACTGGCACGCGATGCACTCGCTCGCTGAGCCTGCCAGGTTAACCGGCAAAGAGGGAAGGTCGCGCCAACGGCCTTCCTTCTTCGTTTGCGAAAGCAAGCCAGCTCCGTAACGCTCCGGTGATGCGGCAGGGTCTAGAGTCGATTCAAAGGCCAGAAACCGACCTGAGCTAAACAGCGGTTGCGGTACTCGGCCAGACCCCAGATTTCGGAAGGATTGTCATGACAAGTGCAACTAGTTTGGTCCTAATCGCAGCCGGTGCGATCCTCGCATTCGCCGTCAGCTATGAGGTTGCGGGTATCAGCATCAAAACCGTAGGCATCATCCTCATGGCCGTTGGCGGCATAGGGTTGGCCTTCGCGATGGCGACGCTTGCCGGCTATGCGCCGTGGGGCGCCAACCGCGCCGTCGCCGCCGTGCAGCCCCCAGCCAGCGTCGCTATAGCGAACAACGCAGCGCCGCCAGCCCCCGTGGCCCCTGCAGCCAGTACCACGCCGCCCGCCAACGTCTAGGCATCTGCTGCTGCAACTAATCGGCACAGCTCAGTGCAACTCGAGAAACATCTGGACCACTATCACAAAGGGAGATAATTTCGAATGACCACATGGGAACTTAAGGACCTGATGCACTTGCCCGTCGTGTCCAACGCCGCGGCGACAGAGATTGGCAGAGTCGAGGACGTGCTATTCGATCCCAGCGCGAATGCCCTTTACGGCCTCGTCGTCGCTCCGGACGCCAAGGACGGCCAACGCTTGTTCGTGCCGCAACGCGGTATTCGCTCGATAGGTAAGGACGCGATAACGGTCGAGAGCATGAATGTCGCCCAGCCATACGAAGACAACATTCAGGCCCAGGAGATTGCCGCTGCCGGCGGGCATCGCGAGGGCATGAGCGTTATGACGGAGTCCGGCGAAACCATCGGCAAGGTCGACAAGATCACCATCAACGAGGATGGGACCGTCGCGTCGTACCACTCCTCGACTGGAATCTTCGGATCAAAACACGAGATCGAAACCTCGGAGGTCAAGTCCGGTTCAAAGGACATGATCATCATCTCGGATGGCGCTCGCGAGGGCGCGGTCAAGAACGTTACCGGGTGAGCTTCTGTCTAGAGGACAGCTACTCGGCGTTACCCGCCCTTAGCCAGTTGATGTAGTCCGGGATCGATTTCTCGACCAGGTATTCAGGTTCGTAACCGGTATCTGCCTGGATGCGCGAGATGTCTGAGCGCGTGTCGCCGGGGCTGCCGGGAGCGCGCCCTTCCTTGAGGAAGCTGGCGTCGAAGCCCGGCACGACGGACTGGATGGCCCCGACGAGCTCGCCGGGGGTCGTCGCGCGGCCGGTGGCGACGTTGTAGGTCTTGTGGTTGAGATTGTCTGAGAGCATGACCATGGCGAGGCCGCGACCGCAATCTTTCACGTAGGTCATGTCCGTACCGTCTTCGGCGTAGACGTCGCCGCGCATCACGGGGGGCTCGTTCTTGACGGCGCCGTGCACAAGGCGGCTGGGCAGGTTCGACATCGAGTGGTACAGCGGGCCGTAGATGCCGGCGATACGCAGGTTGACGATGTCGAGCCCGGTCCGGTCGCCGTAATAGGCCCCGATGATCTCGAAGCTCTTCTTCCAGGTGCCGGTCGGACCGCCACCGGTCATGGCCAGGGGCTGGTCCTCACGGTTGATGCCGTCGACGCCACGGGCGTTCTGGTAGACGGCGAGCGAGCTGCCGAGGCCGATACGCTTGACCTCCCACTCTCGTCCGGCCTCCAGGATGTTGATCAGGCCCTGCATGTTTACCGTGAAGTCTTCGAGGGGCGATAGAGCGCCGAGGCCGGGCACGGCGAGGTGGAGGATGCGGTCGATCTTGTGCGTCCTGCCGATTTCGGCGAGACGGTCCTTGTCGGTGACGTCGAGCTGTTCGACCTTGGCACGCTTGCCCAGCTCATCCTTGATGAAGTCGGGCGCCCTGGCGACGCGGTACTGCGTGAGGACGACGTCTTCGCCCATGTCCAGCATGGAGCGCGCCGTGTGCAGGCCGATGAAACCAAGACCGCCGGTGATAAGCGTTGTCATTGCTGCCCCTACTCCTTCGAATGCTTAAGCGCTAAAAGCAGGAGCACTCTACAACAACAGCGAAGGTTTAGGAACGAATTCGCGCAACGCTCACGGGCGGAACGCAGGCGACGATCCGGCGCCCTGTCTTCAGCCGGTCGCCTGCCCAGGGTCTGCAATCGATGACTGCGAGGCCGGAAATAGCAAGCGTCTCCGGAACGCCGCAGCAATCGCCGGGCCGAAGAGCACACAGGTCACGGAAGCACCAACTAGCGATGCGCCGAGCCACTCGGACCAGGTGAGCATCTCACCCAGAAAGACCCAAGCGAAGCCAAGCGTGGCCGCGGGGACTACGTATGTGAGCAATGACGCGGTGACACTGCCTGCTGCGCCGATTACCCAGACGTATCCACATCGTGCGAGGCCGGTAACGACAAAGCCGATGCTGAAGAGCGCCAGCCATGCGGGCAGGTCCAGGTCAATGTAGACCACGGGTTTGCCGACGAACATCGTTGCCACCACCAGGATGGCACCGGCAATTGCGAACTTGACCGCAGACAGCTCAACAGGATTAGCCGTCCGGAGAGGAATACGCGAGTAGACAGCACTGGCGGCGTAGGAACACGAGGCAGCGAGGACGGCGACCAGGGCAAGGAGCGTGCTGCTGCCAAAGTGCAGCGCCGTCGGACCGGCCAGGATCGATACTCCCAAGGCTCCGAACGCGAGGCCCAGGACGATACTCGGCGTTATCCGTGACCGGTCTGTGAGGCTAACGACGACAGCAGTGAAGACGGGCATGGTTGCAATGAGGAGTGCTGAGGTTGATGCGAGGATGTGTGGGGCTGCGAGGACGATGAGCATGTAGGGAATGATCGCGTCGGTCGCAGCGAGGATCGTTGCGGCTTTCAGCGTGGGCCGATCGAGCCTCGGCATCTTCCCCGCGGCGAACAAGACGGCGCTGAGGGTGATGCCCGCGAGCAGAACACGGGCGGTCACAAGTTGCTCCGGCGCGATCTTGCCTACCAGCGCCTTGATGAGGATGAAGTTGGAGGCTCCTGCGATTCCGCAAAGAATGAGGACAAGCGCGACCGTTAGGGTGACAGGTGCCGCGATACGTGCATTCACATTCATCGACCTGCGAACTGTACCCTCGAATCAGAGGTCTACAGCCATACCTAATTCTTGTAGTGTCGTCTCGCTTCAGAATGTTTTAAGGTTCGACCTTTGGAAGCTCCGTATTCGGAGGCCTGTCGAGTTGTCATACCCCCTCTGTAGCGGAAGAGTTTCCTCGCGATGACACTTCGCAGGACCCAATCCGTGCGCAGGCCGCGGTCCCGTCCGCGCAGGTTCGGAAGCGCCCCGGTTAGGCAAGGCCGGTTCGAAGGTCTGTACGAGCTCATTGCCCGCCTCGCAGCATGCACCGACCTTGACTCAGCGCTCAAGGAAGTGCTCGAAGCATCAATAGATGTGGTCGGCGCTGACGCGGGCTACATCCGCAAGTTCGAAACCGAGTACGAGGAACCGATCTCGGCCCGGTACCCGTTCGTGGTACATGAGGGGATCTCGCGGGAGTACCTGGAGTACTTCGGCAACCTTCGGCAGCCCGTGGACAACAACTCTCGAAGGGCTGTCCACGAGGGCCAGCGGGTTCACGTTCGCGACATGATGTCGCATCCAGCCTTCCAGCCCCATCTAGATGTCGTGGTCGCGGAGGGCTACAGGACGCTTCATGCGACGCCGCTGATGAGTCGTAACGGCTCGATGTGCGTCGGCGTGATTTGCACCTACTATCGAGAGGTCACGACGCCTTCGCATGCCGCATTGCATACCCTCGATCTCTACGCGGAACTTGCCGCAAGTACGATCGATCGTCATCAGACGGTTGCTCAACTCGTAAATGAGAACGGTTCACTGGCGACCATAGCTGCGAGGCGAGCGGAGGTCCTGAGTTGGGTACTGAGCAGCCTGACCGACCTGGAGGAAGAGGCTCACCTTCTTGGCAAACAGGGCTTCGTCTCTGCTTCTCAGGCGATCGCCCGGAGGATCAGAGAAGTCACGACCGAGACGGACCTCGACGAAGGGGAGGAACTGGCCGGTCACGGCCGCGTCCCTGGCGAGGCCAGCGCGCTAACGCCGGCCGAATTGGCAGTGCTGACCAATGTCTGGCGAGGACTCACCGACGAGGAGACGGCGGCTCAGATGGGGCTCAGCCGGTTCACAGTGGCCAAGTTCCTGGGCGCAGCTATGCGCAAGTTGAACGTAGAGACACGCAACGCTGCGGGCGAGTTCGTCGGTCGGAATCTCTTGCCCGGACAGAATTATCCAGACTTCCTTTTCGGCGACCTCCTGCGTTTCTACCGGCGAAGGGCCGGCATGACACAGGCCGAACTCGCCGACAAGGCGGGCATGAGTTATCGGACCGTTAGCGACCTCGAGCGGGGCGTGAGACGGAAGACGTACAGAACGACCGTGGAGGTCCTCTGCTCCGCCCTCCAACTTGAGCCGGAGGATGCTGCGCGGATGGCGGCGTCGGTAGATAGGTCGAGAAGGCCGCGCACCGAAAGGTCGAACGACGGCTGAGACGCTCGCGCTATCTCTGCCACTGTAAGGGTTGGAGAAGGGCTACCTGCTTGCCAGTTCGTTCCGGATTGCCAGCACGTCCGAGTACAGGTCCATGTTCGCGGCCGCGAGGACGGTGTCCGACTCGAGCGTCCACGGTTGGCCGTCGATGTCCGTGACGTAACCGCCCGCTTCTGTGACCAGCAGCTGTCCGGCGGCCGCGTGGAGGGCCGGCACGCAGAAGACAGCGTAGGCGGCGACACGGCCGGCTGCTACGTAGGGCAGCGAGACGGTGGAGCCAAAATTGCGCACGTCCCAGCGGTCGCAGAGGATCATGCGCGCCATGAAGCGAGCGGCCTCAGTTCGGCGCACATCGGTCGACTTACCCTCTTCGATGATGATTGTGGAGCTATCCGTGCTAGTAGTGATGCGCTCACGGGAGCCGTCGTTCATCACCCAGGCGCCCCCGCCGCGTTCGGCGACCAACAGCTCGCGCCGGGATGCGTCGCCGATCACGGACACAGTGACGGCGCCGTCTTCGACGAGGGCGAGGTTGGTGCAAAAAAGCGGCACTCCGGAAGCTAAGTTCCGCGTGCCGCAGATGGGGTCCACGAGCCAGTAGGGGTCGCCGTAGTCGGGAGGGTCACCGCCTCGTTCTTCGCCTATGACGGGGTGAGCTAGCTGCTTCGTCAGATACTGCGTCACTACGTCCTCGACCGCCATGTCGGTGGAGGTAACGAGGTCACGGCCGCCTTTTGAGCTGACGGCGCTGGCGTCGATGCCGGCGCGGGCGATGTGAAGGGCGCGAATTGTAGCCTCGATGCCTGCGAGGGTCTCCGGGCGGAAGCTGGTCATCTCTATCTGCTCCACAAAACTTGCCCGTACCAGTAGTTCGTTGCACGAGCCATCGATATTCTATTCCTTCACATACTCTTCCTGGTAGTACTCCTGGCCGAGATGTGTGATTTGTTCTTCGCCCATGAGCCAGCGAAGTGTGTTCTTGAGCTTGGTCTGCTGAATGAACAGGTCATTCTCGGCGTAGAGGTTAGGGGCGTGCTGCGGACTCTTGAAGTAAAACGAGAGCCATTCCTGTATACCTTTCATTCCAGATCGGTGGGCAAGATCCATGAACAGGGCCAGGTCCAGGACAATCGGCGCCGCCAGGATTGAGTCCCGGCAGAGGAAGTCGATCTTGATCTGCATCTGGTACCCCAGCCAACCGAAGATGTCGATGTTGTCCCAGCCCTCCTTGTTGTCGCCACGCGGGGGGTAATAGTTGATACGCACCTTGTGGTAGAGGTCACCGTACAGCTCCGGATATAGCTCTGGCTGCAGGATCGTCTCCAGGACACCCAGCTTCGACTCTTCCTTCGTCTTGAAGCTCTCCGGGTCGTCCAACACCTCGCCATCGCGGTTGCCGAGGATGTTCGTCGAGTACCAGCCGTTGATGCCGAGCATGCGGGCCTTGAACATCGGGGCCAGTGCTGTCTTGAGCAGGGTCTGGCCGGTCTTGAAGTCCTTGCCGCAGATCGGCAGGCCGCGGTCGTTCGCCAGCTTGACGATGGCGGGCACATCGAC
>Ga0247825_10000577_pt1 | contig 23464 bp, 16 predicted proteins | sample 13C_Vanillin_Day_FD_194413 | JGI IMG/M metagenome (GOLD analysis project Ga0247825, IMG submission 194413) | Soil microbial communities from agricultural site in Penn Yan, New York, United States - 13C_Vanillin_Day48 | ecosystem: Environmental > Terrestrial > Soil > Agricultural land | place...
AGCGAGGCTGGGCCTTTTCATTTTCCTGTGGGCTGGGCATCCGCGATCCAGATGCTTAGCTTGGCTTGATGCTCCAGTGCCTCGTCCCCAGGAGGGGAGCCGGGGCCTCGCTCTCTTACTCTCTCCTTTGGAAACTCATGACGGTCACATTCATCAAGCGGCAGAAAGAGAAGGCTCGCCAGCAGCGCAATGAGGAGAAGCAGCTCAAGCGCGCGCAGCTCAAGCGTGAGAAGGCCGAGCGCCCCGCCCGCGTGGACGACGGCGTTGACCCGGACATCGCGCACATCGTCCCGGGGCCCCAGGCACCGCTGGAGTACTAGTGCCTCATCGAACCCCGTCCACGTCGTACTCAGCCTGGATGGGCGGGACGGTGTAGGTGACCTCGAGACGGATATCGGACAGGACGGACGTGCATCGCGTGTTGTCTTCCGCGGTCAGGTTGCGGACCGTCAGCGGATCTCCGATCAGCATGTATCCGACACCCGTGTCCGGCTGACCCAGTCCGGGCATGTGGCGGCTGCGGAACAGGCCGGTGACGTCCCAGGACGACGGCCCACTCCTGCCAGCGCCGAAAGGGGAATCGAACCATCCGATCGCACGGTTGGGAGGACTGCGCACCCAGTCTTCGTTCGGCACCCGCAGCGAAACGCAGCCGTTGGGCTTGAGCTCCGGATGCGCGTCTCCGTTCGTCCAGCACGGGAGCGGGTCGATCAGGAATCCACCCTGTGTGTAGACCATGGAGACACAGCGCGAAGCGGCCTGCTCGCGATAGGCGAGAAAGGCGCGATCGAGCGTCTTCCTCGGAAGGTTGTCGAACGGCTGGGTGTCGAAGCGGATCGTCAGCTGGTTGACCCAGGACATGCATGGATCGGTGGAGGCGCCCGGGTGTCCGTCGCCTTCCACCTGCCCCCAACCGGCAATGGCGACGAGCGACTCGCCGCTCCCCTGCGAGAGCGATTGCGCGGTCCTCCCGTGGGAACAATTCAGATTCCGGCCCACGAAGATGCCGAAGAAGGGCACGTCGCTGAAATGCCTGGCGGTGACCCAGGTGAAGACCCGGTCGGCCCGCAGGACCATCGTGTGCTGTCCCGGCCGTTGAGGCTCGGGAAGGCTGTCGGGGCTGCGGAGTTCATGCGAACCGAGGGCGGTCAGCGCCAACTGCATGTTGGTGAGGGTCTGCAGGTCTGTACGGTGGACCTGATCGTGCATCTCGACGATGACGGTGTTGCGCATATCGTCGGCCGTCATCGTCTTGAGCTGCGCGTCGGTGCGGCTTCGCGTTCCGCGAAGGTAGACGAGCAGCGCTCCAGTCCCCGCCAGGTCCTTGTCATTGAGTCCCTGATAGAAGGCGAGGGTGTTCCGCGTTCGGCCTACCAGCTCGGTGATCAGCGTGTTGCGCTGATCCTCTCCCGACATGGCGTTGAGCTCGCGCTGAGTGCGGAATCTTCCCACCAGCAGCACGCCCCGGATAAAGGAGCGTTCGGGGCCCATCACAAGGTGGATGAGCTGCATGTTGCTGAGGGCCTGCAGTTCGCTTCCGCGGCCCGTCTGAGCGCCGACTTCGACGATGACGGTGTTGCGCATATCGTCGGCGGTCATCGTCTTGAGCTGGGCATCGGTTCGGCTTGACGTTTCGCGCAGGTACACGAGGAGCGCTCCGGCTCCCGCCAGGTCCGCATCGTTCAGCCCCTGATAGAAACGGACATCGTTGCGCGTGCGTCCGGCGAGCTCGGTGATCAGCGTGTTGCGCTGGTCTTCCCACGACATCGCGTTCAGTTCGCGCTGCGTGCGGAAGTTGCCGGTGAGGAGCACGCCGCGGATGAGCGACATCCTGGCATCGGGCGGTTCGGCCGTGGCCTGGGATGGGGTGAAGATCGAGGCGAGGAGCACCACGCAGCCAATGGCAAAGGTAGGAAGGAACCGCTTTGACGCAGCCATCTTCATGACACCGCCCATATTGTCCTCCGCGCTCCGGACGGCCGCTCCCGAGCAGCGAGGGCCGTCCGGCGCCTGTCTGTCCGCCGCACCGGAACAGGCGCGGCCATTCACCGCACTACCCGCAGACGAAGATGGGCTGGGCCGCCAGGGCTCCGAGGTTGAGGTTCTGGAACTTCGGCACGGCGAGCGCCACGGTCCCCAGGCCTGCCTTGACGTGACTCTTTACCTTCAGGCCCGTGCTCTGCGGGGAAGACATCTGCTCTGTGCTCTGACGGGGATCGATCTTCTTGAGGTTCATCGCGTGCCTCCAGGAGGTGCTGCTGGCTGCCGAGTGGGAGGAGCCCCACTCACTTGGGTGGAGTGGGGAGCGCGAGTTTGTGACGCACCGCCCGCCACCTTAAATGGCGCCAGAGGTCATGGGCTGCCGAGGGAAGTACTTCCCCCCGAGCACGGGGTAATAGTCCTTGATCTCCAACCCCTGGAGATCGAAGGCGTGCTTGAGGTCGTGGAGCCCGTTGACCACGCGGTCCAGCTTGCTGCTCTCGCGGATCTCCACCAGCTCCAGGTTCTCCGCCAGCAGCTCCGCGTGACCCATCTGCACGTCCACGCGCTGGTGTTCGAAGAAGGGGCCGAGCGCATCCGCTGGGATGCCGTAGAGCTCCCCGACCCGCTCCTGGAATGCCTGGATCTGGGACGGATTGAACTCCTGGGCCTCGACGAGGGCGGCCACCATGAGCGCCGACGCCGGCTCGAGCTCGAAGAGGTCGCGCATCAGGAATCCCACCAGGCGCGTGGACACCAGAGGGGTGCTGCCTTCGACCTCCTCCCGCGTCAGCCCGAGGTTGACGAGCGTCCGGACGAGGAAGAGTTCATGCCCCCGCTCCTGAGCGGCGTAGCGGGTGAGGACCTCCTTCAGCCGGCCCTGGGAACGCGCCGCGGCGAGCGTGATGGCCTCCGGGAAGTCTCGAACATAGTGGTACATCTCCAGCAACCAACCGAGCAGCACGGTGCGCGGCAGCGCTCCTTGGGCCAGCTCGTTGCCGATGTACGAGCGCCTCAGCTCCTCGCTCCAGAGCTGGCAGACCCGGAGCAGCGCCTGGCGTGCATCCTCTGGGCGAAGGGGCCTGTCCGGGAGCGGTGGCGCGCACAGGACCTGTGCCGCCTCCAGTGACTCCAGGATGGACCGAACCTCCTCCAGGGGTAGGCCGCTGAGCTGCGCGATCTCCTCCATGGAGTGGTAACCGGTGCAGAAGCTGCGCATCCGCAGGAACCGCTGCGCCTCCGGCAGCTCCACCTCGAAGGCCGCCTCCGGGGTGATGAGCAGCGCCCGGCCCACCACCGGGTCCAGGTGCCAGAGGTTCTCTCGCAGGCGAGGGTACGGCGCGCGTTGTTCCGTCGATGTTTGTGTCGTGAGCATGTTCGGGCCCCTTGAGTTGTGACACTCCACTCCCTCGAAGCGGCTCCGGACGGCCGCTCCCGAGCAGCGAGGACCGTCCGGCGCTTGCCTCTGCGCCGCACTTGATCAGGTGCGGCCATCCATCGCACTACCCGCAGACATAGATGGGCCGGGCCACCGCGAGGCCAGCCTTGACGTGGCTCTTGATCTTCAGGCCATCGCTCGGCGAGGGAGACGCCTGCTCCGTGCTCTGACGGGTGTCGATCTTCTTGAGGTTCATCACGTGCCTCCAGTAGGGGGTGATGGCTGCCGAGTGGGAGGAGTCCCACTCAACTGGATGGAGTGGGGAGCGCGAGGTTGTGACGCACCGCCCTCCGACGCACCTGCTCCGCTCAGGGGTGCGCGATGACCAGGACCGTCGGGGCTCGCTCCAGGACACAGCGCAGAGCTTGTCTCAGTGTCTCGGGGTCCAACGCGCCGAAGCTCTCATCGAGGACCACCAGGTCCGTGCCCTGGAGCAGCGCTCGGGCGATGTAGAGACGGCTGCGCTCACCGTGCGAGAGCTGCCAGCCCGTCTCACCGACGACCTGCTCGAGGCCCGCCGGCATCCGCTCGATCAGCTCACCCAGGCCGAGCGCCCGGCACACCTCCAGCGCTGCATCCAAGTCCCCAGGCCGCGGGGGCCAGCTCCGTCCCATCAGCAGGTTGAAGGCGAGGCTGCCCGTCAGCACGTGGTTCTCCTGGAACTGCGGCGCGGCCACCACGCGCCGGCGCCACCCCTCGGGCCCCAGCGTGCGCCGATCCAGTCCATCCAGCAGCAGCACTCCCTCCTCGGGCAGGCGCAGGCCGGTGAGCAGGGCCCCGAGCGTCGATTTCCCGCCCCCCGAGGGGCCTGCGAGCAGGAGGCGGTCCCCTGGATGGATCCGCAGCTCACAGCCCCGGAGCACGGGCGCCCTTCGCTCCTGATAGCGGAAGACCAGGCCTCGTGCCTCGACCAGCGGTCCACGATCCCCTCGCTCCTCCGGTGACCGGCCTCCGGAGAGGGTGGGAAGAGCACGCTCCGCGCGGACGGCCGCCTGGAAGAGAGGGGCTACCCGCCGCCAGGCAATCGCCGCGCCGGTGAGCTGGGAGAGGGCGAGCAGGAGCGTGCGCAGGGCTCGATAGGCGAGCAGGACGCCGCCCAGCCCCACCGCCAGCGCCATGGGTGACGCGTTTTCCCTCACGAACGCAGGCGCCAGCCCCGCCACCCCCAGCACCAGCCAGCCGCGGGGCAGGAAGGCTTCGATGAGCACCTGCGCGCGGTCAAGCTGGTGGGACTGCTCCAGGTAGCGCTCCAGCGCACGGTCTTCGCCGTCGTGCCACCGCTCGGGAGACTCCTGGGCCAGGCGCGTGCGGTGGCCCACCATGCGCTCGACCAGGTCATTCGTCAGCTCCAGGCGCGTGTCCGTCCACCGGGCGCGCCGCAAGCCATAGCGAGCACCGAGCGCCCCGCAGAGGCCTGCCCAGACCACGAGCAGCAGCGCATGCCATGCGCCTCCAGAGCCAAGCCCGAGGACTCCTGCCGCCGCGATCAGCTCTACCCCCGCGACGAACCCGAGAAACCCACCCCCAAGTCCCAGCGACTCGACCTGCTCGGCCTCGATGACTCGCCCGAGCAACTGCCCCACGCCCTCGCGGCGCATGGCATCGGCATCGACCAGCAGTGCTCCCGACAGCAGGCGCCGCTTCAACAAGCCGCTCGCGTCGATGGCCAGCGTCCCTCCCACCCAGGTGGTGAGGAGCCGAAGCGGCACGAGGGTCAGCAAGAGCAAGCCCCAGGCCAGCAGCAGCCCCGGGTCGAGCCGATCCGAGAGCGCACCACGCCCCACCGCCCACCACGCAAGGAGCCAGAGGGAGTAGGCGGCCGCGTGGGCGCCCACGAGGGTGAGCAGGCCTCGACCCAGCCCGGAGCGACGCAGCTGCGCGAGGAAGCTCGCGCCGGGTGCCAGGCGCAGGTGCCAGCAGCGGCGGACATTCACGTCGCGGATGCGATCGCGCAAGAGCAGCTCCCTCATCCGGCGCTGCCGGGAGCGGCGGACTCCGGCCGTCGCTGCGACCTGATCGAACTCCGGAAGGAGCGGCGCCTCGATGTCCCAGCACAGGAGGGAGCGCAGTGTCTGCGCGGGCACCCGCCGGGCTTCGAGATCTGGGCCTAGCACAGTGACGTGCCGCGCTCCTCCGCGGAGGACGAGGAGGAAGAGCGGGCCGTTCCAGTGCAGACGCAGGAGGCAGGGACCGCATGCGCGCAGCAACCGCGGGAGCTCGGCGTAGGGTGCCTCGATGAGCTCTGCTTCCACACCGAGCCAATCCGCGGCCCCTTCGATCCATCGCTCCAGGGCCACGTTGTCTGGCTGGAGGAGCCCCTCGGGAGGGGGAGGCACATTGACGGCCTGTGGCTTCAGCCCACTGCGTCGCGCCAACGTTCCGATCGCCTCCCCCAGCCTCGAGACCGGCCAGCAGAGCGCATCCAGCGCGTGCTTCGAGGGGCTGATCGAGGCAGCTCGGGTCATGGCGCATTCCTCCTGGCTTCGACCAGGTGCCCCGCCTCGAGCTGGAGCCGCCGCCACTCGGCGCTCGACCACAGCTCCCGGCGCACGGCCTCTTCCGCCTCCAGCAGGGCGCGGTAACGCGTCCCCGGACGGCTGGCGAGCGCCTGCGGCGTGTCGTCCTCGATCACGCGTCCGGCCTCCACCACGAGGACCCGATCGAACTCTCGAGTCTCGCCCACATCATGCGTGATGCAGAGCAGCGTGGACTCGCGCCACCATTCCCTCGTTCGTGCCAGGAGGGCCCGGCGCCGCTCGCGGTCCAGCCCGCGGAACGGCTCATCCAGGATGACCAGGCCGGGGTGTGGCTTCAGCAGCGCCCGTCCCAGCCGGACTCGCTGCCCCTCGCCTCCCGAGAGCAGCGCTCCCCCCTCACCCAGGAGCGTCTGGAGCCCCTCCGGCAGCCGGCCCAGCACGTCATGAAGGTCAGCGCCCGCCAGCGTGGCGCCGAGCCCTGAAGCCTCCGGTGCGCCGTAGGACAGGTTCGTCAGCAGCGAGCGGTTCCAGAGCTGCACCGCGGGGTCGACCCAGGCCGTTCGCTGGCGCAGCGCCTGGAGCTGACCCTCGATGGGGTGCCCGTCGACGAGCAGGTGTCCGCTTGCGGGGCGGTGCCAGCCGAGCAGCAGCCCCACCAGGCTTGACTTCCCAGCGCCAGACGGGCCGACGATGGCCACGTGACTCCCAGGCTCGATGGACAGGTGGATCCCCTCGAGCACGGTGTGTCCCGCGGCCCGGACGCCGACGCCCTCCATCTGGATGGACACGGCCCGCTTGGGGGCAGGGATCGAGGCAGGAGCAGACGGACGTGGGGTGCGATCCTCCAGGGCTCCCAGGGGCTCCAGCAGACGCAGGGTGATGTTGCGGTGAGACGGATACTGGCGCGCGAGCAGGCCTATCTCCTGCCCGAGGGCGGGCAGGGCCAGCGCCCAGTAGAGCAAGAGCAGGCTCCCGGAGGTCGAGCCCTGGCGCGCCAGGGAGTCGAGGAAGATCCAGCCAGAGAGCCCAAAGCCCATCACGGCCTGGAGCCCCTCGACGACCACGGCCCAGCGCTGGAAGGAGCGGCCTGCCCGGGACCACTCCACGAGGAGGCGCTCATGCTGCCTGCGGACGGAGCGCTCTGCTCCGTGGGCGCGCACCGCGATCAGGCCCAGCATTGCGTCGAGGTAGAAGCGGCCCAGGGCGCCGGCATGGGTCCGCATGCGCAGATCCTGCTCGCTCAGCCCGCGCTGGGCGAGCAGTGGGAGCGCCACGGAGAGCGCGGCGATTCCCAGCGCAAGCGGGGCACTGGCGGGCGCCAGCCAGGCGATGCCCGCCGTCGTCAGGACCAGCGCGAGGACAGAGCGGAGGAGCTGTGCCCCGAGCGCGGGCAGGGAGCGGATCGCATGGAGGCTGTGACTCCGCTCCGCCATGTCCGAGGTGGGGCGGCTGTGGAAGTAGCGGTCTCCCAGGCGAGGGAGCTTCTCGAGGAAGGCGATGCGCAGGCGGGCCTCCAGATGCCTGCCGAGGCGCTGGACTCCGCTCGCGATCGGGACATCCAGGAGCAAGAGAGCCACGAGGGCGAGGAGCAGCAGCCCGAGCATTCCCAGACGCTGCTCGAGCGGTCCCAGCGTGCGCCCGATGTCGAAGAGGCCCCGGAAGAGGAGGGCCTCGAGGAGGACACCTCCGGTGGCTGCGCCGATCGCGGCACCGAGGATGGCGGGAGAGAAGAGGCCGTCAGCGCGAAGCAGGCGGAGCAGCTCCCGACCGGGACGGGCTGGCGGCTCCTCCAGGGCGGCGGCGATCTCGGGTGGCAGGGAGCTCGCTGGCGGCGTTGTCGCCCCGGGCTGGAGGCTGGCGCGCAGTCCCTTGACGCGCAGGAGCACAGCGCCGGTCACCAGAAGCCCTGGGGAACTCTCGCCCTCAGCGGAGGGAGGCGCAGGGCGGACGGACCAGAAGACCTCGGGAATGGTCAGGGACTCCGGGACGGACTGGCGCCAGAACAGCTCGAGCGCACGAGAGGCCTGACGGCCTCGGCGCAGCCCACCCGATTGGACGAGGGACTCCACCATCCGCGTGGCTGCATCGAGCGTGGCAAGGGACTGCCAGCCCGGCTCCTCGAGGCCCGCTGTGATCAACGCGAGTCCGGCGTCGGGGACACCCAGGCGCGCGAGCCGGTGCCCTAGGGGGGAGAGGAAGCTGTCCGAGGCCGCCCACTCCCGCCAGTCGGAGGCGGGGACGAGGACGGTATGGAGGTAGAGGCTCCGCGACAGCTGGGCGCGAGGCTGGAAGCTGCGGCCGGAAGCCGGATCCATCACCTGAACGAGATGGCCATGGCTCCTCCAGACGACGACGAAGTGGGTGGAGCCGTTCGGCAACCGGGTGATGACGAGCGCAGGCAGCGTACGGGCCTCGGGGATCAGCAGGTGGTCGGCGGGCACCATCACCTGCTCCACGGCCAGCCCGAGCTGGCTCGCGACTTCCTCCAGCGTATCGATGGAGGTCCCGTCCACATCTGTCTGGCATGCCTCCCGGAGGCGCCCGTAGTGGGCATGGACGCCAAAGCCCTCGAGGAGGCACTTGAGGGACGCGGGCCCGCAGTCGACCATGGAGGTCTGCACCACCTCTGGGACGATGAACCGGCGCCTCATCCGCGCCCCCGTCCAGCGGCCCTCAGGAACAGCATGGCGGGGGAGGCACGCTCGACCTCGACTTCGACCTGGCCTGTCAGGCCGTGCTGCAGTGGGATGGTGGAGCGCTGCTCGGGCGGTACGCTCAGCTCCACGCGAACCAGTCCCTCCCGTACCTCAGAGGCCACGCCGCTCACCGTGATGGGGAGGCTCCCGTACTGGGTCCAGGGAAAACCGTCGAACCGGACGCGTGCGGGCTGACCGGCGCGTACGCGCCCAATGGCGCTCGCCGGGGGGAACACGGCGACGACCTTCAAGGAACCTGGGGGGATGATGGTGCAGAGGGGATTGCCCTGGCCCACCACTGAGCCGGGCTGGAGCGGCGTGCTCTCTCCCAGCCGGCCAGAGATGGGAGCGCGGATGGTCCGGGCCTCGATCTGCTCGGTGAGGACCTGGATGGCGGCGGCCTCGGTCGCGAGCTGTCCTTCAAGCTGCGCGACCTCTCGTGAGAGCTGTGCCACCGACGCTCGCATGAGACTCTCCTCCGAGCGCTGCTGGGCTTGAATCCGTTCCAGCGCGCTCCGGGAGGCATTCGCCGCGGACAGGCGTACCTGCGCCTCGCCGCCCTCTCGATCGGCTTGCATCTCCGACAGGACTCCGCGGGCCTGGAGCTGCTTGGCCTGCTCTGCCTCGCGGGAGGCGAGCCTGGCGGTTACGCGGGACTCTCGGCTCCGAGCGCGTGCCTCCGCGATTGTCGCCTGCGTGATCCGCTGGTGCTCGGCGAGCGCTTGCTCCTGGGCCGCGAGCTGCTCGCGGAGAGGGCCAAGCTGACCGGAGAGTCCTGCCAGCCGTGTCTTGGTCTCCTCCCTCTCGAGCTTCAGGCTGGAGGTCTCCAGCTCGACCAGGACATCACCGGCCTGGACCTGCCTGCCGAGCGCAAGATGGGTTGCAACGACACGGCCGCTGACCGGAGCGCCAACGGTATGGGCGGCATGACGCACCTCCACCCTCGCCGCCTGGGAGACCTCGTAGACCGTGAGGTGAGCCAGGAAGAACCACGTCAGCCACCCTGCCAGCAGCAGCCCGCTCCCTAGCAAGGCGAGCAGGGTGCGCCTGCCGCCATCGGCCCGCATGGCGAGCAGAGAGTGCGTGAATGCCAGGGACATCCAGAGCCTCCATGACGACCTGGGCCCGCACTGCGGAGAGGCACCCCCAGGGCCCTTCTGGCGCCAGGGAGGTAGAGCCGGAACCGGCGGGATGTGAGCCGCTGGAGAGGAGGGGCAAGCCTGCTTGCCCTGCAGGCTTGCTGCGGATGCTTCCGCGACACCACGAACCTCTGGTTACTGGGCCTGCACCGTCACCGGCACGGACGCCGTCGGGTGAGGGGCGGTACCACACCAGAACAGGCACTCCGCGAAGCCTTCGCAGCGCGTCACCTGAGGTTGAGAGAGCCCGGTGCGCGAGTGGCCAAACACCTGGAGATTGGCAGGGCCTTGGGCGCTCGCGGGGAGCTGGGGGATGCGGAGGCGCAGCCGATTTCCCTCCACTTGCACCGTGCCGCCGCTGCTTCCCGCCAGCTGCACGCTGAAACCAGTCCCCCTCAGCCAGACGTTGCCGGGCGACAGCACATCGGTGGCGGGCTGCCACTCGAGCTCCACCTCGTCGCCCGAACGCAGCACGCCGTCCGCTGGCGCGGTCATCGTGATGCTCCGAGGGGTACACACGAGGAACGCCTCCGCGTGGAAGGTCGTGTCTCCCTCCTCCAGGCGGATGCGGGTGACCTCGTCCCTGAGGTTGGAGGGAAACTCGTCTGCTCCTGTCACGAAGACCGTTGATACACAGCGCTCCGGCGTGGCAATTGGGAACGAGCCGCGTTCCTTGAAGTGGCCCGCAGTGGCCATGGGTACCTCGGTGTCGTTGAAGAAGGCCTCCGTCCGGCTCGACAGATCCGGGCACCCCTCTCCGCCATCGCTCAGATAAATGGCCAGGCTTTCCGGCCACTTCTGCTCCTCGAGACGTGGCAGTCTCACCACAAGGCTGGGAGCCGTCAGTTCCGCGAGAGGTCTTCCTGGGTCACATCCCCACAGCACCACGATCCACAGCGAAGTCACGCATCGGGTCAGTGCATGCATCCGGCCCTCCAAGAGAAGAGCGCCCTATCAGCGGGCGCCCACAGCGGGGGTGAACTGCAATGACGACGCCACAATGCCCGCTCGGAGGGCCGCGTGTATACCTGCTCAGGGCCTGGCCCCTCTGCGCGGAGAAGTGCACACCCTCGTGCAGAGGCGTTCACAGGCCTCCATCGTGCACCTCCTGCTGACTCCGTGGTAGCACACGAGGTGATGAGCAGCAGGTGCTGCGGCAATCCGTACGCAGAGAGGAGCGGAACGTGAGGGGAGAAGAAAGTCCGATGAGGTGGATGGTTCGAGCCCTCATGCTCTTGCTGGGGCTGGCCGGGTGTGCCTCCAGCTCTTCCCAGCCGGTGGCGCTGGCGGGTGTGCCCTCGGAGCTACGGGGGAAGGCGCCGGAGCAGGCCGTCACGCTCCTGCCACTGAGCGGCCCTCTTCAGAGCGAGAAGGCCGAGCTCTCAGGCCTCACGTGGTACGGAGATCACCTCGTCATGCTGCCGCAATATCCGGACTGGGAGCATGACGGCCCTCCTTGCCTCTACACCGTCGCGAAGGCTGACATCCTCGCGCGGCTCGATCACACCGCGTCTGGACCTCTCGAGCCCCGCTGCATCGTGTTCGATAGCGGTGGCCTCGAGAAGCGCATCAGCAGCTTTGAAGGCTACGAAGCCATCGGGTTCACCGGGGACCAGGCGTATCTGACGGTGGAGACCCACCAGCGCACCGGGAGGGGGCTTGTTGTCACCGGCCGCATCGCGCCGGACCTGAGCATGCTGAAGCTCGAGGCTTCGCCCGAGGTGTCTCTGCCCCTTCACGCCGACGTGTCGAACGCAGGCTTCGAGGCGCTGGTGGTGAGCGAGGATCGCGTGCTGGCTCTGTACGAGGCCAATGGGGCCCGCGCCAACCCGGCGCCCGCAGCTGAGAGCCTCGCTCGCTCGCTGGCCGATGCCCGGAAGCTCACGCTCCCTGCGATTGAATATCGCACCACCGATGCCACCTCCCTGGACTCAGAGGGCCGGTTCTGGGTGATGAACTACAGCTTCCCAGCCACCCAACACCACTTCAAGCCGGCGCCGGATCCCTTGATGGCCCGGTATGGCATCGGACCGACCCATGCACAGAAGCCCCAGGTGGAGCGGCTCATCGAGCTCCAGGTGAAGCCAGAGGGCATCGTGCTCACGGATCGTCCTCCCATCCAGCTCCAGCTCGTCGAGGTGCCAAGAAACTGGGAGGGGCTGGTGCGGCTGGATGACCGGGGCTTTCTGCTCGTGACCGACAAGTTTCCCGGGACCCTGCTTGGCTTCGTGCCTGGGCCCTGAGGGGCAGGCTCACCGTCAGGAGCCCGAGCGATCCAGGAGGCGTTGAATGGCCACGGCCTGCCGCGCGTCGTTGCCCGTGAAGCGCAGGCCCAGGCCCGGCTCTTCATCCTTCTTGCCCTGCCAGACCACCCGCGCCTCGATCCAGGTCCCGCCCAAACCAAAGAGGCCGCCGGTCACCTTCAGCCACACCGGATCGCCCTCTTTGACCTTCCCGAGCTGGCGGCCGATGACGAATGCTCCTGTCTGCGACAGATCCTTCAGCTCCCCAGGGACCTGCCGCTCGCCCAGCTTGAGCTGGCAGCTCTTGCGGAGGGGAACGCGCTCGCGCGAGGCCGTGCCCATGGACCGCGGACGCTGAGCGCAGAACGCGATCATCTCCGCGGCACGGCGCTTGTGCTCTCCGGCAAAGCTCGCGAGAAATCCACCCTGGCCATCACGGCCTATCGCCCGCCCCGCGCCCACCGCGGTCCCCTGGAGCTCGAAGCGTTCGTCGCTGTCTCCAAAGGTGATCTTGAGCAGCACGCGAGTGTCTTGAAGGGGCGCGTAGGAGGTCGGCACGAAGAGCGTCAGCGCTCCGCGCTCGGTCTTCGACGCGGTCAACACGGCGCGGCGGGAGGCGTACCGCACCTCGAGCGGCGTGACGGATTCCTCGGGCATGGCTCGATTATGGGCGTGGCTCGCGAGCCGTTCAACGTTCAGCGCTCGTCAAATGCTAGGCTCGCCCCCCACCAACACTTCAGCTCCATCCACGAAGGTAGGTTCATGAGGAAGGTCCTCGCGACGGGCTTGTTGATCCTTTGCGCGCTCCCCGCGTTCGCGGATGTCGAAGGCGCGGATCGGGCGGCCATCAAGCGCATGCAGCAGACGAAGCGCCGCCCGGACCCGAAGGGCGGCGTTGTCCAGGTCAACGGCAAGGACACCCAGGTGGGCCAGACGACGTTCCCGGTCCGTGTCGGGGGTGATCCGTTCGTCTATGTGAAGCCCGACGGCAAGGTGAACGTGCTCACGTCCGACCCCAACATGTTGGAGCTGAAGAGCCTCGACGACCTGCTCCGAGGTGGGCCGTTCAAGGTCAAGTCCAACGAGCAATACATCGAGGGCCGCGCGGACAGGCTCGTCGAGTTCGAGGTCGGTTGGGACAGCATGATCCACCGATGGCCCGACGGAACCGAGGTCCTCTATAGCTCCCTCATGGACCCCGAGCTCACCCGGAAGGGGGAGGCGAAGTGGCCGGATCACAACTGGTCCAGGCGCATCTACCCCTTCGTGAGGGATGCGAAGGGGAGATGGGTGATCCGTGACCAGCCCCTCTTCAACCCGATCGATCGGACCCAGCCACCGACGATGGTGGGTCACACGTACGGTCATCACTTCAAGACCGTGACGCGTGACACGCCCACGGGCCCGGTCACCGAGACCTGGCTCTTCCACGAGGAGATCATCGAGGACAAGCCCAAGCTCAAGACGGAGATCTTCGCGCGCAAGATGCTCGATCCGTTCACCGCCTCGACGGAGAAGGTCCATCTCCTCGGCGTCGGGGACCCACCGTATCCCTCGGCGATCCGGGAGAACGGAGAGCTCCTCGTCGAAGGCCCGCGGCCATTCGAGGCGGTCATCGATGGCGAGACCCTTCACTTCATCTCGTTCAGCTCCGGGGACTATTCGCGCGATCAGTACGACATTCACTTCGCCTACCGCCGGGGCGATGCCATCGGGCCCTACACGCCGCTGCTGCGGACCGAGAATGGAGTCACCGACTTCACGCCGTTTGGCGAGCGCATCAAGCGGAAGTACGCGCTGTCCTGGCTCGGCCGCGCCCATGTCATCCGTGACTCCGCGGGGAGGTCCTGGGCGGTCTTCCACGCCGTGAACAAGCTCATCCTTCCCGACTTCGATTACAGCAAGACCCCTGCGCGCGACGGGTTGTTCAACCGGAACATCTATGTCGTCCCCATCACGTTCGGCCGCGCGCCGAACGGCGAGCCCCTGATCGAGCTCAAGGACTGATGGATCGTTCGAGCTATGGTGCGCGCCATGCTCGGACCTGCCCTCGCCCTCATCGTGTCCTACGGCCTACAACAAGCAGAGCCACCGCGGCCCGCAACGCCCGTCCCCGCCACGCGCCTGCAGACACGCTGGGCGGCGCAGGTGAAGCCTGAGCGCGTGCTGCCGGAGTATCCGAGGCCACAGATGGCCCGGCGCGACTGGCAGAACCTCAACGGCCCCTGGTCGTACGCAGTGACTGCGCGTGATGCAGAGCGTCCGGCGTCGTTCGAGGGCCGGGTGCTCGTGCCGTTCCCGCTCGAATCGCAGCTGAGCGGTGCGGGCATCTGGGTGTCTCCGGAGCAGCGCGTCTGGTACCGGCGCACGTTCACGGCGCCGAGTCGAGCCTCCGGCGATCGGCTCCTGCTGCACTTCGGCGCGGTGGATTGGGAGACGACGGTGTACGTCAATGGAAAGGTGGTGGGCGAGCACCGGGGCGGATTCGATCCCTTCACCTTCGACATCACCGACGCGCTGAAGGGCGACTCGCCGGAGCAGGAGCTCGTCGTGTCCGTGTGGGATCCCACGGACTCCGGCCAGCAGCCTCGTGGCAAGCAGGTGCAGCGGCCGGAGAGCATCTTCTACACGTCGGTCACCGGCATCTGGCAGACGGTGTGGCTGGAGCCCGTGCCCGAGCGACACATCACGGCATTGCGCATCGAGCCGGATCTCGACCATGGGGAGGTTCGCGTCACGGTCACTGCGCCTGGAGCACCCCTCGTCACCACCGTCACCGTGATGGATGGCGAGCGAGTGGTCGCGACGCAATCAGGACGCACGGGCGAGGTGCCCGTGGTGCTCAAGATTCGCAAGCCGCGCAAGTGGTCCCCCACGGATCCATTTCTCTACCGCCTGCGCGTCCGTCTGAAGACGGGTGATGAGGTGGAGAGCTATGTGGGGATGCGCAGCATCGCGATCCGGCCGGACGCGTCCGGCGCCCGCCGGTTGTTCCTCAACGGCGAGCCGATCTTCCAGTTCGGGCCGCTCGATCAGGGCTGGTGGCCTGACGGGCTCTACACCGCGCCGACCGATGAGGCGCTCGCCTTCGATATCGAGAAGACGAAAGAGCTGGGCTTCAACGTCATCCGTAATCACGTGAAGGTGGAGCCCGCGCGCTGGTACTACCACTGCGATCGGCTCGGCATGCTGGTGTGGCAGGACATGCCGAGTGGCGACAACAAGGGGGCAGAGGGGCAGTCAACCTTCCAGCACGAGCTGCGGGCCATGGTCGACGCGCTCCGCAACCATCCCTCGATCATCATGTGGGTCCCGTTCAATGAGGGATGGGGGCAGCATGCGACGCAGAAGCATGTCGAGTGGTTGAAGGCGTACGATCCAAAGCGCCTCGTCAACAGCGCGAGCGGCTGGACTGACATGCAGGTCGGAGACGTGGTCGACCTGCACGCATATCCGGGGCCTGGGATGCCGCCACCCGAGGCAAAGCGCGCCAGTGTGCTCGGCGAGTTCGGCGGTCTGGGGCTGCCCGTGGAAGGGCACACCTGGGTGGACAAGGGCAACTGGGGCTACCGCAGCTTCACGTCGATTGCGGAGATCAACAAGGGCTACCAGGAGCTGCTGGATCAGTTGCGCCTGCACATTGGCGATGGGCTCGCCGCGGCGATCTACACGCAGACCACGGACGTGGAGATCGAAGTGAACGGAGTCATGACCTACGACCGCGCGGAGGTGAAGCTCACGCCCGAGTCGATCGCGGCGAACCGGCGGGTGTACGAGAAGCCGCCCGCCATCAGACACCTGGTCAAGGCTGCGGACCGCGGGCGTCATGAGTGGAAGTACACGACGACCGCGCCGCCGGAGGACTGGTTCAAGCCGGATTTCAACGATGGCTCATGGCCGGTGGGTCCGGGAGGCTTCGGCGTCAAGAACAACCACTTCGCGCCGGTCGGCACTGCCTGGCAGACGCCGGACATCTGGCTGCGTCGAACGTTCACACTGCCGTCGGCCGCTGTGACCTACCCGCACCTGCGCATCTACCACGATGACGATGCGCAGGTGTATTTGAACGGAGAGCTGATCGCGGAGGTATCCGGCTCCAATGCGAACTACGCCTTCATTCCACTCAGCGCCGCCGCGCGCGCTGTCCTGAAGCAGGGCATCAACACGCTCGCTGTCCACGCCCACCAGAACAGGGGAGGGCAGTTCATCGACGTGGGGTTGGTGGAGGTGGTGGAGCGCTGATTACTCCGCGCGGCACCTCTGCGCCTTGTCCAGACTCTCCCACGAGGGCTCCGCCAGCAGCCGGCAGGGCATCAGCACGCGCGTGGGCGTGAGGTGCAATGGGGAGATGCCATCACCGATCGATCCTGAGGCGTTGCTGCCCCAGCTCACCGCGGTACCGTTCGCACGTACGGCCAGCATGCGTGACTCCATGCCCATTGAGAGGGACACGACGTCCGTCAGTCCCGGCACCTGAATCCAATCCTGAGACCGGGTCACGTCCGGTACGCCTAGCACTCCGCGGATGTTGGTGCCCCTGCCCCAGACAGTGCCATTCGCACGCACCACGTGGAGTGTCGCATCATTGGACGGTGCGATCGCCACCACGTCCGTGATGCCCTCCACCTGCGCCGGAGGAGCCGTGCCAGCACCGTGTCCGAACCACTGCCAGAGGGTTCCGTCCTCACGGAGGGCATAGGCGCCATGCCACCCCACGCTCACGGCGTGGATGTTCACGAGCCCTTCGACCTTCTGGGGCAACAGCTCAAAGCCCGAGAGACTCTCGCCCCAGGTCCACACGCTTCCATCTCCGCGCATCGCCACGGAGGTGTAGTTGGTGGCGGCGATGAACCTGACGTCATCGAGCCCCTGAACCTGCACCGGCGTGAAGCGGCTCTCCATGGTTCCATCCCCAAGCTGGCCGGAGTAGTTCATACCCCAGGCCCACACCGTACCGTCCTGCTTCAGCGCCAGAGAGTGGTGGGCGCCCGCCGCCACGGACACCACGCCCTCGATGCCTACTGCCTGCACGGGCGTAGCGCCCCCTCCGGTCCCACCCGTCCCGAGCTGGCCGAGGGTGTTGTCACCCCAGCCCCACACGGTGCCATCCGCACGGACCGCCAAGGCGTGCATCTCGCCAGCGCCAACGCCCACCATGTTTGTCAGGCCCGCCACCGGCGCGGGGATGGCGTCCTCGGGTCGAGTCATCAGCCACGGGACAACCCCCCACCGCCAGACGGAGCCATCCCCCAGCACGGCCAGGGCAGATCCATAGCCCGAGGCGCTTCCCCGCACGTTCGTCAGTCCTGCCACCGGGACTGGCGAGAGCCGGCGATCGGTGCCCGTACCGAGCTCGCCCCACCAGTTGCCTCCCCATCCCAGCAACGTTCCATTCCGCTTCAGCACCAGCGAGTGATTGCGACCCGCGGCCACCGCCTCCACGCCATGCAGCCCTGGCACCTGCCGAGGGGTGGGCCTCGAGACTTGGGTCCCATCCCCCAACTGCCCCGAGGTGTTCTTGCCCCAGGCCCAGACCTTGCCGTTCTTCTTCAGCGCCAGCCCGTGCGAGCCGTTCATGGAGATCGCCTCCACGTCGTCCAGCCCTGGAATGAGGGCTGCGATGGAGCGCCAGGGTGCGCCATCCCCGAGCTCGCCCAGGGAGTTGTTGCCCCAGCCCCACACGGTGCCGTTCTCCCTCAGCGCCAGGGAAGAGACAGGCCCTGTCGCCAGTGAGACCACCTTCGTCAGTCCCACGACCTTCACAGGCACGGTGCGGGGTTGGGTCGTCCCGTCCCCCAGCTGGCCGAGGTTGTTTCTCCCCCAGGCCGAGACAGTGCCGTCCGCATGTAACGCCAGCGAGTGGGTGTCACCCGCCGAGACGGAGACCACACCCGCCAGTCCTGGCACCTGCACCGGAACGAGGCGCCTCTGGGTCGTTCCATCTCCGAGCTGGCCGGAGCTGTTGGAGCCCCAAGCCCATACCGTCCCGTCCGCGCGAACAGCCAGCGAGTGGTCGCTTCCCGCGGAGAGGGACACCACGTCCGTCAAGCCCAGCACCTGGACCCGCCTGTGCGGCAACTCCGTCGTACCGATGCCGAGCTGGCCTTGGAAGTTGAGTCCCCAGGCTTGCACGGTGCCGTCCTTCATCAGCGCCAGGGAGAAGTCGCCCATGCGGCTGGAGATGGACACCGCGTCCCTCATTCCAGGCATCCGCACCGGTGTGGCCTGGCCCAGCTCGATCTCCGGTAACGTCCCCGCGAGCTCTCCCGAGGAGCCACCCCATACCCAGAGGGAGCCCCCCTCTCCGATGGCCATCGAGTTCAGGTTCGTCGAGACGAGCACGCTCCGCTGGGGTCTTGGCTTGCGTGAAGGCTCTGCGAGTGCACCATTGCTCCACAACGAGACGGCGAACACCGCCGTCATCCACAGCATGCGAGATGCGTAGCGTCGTACGTGTGTCATGAGGCTCCTCCTGGGTTCACGGCCGCACGGGACACACGCCTCCTGCACGAAACGAAGGTTTCGTTGGGAGCATGTCGTGTGGGGACCGTGGGGCGTGGCCAGAGCAGTGTCCGTGCCACCTCTCGGTTCGGGCTAAGCTCGCGGAATCTGGAGATTTTCTTCCGTACGCCGGGCCCCGGAGTGACAATTTTGGTCCGCCAGTGACGGACCGGATGTCACCCCTCGCATGACCTGCGGCGTGGTAGATAGCCGCGCCCCACAAACCCCACCCTGGGAGGGATCATGTCGCTCAACAAGGCCGTTCGTTGGATGTCTCCGATGCTTCTGGTGCTCAGCGCCATCCCGTTTGGCGCCGCGCGTGCGGCGGATGAGGCTCCGGCCGGCATTCGCGGCGAGATCCTCGCCGGCATCAAGGACGCGGAAGACAAGCTGAACCAGCTGGCGGAGGCGACGTCCGAGGCCAAGTATTCCTACCGCCCGTCGAAGGAGGCCCGCACCACCGGCCAGGTCTTCATGCACGTCGCCGCTGGCAACTACTTCCTGGCGAACTTTGCCGGGGCCAAGCCGCCGGAGGGAATCAACCTCGAGAAGTATGAGAACTCTCTCACCAAGAAGGCCGACATCCAGAAGGCGATGAAGGACTCATTCGCGCACGTGGAGAAGGCGCTGATGAGCGCCGCTGACGCCGATCTCGAGAAGCCGGTGGAGTTCTTCGGCCGGAAGATGACGGTGCGCGGCATGTACATGGTGATCCTCTCCCACGCGCACGAGCACCTGGGGCAGTCCATTGCCCATGCCCGCGGCAGCGGCCTCGTCCCGCCCTGGACCGCCGCGCAGGAGGCGGCCGCCAAGGAGAAGGCGGGCAAGAAGCCCGAGGGCCAGAAGAAGTAACGAGCCCCTCGTGAGTCCGCGAGCGAGTGCCGCCCTGTTCGAGCACTCGCTCCACGGTCAGCTCATGGACGGACGGAGCTGCCCCCTCTTCAGCGGCCCTTCTTGCGCTTCGCCGGCTTGCTGGGAGGCTCCGGGCTGCTCTCCGCGGGCTTCTCCTCCTGAGCCCAGAGCGCGAGCAGCGCTTTCTCTCGCTCCGGTGAGAGCCCGGCGCGCATCTTGTTGCGGCGCTCCTCGGGCAGGCTGTTGAAGTACCGGAGCGTGTCCTTGACGGTGACGGAGACCGGCCGGAACTTGAGCCCAGCCTTCATGGCCTTGTCGATTGAGCGCAGGTGGAAGCCCTTGTTCTTGCCCTCGGGCGGCGCCCAGATGGGGATGTCTCCCTCCCCGTCCTCCCCATTCCTCGCCAGGAACTCCGCGGGCACCCAGATCGGCTTCGTGCTCTTGTTGCCCGTCGCTGCCTTGCACGCCGCGAAGAGCCCACCCATCGTCCACGGCTTCTCCGGCCCCGTCGTGTTGTAGACGCCGGTGAGCTTGTTCTCCACCACCCGCACCAGCCACTCGCCCAGGTCCCTCACGTCGATGATCTGGAGGGGATCCTCCGGGGTACCCGGCGCCAGCATCTCGCCTCCCCGGGCGTAGCGAACCGGCCAGTACGTGAACCGATCCGTCGGATCATCCGGGCCGACGATGTAGCCGGGGCGGATGAGCGCTGCGCGGTCCGGCAGGGCTGCCTCCACGGCCTCCTCGCACAGCCGCTTCAGGCCGCCAAAGTTCTCGTACTTCGGGCCCATCGTCTCCACGGTGGGATCGGCCAGCTTCGCCGTGGGGCCGCTCTCGTTCTCGTACGGCACGTCATTGTTCGCGTACGCGGAGATGCTGGAGATGTAGACGTAGTGCCCGACGTTGGGTGCCAGCAGCTCCGCCGAGGCCTTCACCATGCGCGGGTAGTAGCCCGAGGTGTCGAGCACCGCATCCCACTTGCGGCCCTCGAGCGCCTTGAGGCCCTCGCCCTTCTTGGGATCGCGATCGCCTTGTAGCTTCTCCACGTTCGGGAACAGCGTCGGCCGGGTCTTCCCGCGGTTGAAGAGCGTCAGCGTGTGGCCTCGGGCCAGCGCCGCGTTGACGAAGGCAGGGCCGAGGAAGCTGGTGCCACCCAGGACGAGGAGCTTCAGCTTCGCCTTCGCCGAGGCTGTGCCCTTCTTGGAGGAGGCAGCCAGGGCCTCGGGGCCCAGCGCCAACATCGAGGCCGCGGTCAGCGAGTACTGCAGGAAGGTCCTGCGAGAGGTGCTCATGGGGGCTTACGGTATCACGGAGGGCCCTCCGACACGGGCAGCGACATGAAGGGGCCGCTGCTCATGCCACCCACCGGCGTGACGGCCCCGAACGGTGTGCTCAGCGTGGCCTGCCTGTGGAGCTCGTCGTTGTATTCGAGGAGCTGGGGGGCCGGACTGCCCAGGTTCGCCACGGTGGCAAACGGGAGGAAGCGCGACCAGGTACCGTTGACGGGCGAGTAGAACCCCTGGGCACAGCTCGCCGTGCCGCTCACGAAGTTCGCCTGGTAGAGCCGGGAGACGTTCTGGTGCGTGTCCGAGCAGACTGCGGCAGCGCCCACCCCTGGCTCGTACGAGCTCCAGAGGATGCACCCATCGATGACGGTGGCCGCGGAGCCCGTTCGCTCATTGGCTCCTCCGTAGTTGAGGTACCAGCCCTTGCTCAGCGGGGCGGCGTCCACCTCGGTCTGCGGTATCACGTAGCCATCGACATCGAACTGGCCCACGTTCACCAGGTCCGCATCCGTGAACATCTGGGCGTCGAACGCCGCCGCCTCGGGCTCGGTATTGAAGGTGCGGCTGGGATCGCCGCCGTAGCTCCAGATGCCGTAGAAGCGGTGGGGGTAGGGGGCAGCCCAGTGGGTGTAGTTGAGCCTCACCCAGGTGTCCGCCACCGTCTGGCAGCTCCAGGTGCTCGGGTCTCCGCCACACACGTACTCGATCGAGCCATCATGCGAGTTCCAACAGCCGTTCAAGGCGGTGTTGTCCCACGTGAGCTTCACGCTCGTTCCCGCGCAGGAGGGCCCCGACTGACTCTGGAGGGAGAACGCATCCATCAGGGCATAACCCGCGTAGCTGGTCGAGGAAGTGGAGACCGGCGAACCCGCGCGGCGGATCTCCAGGTAGCTCTGGGACGAGCACCCCTGCTCCGCGCAGGCGCGTGGATTGCCCAGCCGGCACTTCGTCCCGGTGTCCAGGACGTTCTGGCTGTCTCCTGTCCCCACGAAGGTCCGCAGGAACCCCGTGTCCGGCTGCACCACGTTCGTGGCGATGGTGCTGAACGGTCCGCGCAGGGCCTCGGGGTTCGCCGTCCTTCCCGCCAGGTTCGCGACGCGGAAGGAGCGGGCCGCGTGCCAGTTGGACACCTGCTGAGTGAAGGCGTCCCACTGGCCCGGCTGCCAGAAGCGCACGGTCCACAGTTGCCCGCCGTAGTCCCCCACCGTGGCGGTGTCGAAGAGCAGGTCCGCGTCTGCCCCCGGGTTGGACGGGTTGCCCACGTCCGCCAGCGCCATCCCCGCGGCGAACGAGTACCGCAGGTGCTGCGAGCGGCCCCGGTTGTCCTGGTGGAAGAAGCTCCACACCGTATGGCCGCTCTGCATGTCCACCAGGGCCAGGCCCCGGCCCCGCGCCTGGTGCGGATCGTAGCCGCCATTGAGCGCCACCACCCAGCGCTCGCGGGCCGGGGTGGAGTTGATCACCCAGGGCGTGCTCACCCCGCCGGTGCCGGTGCCCGAGCGTATCCGCAGGAAGTCGTCGGCCGTCGGCTCGAGGGCCACGGGGCCAATGGGTGGAGGCTGCGGCGCGAAGTTGCTGAAGCTCTCGCCCACCTTGAGCGCCAGAGGATCGCACGGTTGTGGCCACATCCACAGGAAGTCTCCGGCCTGGTTGGGCGTCAGCGTCCCCGTGTGGCCCGGAGCCAGGCCCAGCAGCCGCGTCAGATCCAGCGCGAAGCGGTGGACGCCGCCGCGGCCCGAGCCCACCACGGCCACCGTGCGGTACTCCTGCCACTGCTTCCTGCCGTCGGCCGGCTGTCCGCCCGTGCCGTCAAGCCATACGTCGCGCACCATGGGGGTGCCATCCACGAGGTATGCGTGCTTGCCAATGTTGGGGCGCAGCTTGGGCAGCATGTCCGGCGGGATGAAGGCCCACAGCTCCTGGCCCGTGCCATTGTCATGGAGGTGCCGGCCGGTGGAGGGATCCACGCCCATGCTCTGGCCGTTGAGGAAGGCGTGGAGCATGCCGCCGTTGGAGCCCACCAGGACGACCTTGTCCCGGTCTCCTGCCTCGAGGACGTACTTGTCGTAGGCGTCCACCGACCAGGGTGGGGTGGGGATGGAGTAGTTGCCCTGCAGCTGCGTGGCGCCCCGGAAGAGCGACGGCAGGCACTGGGTGGAGAAGGCGCAGGAGTCCTTGGGCTGCGGCGGCTCCACGCCAACGGGCATGGAGTGGAAGATGTCCTGGAGCAGGAAGGGCCGGTCATAGTCACGCAGGGCCGGGTCGGGGTTGAGGGCATCCGCGCCGCGGTACCAGCGGATGACGACCTTGGCGCACTCGTTCGGGGACAGCCAGGGGATGCCCAACTGCATGGCCAGATCCGCGCAGCCATTGGGGTTGTTGCTGATGCCCAGGTAGTCACGCAGGAAGGGCGCGTTGAGCTCGTGGAACTCCATGGGCGTGTCGAGACGATCGATCCGGCCGTCGCTGTTGGTGTCGACGATGGTGAGGATGCGCCGGGTCTGCCACCGGGCCGTCAGGCCCCCGGTGGGCTTGAGCACCTGGCCCGCCTCCCAGAAGGGCTGGGCAGGGGTCAGCGGGGACAGGGTCTTCACGAACGCTCCCGAGGAGTCTTCCATCACCGCGTCTCCGGCGGCATCCACCAGGATCGTGTCCTCGCAGTCTCCGTCCTGGTTGAGATCTCCCCCGGTTTGCGGCCACTCCGGATTGCACCCGGCGGCTCTCTCCTGGGTGACCTGGAAGCGGTAGAGGAACCCCTGCCACGGCCTGGTGATCTCCGGCGGCGGCTTGTAGCGCGGGATGAGGGCGGAGGCCAAAGGCCCTTGGGGTTGGCTCTCCACGGAGGCGGAGGA
>Ga0247825_10000578_pt1 | contig 23407 bp, 25 predicted proteins | sample 13C_Vanillin_Day_FD_194413 | JGI IMG/M metagenome (GOLD analysis project Ga0247825, IMG submission 194413) | Soil microbial communities from agricultural site in Penn Yan, New York, United States - 13C_Vanillin_Day48 | ecosystem: Environmental > Terrestrial > Soil > Agricultural land | place...
GACGAGGCAACGGAGCTAATCGCCCGGGCAGACCAGAGACTCTACAGAGCAAAACGCGCCCGTTCCCTGGCGCCCCGTCAGACCGCGGCCTAGCGCACGCCCACGACGCAACGCAATCGTGGCAGTGACCGATCTCGCGTAACCTATAGCTACAGCGTCGCTCTTGTAGCTAGAGATCGAGCGCCACCAATGCTTTCCCGCGCCAGGAAAAGCCTAACGCCCCGCGACCTCCTGCTCTATGCAGGCGACTTCGTCTGCTTCCTGGTCTTTGCGGTGCTCGGTCTGCGCAGTCACGAGGACGGCATCACGGCAGATGGCATCCTGCGCGCGGCAGTGCCCTTCCAGGCGAGCTGGCTGGCGATGACCCTCGTGCTCCGCGGCCAGCCCGGCATCGGCGAGATCACCCGCTCGCGCAACGTCATCCGCGTCTGGATCCCGGCCCTCGTCCTCGGCCTTGCGATCCGCAGCCTCGTCTTCGGCCGCGCCTTCGCGCCCACGTTCGCCATCGTCGCCTTCCTGGTGAACGGCGCCCTGCTGGTCCTGTGGCGCTGCGTGCTCGCCCCAATGCTCGTGCGACGCGCCGATTAGCGGTTTGGCGGAGGTCTGACGCCGCGCGAACCTGGATCTCCAGGCCCATGTCTGTAGTGAAGCAGCCTACTGCGGACGGCGGACATGCGCAGCAGGCTCCTTCACTCCAGATTTGCTGTTACTTCCAGAGGCGCTCCGACGCGATCTTCGCCCCCTCGGCCATCGTCTTCAGCTTCGCCCAGGCGATCTCCTCATGGCCGACGCGAGAGCCGATGCCGCAGTCTGTGTTCGTCTGCACGTTCTCGCGGCCGACGATGTTGGCGTAGTTCATGATCCGCTCCGCCACCAACTCGGGGTGCTCGACAAGGTCCGTAGCGTGGGCGATCACGGACGGTCCGAGGATCTGACCCGGACGCAGCTTGATGCCCTCCCAGGCGTGGTACTCGTGCTCGTGCCGCACGTTCGCCGCTTCGAAGGTGATGCACTGCGCCTTCGTCTTCACCATTATGTCGTTGATGTACTTCATCTCGATGTCGCTGATGTGCGGCCGGTGACCGCTGCCCCAACAGACGTGCAGGCGCACCAACTCTTCCGGGATGCCTTCTAGCGAGTGGTTGATCGCCTCGACGAGTAGCTCGACGTAGTTGCGGTACTGCTCGATCGTCCAGTCGGGGTAGAAGTGCCAGGCGCGCGGGATCTCCGGCTCGTCCAGCTGAACGATCAGGCCCGCGTCGGTGATGATCTTGTACTCCTCGCGCAGCGCCTCGGCGGCGCCGAAGAGGAAGTCCTTCTGGTCACGGTAGTACTCGTTGTAGGGGCCGGCGCAGAAGGTGCCGACACCGAGCGCCATCAGACAGCCCTCGACGTCCTTGCCTTCGAGCGCCGCCTTCAGGTTTGCGACATCCTGCCTGATGGCGTCGTGGCCGGTGTACTTGATCGGCCCCGTGACGACGCGCTGCGGTCGCGGACCAGCCGGCGTCGCGGGTGCAGGCTGGGAACCCGGTATCGGGAAGAAGCCGGGGCGGATGGGGCCACCGGAGCCGGAGTTACCGAGGCCGGAGGCGACGAAGCCGGGGAAGTCCTTACCGTCGCGACCCCAGAAGCCTGGGTTCTTCGGCGGGCGATCGCCCGGGATGCTCTCGATCCCGCTGACGCGGCTGTTGATGTATCCGCCGAAGTTGCCCGCCTTGACGTACTCGCCGTCGTTGACGATGTCGACGCCAAGCTCGATCTGCCTGTCGACAACCCACTTCACCCCGTCCGGAAGTCCCTTCGTGTAAGACGCCGGGTCCTTCTGAGGATTCTTGCCGCCGTCGATGAACTCGTCGAGCCACGCGGGGCGGGGCAGGTTGCCGCCGTGGGATACGAGGATGCGGTCAGTGCTGTGTCTCATGTCAGATCCCCTCCTTAGCTCTCCAGCGCTACCGGCTCGGTCGCGCCGTCCGGCAGCTTCGGCCAGCGCAGCGCCTTGCGGATGGCGCCGCCGAGCATCTTCTCCTTGTCGGAGGCGGACAGTTCGTTGGTGTCGCGCAGGTAGTTGAGAACGTCGCTGTAGTACCACCACTCGTTACGCGGCGGCGGGTTGTTGAAGCCACCTTCATCGGCCGGACGTGCCCGCATGCGCGTGTAGTCGCTACCCCAGAAGAGGCGGTCCGGCGTGAAGGCGTTGACGATCTGGTGCAGGAACGGCCAGACGTCGTTGTACGGGAACTTCTCCTTCGATAGCGTGGGCGCGCCGCAGAACTTGACGTGGACGTTGGGGTACTTCGCCAGAGCCAGCAGGTTAGGCAGCTTCTCCCACGAGGCGGACCATCGCGGCGATACAGGCGACTGCGCCAGGCCAAGGTGGTCAATGACCACGGTGAGGCCAGGGTGGTTCTGAATCACTGGCTCCATGTAGTTGGCCATGCCGTGGGTGGAGAAGAACAACGGCACGTTGTACTTCTCGCAGTAGGTGTAGAGGCGCTCGAACTCGCCGTTGACGAACTCCGGCCGGATCTCGACCTTGACGAAGTCGCCGGGGCTGTTGCGGATGGCGACGTTGCCGGGGCGCTTGCGGAAGTTGGCGACCTTCTCTTCGAGGTCCTCATCGTTGCGCATGGCGTCGTAGGGGACGGCGCCGGCGAAGCGGTCCGGGTAGCGCGCCACAGCGGCGTCGCAGAACTCCTGGCTGGCGAAGCACAGGGCGACGTCGATGCCGACGCTGTCGATCGCCTCGCGGGCCAGCTCGACGTTGACGAGGAGGCGGGTCTGCGCGTCGTACTTTTCTGGGTCCAGCCGCTTGGGTGGCTGGGGCTCGTGGATCTGGGAGTCAACGATTTCCATGTGTTCCCCTTCTTGCTACCTGTCGAAGTGATCCTGAGTCCAGACCTTAGGCCGTCGGGCCTGCTCCCACCGGATGGTAACTGCATCGCGTGCTCCAGGGCGATAGCACCTCATCGCAAATTTCGAGCGCTGAACTGAGGTGTAATCTTGCCTCCGACATGCGAAACGCCATCCTTCACGACGAGGGGCAGCTGAAGCTCGGCCTGTTCGGCGCGAACTGCAGCAGCGGCCGCACCTACACCAACGCACCGGAGCGCTGGAACCCGACGTGGTCGAACAACGTCGCCCTCGCCTGCATGGCCGACGATGCGGGATTCGAGGCGATGATCCCCATAGCCCGCTGGAAGGGTTACGGCGGCGAGACCAACCCCAACGGCACAAGCTGGGAATCGATCACCTGGGCGGCCGGCCTTCTCGCCGCCACATCCCGGATCAACGTATTCGCGACGGTGCACGTGCCCCTCAACCATCCCGTCGTCGCCGCCAAGCAGATGGCCACGGCCGACCACATTGGCGGTGGGCGGTTCGGCGTCAACGTCGTCTGTGGCTGGAACGAGGACGAGTTCCAGATGTTCGGCGTCACGAAGCAGGAGCACGAGGCGCGCTACGACCAGGGCAGCGAATGGTGGCAGATCGTCAGTCGCATCTGGGCTGGCGAAGCGCCGTTCAACTTCGACGGCGCCCACTACAGGCTGCGCCACGTCGAGGGCTCGCCGCGTCCTTACGACGGCGAAGCGCCGATCATGATGAACGCCGGCACTTCGCCAAGCGGCCGCGCCTTCGCCCTGCGCTACTCCGACCTCCACTTCGACGCCGTCCGCCTCCCCGAGGAAAGCGCCGAGCGCGTCGCCGACACCCGCCGCCGCGCTGCCGAGATGGGACGCAAAGTCCAGGTCTGGACGCCCATCGGCGTCGTGTGCCGCCCGACACAACGCCAGGCCGCCGACTTCACACAGCACATCATCGAGCACGCGGACATGGCGGCGGTGGGCAACATCGTCGACCTGCACGCCCGCGACCGAGGCGATCAGGTCGACCGCGACGACGCCTTCACGCGCATCGGCGAAGGCCCCATCGAGCGCCAGGTGCTCGCCCGGGGCAACTTCTGCGCCATCGGCGACCCAGACCACGTCGCCGCCCAGATCGCCCGCCTGCGGACCATAGGCTTCGACGGCCTCGCGCTGAACTTCGTCAACTACCTCGACGAGCTCCCGTACTTCGTCCAGGAGGTGCTACCGAGGTTGGAGTCGATGGAGCTACGCACGAGGCCGTAGCGACGCAGCATGCGTATGGGGTCAGCGTGCCCACCAGGGTGGGCACCTACCATGGGCCTATACGGCCGGGCGATTGCTCGCTAATCTCGCTATGTGGCAACCTACCTCGCCCCCACCCTCACCATCCGTGACCGCGTCTTCGAGTGGGGTATCCGGACCTACGTCATGGGCATCGTCAACGTGTCGCCGGAGTCGTTTTCGGGCGATGGTCTGGACTCCGTTGCCGAGGCCGTCGCGCAGGCGAAGCGCTTCGAGGCTGAGGGCGCCGACATCATCGACGTCGGCGGCATGTCCACCCGCCCTAACTTCGACGAGAAGTCGCCGGCGCAGGAGAAGGAGCGCGTCGTGCCCGCGATTCGCGCCATCGTCCAGGCCGTTTTCCTGCCCGTCAGCGTGGACACCTACCGGTCGGAGGTAGCGCAGGCTGCGCTGATGGCAGGCGCGCATATGGTCAACGACATCACCGGTTTCCGAAAAGAACCCGCGATGGCGCGCACCGTCGCCAGTTTCGAGGTCCCGGCCGTCGTCATGCACAACCAGCGCGGCCGCAACTTCACCGACGTCATGGGCGACATCAGAGCCGGCTTCGAAGAGAGCCTTGCACTCGCCCACGACGCAGAAGTGGAGCGCTCTCGGCTGATCCTCGACCCCGGCTTTGGCTTCGGCTGGACCGTCCCCCAGAACTTCGAGATGCTGCGCCGCCTCGGCGAGCTTCGCAACTTCGGCCTGCCCCTGCTCATGGGCACATCGCGCAAGTCGTCCGTCGGCGCGGTCCTGGGTTTGCCCGAGGACCAACGGGGCTGGGGCACGGCAGCGACGGTCGCGCTGGCGATCGCGAACGGCGCCGACATCGTGCGCGTGCACGACGTGGCGGAGATGCTGCAGGTCGTCAAGATTGCCGATGCCACCGTCCGAGGCGTCGTCTGAGCATCTACATCGCCATCGGCTCCAACCTCGGCGACCGCCGCGCGAACATGGTCCGCGCCCTGCAAATGCTGCCGCCGCAGGTGCGCGTCGAAGCAGTGTCCGCGCTATACGAGTCGCCACCGCAACCGCCGGCGCCACCGCCCAGCTACTACAACGCCGCCGCGCGCGTCACCACGGCGTTAGAGCCCGAAGCCCTGTTACGACACCTCAAACGCATCGAGCGCTGCCTTGGCCGTGAGGACCGAGAACGCTGGGCACCCCGCCCCATCGACCTCGACATCGCCCTCTACGACGACCTCGTGCTGGACACAGACATCCTCACCATCCCCCACTCCCGCATCGCGGAGCGCGCCTTCGTCCTGCAACCCCTGCTCGACCTCGACGCGGATCTGACCCACCCACGGACAGGTGAGCACATGGATGTGTTGCTCGCGAGCGTAAGTGCTACGGGGTTAGTGAAGGTTGCCGGACCGGAGTGGCCTGGTCTCTCCAGATAGGTTAGTTACTCGGTAGGCGGTGTGGGAGGCGCGACGGCGGGCTCGTCGTCCTCTTCTTCGAGCGAGAGCATCGTCCAACCGACCCAGACGGTGAGGGCAGTGAGGGCTGTCATCGCAGCCATCACCGGCAAAGCCAGCGCGAGGTAGCTCTTACGCGCCGTCCCGTACAGGAACAGCAGCATCTCGAGGGCGGCGCCCACGATCAGAAGCACGCCCGTGGTGTGAGCGCGATTCATGCCTGCTTGCCGGCCTCCATGGCCCGTCGCAAGTCGGGTGGCAGCAGGTTTGGGATCGACTCCGTAATCGGGTAGACCTCTTTGCAAGTGCCGCAGGTCAGCGTGCCTTCTACGACTTCGTCGGCGTTCTCTTGCGTCACCGCCAGAGTCAGCGTCCCCTTATCAACGGGGCAGACCAGAATCTCCATCATGTCTTTGCGCATTTAGGGGCGCCTCCAGTCCCCACATTCTAGAAACGGCCCCGAGGGCGGTCAAACGTCCGGCGGCGTCAAGAACCGGCAGCGCGGCCCGGGAGAGCGGGTGAGGTTCCCATCAAGGGTTGCCAAATCGCAGTGAAGGTCCTCAGCAAGGGCCACGTACAAGGGGTCGTACGGAGTGACGTTATACCGCAAGTCCCATACTCGGAGAGCGACGGAGTCGTATGGCAAAAGGGCGATCGGGAGGCCAAGCAAGCGCAAGTGAGCCCGTGCTCCTTCTTGTTCTGTGATCGACCGAGTCAATACGAGGTTACGAAGCGTATTGGCGACTTCCACGAGCACGAATTGTGGCGCGACAATCTCGCCATGTTCGAGGATCGACTCAGCCCATTGACCCCGGGAGTCTCGTCGAATAACCGCGGACGCAACTACAGATGCATCCACGACGAGTGTCATCTGCGGCCAAAATCCCGGGCTCGGAGGATGTCCTCTGTCGTCACGGATGACTGGAAGAGCTTCTTGTCCTCTCGAAGGCCGGCCAGCCATGCGGACATGTCTGGTCGCGACGCCAACCTGATCAGCTCCGCGCGCAAATACTCCTGCAGCGACTTCCCGGACGCGGCGGCGCGCGCCGCGAGCTCTTCATGCGTATCGTCCGGCACATTGCGTATCGTGATCGAAGGCATGCATGCATTTTGCATGCACTCCGGCAGGATTGCCTCCAGCAGGATTGCAATGTGGGGATCTTTGGTCCCAAGGCGGGTCTGGATTCGTCCTGCACCGCGCAGGCAAAATAGGAGTAGACACGGCAACCTAGGAGACAGGACTCATGATCGAAGTTACGAATTTCGAGGAGCAGGTGCTGGCCGCCAGCCATGACAAGCCGGTGCTCGTCGACTTCTGGGCGCCGTGGTGCGGCCCCTGCCGCCAGCTCGGACCCATCCTTGAAAAGCTCGACGAGGAGGACGGCCGCTTCACGCTCGCCAAGCTGAACACAGACGAGGATCAGGCGACCGCGATGCGCTACAACATCCGCAGCATCCCGGCGGTCAAGCTGTTCGTGAACGGCGAAGTGGCGGACGAGTTTCTTGGCGCCCTCCCCGAACCTCGCGTTCGCCAGTGGCTCAAGGATGCCCTGCCCAGCGAATCCAAGCGCCTGCTGGAAGATGCGTCGGCCCTGATCGATGGAGGCGACTCCAAAACGGCCGCCGCGATGCTGGAGCAGGCCCTGGAAGTCGAGCCCGACAACGCCGACGCCCTGAGCATGCTCGCGAACCTCGTCGTTTTCAGCGAGCCTGAGCGCGCCTTCGATCTGGCGAAGCACGCGTCACGCCTGGACGCATCCAAGTACAGCGCATCCCAGGGCATCGAGACCATCGTCGATCTGCTGGCCAGGCTCGACAGCGCGGGCACTCTGCCTGACGACCCCGCGAAGGCGCCCTACATCGAAGCGCTATCGAAGCTCGGCGCCGGAGACCTCGACGGCACCCTCGCCGGCCTGATCGACTCCGTGCGGCGCAACAAGCGCTACAACGACGACGCTGCGCGGCTCGCCGCCGTCGCCTTGTTCAATGTGCTCGGCACGCGCCATCCGCTAACCCAGAAGCACCGCCGTGCCCTGGAGATGGCGTTGTTCTGAGCTAACGATGTTCAGTTCACGGGTTCAAGGTGCGATGCAGGGTTAGCTTTCTGGCCACCCCAGGATATCGGCGGCCGACTTGCCCAGGATCCACTCCTTGTCGTCTTCGCTGAGGAAGTCGAGGCCGGTCTTGAAGTGCTCGAGGCACTCCGGGTATGTGCTGGTCAGGCGCGTGAAGTCGGCGCCCCAGAGGCAACGCTGCGGTCCGAAGGTCTCGATGATCTGCTTCAGGTACGGGTAGATATCGGCATAAGGGTAAGGGTCTGCCGAGAAGCAGGGCGCCGAACTCGTCTTCACCGCCACCTTCGGGTACTTCGCCAGCGCCAGCAGCTGCGGGTTCATCGCGAAGGCCGCGGCGCCCTTGGCGGCGAGGTCGCAGCCCATGTGGTCGACGATCAGCGTCAGGCCAGGGTGCTTCGCGGCTATCGGCTCGAGCTGGTCGACGACGCCGCTGACCAGGCACATGACGGGGATGCCGTGCTCCTCGCAAGCCGACCAGAAGTGGTCGATCGTGTTGTCCGCCAGCCACTGGTCGTAGGGCGGCACGCGGAAGGTCATGCGGATGCCGAGCATATACGGCTGCTGGCGCCAGGTAGAGAGCGCGTCGGCGTAGTCGGGCCGCATAGGGTCGAAGCGTCCCATTGTGGCGAACCGGCCCGGATAGGCGAGCGACGCCTCTATGGCCGTCGAGTTGTTCTCGCCGATCCACGTCGGCGGCACGATCACTGCCCGGTCGACGCCTGCCGCGTCCATCTGGGCGATCATCTCCGCGGCGCTGAAGCCATTGGGAAGCTGGGGCTGATTGCGCAGTGGCTGCGGCCAGGGACGGTCGGGCCGGTCGACTTCCCAAATGTGGACTTGAGCATCCGTTACAAGCATGTTGGTGGGCCTTTCCAGGTACGGCGCGAGCGGTGCCCGCAGTATCGCCGTGCCGCACGTATGCGTCCAGACGCGACGAGTTCGCGACCCTTTCTCCCGGTACCCGTTTGCGCCCCGGCTGCTTCGCCAGGCGCCTCGTCAGGGACGCGCCCGTAACCTCGGTCGTACGGCGGACTCATCCCAGAACCTGTTAACCTGAAGCCACGCACGACGGACCACGCCTCTAACCAAACTGATCGCGGGCTTCATCTCCGGCAATCTTGGCTTCCTGGGGTTCGATTCCGTTGCTCCCCCTGCTGGGGGAGATATCGGTGAACTCACACACTGGAGGCTTCGGCATGCATTTGCCATCCATCAAACATCACGTCGGCTTTGTCGTTTTTGCCTGTTTAATCACAGGCCTGTTGGTTGGCCTCGGCCTTGCTTTTGGTCAGTTTGCCGGGACGTCAGAAGTCGCCATCAGTGTGTATCTCTTGCTCGCGTTTTCTGTGGCATGGGCCGCCGTGGCTATCATCTCCTCGCGATTCACGGATCAACCCCAGCGTTGGGCTGCCGTTCCGGCCGCAGTACTTGCGCTTCTCGCCGCAGTGCTTCTCATTTGGCCGGGCCTCTATACAGAAGCGTTCATTGGATGGCTTTGGCCGATTGCCCTGCTGGTGCTCCTGGCCTGGATGGTCGTCCAAAGCCGAAGGCATCTCCACAGTCCAGTTAGGGCCTGGCTCCTGTATCCCGCCTTCGTCGTCTTCGGCCTCGCCGCCCTGGGAGGCGCCTACGAAACCGTCCAAGAGTCCCTCAACCCGCTAGCAGAGAAAATGCCCGGCGAACGGGTGGATGTCGGCGGTCACCAGATGCACCTTCACTGCTCAGGCTCAGGCAGCCCGACGGTCGTGCTCGATGCAGGTCTTGGCGGGGCATCACTCGACTGGAGTTTGGTGCAGCCTTCGCTAGCCGAGGCTTCACAGGTCTGTTCCTACGACCGTGCAGGGATGGGGTGGAGCGATCCGGGGTCACAACCTCGCAGCCCTGAACAAATAGCCAGGGAACTCCACGTCCTGTTAACCAACGCGGGCATCTCTCCTCCGTACGTATTAGTCGGCCACTCTTTGGCCGGGAAGAATGTGAGAATGTTCGCTCAGGAACATCCTGCCGAGGTCGTCGGAATGGTGCTTGTCGATGCGCGAAGCGAGTATGTCGACGATAGAACCTCGGACACCAAAGAAAGCATCGAAAGGCGCGCAGCCCATCTTCAAGCTTGGGGCTACGGCGTCGCGGACCGGATCGGCATCGCGCGAATTGTCGGTGCGAGCTTACTTGGAACCCCTTCATCGATGCCCGGCGAAACCCGCAGGACCATCGCCCTCCTGACGACTGCCTCCCCCGGCAGAAACACAGCTGCTGATGAGTTCATGGAGCGCTCAACAAGCGATGAAGCGCTTCGTGCGGGTCCGTCGTTGGGAAACCGACCTCTGATCGTCCTGGCAGCGAGCAAGAATATGGAAGACGTGGCCTATTGGCCCGAAGGCCAGCAAGCCCAGGCAGCCCTCAGCTCCGCGGGCCGCCTGATCGTCGTTGAGGACAGCAGCCACTACATACACTGGGATCACCCCGACGAAGTGATTGATGCGGTCCAGGTTGTGATCGCGATGGCGCCTCGCGGCGGAGCGGACGGTCGATGAGAAATGACTGCTTGCGAGCGACATTCCGATGACGGCACGTACGCATGACACCTCTTCTCAGCCATTCTTGCTGGTCATCGATCCTGACGAACAAGCGCGGCGCCTGACAGAGTTGGCCCTCGCGCGCCGCTTTGGCGCCGATTATCAAGTGCTGGCGTTCGAGTCAGGGACGCAGGGAATTGAAGGTCTCCGTATGCTTGCCGGCCAGGGCGCAGATGTTGCCCTCATGGCAGCGGACCTTCATCTCCCCGACATGACGGGATTAGCCTTCTTCGAGGAGGGCCAGACTATATTCAGGGATGCCGCCCGCGCCCTGCTTCTGGCGATGGACAATCGCGGCACTCGCATCCCTTTCGGAGCACTCGAAGCCATAAGGCAGGCGACCGCTCTGGGTCGCATGGACTTCTACATTGTGAAAGGCTGGGTTACCCCGGAAGAAGGGCTCTATCCGCAGGTTCAAGACGCCCTGACCAGGTGGACGAGAACGCATCGACCCCACCAGGAAGTCATGCGGATTGTGGGCGAGCAACTCTCCCAGGCCAGCCACGCGTTGCGGGATGCCTTAACCCGGAATACGGTCCCGTTCGGGTTTTATGCGGTTGACTCGGAAGCTGGTCGCAACCTGCTCCGCGAGTACTCCATCGATCCGGCCCGATTGCCTGCTGTCCTGCTCCATGACGGCACCGTTCTTCACCAGCCTTCCCTGACCGACGTGGCTGAGGCCCTGGGCATGCGTACACGGCCGTCGCCGGACCTGTACGACCTGAGCATTGTCGGCGCCGGACCAGCAGGTCTTGCGGCATCGGTGTATGCGGCCTCCGAAGGTCTGCGCACTCTTGTGGTCGAACCAAATTCCATCGGTGGCCAGGCTGGCTCGAGTTCGATGATTCGCAACTACCTCGGCTTTCCGAGAGGCGTCAGTGGCAGTGAACTTACCTTCCGCGCCTGGGAACAGACACTCCTGTTCGGGACCGAGTTCCTGTTCATTCAGCGCGTTACGGGCCTCAGGCGAGATGGGCAGCACTTAGTGTTGTCTCTCAGTGGCGGTGATGAAGTGCGGTCGAATGCAGTGATGATTGCTGCCGGCGCTTCATACCGGCGACTCGAAATTCCAGCGCTTGAGCGACTGATTGGCGTTGGTGTTTTCTACGGCGCCGCGGGGGCCGAGGCTCCAGCGATGTCGGGCCAGGATGTATTCATCATCGGAGGCGCCAACTCAGCAGGACAGGCAGCGATCCATCTCGCCCACTTCGCGCGCCGCGTAACTCTCGTGGTGCGAGCCCCATCCCTCGCGGCGGGAATGTCCGATTACCTTGTGCGTCAAATCGAAAACACGCCCAACATCGCACTCAAGCTCCACTCCGAGGTGGTCGATGGTTCCGGCAAAAATCGCCTCGAATCCCTCGTACTCGCGGACCGCTCGTCGGGGCAGCGAGAGGATGCGAGCGCCGACGCAGTATTCGTGATGATCGGCGCCGAACCCAGGACGGATTGGCTGCGTGATGTCATCGAACTGGATCAGCGCGGTTACGTTCTCACCGATCGTGATGTGCCGGGCGAGAGTTGGCCACTACAGCGTCCGCCGTTGCCATTTGAGACCAGCATGCCGGGCGTGCTCGCCGTAGGTGACGTGCGCCATGGCTCAGTGAAGCGAGTGGCCGGCGCCGCTGGCGAAGGCGCAGTCGCCATCGGGTCCGTCCACCAGTTCCTTGCCTCCGCAATCTCGTCTCCTTAGGCCGCTGCCTCTTTCATTCAGGGCGCTGGACACGGCAAGCCGCCGAGCACCAGGCGATAAAGCAGGATCGTTGCCGGCCATGAGATCGAGTCGGAGGAGCGTTTAGGCCAACCTCGGTTTTTTAGAAAGGCGGCGAACGCTTCAGAAGAGTTCTTCGGCCAACGCGACGATGATGCCAGCGGGACCCCGCATGTAGCAGAGTCTGTACATGTCCTCGTACTGGCCCACCTCGCCGATGAGTTCGGCGCCGTTGGCGCGCAGGCGAGCGACAGTTTCGTCGACGCTTTCGACTGTAAACATGACGCTCCGGAGGCCCAGCGCGTTGGGCGGTGCAATCGCCGGTTCGATCTCCACCAGTCTTGGATTGCGAAACCTCGTCAGCTCGAGCCGCCCGTGCCCATCCGCGGTCCGCATCATAGCGATGTCGACCTTGATGCCTTCGAGCCCGTTGATGCGGTCCACCACCGGGCCCTCGACAGGCATCTCGCCTTCGAGCGTCATGCCGAGCGTGGTGAAAAAAGCGATAGCGGCCGCAAGGTCTTCGACGACGACACTGACGTGGTCCAATCTCTTGAGCGTCATGTCCCTAGTATCGCAGACGCCGTACGCAGCGGTTCACGCGGCGACGGCCTGCAAACGTGATTGCTCTGTCTCTGCAGTTCGCTCTGAGATTGAACTGAGTCCGCGCTGTATTTTTCTACGAAATTGCCGACTACAGAGATGGTGTTTAATCGAATACTGCGCGGCGGCCCCGGCACCATCGTGCGTTTCGTTCCGGCACGCATTCGATGGAAGATCGTCGCGCCATACGTCGCCCTGACCATCGTCGTTGCCTTCGCAGGCACCTACCTCGCCACCAACCTCGTCAGCGGCTCTCTCGAAGACCGCTTCGACAACCAGCTCGCCGAGGCCGCACGCGTGGCCTCCGACTCTGTTGTGCGGCGCGAGCGCCAGCACCTCGAGGTCCTTCGCACCGTCGCGTTCACGTCCGGCGTTAGCGAGAGCGTGGTTGCGGGGGACGAAGGGGCGCTACGAGCGTTTATCGAACCGATCGCTGCCAACAGCAAGACGGAGTACGTCGAGGTCCTCGACGCCAGCGGGCGCCGGGTGGCCGGGCTCCACCTCGACGACAGCCAGACGCTCACCTACAGCGGGCTTACGAACAGCCGCGACAGGTCCTCGCTGCCGTCAGTGCAGAACATCCTGAGAGGGCGCTCCGACGCGTTAGGCGACAAGTTTGCGCAGCTTGCCCTCCTCCCAGACGGTCCCGCCCTCTATACCGCCGGCCCGATCTACGATGGCGACCAAATTGTGGGCATCGTCCTCATCGGCAGCAGCCTCGAAGGCCTCCTGCCAGCCATCAAGCACGAAGCCCTGGCGGACGTCACGTTCTACGGCCTCGACAGCACCGTCCTCGCCAGCACTTTCTCCCAGGAAGACGGTGACGCAAATCTGGCGTCTTCGGGCGACGCGACGCCTGAGGCACTTGCCGGCCTGCGGGAGTCGCGCTCCCTGTATGGCCGTGGCTTCGACCTCCTGTACGGTGAGTTGCGAATTCGCGAGGAGACGGTGGGCGCCTTCTCGATAGCGCTGCCATCATCGTTCATCTCAAGCGCCAGTTCTGACACGCGACTGACCATGATGGCCGTCTTCGGCGCCGCCACCGCTGCGGTCCTTGCCGTCGGTATCCTCATCGCCCAGGGCGTCACGGCGCCCCTGATCAGCCTCGTGCGCACGGCGCGCGCCGTTACCGCGGGCGACCTCAGCGTGCGTTCCGGCTTCCGCAGCCGCGACGAGGTGGGGACCCTGGCGTCGTCGTTCGACATCATGACCGAGCGCCTCGCCAACACCCACCTGCAGACAATCCGCGCCCTGTCGTCCGCCATCGATGCGCGCGATCCCTATACGGCCGGTCACTCCGTGCGCGTCGGCCAGCTTTCCGTCGAAATCGGGCGGGAGCTGGAGCTGCCGAAGCGAGACCTGCAGTTCCTTGAGATCGGCGGCTACCTCCACGACGTCGGCAAGATCGGCATCCGCGACAGCGTCCTTCTCAAGCAGGGCAAGCTGACGCCGGACGAGCGCCGCATGATCGAGGACCATCCGCGTATCGGCCTCAGGATAATCTCGCACGTCGAGCTGGCAGACGAGGTCATGCAGGTGGTCGGCGGACACCACGAGAAGCTCGACGGCACCGGCTACCCCTATGGATTGACCGGCGAAGATGTCTCGATTTTCGCCCGCATCGCCGCCGTGTCTGACATCTACGACGCCCTGACCACGGAGCGCCCCTACAAACCGGCGCTGACCATCGAACGCGCCGTGGCCATGCTCAAAGACGAAGTGACCGGCGGTCACCTCGACCCGCGCGTCGTCGATGCCCTGACAAGAGCGCTACCCCGATGGGGGCGGCGGCTGGAGACGGAGAAGGACCTCCGCGGCCTGCTCATTCCGGAGATGGAAGCGCGAGAGGTGGCGTAGGGCTTGTCCAGGCTTCGGACACCGCTTGTTGTTGCCGTCGTTTGCGCACTGTGCGTCCTTGTTACGCTCATCGCATCCCTGATAGCGTCCTGGCGGCCGGACTCCGGACGTCTCGACACCACCACCCGATCGTTGCTGAGAGCCGACTACTCGGCAGATGGCGTGCGCCCGAGGCTCGCACCCCTCAGTCCCGCGATCATCAATGCGGTCGCCGAGGACGAGGCTCGCCTCAGCGCAACCCAGATCCGGATCACCCCACGAAACGACACACCCACGAGCGCAACTGCGCCGTCGGGCGGAAGGGTCAGCGGCGATGCGACAGCACCGCCGGGACAGGGTCCGACAGCGACACCGCGGCCCGGCACACCCGGGAACGATGCCTTGCCGCCGCCAACTCTTGCGCCCGGACAAACGCATTCGCCGACCCCGGTGCCTGGAATGACCATCGTGGCGCTCACCTCCACGCCGGGAGCGCAGAACACCCAGGTCCCCACGTCGACACCGCCGCCGGTGTCGACGGTTACGAATACGCCTCAGCCGGCTGCTACCGTCGCTCCGAGCGCTACGCCCGTCATCGTGCCGCCGACGGCAACGCCTGTACCACCACCGCCGACCGCCACCCCGGTGCCGCCAACCCCGACGGCCACGCCCACGCCAGTGCCGACAGCCACCCAGGGGCCTGCGGCGACGCCGGTTCCGACCGCAACGCCCCCCGGTGGCCTGTGCATCCTGTTTATATGTTTGGGTTGACCTAACGACATACCACTCCCTTCCGCCCGCCGTCAGCAGGATCAGGCATGTGGTAGCGCAAGTGGTGACCAGAAAAAGGGGCGCTCTCTTGAGCGCCCCAAACCGTGAAACCGCGAACTATAAATCTCGGCCCCTACGCACTCCCCTTCGGCGCCTGGGTCTCGTCGATCCAGGCCTTGAGCTCGCTGCCCTGGAAGATGTCGAGCCAGTTTGTGCCGCCGCGGAAGACGCCCGCGTTGCGCACGATTGGCCATGTGAGCTGGAAGCCACCCGCCGAGCCAAGCTTCTGGTTGAACATCATCTTGGCGTCGTACTTCTGCAGGTCCTTGACCAGGTTCTTGCGCTTCTCGACGTCGAATTCTCGCCGGATCGCCAGGGTCATTTGCTCCAGGGTGGAGTCGCCGCCCTCGAAGTAGCCGCCCTGAGGATGGTAGACGAAGAAGGAGGCAAAAGACGGGTCGAAGGAGGCCGTGTCCGGGCCCCACGAGGTGCCGGAGAACTTGCCCTTGGACTGGCGGATCTGGGGATTCCATTCCGTCGCCCACTCCAGGTCGCGGAACTTGGCCTTGAGCACGCCGCTGCCGTCGATCATGCCTTCGATGATCTGCATGCGGTCGTAGATGGGGCGTGCGAAGCTCGTCGGACCTGCGGCGGAGCGCACCTGGTCGTATTCGAAGGGGGTTTTGTGTCCGGCGGCTTCGACGAGCTTCTTCGCTTCGGCGAGGTTCAGGGCAAAGTTGCCCTGTGCGTCGCCGTAGTCGCTCTTACTCTTGGGGTCCAACAACCAGCCTTCCCAGCTTGTCTTGCCGAAAGAGCCTTCCCAGTACTCCTGCACCGGCAGGCCGTCCGAAGCGTAGCGGTCCGTGTTGTAGGCCGCGCGAACGTAGGCATCACGGTCAATGACCATGTGGAAGGCGCGCCGCATGCGGTCATCGATGAAGGGAGAGTCGGGATTCTGGCCGAAGTACACGCGCTCGTTAGTGATCGGGTCAGACCCGTACATCAGCAGCTTTGGGTTATCTTTCTTCGCGCCGACGACCTCGAGAGCCGGAATGTTGGTGTGGTAGACCTGACCGGCTCGGAATTGCGAGGAAAGCGTCGCCGGGTCGACGATGACCGGGGTGTAGATCTCTTCGATGTACGGCTCGTTGTTCTTGAGCGAGGCTCGCTTGAAGTTCGGGTTCTTCTTGAACCGGATGTTTACCTCGTTGCTCTCGGTCAAGTAATACGGCCCAGAGCCGAGGGGCTGCGTCTTGACGTTCAGCTTGGCTTCGTCCGCCGCTTCCTTCGGGATAATCCAGAAGGTGCCAAGGCCGGCGAGGCCGAGCAGGGTGTAGAGCGTCGAGTTAGGCTCGTTGAGCTTGATGACAACCGTGCTCTTGTCGGTGGCCGTGACCGATGTGATCGGCGCCGAAGCATTGACCGAGTTGGCGAGGTCGCCGCGCAGTGTGGCCTGTTTGGCGACGCGCTCCCAGGAGAAGGCGACGTCCTCGGCGTCGACCGGCCGGCCGTTCACCGGGGCGATCGGCGCGAAGCCGGCGCCGGGGTCGAGCTTCACCGTGAGGGTGAGCTGGTCGGGCGACAGCTCCCACGACTGTGCGAGGTCGCCAGCGAACTCGCCGTCCGTGTTCTTGAGCACACCGTACTTGATGCGGAATAGCTGGCTGTACGTGCGCTGCACCACCTGGGTGTGGGCGCCGTTGGCGTGAGGGTCGTGCGAGACCAGACCGTTGGTCTGGGCGCTAACGTAAAGGCCACCATGCTTTGCCTTGGAAGTTTCGTTCGTCTGCTTGTGCAGGAGGCCGGAGGGGTCGCCCCCATCGCCGGAGTCGCCACCATCATCGTCGCTGCCGCCGCACGCCGCGAGGAAGGCCGCGCTGGCTGCCGTTGCTCCCGTGAGGGCAATCGCCCGCCGCCTGCCGATCCTGCGATCGAGCACCTTGTCCCAGTAGCCCTGCATCTGATTCCTCCTGAAGCTAATGCCACCCCTTGATGCGAGTTCCATCGATCTTCTAAATGGAATACGTTGAGGCCTTAATCGACAGATTGCCGCGATTATAGGTTCCGCGTTCTCATTTCACAAATAAACCGATTAACCTTTAGGAATTCAGGAAACAAGGAACAGGGAAGCTGGAATTGTCTGCGTAGGACCTGTTCCTGGTTCCCTGTTGCCGAATTCCTCGGGATGTGGCGGGCGGAGGCGACCTACCCTTCGATCACCGCCATCGCTTCGATCTGGATATCAAAGTTCAGTGTGTCGACGACCGTCTGGTGGCGGGCCGGACGGTTGTGCTCGTCCGGGAACATCTCCAGCCACGCCGGGTTCACGGCCTGCCGCGTGTTGTTGCTCTTGATGTAGACGGTGACCTTGAGCACGTCCGAAGGCTTCGCTCCCGCCTTCGCCAGCACCGCCGCCAGGTTCTTGAAGCACTCCCGCGCCTGGTCCTCGACCGACTCCGGGAACTCGCCCGTCTCCATGCTCTTGCCCATGATGCCGGACGTGTAAACGATGTTGCCGACGCGCGCCGCCATCGGGATCGGCGCATTGTGGGCGACATTGGGAATCTCGTAGCTCTCTCGCCAGGCCATGCTTCGTTCTCCTTCTTGGTCGTCTTTGACTGCGGCCCATTATGGCTTTGAGTTGTTATCTGAGCGAGATGGATTGACATGTGACCTAATAGTCACATATTATCTCGCCATAAACGAGGTGTTCCGAGCACTGGCAGACCCGACACGTCGCCGCCTGCTGGATGAGCTCTACCGGCAGGACGGGCAGACGCTGGGCGAGCTGGTGAGCCGGCTGACCATCACCCGCTTCGGAGTGATGAAGCATCTGCGGGTGCTGGAGGAAGCGAAGCTGATCGTGACCCGGCGCCGCGGTCGCGAAAAGTTGCACTTCCTCAACCCCGTACCCATTCGCCTTGTCCATGACCGCTGGGTCAGCAAATACACGGAGCCATGGGCTGCGGCGCTGACCGGCCTTCAACGAGAACTGGAGGAGGAGAACATGGAAAAGGTATTCGAGATTTACATCAAAACGACGCCAGAGCGCCTCTGGGAGGCTATTACCAATCCAGACCTTCGGAGCAAGTACAGCTTCGGCGTCGGTACCCAATCGGAATGGACGCCGGGCTCGACCTACAGGTCGGCTCACGACAGCGGCGTCGACATCGCCGAGGGCACCAATCTCGAGGTCGATCCACCACGCCGCCTCGTGCAAAGCTTCCATGCGCTGTGGGGCGAAGACGTGGTCGCCGAGGGCACGTCGCGCGTGACCTGGGAGATCGAACCCGTGGGCGATTCCTGCTGCCTCACCGTCACGCACGACCAACTACGTGAGGGCGCCAACGACCAGCTGTACGGCGGCTGGCCGATGATCCTCTCCGGCCTGAAGACCCTGCTGGAGACGGGCGAACTGCTTACGACCCCGGGATCGCTGATGTATCAGAGCCAGGCGTAGCAACGCGGTCACCGCGCCGGGCGTCCACCCGGCGCGGCGTTTTACTTTTACCTCGCATACACTGACCGAAAACACGCGAGGGGAGCCCGATGAGCGAAACACCGTACGTGCTCGAGTTCGGCATGGGCGTCGACGTACACGGCCAGGACAGCACCACCGCCGCCAGGCGCGCCGTCTCCGACGCCATCCGCCACAGCAGCCTGCCCGTCCTGCGCCTCATACGCGATGGCGGCGGCGAGATGCTCGTCGACGTCCTCATCGGCGTACCCAACCCCGCCTCGGTAGACATCGACGCCGTCAAAGCCGAGCTCCCCCACGGCACCGTCACTGTCACCGCCATCGCCGGCGGCCTCCGCAACGACGCCATGGACACCCTGATCGCCGTCGCGCACATCACCGTCAGCGCCCGCATGCCGGACTAGCCCTGGCAGGGTCGCCCACATCCGGTGTAGCCGCGCGATTCATCGCGCACGTCCGTCTTCGTAGCTGCATGCCTTCAGGCTTGCCACCTTGGGACCACACGTAGCCGAGGTTTCTCAACCTCGGCGGCTCCGGAACGCCTCAACCCTTTCCTCTTATCCTTGCCCTCCTCTACGCTGCGCTGCATCGACTCATCGCTCTCGGAAGGCCACACATGACAGACCTCGCATCCTTCGACCTCACCGGCCGTGTTGCCATCGTCACCGGCGGCAACGGCGGCATCGGCCTCGGCATGGCCCGCGGCCTCGCGTCGCACGGAGCCACAGTTGTCGTCGCCGGCCGCAACGCTGAGAAGAGCGCCGCCGCGGTCGATGGCCTCACCGCCCTCGGAGCCAACGCCGCCGCGATCGAAGCCGACGTCTCGGACGAGGCGTCCGTAACCAACCTGGTTGCCGAGACGGTGCGCCGGTTCGGCCGCGTCGACGCCATCGTCAACAACGCCGGCACCAACGTGCGCAAGGAGCCCCAGGACCTGTCGCTGGACGAGTGGCGCATGATCATGGACACGAATCTGACCAGCGCCTTCCTCACTGCCAGGGCTGCCTACCCGCACATGAAGGCGCAGGGCGGCGGCAAGTTCATCAACATCGGGAGCATGATGTCTCTCTTCGGCGTGCCCTTCTCACCCGCGTACGCCGCGTCAAAGGGCGGCCTCGTCCAGTTCACGAAGGTGCTGGCGACGGCGTGGGCGAAAGACAACATTCAGGCCAACGCCGTCCTCCCCGGCTGGATCGACACCGACCTCACCCGCAACGCTCGCATCGAGGTCACCGGCTTGCACGAGCGTGTCCTCGGGCGCACCCCCGCCGGCCGCTGGGGCGACGGCGACGACCTCGCAGGTGTCGCCGTCTTCCTCGCCAGCTCAGCGTCAGACTACATCACCGGCGCGGTGATCCCGGTCGACGGCGGCTACGCCAGCCAGGGCTAGGCCGTGGACCTCACCCTCACATCGCTGTTCGAATTCCTGCACGTCTTAAGCGCCATCGCCGTGATCACGGGCATCGCCGGACGCAACCTCACGATGGGCCAGGTACCGCGCAGCACCACTATTACCGAAGTGCGCGCCCTCGCAAGACTCGCGGGCGTCTTCGACATCTGGCTCGTGCGCCCGTTCTCGCTCCTCGTGCTCGTCCTCGGCCTCATCACCGCATGGCGCGGAGACTGGCCGATTTTCGGCTTCATCGAAGGCGCCGACCAGGACTGGCTGCTCGCCTCGCTGATCATCTACGCGACGGTCATCGCCCTCGTGCCCCTTGTCTTTATCCCCCGCGGCAAGCTCTTCGACGAAGCCCTGAACTTGAGCCCATCCGATGGCGTCGTGACGCCCACGCTCGTAGGCACGGTCAAAGACCCAGCCATTTTTGCCGCCCACGCCTACGAGATCGGCGCCGCCGCTGTCATCGTCTTCCTGATGGTGACGAAGCCGTTTTGAGTCAGGACCTTTGCGCCAACGAGTGCAACGTCCCCGGAACAGCCAAGTAAGGGCGCATCTACGCAATAGGGGCGCACAGCCGTGCGCCCCTACTCGAGTCCGAAATGGTGCAGGTCTACCCCGCAGGAATCTCTGCCTTCTCGCCGGACCCTCGGCCCAGCGACGCGTTGATCTCCTCCTGCGAGTGGTGCACGAAGGCCTTGCGCAGCTCGCGAGTCCCCTCGAACCACTCGACGTTGCGCGGCAGGATCACGCCACCCGAACGCTGAGCGTAAACCTCTGGGCGGTCGACGCCCGGCGGTACGATGCCGTGCTCTCGCAGGGCTTCGGCTGCGCGGATCAGCGACCGGCGCACGCGGATGATCATCGAGTCCGTCGTGCCCAGGTGCTCCTGCGTGCGCTCGTAGATCGTGCCCATGCTCTCGGTCAGCGCCTGGTCCTCGAGGAAGACGCTGGGCAGGCCGGTGTAGCTCTCACCGTTCTTCTGCATTTCGCGGTCGAGGAGGTAGTCGTTCTCCTCTTGCGCGACCGGACGCGAGCGCTCGTACCAGCCGGTGCCATCAGGCTGCATCGCCTGCACGCGCGTGAACTGGCGCTTTTGGCTCTCCGGGTCGTTCTCAATCTTCGCGTAGGAGGGTGCCTGTGCACCGTAGTACATGACGTGGTCGTCATCCAGCGGCACCCAGGCGCGGAACTGCCGCTTCACCGCCAGCGTGCCCGGCGGGACCTGCGTGTAGCAGGGGAAGAGGAAGTTGGCGATGCGGTGGTAGTAGGTGTCCGGCTCCGCCTCGCGGTACATCGTGTAGCAGGCGCCAAAGTCGGTGTCCTGGACGCTAAAGTAGCCGCCCCGCGACTCCACCTGGTAGCGGAAGAAGCCGCCTTCATAGGTGTCCTCGAGCTGAAGCTGGCCGTAGTGCAGGAACATGAAGTGGATGGTGTCGATGTCGCCTTCGAGGGCCTGCATCCAGTTGCAGCGGCGCAGCACCGTGCTCACCGTCGAACCCTCGACCATGTTCGCCTCGAGGTCGGGCAGCGGCGGCGGCACTTCGCGCGGGCCCATGTAGGTCCATACGATGCCGTTGCGCTCAGCCGTCGGGTACGCCTTCGCGTGCACCTTGGTCTTGAAGTTGCTCTCGGCTGGCTCCGAGGGCATGTCGACACAGTTGCCTGCGACGTCGAACTTCCAGCCGTGGTATACGCAGCGCAGACCTTCCTCTTCGTTGCGCCCGAAGAACAGCGATGCGCCACGGTGCGGGCACGCATTCTGGATCAGCCCGACTTCGCCCGACGTCGTCCGGAAGGCGATCAGCTCTTCGCCGAGCATCTTTACGCGAAGAGGGGGGCCATCGTTCGCCGGCAGCTCGGCGCTCCGAGCCGCGGGCAGCCAGTACTGGCGAAACAGGTCGCCCATGAGGGTACCGGGACCAACACGGCAAAGGGTTTCGTTATCGGCGACACTGAGCATGTCGTTCCTCCTGATTACTTCAGCGCTGAATCAAGTATCTCATTTCTAAGCACGGACCCTTAGAAATGTCAACCTATTGGCTGATTTTGGCGGAGCGTGAGCTTCGTCCGATGAGGCAGATCGGAGCGCCTAACCCCCGAACTCGAGCTCGTAGTCCTTCATCGCTGCCTCAACAACCTTGTGCGCCTGCGCGGCGCCGTAGACCGACGCGACATACGCCGGAGACGGCTCGTTCGGCACCAGCTTGTACGTCTCGAAGTAGTGGCGCAGGCGCTCGATGAGGACGTTGGGCAGGTCGACGATGTCCTGGGCGTTGTCCCACATATGGTCTGTCTCCAGGATGGCAACGATCTTGTCATCGGCTTCCTCGTTGTCGATCAGCTGAAGGCCGCCGATCACGCGCGCGCTCAGGATGACCTCGGAGCGATTGATCGGCCGTTCGCTGATCACGCAGATGTCGAGCGGATCGCCATCGCCTCCCGCGGCCGCACCGGCGAGCTCGCCGATGTTCTTGCCGCAGTAGGTGCGCGGGATGAAGCCGTAGAGCGTCGGCGGCAACGAGGAGTTGCGCTGCGGCCGGTCTACGCGCAGGTAGCCCGTGGCCTTGTCGATCTCGTACTTGACTACGTCGAAGGGCGTGATTTCGATGTACGCCTGCACGAGCCGCGGCGGGTCCTTCCCAACCTCGAGGCCGTGCCAGGGATGCGGCCGCCAACGGTAGAACGGCTTGGGGAAGGTCATGGCGGCAGTGTAAGGGATGAAGGCTTGATTCAGGTCAAGGATCAACCAGGTCGCGGTTTCCCCGACCTCCTGACCCTTGCCCCTCCTATCCCACCAGGGGCAGCCCTTCTTCCCGGCGGATCTCGTTGATGATTTCGACGACTCGCTGCTCGAACGGGGCCAGGTTGTATTCGAACTCCTGGACGAGGCGCGTGTTATCCATCATGTAGTTGCCCGAAGTCGCGCGGCCGCCTTCCGGCTTGTCGAACTCGATCTGCGCGTCAGGAAGGTACTTGCTCACCAGCCCGGCCAGGTCGCCCATGCTGATCGTCTCGCCGCCGGAATTGTAGACGGCGTGTTGCGTCGTCTCAGCCAGTGTCACCCGCACGAAGATCTCAGAGATATCCTCGACGTGGATAGGCAAGCGCATCGCGTCCTGGAAGGGGAACTTGATCGGCTTGCCACGGCTGGGCTCCGTGATGCACAGGACGTGGTCCATAGAGCCGCGGGCCTTGTCCGGACCCGTCACGTTCGCGGGCCGGATGCCGGTAATCTGCATGCCCAGCCGGTTGTACCACTCTGCCTGGTGCTCGTTGTAAATCTTCGAAGCGGAGTAGACACCTGTGCCAAGGCGCACATCCTCCTCCGTTAGAGGCCGGTCGCCGTACTCGGACTGGCGGCCGTAGACCGCGAGAGAGCTGGCGTAGAC
>Ga0247825_10000579_pt1 | contig 23401 bp, 19 predicted proteins | sample 13C_Vanillin_Day_FD_194413 | JGI IMG/M metagenome (GOLD analysis project Ga0247825, IMG submission 194413) | Soil microbial communities from agricultural site in Penn Yan, New York, United States - 13C_Vanillin_Day48 | ecosystem: Environmental > Terrestrial > Soil > Agricultural land | place...
TGCACTTCTTCCGTGTATCCCCCGAGCTGCTCGTGACGTGCCTGCATCTTGCGAAGACGCGGACGCATCTCCGCGGCGAGTGCGACCAACTCGTCCGGGCTGCGATCGACTCCCTGCGCTGCCTCCCCCGAGGGCGCCGAGGTGTAAAGGCTCGTGGTCATTGCTCGATCTCCCAACCGATTGTCATACAGTACGACCATAGTATCATTTTCGGAATGCGTCGTCAGTCTTCTGCGGTTGCGGTGCGCCGAAGCGCTGCGGTGGCCGATTCGTCGACCGTCAACCCCTCGGGATCGGTGTCGGGGTCCCCCACGATCACGACCGCGTAATCCCGTGCGGCACCGGCGACCGAGACATAGCCGTCCCGTACGTCGACCAGGACCTTGTTGGGATCGCGGCTGAGCGGATCGCCCCATCCCCCGCCTGCGTTGGTCAGATACCGAATCACCGAGTTCACGATCGACCGGTTCGCACCCGCACGGAAGGGATAAATGAACTGGCCTTGCTCCGACGGCAAGTTCGTGGTCGGGTCGATGACCCCTGCCCACGCCTCGCCACGGGCGAACGACTCCGGCGAGGTATCGGGGGGCGTGATCGCGCCATCGTCTCGAGGACCGAAGCTCCAGATGCCACCTCGTTGGCCGGCCCCGCCCCCGTGGACGCCGAAACCAGCGGAACTCTTGTAGCGCAACTCCGTCAGCGAGTGAGTGGCATCCTCCAGCCACAGCGTGTCGCGGATCATGCTGGCCCCTCCCCGGAAGTGGCCGGGGCCGGCGGAGTCGATTCGCGGCTCGTGTCGCATGATCACGGCCGGGCTATCCTTCTCGATCGCCTCGATTGCCGGGGCGACACCGTTCGCCTCGTAGGCCATGCACTGGGTGTCGGCGTCGCCGAACTGATTCGCGCCGTAGGGACCGATCTCCCCACCGCACTGCAGGGCAGAGACCCACGGGGTTCCGTCTGCGTGGGTGCCGAATGCGGTATGCAGGTCCGCGCTGCCACGGTCCCCGGCCAAGGCAGCCGGTCCGACGGCGTCCGCCAGCGCGCGCAGTAACGCACCGAGGATCGCCTGGGACTGCTCGAAGTACATGAAGACGCAGCCGTCCGGCGGCAGCGCAGACAGGAGTGTTCCCTCGGGTAGCACGATGTCGACGTCACGGTAGAGACCGGAATTGAAACGACCGTGCGGGTCAAAGAGGTACTTGAGGGCGATGCCCACGCTGGTCTTCGTATCCCACGCAGTGGCGTTGATCGAACTACGCGCCTGTCGCGAGGTGCCTGAGAAGTCCACTTCGATCCGGGTGGCACGTTTGCGTACAGCGACGCGAATTCGATAGTCCTCGGTGTCGTCGACGCCATCGCAGTCGATCTGTTCCGAGCCGTACCAATCTCCATCGGGCAGTTCCGCGAGCGATGTGGCCATTCGCTCGGCGCCCATGTCGCAGACGTACTTCATCGTCCCGTGCACGGCCGCGAGGCCATATCGCTCGATGGATTCGAGAACCAGCCGTTCCCCGAGCTCGAGGCTCGAGCACACCGTCAACATGTCCGGGTAGAGGATCTCGGCCATCCGCACATTGTCGAAAATGACGTTCCAGGATTCGGCGACTGGCTGTCCGGCGCGCATGAGCAGCCGCGGTGACAGGACAAGCCCGTTCTCGTACACGTTCTGCTTGGAGGCGCTGAACCCGCCTGGGACGGTTCCACCCATGTCGAGTTGGTGGGCATTGAGATTGACGAATGCGGCGATCTTGCCGTCGTGGAAGACCGGACGAACAAAGAGGAGATCGTTGTTGTGATTGCCGGTGCGATAGGGGTCGTTGGAGATGAGCACGTCCCCCGGACCCAGGTTCTCGGCACCGAATTCCTCGACGGTGTTGGCGACCGCATCGATGGTCGTGCCTGCCATCAGGACGATCCCGTTGCTTGCGGCCGGAACCTGATATCCGAGTGTCGGCGGGGCACTGACGGTGCACGCGAGGTCGTAGAAGTCCCGCAGGACCGGTGAGAATGCGCCCGTCAGCAACCGGACGCTCATGTGCTCGACCAGGTAGTCGAACCGATTGCCCAGCACGGTTGCGGTGTAGCGGTCGCAACCGTACCGGTCCGCGAATTCGCTCTCGTTCAGATCGCGAATGAGTTCGACTCGCACGGAATCTTTTTCGATCGCAATGGACATTAGTGGCCGCTCCTTTCGATGGTGATCTCTGCACATCGCCCGATGGTCGCTCGTTGGCCGGGCAGGATGTAGGTCGTTGAGAGGTCTTCCCGAATCACGGCCGGGCCCTCGAGTGTCGCGCCGACGGACAGCCGGTCCCGGAGGTACTCACGCGCCTGCACGGGGCCCTCGGCGACGTAGTCGAGAGTGATGAGCCGCTCCGGCTCGGCCGCGAAGGCGGCCTCTGCCTCGGCGCGCACGTATTCGACCTTGTCCGAGGGCACCACGAGTTCGACCCCGTAGGTGACTCCTTCGACAGGGATCTGGGCGAACCGGTTACCGTTCCGCTTCTCGTAGGCGTCGTGGAAGGCCTCGACGATGCGCTCGATCGACGTCGAGGTGATCTCCCCGTCCGGGATCTCGATGAAGGGGGTCTCCCAACTCTGCCCCACCAGGCGCCCATCGAAGCTCCGGCGGACGGTCAATCCGTCGGCGACCTCGCCGACTCGGGTCCGCAGGTGCTGCTCCATCTCGTCGAATACTGCGGCGATCTCATTTGCGCTGTCCGGGCTCAGCGTTACGTAGGCGCTGCGCGAGTCGTAGAAGACCTGATCGGTCGAGAGCAGACCCAACGCGGAGAACAGACCCGGGTACGGGGGGATCACGGCACTCTTCAGCGGCAGCAGGTCCAGGACGGCGGGGAGGAGCATCGGCCCCGCCGCGCCGTAGGACATGAGGGCGAAGTCCCGGATGTCGACACCGTGCCGCACCGCGACGTTGAGGACCTCTTCGGCCATGTGCGCCACTGCGAGCTGGTAGGCGGACCTGACCCGCGCCTCGAAGGTAACTGGGGTATCGAGCGCCGCGAATGCGGTCTCGGCAGCTAGCCTGTCGAGTTTCATCTCGCCGCCGGCGAATGTCTCACCGTCGAGTATGCCCATCAGCAGACACGCGTCGGTGACTGCGGGGATTGTTCCGCCGCGGCCGTAGCACGCGGGCCCCGGCTCCGCGCCCGCGGAGCCGGGGCCGACCTGGATTCCGCCGGACGGGGACACGGTGACAAGACTGCCTCCGCCGGCGCCGACACTCGAGACCTCGGTCGAGAGCGCGTTGATGATCAGATCGTGTTCGAGTTCGAAGGTGTTCTGAATGAATGGTTTCCCGTCGACGATCAACGACACATCGGTGGAGGTGCCGCCGACGTCAGCACACAGCAGATTGCGTTCGCCGATCGCTTCGCCCAGCCGGGCGCTCGAGATGGTTCCGGCTGCGGGACCGGCGAACACGATGCGGAAGGGTTTGTCGAGCGCTTCCTGCCAGGGCAGCAGGGTCGCAGCGCAGTCGGCGAAGTTCAGCTCGCCGTCGAATCCGAGTTCCCGCAGGTCTCGGTTCAGTTTGTCGGAGTAGTCGGTGAACAACAACTTCATGAAGACGTCGATGACCGTGGTCGATGCGCGGGCGTATTCCTTGGCCAGCGGCGAGGTCTCCGACGAGATCGACACCGGCACATGCGCTCCGAGTTCCTCGTGTACCAGCTCCCGCAGTCGGACCTCGTGTTCGGCGTTGACATAACCGTTGATCGTGCAGATGGCCACTCCCTCGACGTTGCACCGGCGCAACACCTCGAGCTGGGACCGTGCGTGATCCTCGTCCAGCGGGATCAGAATTGTGCCGTCGGCCTTGATGCGTTCCTTCACTCCACGCCGTAGGTACCGGGGAACGAGTGGTCGATTGGCATCACCGAACGACCGGCGCCATGCGGGGTCGGTTTGCGCGTCGAGCGGCTTGTGGACGTTGCCACGGTCGAGTACGTCGCGGAAACCGTCGGTCGTCACGTAGGCGATCTTGGGTAGTCGCCGCTCGATTACCGCGTTCAGCCCCATGGTGCTGGCATGGTTGAAAGTCGTACTCCCTGCAACCCCCAGTCGTCGTGCACCCTCAACTACGGGAGCAGCGGGGTCGGTACGACTGCTGGGCACTTTGGTTACGGAAATTTGGCCATCACGAACCGCCACGACATCTGTGAAGGTTCCGCCTACGTCAACGCCGAACATCGTCGAACTCCTTGAACTCTGTGGTCTGGTTCGTCGGCTCGCCGGCCTTCGACGGGGCATTCGTCACGAGCGGCGCGAACGCACCCAGGCGTGGTGCCGGGGTGCGGGCGAGGGAGTGCAGGCAGTCCTGGCACTTGACGACGTCCCACCAGCCTCCCTCGCTCAAAACGCGGTACGCGGCGACGAGGGTCGACGCGCACGCAGGGCACGCACGCGCTACCGCGGTCTTCACGGCGTGAAGATACGACTCTGTTGGACGTGGAAAGCTGTGCATTTCTTGCACTCCTTGGAACAGCGGGTGATTTTGAGAGGACCGGCCCGCGTCGGAACATGCCTGGCGGTCGACGTGCCTCGTGGTCGAGGAACGGATCCGGAGAAACACCTGAGGATGCGACACCCTCGCCGTCGGTGTTACCTGAGACACATCTTGCATCACACAATCGTCATACCGCAATACGAAGATTGTTCACGGCGCGTGCGCGGCGATATGCGACCGGCCCGGTCCCGGACGCCTGGCATCCTGGACCGGGCCGGTGTAATCACGGGCGTAGCACGGCACCTACCGATCCACCTACTTGCACGAGTCGCTACAAGGCAGGGGTGCGGGTGTTTATTTCGCCAGCGCCTTCGCCTCGAGCTGCGAGGACGACGCGGTAGGTAGTCCGCGGATCAACACGAAGGTGGTGACAGCGGAAATGCCGAGTACCACGAGGAGGTAGAGGATGATGGAATACACGGTGCCCGTTTCGCGGAGCAGCAGGGTAGCGACCAGCGGACTGATCGCACTGCCGAGAACGTTCGATACCTGGAATCCGACCGACATTCCCGTGTATCGCACCTCAGGACCGAAAGCTCCTCCAAATAGGGCACCCTGGGCGCCGTATCCCAGGCTGAAGAACACACTCATGCACAGCAGGTAGCCGACGATCACCAGAGCGAGATTGCCCGACTGGACTGCCACGATCAGGAAGACCGCACCGACCATGGCGCCGAACACGCTGGTAGCCATCACCTTGGTGAAGCCGTACTTGTCGGCGAAGTACCCGCCGAGCGGGGTCGTGAGCAACTGGGCAACGTTGGAGATCAACACCGCAGTGAGCATCTCCGAGCGTGTGAATCCGACCGCGTCGCTCGTTCCGTAGCTCACCAAGAAGTTGATCGCGATCAGAGACAGGCTCCCGTAACCGAGGAATGCCCCGGCGACGAGGAAGATCTCGCGCTTGTTCTTGGCGAACACCTCGAGAATAGGGGCTTTGGCGACAGCACCTGCCTTTTTGACGTCGGTGAACTCTCCAGACTCGGCAATTCCTGCGCGGATCGCGAGCCCGATGATGACCAAAACCGCGCTGAGCAGGAACGGGATGCGCCAGCCCCAGGAATACAGTTGTTCGTCAGGTAGCTGCGCAACCCCCAGGAAGGCGAGGTTGCCGAGCAGGATTCCGGCCGGTGGCCCGGTCTGCGGAAGTGCGGCGAAGAAACCGCGGCGCTCCTTCGGTGACGTCTCGAAGGCCAGCAGGATCGCACCGCCCCACTCACCGCCGAAGGCGAAACCTTGGGCGAATCGCAGAATGATTAACAGCAGCGGTGCTGCGAAGCCGATCGCTTCGTAGCCCGGCAACAGGCCGATGATTACTGTGACCGCCCCCATGAGCCACAGGGACAGGACCAGCATCCGTTTCCGGCCGATGCGATCTCCGAAATGACCGAAGAAGATTCCGCCCAATGGGCGTGCGATGAACCCGACGGCGAATGTACCCAGAGCGAGAATCGATGCGATGAAAGGGTCGTTGTCGGTGAAGAAGACATTCGGAAAGACCAGCGCTGCAGCGAGACTGTAGATTGCGAAGTCGTAGTACTCGACGGTTGTGCCGATGAGGCTTGCTGCGCCCACCCTCGCGGGGGATGGTCGAGTCGAGCCGGATGTTTGTGTCATGTAGTCGGGCCTTTCGGGACGGATAGTGGCGGGGAGACGGGCCAAGTCGCGCGCGGGCGCGTACGGCTTCAGAAAACGAGGAGACCGCTGAGATCGCGTAGATCTCGCGAGGCGACGAGCGCGTCGTTTATCTGATCGAGGCGGTACCGGCCGGTAACGATCGGTTCCGGGTCCAAGAGTCCTTGCTCGAGCATGCGCACGTATCGAGGGACATCGCGCCGCATCCGAACGTTGCCATTCTGCGTAGAGATGATTGTCCGGCCTTGGACCGCGATGGTCGTCTGCACCAGCTCGACGGTGGTGCCGAGTGCTTTGACACCGTTGAGCACGACGGTTCCGGCCCGGCGAGCCAGCGCGACCGCCAGCACCTGCGACGCCGCAGGACCGGCTGCTTCGATCGCGTGGTCCGCCCCTCGTCCGCCGGTGTTCTCCTTAACCACTGCCACCGCGTCTTCGGCGTCGGGATCAACGGCGCTGGTGGCGCCCAGCTTGAGCGCCAGCGCTCGCCGTTCGGAGTTCGGATCGATCGCAAAGATCTGCTCGGCGCCCGCCAGTTTTGCCGCTTGGACCACCCATAGACCAAGATGACCGCACCCGACCACGGCGACACTCTCACCTGGCTGGACCTTCGCCGCATTGAATACCGAACCGAGCCCCGTCGTGATTCCGCATCCCATCAGGGACAGAACGTCGGACGGCAGGTCGGTGGCCAATTCGAAGATCTGGTTGGCGGAGATGTTCATCATTTCGGCATATCCCCCGACGTTCCCCGATGCGCGGATGGTCTCCCCGTTGCTGTCGGTGGCCACAATCGGGTATCCGCTCGGATTATCGAACAGTTCAGAGCACTGGTCCGGGCGGCCGGCCGCGCAATAGAAGCATGTGCCACACTCGGGGGTGCCGGGCACCAGGACGCGTTGTCCAATGGCGAATCCTCGTACTTGTGAGCCTATTTCGACAATCTCCCCGATGGACGCGTGCCCAAGGATGACCGGGGGCACCTTACCGAAGTTTCCGGCCCAGTTGGTGCAATCGGTGGAACAGAACGGGGTGGCGTGGGTTCGTACGAGAACGCGATCCGCTGCGGGCGGGTGGAAATCGAGATCCTCGACGACGAATGGCTCGGCGAGGGTGCGCAGGACTGCGGCCTTCATGAGACTCCTTCTGGATCGAATTGTATTGAGGCGTGAGCGCGTGGTCCGGTGCACTGCCGATCCGACGTATGTTCCGCCTCACACTTTGACAATGTATGACAGTATGATGATCCTTGTACAGGGATGTGCGCGAACAATCCGCAGCGACCCCTCCCGAGGGAGCTGCGCGATCACGAACATGTGGACAGCACCCAGAAGGGACGATTGATGAACACCGATCTCATCAGCAGCCTGCGCGGCGCCCGCCCGGGATACCACCCCGGCTGGGGTGGTCCGGAATATTCGGACTGGCAGGACGAACAGATGTCGTGGAAGTCGACCTGTTATATCGGCGATTGGTCGTTTCTCTGGGATGTCGTCGTGGAGGGCCCCGAAGCCCTGAACGTCTTCCGCGACACCTGCATCAACGGATTTGAGACATTCGAGATCGGCCAAGCCAAGCACATCGTGCAGTGCACCAGTGACGGCAAGGTCATCGGCGACGGAATCCTGATGCGACTTGCAGAAGATCGTTTCATCACCCAGGGCGTTCCGGCCCTGCACACCAGCTGGGTACTGAGCAAGGGCGGTTATAACGCCTCGTGGACACAGGCCGATCGGTGCAAACTACAGGTTTCCGGCCCCACCGCGTTAGCCGTGTGCCAGAAGGTGACCGGTGAGCCGCTCACCGACACCAAATTCATGCGCTTCGGCGACGTGACGATCGCCGGACATCCGGTATGGGCACTGCGTCAAGGGATGGCCGGTGAGGTGGGATTCGAATTTCACGCCGCGCAGGAGCATGCAGACGACATCATCGCTGCGGTCCTCGAAGCAGGCCACGAACACGGCATTCGCCGCCTGGGTCGTCGCACGGTGATGATCAATCACCTGGAGGCAGCTTTTCCCACCGGCAACTGGCACTACTTGAAGCAATCGTTTCATCCCGAACTGGCGGGCAGCGCCGAGTGGGTGCGCGAGCACTTCGATACCTACGGTCTGGTCTCGACCATCAGAGGAAGTTTCGACAGCGACGACGTCAACGACTACCTCCAGTCACCCGTCACCCTGGGGTGGGGCAAATCGATCCGGTTCGATCACGAGTTTGTCGGCCGGAAAGCGCTCGAGGCCGAGGTCGCTGCACCCACCAAGAAGCGGGTCACCCTCGAATTCGACAGCCAGGACATCGTCGACATCTACGCGTCGCTGTTCTCCGAGGGAGAGCCGTACGCGTTCTTGGACGTACCACACGCTCAGCGGTGGATCGCCTGGGCCGACAAGGTAATCGACGGCGATGGCAACACGGTTGGCCTGTCGAGCAGCCCCGGATACAGCTACTACTTCCGCAAGGTGCTCTCGATCGCATACATCGACGTGGCATTCGCCGAGGTGGGCGAAGAGCTGTCACTGATTTGGGGAGATCCGGGAACCCGGCAGAAGACTGTACGGGTCACGGTGGCTCCGGCTCCCTACAAGAAGGACAATCGCCGCTCCGATCTGAGCGCGATTTCCCCGTAGACAATCCGACCCGCAGTCCCTGCCCTAGTACGTGCAAGGACGCGTTCCACGTACACAAGCGCGTAGTGCACCCCTTATGGGAGGTGTCCCGCTTCACAAGACTGAAGGACACGATTCCGCGACAGAAGCGAGTGAGAAATGAGTATTTCGAACGCCATCGACTGTGCCCTCGAGCAACTACACAGGGGTAGGCCGGTTCTGATTCTGGATGAAATGGGCCCAGAGCGGGGAAGCCTCGTCGTGGCCGCGAGCACCGCAGAGACGCCGATGGCGGCCTTCCTGGTTCGCCAGACCACTGGCCTCCTGACGGTGGCGTTGCCGGAGACGGTGTGTGACCGGCTGTGGCTTCCCCCCATGTGGGGGACCGACCCCGTGGCTTCGTCTACGTTCGCGGTCGCCGTTGACCTAGCAGAAGGGGTCGGGACCGGAATATCCGCCGCCGACCGTGCTGCCACCGCCCGACGACTGGCGGACCCGAGTGCTCTCCCGTCCGACTTCACCCGTCCGGGGCATGTGCTTCCGGTCCGGGTCGCCGATTCTGTCCGCAGACGGGAGCGCGGCCTCGACATGCCGGGAGCAGCTCTCGAGCTCGCCGACGCCGCCACAGCGCGCCCGGCGGCACTACTCGCTGCGGTACCCAGCTTGTGGCACCCGGCCGATCTGGCCGATGAAGAGGAACTGGTGTTGTTCGCCGGGCAACACGACATCCCCGTCGTTGCGCTCGGTGACGTGGATCGGTGGCACCGCGGGAGCGTACCGAGCGGCAGCCTCGCTACGTGCACCGCAGGGAACACGTAGTCGAGCACGTACTTGTCACATGGCCGCGTGCTCGCCTGTGAAGGATGCTCGACTGAGCCGAACGTGGCTCTCGTCACAGGTCATTGCGAACTGTGACCGAACGGAAGCAATTCATCTGCACCGGAACACGTTCGGATCAATCCGCTCAAATTTGGAGAAGACATGACCACGAACCCCCTCCTCGGTTTCCTGCGCAATGCCCCGGCCACCTACCACCCCGGATGGGGCGGACCCGAGTACTCGGACTGGCAGGACGAGCAGATGTCGTGGAAGACCACGTGCTACCTGGGCGACTGGTCGTTCCTGTGGGATCTCCAGGTCGACGGTCCGGACGCGCTCAAGCTCTTCCGTGACTCGTCGATCAACAGCTACGAAAACTTCCCCATCGGAGCGGCGAAGCATCTGGTCCAGTGCAACGAAAACGGGAAGGTCGTCGCCGAAGGGGTGCTCATGAGGCTGGGCGAGCAATCGTTCGCCACGCAGTCGGTCACCGCCATGTGGACGGCATGGCTGATTCACACCGGCGACTACGACGTGACCTACACCAAGCCCTCCCGGTTCCAGTTCCAGGTTTCCGGTCCGAACGCGCTGGCGGTGTGCCAGAAGGTGACGGGCGAGAGCCTCACGGATCTGAAGTTCATGCGTTTCCGCACCGTCACGATCGCGGGGGTAGAGGTACAGGCACTGCGGCAGGGCATGGCCGGCGAGATCGGCTTCGAATTCCACGGCGACGCCGCCCACAGCGAGGCCGTCCGGTCGGCGATTCTCGAGGCCGGCGAGGACTACGGCATCCGCCGACTCGGGCGCCGCACCGCCATGATCAACCACCTCGAAGCGGCATTTCCGACCGGTGGGTGGCACTACCTGTCAGATCTGTTCGCCGACGGCTTCCTCGAGTGGATGAACGCCGAGTTCGACCTGTTCGGACTCAGCGGCAAGCTCGGTGGCAGCTACGACAGCGACAACCTCGATGACTACCTGCTTTCCCCGGTCGCACTCGGATGGGGAAAGTCGATCAAGTTCGACCACGAGTTCACCGGACGTGCGGCACTCGAAAAGGAAGTCGAGCACCCTACCAAGGTCCGTGTGACGCTCGAGTTCGACAAGAACGACGTGGTCGACATCTACGCATCCTTGTTCGACGAGGGCGAGCCGTACCAATTCCTCGACATTCCCCATCAGCAGCGCTGGGTCGCATGGGCCGACACCATCCAGAACGCCGACGGCGAAACCATCGGTCTCTCCTCGGTCCCCGGATACAGCTACTACTTCCGGAAGGTGATCACTCTCAGCTTCATCGATCCCGCGTACAGCACACCGGGCACCGAAGTCTTCGTGCTCTGGGGCGACCCCGGCTGCCCGCGCCAGAAGCTCATCCGGGCCACGGTCGCATCCGCGCCGTACAAGAAGGACAACCGTCGAACTGAGCTCGACACACTTGTTCCGTCATCATGACGACCCTGGACTACGTACGCGCATTCGCAACACGTAGTTCGGTACGTAATTTCCACGTGCCACTTTATGACGACAGTCACCACACTTGATGTCATCTGTTCGCAAGCGACCGTCCACTCCTCCCGGCACGTAGCCCCGGGCGCGCGGTCTTCCTCAGAAAGCACTCACCATGGCAGTTCCCTCGATCGATGTAAAGACATCCAACGCTCCCGCCGCTCTCACGCCTGCAGATGCGTTGACTTCGGCCGTCGCACTTCGACCCCAGCTCCGCGCGGAGGCACCGGAGGGTGAAGCCCGCACCTTTCACTCGGAAGAGCTGCATCTCGAGTTCGTCGAGCGCGGCTTCTACCATCTTCTCCGGCCCAAGCTGTTCGGCGGCTATGAGTTCGGTGTCCGCGACTTCATGGCGGTGATTAGAGAGCTCGCGCGGGGCGATATGGGAGCCGCGTGGTGTCTGTGTCTGGCCTCCGGTCACAATCTGCAATTCGCCTCGTGGTGGCCTGAAAGCGCCCAGCGGGAAGTGTTCGGCGACGGTCACTTCGCGGCGGCCATGACCTCCGCTCCGGGTGGCACCATGCGCCGCGGTGATTCCGGCGACTGGATTGTCAACGGAACGTTCCCCTACGCGTCGGGCGGGCCGTACTCCACGCACTTCATGGGGCACGTGTTCGCTGAGACCGCGGAACAGTCGAAACAGTTGTCGACGTTCATCATTCCCCGATCGGATTTCACCATTCGAGACGACTGGGGCAAGACCCTGGGGTTGAAGGGAAGCGGCTCGCACACGCTCGATGTCCGGGAGGCGTCGGTGTCCGCGCACTTCGTGTTGGAAGGCAAGACGCAAGTCGACATGAACGTCGACAACGGCACACCCGGACTGGAACTGCACAAGAACCCGCTCTACGCGGGACGCGGCATCGGTTTCTTCGGTCTCGAACTGGCCTCCCTTGCGGTCGGGGGTGTTCACGCGGCACTCGACGAGTACGAAACCATCCTTCGTACGAAGAAGACCCCGATGCCTCCGTTCACGTTGCGAAGCGAAAATTCCCGATACCAGACCTGGTACGCCGACGCGGTGAACGCTCTTGCCGCGGCCGACGCCACGCTCGATCGCGCCGCCGACCTATTTCTCGAGTACAGCACCCGCGGCGCAGAGGGCGGGAAGCCGTTTGATCAGGCCGACGACCTCTACATCGGGAGACTGGCCGTGCACGCGCAGAACGTCGCGTGGCGGGCGCTCGAGGGAATCATTATGCGCACCGCCGGCAGTAGTGCTGCGACGAATGGCTCTCGGCTCGAACGGATCTGGCGTGATGCGACGATGGTGCTCAGCCATCAGAACTCCATCGTCCAGGATTTCATCGGCGCGGACTATGCCGCTGCGGCACTCGCCACCCATCCGTAGCGCCACACCCCAATTTTCGAAAGTTTGTGAGGAGACCGATCATGGGCCGTGTAGAAGGTCGAACAGCCATCGTCACCGGCGGTGCGCGAGGAATGGGCGCCGCTCACGCACGCAAGCTCGCCGGCGAAGGTGCCCGCGTCGTCGTTGCCGACGTCCTGACCGAGGAAGGGAAGGCACTCGCCCACGAGCTCGGGGATGCCGCCGTGTTCGCTGAGCTGGATGTCCGGGACCCGGAGCAGTGGTCTGCGACAATCGAGACAGCACGCACCCATGGCGGTGAGGTGTCCATTCTGGTCAACAACGCCGGTATTACGCGCCGTACACCGCTGGCGGACACGACCGTGGAGGACTGGAATCTGGTCCTCGACATCAACCTGACGGGCGCCTTCCTGGGCATTCAGGCAGTCGCACCGTCTATGCGTGCTGCGGGCGGGGGCGCCATCATCAATGTCAGCTCGATGGGCGGGCTGATGGCGATCCACCCGTCGTGGGCGTACACGGCCAGCAAATGGGCGTTGAGAGGACTGACCAAAGTGGCGGCTTTGGATCTCGGCAGTGACGGCATCCGAGTGAACTCGATCCACCCGGGCTTCATCAGCACCCCGATGCTCGCCGGCGCCGACGAGGCTTCCCTTTCCGCTGGACTTCCGCTCCCCCGCGTCGGCTCACCGGAAGAGGTGGCAGACCTGATGCTGTTCCTTGCCGCTGAGGCCACCTACAGCACCGCGTCCGAGTTCTCCATCGACGGCGGCATTCTCGCCGGCATCAGAGCAGAAGGGTGATCACGATGAGCATCCACACCGACTACCGTTCCTCGATGACCGCGTCCGAGTTCCGCAGCGCCATAGGCCATTTTGCGTCCGGGGTCACCATTGTGATGACCTCCGACGGCGACACCGACTTCGGGACCACGGCCAGTGCCGTGTGCTCTGTGTCCGCAGACCCGCCAATGTTGTTATTATGCTTGAACCGCGGTTCGGATACGGGAAATGCAGTGAGCCGCACCGGGATACTGTCGATTAACATCCTCGGTGAAGACCAGGGCGCGCTGGCTTCTCGTTTCAGCACGAAGGGTAAGAACAGGTTCGAAGGCGTAGAACTTGTCCGCGATGGATCCGGCGCACCCGCCCTGGCCGATGCTCTCTCCTCCTTGTCCTGCCGGGTCGTTGACCGCGTAGAGGCCGGGACCCATACGGTCTTCCACTGCGCCGTGGATTCCGCATCGGTCCGCGATGGCGCGCCCCTCACCTACTTCCGGGGACGATTCGGCCGATTCGCGCTGCCGCCCTCGGACGAGTTGGCCGGACGTATCAAAAGTGAACTGTCGGCCTATCTCGGTGACGTGCCCGTGCGGGTCGAGGAACTCGCGCGGCACTTCGATGCACAACCGGCTGCCATCGCTGAAGTGATCACTGCCCTGGCGGGCACGGGGTTTCTACGACCCGGCCCCGAGCGCGACGGGACTTACTACGTCACCGAACCTGGCGTGTCAGCGCATACACCTGCCGACCGAGCAGTGTCTTACCCCAACTACCCTCGAAGGAGTCACCTCGATGCCTGACCGGCAACCCTCACCCACCGCCACGTTGGAGCGGCCACCTCACACCGAGTCGATAAGCGACATCGCCCGTTTGCTGGTGCGGTGCGCTGACCGGCCCGGTGTAGTCGCAGCGGTCAGCGCTTTCCTGTCCGACCGCGGCGCGAACATCATCTCGCTCGATCAGCACTCCACCGACTACGAAGGTGGCGACTTCTTCCAGCGAACCGTCTTCCGCCTCCCCGGCTTCGCCGCCGAACGCGACGATCTGGAACACGATTTCCGCGAGACCGTCGCAGCACCGCTCGGTCTGGACTTCCGACTCAGCGATGCGGCGACACCCAAGCGCGTGGCCATCATGGTGTCGAAACTGGACCACTGCCTGCTCGATCTGCTGTGGCGAGCCAAACGCGGCGAGCTCGATGTCCACATCGGTGTCGTCATCGCCAATCACGACGACCTGGCCGAGGATGTTCGCGCATTCGGGATCCCGTTCGTGCATATTCCGGTCTCACGCGACACCAAACCCGAGGCGGAGGCACGCCAGCTCGAGGAGTTGCGCGGCAACTACGACTTGGTGGTGCTTGCACGCTATATGCAGATCATTTCCGCGAACTTCCTCGCCGAGGTCGGTTGCCCGATCATCAACATTCATCACTCGTTCCTTCCTGCGTTCATCGGCGCCGGCCCCTACCAGCGGGCAAAGGAACGCGGGGTCAAGCTCGTGGGCGCCACCGCGCACTATGTGACCGAGGATCTCGACGAAGGTCCCATCATCGAGCAGGACGTGGTGAGAGTGTCTCACCGTGCCTCTACCCAGGACCTGGTGCGGTTGGGTGCCGACGTCGAACGCGCCGTTCTCTCGCGTGCAGTGCAATGGCACTGCGAGGACAGAGTCGCCCGTCACGGCAACACCACGATTGTGTTCTGAGGACAGGCGATGACAGCACGACTTATCGACGGAAAAGCGGTCGCCCGAGCGGTTCGTGACGAGGTCGCAGAACTGACTCGCGGGCTTCTTGCCGCAACTGGCCGGCGGCCAGGACTTGCCACAGTATTGGTGGGTGAGGACCCGGCCTCGCAGGTGTACGTCGCGAGCAAACGCAAGGCCTGCGTCGCGGCGGGGATGGCCGATCTGCACAGGCACCTTCCGGCATCGGTGTCACAGTCCGAACTCGAAGAAGTGATCGACTCACTGGCCGAGGACCCCGAGGTGTCCGGGATTCTCCTGCAGCTCCCTGTTCCCGGTCATCTCGACACCGACGCGCTGATCAATCGAATTCCGCCCGCCAAGGATGTCGATGGACTGACCACGCTCAGCGCGGGACAACTGATCCAGGATGCGCCGGGGCTGCGCCCGTGCACTCCTTCCGGGGTCATCGCCCTACTCGATGCGTACGAGATTCCGATCCGGGGAGCCCATGCTGTCGTTGTCGGACGCTCGCCGCTGGTCGGCAAGCCGATGGCTCAGCTGTTGCTGGCCCGTGATGCCACTGTCACCATCTGCCATTCGCGAACACCGGACCTCGGCGTCTTCACGGCACAAGCGGACATCGTGATCGCGGCGGCCGGGGTTCCCGGTTTGGTCGACGCTTCGTCGATCAAGCCTGGTGCAACCGTGATCGACGTGGGGATCCACCGGACGAGGGAGGGGTTGCGTGGCGATGTCGACTTCGAGTCGGTGCGCACGATCGCCGGTGCGCTGACTCCGGTTCCGGGCGGTGTGGGACCGGTGACGATCGCGATGCTTCTGCGCAATACGTTCGATGCTGCGCAGCACGATCACGCTGGAGCTGTACTGCAATGACCGTCATGGAACTCGAGCAGCGCCGTCCCGAGGTACAGAGCCAGGATGGTGAATCGTCTTACGCTGACACTATGGCGCGCATCACTTCCTCCGTCCCCGCCGAATCGACCAGCTTCGTCGGACGGCGTCTCGAGTTGCACAAGGTCAAGCAGTTGCTGTCGAAGTACCGTTCGCTGGTCCTCACCGGGCCCGCGGGCGTGGGAAAGACCCGACTGGCGAAGCAGGCCGCAACGACTGTCGAACGTGCGTTTGATCGCGTCGTGTATGTCGCACTCGAGGGCGAGACATCCGAAGCCGGCTTCGCGCGCGCATTGCAGCTCGCGCTCGATTTCGAGAGCTCGGGAGCTCGGTCCGCGGCCGAGTGGATCGTGGGAATGCCGCCGACGGAGAGTGTGCTTCTGGTCCTCGACGGTTGTGAGCGGGTGTGGCAGGAGTGCGCTGAATTCATCGACTCGGTCGACGCCAACTCCTCCGTCAGCATCATTGCGACCAGCCGGCGGCGCTTGGGGACCGTCGGCGGCGTCACCTGGGCGGTTCCTCCCATGGCGTTGCCGAGCGAAGGTGCCGCGCAGTCGCTGACAGATGCCGCGCGCATCGACAGCGTCGCGCTGTTCGTCAGCCGAGCCCAAAGCGTCTACCCGGCATTCGAGCTCACGGACCGCAACCTTGCCTCTGTCAGTGAGCTCTGCGCACGGTTGGACGGTCTACCGTTGGCGTTGGAACTGGCGGCCGCCCGCATGCGCGCCCTGTCCGTGGAACAGCTTGTGGCGCGGTTGGACAACAGATTTCGTCTGCTCACCTTGGAGCCGGGGAATCGGCGTCGCCCGAAGCTGTCCTTGTGGGACGTCCTCGCGGAATCATTCGCGACCTGCAGCGACGACGAGCGCGGCATGTGGTCTGCCTCATCGGTTTTCGCGGGATCTTTCTCCCTCGATGACATCGAGGCGGTATGTTGCGCGACCGACGACGAGCGCATTGCCGCGGCGGATGTCGTAACCGGGTTGATCGACCAGTCCGTGTTCGGCTACGTCGAGCAGAGCGGCGGCCTCGAGTACCGTCTGTTGGACACGCTGCGCAAGTACGGGGCGGAACAGCTCGAGGCTGACGGCGCGACCCGGTCGATGAGGTTGCGGCATCTCGCCTGGATCAGTGATCTCGCGCGCGATACCGAGCCGTTCTGGACCGGCCCCGAGGGAGTCCGAAGATCGGACAAACTCCTCCTTCGGCACAGCGATATCCTCGCCGCCCTGCACTTCTCCTTGTACGAGCAGAGGGACCCCGCGCCCGCCCTGCGGCTGGCTGCGGACTTGCGGGTGCACTGGATGTCCGCCAACCGTGTCGAGGAAGGGCTCGGCTGGGTGACCGCGGCCCTCGAGGCCTACGATCGTGACGACGAACTCAGGGCTGTCGGGCTGTCGGTCGCGATCTATCTGTCCGCCCTCGATTCGCAGATCGAACGGGCCGATCAATTGCTGGTCTCGTGCCGTGAGCTCGCCGCACGCCTGCAGCAGCCGTTGATATCCGCGCACTGCGCCTTCGATGAAGGATTGACGCGGTGGGCGAAAGGCGAGGCCGAGGCAGCTGCTGCGCTACTGGAAGACGCCTACCACCGCTATCGGGCGCTCGCCGCCACCAGCAACCAACGCGAAGCTCTGTTCATCTTGGGCATGGTTCTGGCGAATGACGGAGACCTCGCCGGATCGCTCGATGAAGTCGAATCAAACCTTGCCGGTATGGCCGACGAAGCTCACTGGTGGGGCAGCGGATACGTCCTGTGGATCCGCGGATACGCCGCACTCAAACATAAAGACATTGAGCGCGCTCAGAAGCTACTGCGCCAGTGCATAACTCAAATGCAGCCTCATAACGATCGATCCATCATCTGGTGGTGTCTGGAATTGTTGGGCTGGGTTGCGGCCGAGCAGTCGAGTCTGCAGCTCGCAGCACAACTTCTCGGCGCCGCCAGCACTTTCGGTCCGCACCACCTCCCACCGGTTCTCCAAGAACAGCACGATCGCCACGTCGCGGCGGCGCGCCGCGCACTCGGTGGCGCGAAGGCTGATCGGCTCCACTACAAGGGGACTTTGTTGACAATGCAGCAGGCCGTGGAACTGGCGATTACCGGCGGAGACCGCGCCCCACGCAGAACCCACGACACGCTGGGTGAGGAGAAACTCAGCGAACGCGAGCTCGAGGTAGCCAAACTCATCGCGCAAGGGCACAGCAACAAGGCGATCGCTACGGCCTTGGTGATCTCCACCCGAACAGCCGAGGGACACGTACAGAAAATTCTCGCCAAACGCGGTTTTGCGTCCCGTTCGCAGATCGCCGCCTGGATCGGTGAATCGGCACACGATGAGCCCGAGCAGCACGACACCCACTGACCACACCACAGTTTGCACACCGCATGCGCACACTGAACCACGATTCGACGGAGGACTTTCACCGATGAAAGCTGCACTGCACGTGGGGGTTGACTCGCCCCTGCTCATCGAGGAGGTCACGCTCCGCGAACCCGGCCCCGGCGAGGTGGTTGTCGAAATAAACGCCGTTGCTGTCTGCGTGACGGACGTACTCGCCACCGAGGGGCTCACCCTTGTTCCTCCCCCGTTCATCACTGGGCATGCGGGGACCGGAATCGTTCGGGCAGTCGGACCTGGAGTCACTCGCACGCGTACTGGTGACAGGATCGCAACCGCCGGCTCGGCCGAATGCAACCTCTGCTACCCCTGCCTGCAGGGCACACCCTCATCCTGCGACGAGATCTTCGGGGGCATGGTGCCGCCGCGGGAGGTCGGCGTCCGCAGCGACGGCACCGCCGTCTACGTCGACGGAGGAGTCGGAGCGCTAGCAGAGTTCATGGTCCTACGCGAGTCCGGCATTGTCACCATCGATGCCGACATCTCGATCGAACAGGCATCGGTGCTCGGATGCGGCGTCATCAGCGGACTCGGCGCTGTCTTCAATGTCGCTGGTGTCCAACCCGGATGGTCAGTCGCCATTGTGGGCTGCGGCCACCTGGGGCTGTGGATGGTCCAGGCGGCACGCGTCGCAGGAGCGCGAACGATCATCGCCATCGAGTGGGATCCGGTCAGGAGGGCCTTGGCGGCCGATCTCGGGGCCACGCACCTGGTCGACCCCGCGGATGGCGACCCCGTCCAGCAGGTCAAGGAACTGACCGGCGGTCGTGGAGTCGATGCCGCACTGGAGGCCGGCGGTACCACACTCGCCGCAGAGCAGGCGTTCGCGATGGCTCGCGGCGGCGGCGTCGTTGTTCCGACCTCGATGGCACAACCTGCCGATTCGATCACCCTCAATGCACTCGACTTCGGAGTCGGCGCGAAGCGCATCTCCAGTTCGCAGACCGGTGGAGGCTACCTCAAACGGGACATTCCCCTGTATGCCTCGATGCTCGAAAACGGCATCATCGACTCGACACACATCATCTCGAAGACTTTCTCACTCGACGAGGTCAACGCGGCGTTCAGCGCTGCCCGCAACAAGGAGGTGATCACCGGTGTCGTCCGTTTCTAACGAACCTCGGTTGGTCTTCACGGAAGACAACTCAGCGGAGGTGGCCGCCGCAGCATTCGATGAGACCACCGATCCCCGGCTCCGCGACATACTACGCAGCCTTGTCCGACATCTCCACGCCTTCGCCAAGGACGTAGAACTCACCCAGACCGAGTGGGAGGCCGGCATCGAGTTCCTCACCCACACCGGTCAGAAATGCGACGCGACACGACAGGAATTCATCCTTCTCTCCGATGTCCTGGGCCTGTCGATGCTCGTCGATTCCATCACCAACCGAATTCCGGTAGGGGCGACCGAAACCACGGTCCTCGGACCGTTCCACATGGTGGACTCACCCCCACGCGCCCTCGGGGACGATATCTCCCTGGCCGATGGCGGTGAACCGTGCGTGGTTACCGGCACCGTCGCGTCGGTGGACGGAACACCGCTCGCCGGTGCCCTCGTCGACGTCTGGCAGGCAGATGAGAAGGGCTTCTACGACGTGCAGAACCCTGACTTGGTGCCGGATCTGAATCTGCGTGGGCTCTTCAACACCGACGCCAACGGCTCCTTTCACTTCAAGACGATCGTGCCCGCGCACTACCCCATCCCGACTGACGGCCCCGTCGGTCAGTTGCTCGAACGCACCAAGCGGCACCCGTATCGGCCAGCACACATCCACTTCATCGCAGGAGCGGCCGGCCACCACCCCATCACCACGCACATCTTCGTCGACGGGTCCCCGTACCTGGATTCGGATGCCGTCTTCGGAGTCAAGGAAAGCCTTGTCGTCGAGTTCTCTCTGGTTGACGACCCCCAGCAGGCGGAGTATTACGGCACGAGCAATCCCTTCCGTCACGCACATATCGACCTCGTCCTGACCGCCGATCCGTCGTGAACAGTTTCATACACACCTCGCGGGCTACGCGGGTCGTCTTCGGGGAGGGCACCGTCACCGGGCTCCGCGCCGAAGTCGCCCGCCTCGGACTTCGGCGAGTGCACCTGCTCGCGAGTCGACGTATCGACGAGTCGATCATCGCATCACTCGACGGCGTGGTCGTTGCCCGAACAGCAGATCTCGTACAACATGTGCCGATTGAGCACGTCGACTCAGGCGCACAACAGAATTCCAAAGGCGACGTCGACGGATACGTCGCGATCGGCGGCGGTTCCTCGATCGGCCTTGCCAAGGCATTCGCGCTCCGGCGTCGGGCGCCGATCCTGGCGGTACCGACGACGTTCTCCGGTTCGGAAATGTCGCCGATCTGGGGAATTACAGATGCAGGAGTGAAGACAACGGGGCGAGATGAAGCCGTGGCACCGACGACCGTTATCTACGATCCCCAACTGACGACCGGTCTCCCCTCCCCGCTGGCGGTGACGAGCTCGGTCAATGCCATGGCTCACGCGGTGGAGGCTCTATACGCCGACGATGGTTCCCCGGTTGTGTCCTTGATGGCCGAGGAGGCGATTCGGCTCGTCGGAGAGGCACTGCCGGGGTTGGGATCGGAGCGCGACATCTCCGCTCGCTCGGATGCCCTCCAAGGAGCCTGGCTCGCCGGAGTATGTCTGGGTAGCGTGAGCATGGCTCTCCACCACAAGATCTGCCACACACTCGGCGGGTCGTTCGGGTTGCCGCACGCCGACACCCACACGGTGATGCTTCCCTATGTCATCGAGTACAACGCTCGTGCGTCACCAGACACAGAACGTACGATATGCCGCGCACTGGGAGTGCCGAACGCCGCTCAGGGACTTCAGGACCTTGTGCGCTCCTGCGGCGGACCAACCAGCCTGCGCGAACTCGGATTCCGGGAAAAAGACATCGACTGGGCCGTCGAGCTGGCGACACGTCGGCCCTACCCGAATCCTCACCCGATCACAGCGGAAGGCATTCGTGCGCTGCTCGAAGCCGCACTCAATGATGAACTGGACCGGCTCTGATATGGCTTCGACCACGTCGGCCGCCGACCTTCACGTAGCGGTGATGGGAATCCTTAATGTCACGTCTGATTCCTTTTCGGACGGGGGCCGATTTCTAGCCCCGGAGAGGGCCATCACCCACGGGATCCAGCTTCACACCGACGGTGCCGGAATCATTGATGTCGGGGGTGAATCGACTCGTCCCGGTGCTCGCCGGATCGGAGCGGAACTCGAACGCTCCCGGGTTCTTCCCGTCATCACAGGGCTCGTCGCATCTGGTATCACCGTCAGCGTCGATACTATGCGCGCCGACGTCGCCGAAGCGGCCACCGCGGCCGGTGCTACATACATCAATGATGTTTCGGGCGGATGCGCAGATCCCCGAATGTATTCCGTCGCAGCTGCGTCCGGGGCACATCTTATTCTCAACCACTGGGTTACACCAACAAGCTACCGACACCACCAGACGGTCGGTGAGTACGCTAACGTCGTGGACGACGTCCGCGACCACCTGGACAATTGTGCAACCAAGGCAATTGCCGCAGGGGTCCACGCCCGTTCTCTCATCATCGATCCCGGGCTCGGATTCGCCAAGTCTGCTTCGGACAACTGGGCCCTGCTCGCCGCACTGCCGTCGTTGGTTGCGTCTGGAACCCGGGTCCTCATCGGGGCCTCCCGCAAGCGATTTCTGGGCACGCTACTCGCTGATGGAGCCACTGAACGCCCGGTCGACGATCGCGACACAGCGACAGCAGCGATTTCCGTCCTCGCCGCACGAGCGGGAGTCTGGGGTGTTCGTGTCCATGACCCCAGAAGCAGCGTGGACGCGCTTCTGACGACCCAGATGTGGGAACGCGCGGAAGCCGAAACAGAGCACTTCTCAAGCGAAGACTCGCTTGTCCCTTCCCTGCATCGAACCAACCCACACGCGAGGAAACTGATTTCATGACCGACACCACCGCCAAGTACATCTTCGACGAGGGCGATGTCCTCATCACGCACGAGAAATCATATGCAGCAGGCGTTCCTGCGATGTTGGTGTCGTTGCGGGCGGAGTAACGCAATTTCTCGGGGTCGTGCGCGGCACGCACGCGTGGTACCGAGCAGCCGAACCGAATCCGAACGAGGGACCGTCGCCCATGGCAGCAACCGTTTCACCAGTAACGGACTACGCGAGTCAGTTCCTGGGGGAAGGGGACGTGTCATCTGCGCAGTTCAGCGGCTGGATCTGGGCACTATCCGCGGGATGCCGGTAGTACCCGGATCCACCCAACCGGGCGTTTCGCACCCGCTACCGTTTCCGGGTATGGGGACCACCTTCCACGGTCCGCGCCCGTGGCCGCACCTCACCCGCGCGATCCGCACGCGCGGTCCCCGCCGTGCTGCGATCGCGCACCTCGGCCAGGACGCGCCCACCCTGCTGCCGCTGCGTGCCGGGGATGTCCTTGTCGTCAACGCCTCCCGCGCCGCGGTGCGCGCCCACGCGACCTCCCCGATCGCGCTCGCCTACTACCTGGACGCCGGGGTGCGGGTGCTGTCATCACCGAACCTGCACGCCAACGTCATCGCCACCGACCGGCGGGCGGTCATCGGCTCCGCCAACGCCTCCCACAGCTCCACCCTCGCCGAGGAAGCCGCGGTCATCACCGACGACCCCGACATCGTCACCTCCGTGCGCAGGTTCATCGACGACATCGAGGAGATCACCGAGGTCGACCAGGCATTCCTCGACAACGCCACCGCCGAATGGCAGATCGGACGCGCGGTACCACTGCCCGGGGTCACGAGCCGCGGGCGCGCCGACCCCGGGTTCCTGCCCGCCAAGATCCCCCGGATGTTTCTTCGACACACCGTCAACTACACACCCGGTCCTACCGAGCAGCACATGTGGGCAGCTCAGGCCCGCCGCCATCGCGGCCCTGCCGGGCCGGCAGCGAAGTACCATCTCGAATGGTTCCACCACGACAAGTCCGACACCCGCCTCGAGCGCGGTGACGTCCTGATCTTCGTCACCGCCGACAACGAGTGGATCTACCCCCCAGCGGTCGTGGATTCCGAGGCGATCGCGATCCTCCACGCCCACGGCGCCATCGGTCACCTCCTGCGCAGCCGAGCGGACCTCCCCCCCGATCCCGGTGCCGGACGCCGAGCAGACCCTCGCCGACCT
>Ga0247825_10000580_pt1 | contig 23396 bp, 6 predicted proteins | sample 13C_Vanillin_Day_FD_194413 | JGI IMG/M metagenome (GOLD analysis project Ga0247825, IMG submission 194413) | Soil microbial communities from agricultural site in Penn Yan, New York, United States - 13C_Vanillin_Day48 | ecosystem: Environmental > Terrestrial > Soil > Agricultural land | place...
GCGGAGGCGTGATTCCCTTCGATTACGAGCGGGCCACCGACGTCGACAGTGCCGTCGCCACGGTCACGGGTGACCCGCGGGCGTCGTTCCTCGCCGGCGGCACCAACCTCGTCGACCACATGAAGCTGGGGGTGGCGCACCCGCATCTCCTCGTCGACGTGAGCCGTCTCCCCCTCGACGACGTCGTCGAACTTCCGGACGGCGGGCTCCGGATCGGGGCGGCCGTCCGCAACAGCGATCTCGCCGCGCACGACGTCGTCCGCGCCCGGTACCCGATGCTGTCGCGCGCGCTCCTCTCCGGTGCGTCGGGACAGCTGCGCAACGTCGCGACCACGGCGGGAAATCTGCTTCAGCGGACTCGCTGCGCGTACTTCCAGGACGTCACGACGCCGTGCAACAAGCGGGAGCCCGGCACCGGGTGTTCCGCGATCGGCGGTTACGTGCGCTACCACGCCATTCTCGGTGCGTCGGAGCACTGCGTCGCCGTGCACCCGTCCGACATGGCGGTCGCGATGACGGCGCTCGACGGTGTCGTGGTGGTGCGCAGTGCCGACGGTGAGCGGCGAATCCCGCTGAGCGAGTTCTACCGGCTTCCCGGAGACCGGCCCGACCACGACACCGTCCTCGCGCACGGCGACCTCGTGACCGCCGTGGAGCTGCCCCCGCCGCCTGACGGGAACCGGTCCGCGTACCGGAAGGTGCGCGACCGTGCCTCCTTCGCGTTCGCGCTGGTGTCGGTGGCCGCCGAGCTGACGATCGGGGATGCGTCGATCACGTCGGCCCGGGTCGCGCTCGGCGGGGTCGCGCACCGGCCCTGGCGCGCCACGCTCGCCGAGGAGGTCCTCGTCGGGTCGCCGGCCACGGAGGACACGTTCGCCGAGGCTGCTGCAGCGGAACTCGCGGCGGCACAACCGCTTCCGGGGAACGAATTCAAGGTCGCACTGACCCGGCGGGTGCTCGCGTCGGTACTTCGTTCACTCGCCGAGGAGGAGCGCCGATGACGCTCGTCGATCCGAAGGTGATCGGAACCTCCGCCGAACGGCTGGACGCCCACGACAAGGTGACCGGTACGGCGTTGTACGCGTTCGAGCACCCCGTGGAGGAGCCGACATATCTGCATCCGATCCTGTCGACGATCGGACGCGGCCGGGTCACGGCGATGCACACGGCCGACGCAGAAGCCCTGGACGGGGTGCTCGCGGTCCTGACGGTCTTCGATGCGCCCCGCCTCGCGGACACCTCGGACGGGGAACTCGCGATCCTGCAGGACCCCCAGGTCCACTTCCGCGGCCAATTCGTGGGTGCGGTGGTCGCGGAGACACCGGAAGTCGCCCGGCACGGCGCGAGCCTCGTGCGCGTCGACTACGACGTGGAATCCCACGACACCGACTTCCATTCCGGCCGAGACGATCTGTACGCCCCCGAGGACGTGAATGCGGGGTTCCCGACCGACACCGAGGACGGCGACGTCGACGCGGCACTGGCCGCCGCCGCTGTCACGGTCGATCAGGTGTACTCCACCGCGATGGAACACAACAATCCGATGGAACCGCACGCCGCCATCGCCCGGTGGACCCCGGGCGGCAGCGGACCGGTTCTGACGCTGCACGATTCGACGCAGGGTGTCCACTCCGTGCGGCAGACGCTGGCACCGCTGTTCGGACTCGAAGTCGAGCAGATGCGGGTGATCGCCCCGTACGTCGGCGGCGGCTTCGGCTCCAAGGGTCTGCCGCACGCGCACGACGTGCTCGTGGTGATGGCGGCGCAGCGGGTGGAAGGCCGGCCGGTGAAGTTCGCGCTCACCCGGCAGCAGATGTTCGCCCTCTCCGCGTATCGCACGCCGACGGTGCAGCACATCCGGCTCGGGGCGGATGAGGACGGCCGGCTGACCGCGCTCGCCCACGAGGCGATCGTGCAGTCCGCGAAGATCAAGGAATTCGCCGAACAGGCGGCGGTCCCGTCGCGGCTGATGTACTCCGCGGGCACCCGGTACACCACCCATCGTCTCGCGTCCCTCGACGTGCCCGCCCCCTCCTGGATGCGTGCCCCCGGCGAGACCCCGGGCATGTTCGCGGCAGAAGTGGCGATGGACGAACTGGCCGAGGCCTGCGGACTCGACCCGATCGAACTGCGGATCCGCAACGAACCCGGGGTCGACCCGAGTACGGGCCGCCCCTGGTCGGGGCGGCGCCTCACCGACTGCCTGCGGGAGGGTGCCCGGCGTTTCGGGTGGGCGGACCGCAACGCGACGGCGTCGGCCCGGTCGGATTCCGAGTGGCAGGTGGGGATGGGCGTCGCGTCCGCAACGTATCCCGCGAACACGTCACCGGGGTCGGTTGCCCGGATCGTGTACGAATCCGACGGCACGTACACCGTACAGATCGGGTCGGTCGACATCGGTACCGGCGCATGGACCGCGCTCACGCAGATCGCGGCCGACGCGCTGGGCTGTCCCCTCGACGCGATCGTCCTGCAGATCGGCGACACGAATTTTCCGTCGGCGACCGTCGCAGGCGGCTCCACGGGTACCAGTTCCTGGGGCAGTGCGATCGTCGCGGCGGCCCGGTCGTTCCGGGACGAGCACGGCACGTCCCCCGCCCCGGGCGCGGAGACGAGTGCGGGGACGCCCGACAACCCCGACGCCGAGAAGTTCGCGCTCCACTCGTTCGGTGCCCACTTCGTGGAGGCGCACGTCCACCGGGACTCCTGCGAGATCCGCGTCGAACGCATGCTCGGGGTGTTCGCGATCGGCCGGGTGATCAACGCCCGCACGGTTCGGTCGCAACTCCTCGGCGGTATGGCGATGGGGATCTCGATGGCGTTGCACGAGAGCAGTGTGAACGACCCCCGGTTCGGTCACGTCGTCACCCAGGACCTTGCCTCCTATCACGTCAGCACGCACGCCGACATCAGGTACCTCGACGCGGTGTGCCTCGACGACGTCGACGAGCACGCCAACCCGATGGGATCGAAGGGCGTCGGTGAGATCGGCATCGTCGGGGCCGCGGCCGCGGTGGCGAACGCTGTTCGTCACGCCACCGGGGTCCGGGTCCGGAAGGTGCCGATCCACCTGGACGATCTGCTGCCCGGGTGATCGACCGGGACTACCGCACGTCCCACGCCTGCGCGAGGGACGTGCGCAGGTGACTTTTCATCGCACGGATCTTCTGGACATCGGTGGATTTCGGTGCGAGTCCCTCGAGTACGAGTTCCATGAAGCGTCGGCGGCTGACACCGAATCGCTCCAGCAGTTCCGCCGCGCTGGCACCACCGAACGGTGCCCACTGGATCGCGAAGCTGATCATCCACCGGGCATCCGAGCTCACCGAGTGCATCTGCGCGAGCAGATCGCACCGGCGAAGCGCCAGGCGCAGCCACTCGGTGCCGAACGCTTCCTCCGGTTCGTCCGCGGTCTGTGTCGTCACGCCGATCACCGCTGACCGGCGGAGCGGACCGCGAACACCGGCAACTGTTCCGCCCTCGACGCGGGGCGGAACTCGACGCGAACCGGACAGTCGGACGGTGCCGGGACGTCGCCGTCGATCCAGGTGTAGACCCACGGCCCCTCGTCGAGTTCGACGATCGCGATCGTGCACGGGACGAGACCACGGTCCACCTCGTTCACCTCACGGTGGACCACCTTCGAGGACACGATCGATCCGATGCCGCACGACGGGACCCGCTCGAGGTTCGAACCCTGACAAGCGGAGCAGGTGGCCATCAACGGCGCGAGCAGGGTCGTGCAGTTGAGGCAGCGTTGGATCATCAGTTCGCATTTCTGGGCGAGTCCCTGCCAGCGGGTCATGCCGTCCGTGGTCACGCCGTCACCCCCGTGAGTTCCTGCCCCACCACGTCGTCTGCCATTCGGTTTCCCCCGATCCACACAAGACACCGGTCGGTGTGCGCCCGACGGAGAATCGGGGGCCGTGGAAGTTGGGGGTCGGGCTTTCGGTGTGTTCGGGGTTCAGTGGACATCGGGGGCCTCGGTCTGGAGCCGGATTGGGGGGACGCGTACGAGCATCCCGTCCGCGGCGGCGAAGTACAGCGGCTGAACGACCCGGGGACATACCTATTTCGTCCCGTGCAGGTGCCCGGTCAGGGGTGCGGGTCCTGTGCGTGTTCGACGATCCACGCCGCGATCTGGGTTCGCGAGTTGAAACCCAGTTTCGCGAGAATGTGCTCGACATGCCCCTGCGCCGTGCGCTGCGAGATCACCAGCCGGGCCGCGATCGCCTTGTTGGTGAGCCCGTCGGCGACCAGTTCGGCGACCTGCCATTCGCGTCGGGTCAGGTGCGTCGCCCCGTTCGACGCCGACACCGCCTCCGGCCGCTGCTCGTCGAGCGCGTAGGCGACCGCATCGTCGAACGACGTGTGCATACCGTGGTCGAAGGCGGCGTCGAACGCGCGGTCCCCGATCACGGCGCGTGCCTGCTGCTCGCATTCCGCGTGGTGGACGAGCAGGTTGGGGTAGACGGTGCTGGGGTTGCCGACGGTCTGCGCGACGGCCTCCGCGGCGCCCATCAGTTCGGCGGCCTGCTGGGCCCGGCCGGAGCCGACGGCGACCCAGGCGAGCACCTCGAGTGCCCCGCAGGCGCTGATCCGGTCGTCGACCAGATGCGAGAGCCGCAGCCCCTGCTTCACGTAGTCGTCGGCGAGGGCGAGGTGTCCGCGTTGCCACGCCGCCATTCCCGCCGCCCACAGCGACCAGCCCCGGTACACGGACTCGCCGTGGGCCTCGGTCAGGGCGAAGATCTCGGACCCGCACATCTTCGCCACTGCCCCGTCGCCCTGCATGCCGCTCACCAGTGCCAACCCGAGCAGTCCCCACGTCAATTGGAGCCGATTGCCCTTGTCACGAAATTCGGCGAGCGCATCTTCGAAGCATGCCCGTGCGCGCGGGAGGTCCCCGGCGAACATGGCGCAGCAGCCGGCGGCATGGACCACCAGGGCACGCATCAGCGTGTCACCGTTCCTCTCGGCGAGGACGGCGCCCTCGTCGACCAGTGCTTTCGCGGCCTCACGGTCGCCGTGCATGCCCGCGAGCACACTGTCGACGTACAGCGCCTCGATCCGTTCGCGGCTCGCGCCGCCCGGGTGCCGTCCCAGCAGCTGTCCGAGCCACCGGCGACCCTCGCGGAGCAGTCCGCGGGCGCGCCAGTACGGGTACAGGGCGGCGGCGATCCGCAGCCCCGTCTGGGCCTCCCCCGGCTCGGTCAGGCAGAAATGGAGGGCCGCCCGCACGTTCAGCGTCTCCGCGTCGAGCCGGCTGATCCACATCACCTGCCGGGGTCCGATCCACTCGGCCTCGCACCGCACCACCAACTGCTCGTACCAGTCGCGGTGCCGCCGGCGCAGCGACACGTATTCCCCGGTCTCCTGCAGTTTCTCGCGACCGTAGTCGCGCACCGTCTCGAGCAGGTGGTACCGCACCGCCGGCCCCGACTCCTCGCGGATCAGGATCGATTTGTCGAGCAACGACGCCACCACGTCGAGGACGTTCTCCACCGGCAGGTCGCCGGCGCAGATTCCCTCCACCGCGTCCAGTTCGAAGCCGCCGGCGAACACCGACAGCCTCGCCCACAGCTCGCGTTCCTCCTCGGTACACAGCTCGTGACTCCAGTCGACGCACAGCCGCAGGGTCTGCTGCCGGCTCGGCGCGCCCCGCGATCCGACCGTCAGCAACCGGTAGCGGTCGGTCAGCCGCTGCAGGATTTGTTCCGCCGACATCACCCGCAGCCGCACCGCCGCCAGCTCGATCGCCAACGGCAACCCGTCCAGCCGGCGGCATATCCGGGCGACCGCCACATGGTTGTCCTCGGTGAGTTCGAACTCCGGCACCGCTGTGGCCGCCCGCTCGACGAACAACGTCACCGCCTCGTACTGCGGCAGGCCCTGCAGGGACGAGCGTTCGGGTTCGGGCACCGTCAGCGGCGGCACCCGCAGTACCGCCTCGCCGCCGATGGCCAGCGGTTCGCGGCTCGTCGCGAGGATCCGTAACTCCGGGCAGCTCCGCAACAACGTCTCCGACAACGCGGCGGCCGCGGCGACCACGTGCTCGCAGTTGTCGAGCACCAGCAGCAGTTGCCGGGTGGCGAGGTACTCGGTCAGCAGCACCTCCGGGTTCCCGGAGCGCTGCTCGCGCAGTCGCAGTGCCGCCGACACGGCGTCGACGAGTGTCGTGTCGTCGTCGAGCTCCCCCAGCTCGACCAGCCACACGCCGTCCTCGAATGCGCGGCTCGCATCGGCGGCCACCCGCAACGCCAGCCGGGTCTTCCCGACACCGCCGATCCCGGCGAGCGTCACCAGACGTGACACGGACAGCAGACGTCGCGCCTCGGTCACCTCACGGCGACGGCCGACGAAACTCGTCAGTTCGTGGGGCAGGTTTCCCACTGTGCCCTTCACTGCCGCCGGCATCACACCGTCACTCTCGACTCGCAGCCCCCTGCGCACACGGTACTCCCGGTGCGCGGCGGCAACGACGCTTTCGGCTGCGGGTCCGCGAGTCTCGGGGCCCCGCGAACCGGATCACCGCGTCCAGCGGGTGGGCGCCCAGCGACCGGTGTAGGACCGGATGCGGTTGGCGCGGCGTGCCGGCCGCCGAGTGGCGGCCTCGGTCAGGCTGTGCGGGATCATGGCGATCCGGGCGCCGTCGACCACGTAGGCGGCCCCGGTGACGAACATTGCGGCCGGCGCGGTCAGATACGACGCGACGGCGGCGACTTCCCGGTCGTCGGGGCCGAGCGATGCGAAGTCCGGTTCGACTGCGGGCACCACGACCGAGTTGACGGTGATCGAGTATCGCGCCAGTTCGGCGGCGAGGAGGCCGGTGACTCCGCCGAGCCCGGACGACGAGGGGGTGATGTTGACGATCCGGCCGCCCTCGCCGCCCGCGATCATGTAACGCACGGCGCGCTGGATGCACTCGACGGCGGTACTGCCGGGGCAGCTGACGAGAACGCCGATTCCGCCCAATTCCCGGGCGAACTCGTCGACGGCGGCCGCGGAGTCGGGCAGGTCGGCCAGATCCATGCGCTGCACGGCTGCGTTCACCGATCTGGACCGGACGTCGGCGGCGGTGGATTCGGCGCTGTCCCGGTCCGCGGCGTAGGCGAGGCCGATATGGAAGCCGTCGTCCGCGAGCGCCAGTGCGACCGCTCGGCCCATCGGCGAGTCCGATCCCGTCACGACTGCGGTGCGTGTGCTGGGGTGCATGACTTCGGAATACCCCCTGGTAGATCTGCTCAAACGCTCAACTTTCGGACTGTGTACGGGCAGAACACAATCCGGCGACGAGCCGCACACGCAACCCGTCGCTGATCGCCGCCGCACCAATCAGCAGTTGGACGGCGCCGGGTCGCCCCGGAACCGGGCGTCGAGGTAGTCCAGGGCGGTCGGCAGGCCCAGCACGGCGGTGGTCAGGTGGTCGGGACTCGGGAACAGATCGGATTGCACCTTGGCGCCGGCGGCGCAGTATCGCGCGACGGTCGCCTCGATCGAGTCGACCGGGATGAGTACGTCTGTCGGGCTGTGCCATTCGAAGATCGGTGCGGTCGGAATACCTGGGTACAGCTCGACGCTGTTCTCGTTCAGCACCTCCCAGGCCTGCGGGCTGCTCATGAGGTCGGTAGTCTTGGCGACCTCCGTCGCGCTGCGACCGGCGCCGGCCGCCAGAATGCCGTTGGTGCACGCGTTGACCATCTCGTCGCGCATCGCCAGGCCGCGATCGTTGAGTTGCTCGCTGATCGGCAGGCGGTCCGGGTACTCACGCTCGAGTCCGAGTGCCGCCGCCATCGCGAGACCGAATGCCGGATGCGGTTGCATGCCGAGTCCGTTGGCCATCTTGCCGATGTTCATGGGCACACCGCCCTCGGCGACACCGACGATGTTCAGTTCCGGCGCGTACGTGGGTGCGAGCGCCGCGGCCCACGCCGACGCCATGCCGCCGCCGGAGTATCCGGCGAGCGCGACCGGGCTCTCCGCCACACCGAGTTCGGGCACCCGCTGAACCGCGCGGATGCCGTCCAGGGTGATGGTTCCGCCGAGTCTCGCGGCACCGTAGGCACTGTTCGGGCCGAGGTGGTCGGGAAGCGCGACCGTCCAGCCGCGCTGCAGTGCGAGGTTCAGTGCCGGCGCCTCCTTGATCTGGAGGTCGGGGTCGTTCGAGTACAGGGTCCGCGACGGCGCGCACCGCGGTCCGAGCGCGTTGATGATGTGCTGATACGACAGCAGCGGCCCGTTCACCGGCCGGGTGCGGGGTACCAGCACGGTGGTGACCGACGAGATCGGGTGGTCCTCCGAGTTGGTGGTGCGGTACTTCACCTGCCAGACGTCGGTGTCGGGGAAGGCGAGCAGCGGCGGCATCGGACGGACCGCGAGGGGCTCCCCGACCGCTGCAGCGGCCAGCCCCTGCGACTGCAGGTAGAAGGGGTCGGGATCCGAGGCGGGATAGATCGGCACGGCGGCCGCGACTCCGACATTCGCGACGGTGATACAGGCGACGAATGCGGCGCACAATGCACCCGCGGTGAGGCTCGTGATACGTGCACGCTTCATGCCGCCTCCTAGTTTGCCTAGAGATCGATTGTTACCGAGTTCGCAGGAGATATCGGTATTCGGGCCCGCCCGTTACGGCAATGCAATGGACGGCGGGCCCGCCGCAACGAAAACGGGTCAATGCGTGCTCAGATAATCCTCGAGGACCGGCCCCACCACGGCCAGAACCTCGGGTTCGATCATCTGGTTGTGCTCGCACTCGATCTTCACTTCCCGGATGCCTCCGGTGACGGAACTCCGCCACTCCTCGGGTGAATGCTGGTCCGTCGACCCTGATCCGGCGGCGGTGAAGAACAGCAGATCCCCGTCGAACACCTGCGGGCGGAAGTTGTTCATGATCCGCGAGGAGTTCGTGAATCCGGCGCTGATCCGCTCGAGGTGCTGCGGCGTCAGTCCCGTCTTCTGCCCGAATGCGTCGTCCAGCAACTCGACAGCGCGCTCGTAGGTGAGTTCCTCCCCGGAGACGGACTCGAGGTCCAGTCCGAGCCCGTGGAGCAACTCGGACACGGTGAGACTCTCCGGGCCCTGGTCGGTCCCGTTCGTCACGTAGCTGTCCATGACGGCCAGCGTGTCGACCGCCTCGCCTTCCCGCCGCAGTTCGACGGCCATCGCGTGGGCGATGACGCCGCCGAGCGACCAGCCCAGCAGGTGGTAGGGCCCGTGCGCCTGGACCTTGCGCATCTCCAGCACGTACTGATGCGCCAGCTGCTCGATCGACTCGAAGCTCGGGCCGCCGCTGATGATCGGCAACTGCAGGCCGAACGCCGGCCGGTCCTGCGAGAGGTGCTGCAGGAGTCCCGCATAACCCCACGACAGGCCGATGCCGGGATGGATGCAGAACAGGGGCGGCTTCTCCCCTGTCGGCCGCAGCGGGATGACCACACCGAGCGCCTCGTCCACCGGCGACCCGGCCGCGTTCTCGGTGTCGACCCGCAGTGCCAGGCCCGCGGGTGTCGGGTCGAGGAACATGGACTGCAACGGGATCTGCCGTCCGAGGCGTTCCTGCAGCACCGTGATCACCCGGGTGGCGACGATCGAGTTGCCGCCGAGGTCGAAGAAACTGTCGGCGGTGCCGACCCGGTCGACGCCCAGCACCTCGGCGAAGGCCTCGACGATGATCCTCTCGGTCGCCGTCGTCGGGGCCCGGAAGGCCGCGCCGGTGGTGCCGAACTCGGGCGCGGGCAGCGCCTTGCGGTCGAGTTTGCCGACCGGGGTCATCGGGATCTGATCGAGGACGACCACGGCCGACGGGACCATGTGCGCGGGCAGGCGGTCGGCCGCGTGGGTGCGCACCTCCGCCGGCTCGAGATCGTGTCCCTCGGCCGCCCGCACGTATGACGCGAGGAGCGTGTCGCCGGACGGTCCGGTGTGACCGATGGTGGCTGCGAACGCGACCGCGGGGTGACGGGCGAGGACGGCGTCGATCTCACCGAGTTCGATGCGGAATCCGCGGACCTTCACCTGGAAGTCGGTGCGGCCGATGTACTCGATGGTGTGGTCGCCGCGCCAGCGCACCACGTCGCCGGTGCGGTACATCCGGCGACCGGGCTCCCCGAAGGGGCAGGCGACGAACCGTTCCGACGTCAGCGCCGACCGGTTGTGGTACCCGCGTGCCAGTCCGGGTCCGGTGATGTACAGCTCGCCGGGCACACCCGCCGGGACGGGCTGCAGGCGTTCGTCGAGGACCAGCGAACCGAATCCCAGTGCGGGTGCGCCGATGTTCACGACCCCACCCGGACGCATCGGGGCGCTGACGCTCGCCTGGATGGTGGTCTCCGTGGGCCCGTACCCGTTGTGCATGTTGCGGTGCCTGCCCCAGATCTCCACCAGTTCCGGCGGGCAGGCCTCACCGGCCACCGCGAGGACGCGGAGCGATTCGAGTCCCACGTCCTCGATGGACGACAGCGCGGTGGGTGTGATGAACGCGTGCGTCACCGCGTTGCGCCGGAACAGGTCCGCCAGCTCCGTGCCACCGAAGACGGTGGGCGGCACGATCACGACCCGGGCCGACGCCCCGAACGCCATCATCAGCTCGAAGATCGACGCGTCGAAGCTCGGGGACGCCAGATGCGAGACCCTGGAGTCGTGTGTGACCTGGAACCGTTCGTGTTCCTCCGCGGTGAGGTTGGCCATGCCGCGGTGAGTGACGATGACGCCCTTCGGTTTACCGGTCGATCCCGACGTGTAGATCAGGTACGCCGGGTTGGCCAGATGGAGCGGGCGCGTGCGGTCGGCGTCGGTGACCGGCGCCGAGGAGACGGCCGCGACCTGCTCGGCGAACGACTCGTCGTCGAGCACCAGCCACTGCACGGTGTCCGGCAGACTGTCGCGACGATCGGCGACGGTCAGGCCGACGGAGGCCCGGCAGTCGGTCAGCATGTAGTCGATGCGGTCCCGTGGGTAGGTCGGGTCGACGGGCACGAACGCCGCACCCGACTTCGCGACCGACCAGATCGACACCACTTCCTCGATCGATCGCGGCATACCGATGGCCACGAACGTCTCCGGCCCGACGCCTTGGGCGCACAGCACCCGCGCCAGCCGGTTGGACCATTCGTCGAGTTCGCGGTAGGTGACCTGCCGGTCCTCGAAGGACAACGCGATCGAATCGGGGTCGAGTGCCGCGGCGGCCGTCAGCAGGTCGGGCCACACCTCGGGGCGCACGTCGGGCTTGCCGCGCGCCGGGACCATCTCCTCGATCTCCGCGTCGTCGAGCAGCGGGAGGGTGCCGATCGGCCGGTCCGGGTCGGCGGTGACGGCCGCGAGGATCCGGACGAAGCGGTCCGCGATCGAGCGTGCCGTGGCGGGGTCGAAGAGGGAGACCGCGAAGTCGAGTCCGCCGGCGACACCCGCGGGCGCGCCGTCCTGATCGAACCGCTCGGCCAGGATCACCTCGAGATCCTCTTTCACCACCTTGGTTTCGAGGTCCACGTTCTCGACCCGCAGGTCCGGCAGTTCCAGTGTCGGATTCTCGTTGTTCTGGAATTCGAGGGCCACCTGGAACAGGGGCGAGTACGACGTGGACCGGGTCGGGTTGAGTTCCTCGACGAGGCGCTCGAACGGCAGATCCGAGTGCTGGAACGCGGCCAGGTCGGTTTCCCGGATCTGCTGCACCAGTTCGGTGAACGTCGACGCCGGGTCGATCCGGTTCCGCAGGACCAGGGTGTTTACGAACATGCCGACCATGTCGTCGAGGGCGGCTTCACCGCGCCCGGCGACGGGGGTGCCGATGACGACGTCGTCGGTGCTGCCGAGCCTCGACAGCAGAACGGCCAGCGCGGCGTGGACGGCCATGAACATGGTGGCGTTGTTGGCCCGGGCCAGTGCCGTCAGCCGCTGATGGAGGTCGGCGTCGATCGCGAACTCGACCCGATCACCCTCGAACGTCTGCTGGATCGGGCGCGGCCGGTCGGTCGGCAACTGGATGACGTCCGGCAACCCGGCCAGCGTCTCCGACCAGAACCGCAACTGCCGGTTGATCATCGATTCGGGGTCGTTCTCCGAGCCGAGTCCGGCGTGCTGCCACAGCGTGTAGTCGGCGTACTGGACGTGCAGCGGATCCCACTGCGGGCCGTCGCCGCCGAGCCGTGACGTGTACGCCACCATGACGTCGCGGGCGAGCGGCGCCAGGGAGAATCCGTCCGCGCTGATGTGGTGCACCACGATCGTCAGCACGTGAAGGTCGGGCGCAATCCGGAACAGGGCCGCCCGGACCGGCACGTCGGTGCTGACGTCGAACCCACGGGACACCAGATCCATGATGTGCCGCGGCAGGTCCTCCGCCGCCACCGCGACGGTGTCGACGTTCGGTTGCGCCTCGGCGGCGGGCAGGATCCGCTGGGTCGGTTCGTTGTCGACCGTCGGGAAGACGGTGCGCAGCGTCTCGTGGCGTTCGAGGACGTCGGCCATCGCCAGCCGCAGGGCGTCCTCGTCCAGGGTTCCGGTCAGTTGGACGGCGAACGGAATGTTGTAGGCCGGTGAGGACGTGTCGAACTGGTTGAGGAACCACATCCGCTTCTGCGCCAGCGACAGCGGAATCCGGTCGGGCCGTTCGACCGGTGTGAGTGCGGGGCGGGCGCCGCCGCTCACGCTGTCGGCGACTCGTGCGGCCAGTGACCGAACGTCGGGCGCCTCGAACAGGGCGCGCACACCGATGTCGGTGTCGAGGGCGTCCCGCAACCGTGCCGTGACACGGGTGGCGACCAGCGAGTTTCCGCCGAGATCGAAGAAGTTGTCGTCGATGCCGATCCGTTCGATACCGAGGACGTCGGCGAAGATGTCCACGATCTTGCGTTCGAGATCGTTGGTCGGCGGCTGGAACTCGGTGGTGGTGACGTGGAACTCGGGTGCGGGCAGCGCCGACCGGTCCAGTTTGCCCACCGGGGTCAACGGGATCTCGTCCAGGAACATGACGCTCGTCGGCACCATGTGCGCGGGGAGCCGGGTCGACAGGTGCGCGGTCAGCTCGGCCGGGTCGATGCCGCCGGCCGTGTTGGGCAGCAGGTAGGTCACCAGCACCGTGTCACCGGACGGGCCGGGAACACCGAGGGTCGCGGCGAAGCTGACCCCGGGGAACGTGGCGATCTCGTTGTCGATCTCGCCGAGTTCGATGCGGAATCCGCGGATCTTCACCTGGAAGTCGCTGCGGCCCACGTACTCGACGGTGTGGTCGGCCCGCCACCGGACGATGTCGCCGGTGCGGTACATCCGCTCCCCTGCCTCACCGAACGGGTTGGCGACGAACCGCTGGCTGCTCAGTTCCGGGCGCCGGTGGTAGCCGCGGGCGAGACCCGCACCGGTGATGTACAGCTCGCCGGGCACTCCGACGGGCACCGGCTGGAGACGTGAATCCAGCACGAGCTCACCGACTCCGCGGATCGGGCCGCCGAGGGTGATGGGGTCGCCCACCGTCATCGGGTCGCTGATGTTGGCCATCACAGTGGTCTCGGTGGGGCCGTACGCGTTGGACAGCTGCCGGCCGGGCGCCCAGCGGGTCACCAGTTCCGGCGGGCACGCCTCGCCGCCGAACACGACGTGCTGGAACTCGTCGAGCCCCTCCGGGTCGACCGTGGACAGCGCCGCGGTGGTGACGAAGGCGTGGGTGACGTGTTCGGACCTGATCAGTTCGGCCAGTTCCGCTCCGCCGTACACCGTCGGCGGTGCGATCACCATCGTGGCGCCGACCCCGAACGCCTGCAGGTACTCGAACACCGACCCGTCGAAGCTGGGCGTCGAGAAGTGCAGTGTGCGGGACGTCTGCGCGGCGGCGAAACGCTGACGCTGGTCCTCGGCGAAGTTGTCGAGGCCCTCGTGGGTGACCACGACGCCCTTCGGCTTGCCCGTCGAACCGGAGGTGTAGACGATGTAGGCGGCGTTGTCGAGGCTTATCGGCGACCGTCGATCCGAATCTGCCACCGGCAGAGCTGGTTTCGACTGGCAGGCCTTCTCGAACTTGGGCGAGTCGAGCTGCAGCCACGGCACCGAGTCGGGTAGCGCCTTCTCGTACGCGGCCATGGTCAGTCCGATGGTGGCGCCCGAATCGGTGAGCATGTGCTCGATTCGGTCCATCGGGTAGTTCGGGTCGACGGGGACGAATGCGGCGCCCGTCTTGGCCACCGCCCACACGGCGAGTACCGACTCGATCGATCGGGGAATGCCGAGCGCCACGAACGTCTCCGGGCCGGCGCCGCGGGAGATGAGAACCCGGGCGAGCTGGTTGGAGCGTTCGTTGAGTTCCCGGTAGGAGACGTTGCGGCCCTCGAACGTCAGTGCCGTGCGGTTCGGATCCAGGGCGGCGGCGTCCTCGAAGATCTGCGGCAGCGTCCGGACGGAGAACCCGGGGCGGCCGCGTACCGGCGCGAACTCGGCGAGTTCGGCCTCGGTGAGCAGTTGCATGTGAGCGAGCGGAATCTCGGGCCGGTCGGCGAGGGCGTCGAGCACCCGCTGCAGCCGGTCCGCGATCTCGTCGACCGTGCTCTCGTCGAAGACCTCGGGGAGGTACTCGAACTTGAAGTTCAGCCGCGCGTCCCCGGAGGCGACGACGGCGAGCGGGTAGTGCGCGGAGTCCTTGCCGTCGATGCCGGTGACGAACATCCCGGCGATGTCGGTCTGTTCCGTCAGCCCCGCCTCGTCCACCGGGTACGACTCGAACACGGTCAGCGTGTCGAAGGCACCGCCGCCGCCGACCGCCGACTGGATGTCCGTCAGGCCCAGGTAGTGGTGATCGAGCAGCGCGGCCTGTTCGCTCTGCACACGTTCGAGCAGCTCGCCCAGTGATTCCCACGGGTCGAGGGTCACCCGCACCGGCAAGGTGTTGATGAACAGACCCACCATCGATTCGATGCCCGCGATCTGCGGCGGCCGGCCCGAGACCGTCCCGCCGAACACCACGTCGGAGCGGCCGATCAAGCCGCCCAGCACGATTCCCCACGCCGTCTGGACGACGGTGTTGAGGGTGAGCCCGCGTTCGCGGCTCAGGTCCCGCAACCGGGTGGTCTGCTCCTCCGACAGTGTGAAGGCGGTCTCCTCCGCGACAACGGAGTGCGCCTCACCCCGCTCCAGCGGGGCCAGGAGGGTCGGCTCCTCGACCCCGTCGAGCGCGGTGCGCCAGGCGTCGAGGGAGTCCGTGGTGTCGTGGCGCTTCATCCACGACAGGTAGTCGCGGTAGGAGTGGACCCGCGGCAGCAGGCTGCCGTCGGCGTCCAACGCGTACAGGGTCAGCAGGTCGCGGATGACCAGCGGAGTCGACCAGCCGTCGAGCAGGATGTGGTGGTTGGTCAGGATCAGCCGGTAGTCGTCCTCGGTCAGCCGGACGAGGGCGAGGCGCAGCAACGGCGCGTTCGCCATGTCGAACTTCACCGACCGGTCCTGTGCCACGATCCGGTCGTATTCGCGGGTGGTCTCGTCGGGGTCGAGTGCCGAGAGGTCGAACTCCGACCACGGCAGTACCACGTGCTGCTGGATGATCTGTGCGGAGGCGCCCGCACTGTCGTGGACGAACGCGGCCCGCAGGTTGGGGTGCCGGTCCAGCAGGGCCTGCCCGGCCCGGCGGATCCGGTCCGGGTCGATGTCGCCGCGCAGTTTCAGCGCCAGCTGCACCAGGTACGGGTCGACCGTGGCGTCCGAGAACTGGGCGTGGAACAGCAGCCCGGACTGCAGCGGTGACAGCGACCAGATGTCCGACAGCGCCGGGAACCTGGCCTCGAGCCGGTCGATCGCGTCCTGGTCGAGGGTGACCAGGTCGAGGTCGGACGGGGTCACTCCGCCGGCGTCGGGCCGCGCGACGTGGGTGGTCAGCGCGGTCAGCGCCTGAACCCACAGATCGGCGAGCGCGCGGACCTCGGACGGGGTGAGGACCCCGGTCGGGAACGCCCACGTGGCCCGCAGCCGGTTGCCGTCGGCCCCGGTGCCGGTGACGGCGTTGATGTCGAGCGCCGACGCCACCGGGATGTCGGAGGCGGGGATGTCGTCGAGCTTCGTGTCCGTCACCGGAACCCAGGCGTGACCGTGGATGTCGGTGGACGTCGCGCCGCCCAGCCGGCCCAGGTAGTTGAACGTGACCTGCGGCTTCGCCAGCGCCCGCAGCTGATCGGCGCTCTCCGGGTCCAGGTAGCGGAGCATGCCGTAGCCGATGCCGTGGTCCGGGATCGCGAGCAGCTGCTCCTTGATCGCCTTGACCGCGGACCCGGCGGCCTTGCCACCGGCGAACGCGTCGTCGAGGTCGATGCCCGACAGGTCCAGGCGCACCGGGAACATTGCCGTGAACCAGCCGACGGTGCGGCCCAGATCGGCGCCCGGCAGCACCTGGTCCTCGCGGCCGTGGCCCTCGAGGCTGACCAGCGACTCCCGGGTGAAGTCGCCGTGGGTGCGCCGCCACTGGGCCAGCGCCAGCGCCAGCGCGGTGAGCAGTCCGTCGTTGACGCCGCCGTGGAACGCCTCGGGCACACGGGTCAGCAGTGCGTCCGTGACGTCGGCGGGCACCTCCACGGTGACCTTTTCGACCGTCCCCGCCACGTCGATCGCGGCGTCGAGCGGACGCGATCCGATCAGCGGGTCGTCGGCTTCGAGCACCCGGCGCCACAGTTCGATCTCGTCGGCGCGGTCGCGTGTCGCCTCGACGAGTCCGTGCGACCAGCGCCGCATCGACGTGCCGACCGGTTCGAGGGCCGGTTCCTGACCCGCGGAGATCTGCGCCCACGCGGTCGCGAGGTCGGGGACGAGGATCCGCCACGACACACCGTCGACCACGAGGTGGTGCGCGACGACCAGCAGCCGCCCGCCCTCGTCGCCGGCGTCGAACCACACCATCTGCAGCATCACCCCGGCCTCGGGGTCCAGTCGTCCTGCCGCGGCATCGAGTTCCCGGGTGGCGGTCTCGGCGAATCCGGAACCGACCACCGACGCGACCTCGACCCGGTGCAGCACGTCGTCCACGTCGACCGCGCCCACGGCCTGTACCTCGATCCGCCACTGCGGCTCGGCACCGAGGAGACGCGCCCGCAACATGTCGTGGTGATCCACGACGGCCGCGATCGTGCGCTTCAGCAGCGTCTCGTCGGCCGCGGCGGGCAGGGAGAGCAGCGCGGTCTGGGTGTAGCGGCGGAAGTCGCCGCCCCGTTCGAGCAGCCACGCGGTGATCGGGGTGACCGGCATCTCGCCGATCCCGCCGCCGGGCAGTTCGTCGAGCACGACGATGTCGGCGGCGCCCGCCCAGGAGGCGGCCTCGGCGAGCGCGGCAACGGTCTTGGCCTCGAACACGTTCCGCGGGGTGAGCACCACACCCGCCGCCTTCGCGCGGGCCACCAACTGGATCGACATGATGCTGTCGCCGCCGAGTGCGAAGAACGAATCGTCCACACCCACCGATTCCAGACCGAGCACCTCGGCGAACAGACCGGCGAGGACTGTTTCCATCTCCGTGGCCGGGGCGCGGCCCGCCGACACCCGGGCCCCGAAGTCGGGTTCCGGCAGCGCGCGGCGGTCGAGTTTGCCGTTGCTCGTCAACGGCAGCGCGTCCAGCACCACGAGGGTGGCGGGCACCATGTACGAGGTGAGCTGGGTGCCGACGAATTCGAGCGCCGAGGACACCTCGACGGTGGCGCCGGATTCCGGAACCACGTAGCCGATCAGCCGGTGACCGCCGTGCCCGTCGTCGCGGGTGAGGACGACGGCCTGGGCGATGCCGCGGTACCGGAGCAGCGCGGATTCGATCTCGCCGAGTTCGATGCGGAAACCGCGGATCTTCACCTGGAAGTCGCTGCGGCCCAGGTACTCGAGCTGGCCGTCGGTGTTCCAGCGCGCCAGGTCACCCGTGCGGTACATCCGCGCCCCGGGACGGAGCGGGTCGGCCACGAACCGGGTCGAACTGAGCCCGGCCCGGCCGAGGTAGCCGCGGGTCACCTGGTCACCCGAGACGTACATCTCCCCGATGGTGCCCGGGGGAACCGGGTGCAGGCGCCGGTCGAGGACGTGCACGTGCAGCCCGGCGATTCCGCGGCCGATCACGCTGGCCGACGCGGACTCGGCGAACTCGCGGTCGAGCGCCAGGTAGCTGACGTGGACCGTCGTCTCGGTGATGCCGTACATGTTCACCAGGGTCGGGGCGGAGTCGTCGTGCCGCGAGTACCAGCGGCCGAGCTGACCGAGGTCGAGAGCCTCACCACCGAAGATCACGTACCGCAGCGCGAGTGCCGCCGCGTTCACGTCGATCTCCGAGACGATGCGGTCGGTCTCGGCGAGCTGATAGAACGCGGTCGGGGTCTGGTTGAGGACGGTGACCTGCTCGTTCCGCAGGAGTTCGTGGAACATTTCCGGCGACCGCGCCGTGTAGTAGTCGACGACGACGAGTCGGCCGCCGTAGAGCAGCGGACCCCACAGCTCCCACACGGAGAAGTCGAATGCGTACGAGTGGAACATCGTCCACACGTCGTTCTCGTCGAACCCGTAGAGCGGCTGCGTGTTCGCGAACAACGTCAGCACGTTGCGGTGCGAGACGACCACGCCCTTGGGGCGGCCCGTCGACCCGGAGGTGTAGATGACGTACGCCACCGACGAGGAGTCGAGAGGTGTCACCCGGTCGGCGTCGGTGATCGTCGCCGGCGTCTGCTGCGCGAGGTCCGCGGTGGTCTCGGGGTCGTCGAGCAGGATCGCCGGGGTCTCCGAGTCGGGCAGAGCGGAGACGTCTCCCGTGGTGGTGATGACACAGTTCGGTGCGGCGTCCTCGAACACGAACGCCAGCCGGTCCGCCGGGTAGGTGATGTCGACGGGCAGGTAGCCGCCGCCGGTCTTGATCACCGCCAGCAGGGCGATGATCAGGTCGCAGGTGCGTGGGAGTGCCACGGCCACCAGCGTTTCCGGCCCCACTCCCTGGGAGATGAGCAGGCGGGCCAGTCGGTTCGACCGGGCGTCGAGCTCGGCGTAGGTCAGTGCCACGTCCTCCGACGTCACCGCCGTGGCATCGGGGAACCGGGCCACGCTCTGCGCGAAGCGGTCCGCGAGGGTGTCGGTGCCCGCGTCGAGTCCGGCGGTGTTCCATTCGGTCGCCATCGCCGACCGCTCGGCGGCGTCGGTGATCACGATGTCACCGACCGGGGCGTGCGGGTCGGAGGTGACGGCGCCGAGGATGCGCAGGAACCGGTCGGCGAACGTGCGGACGGTGCCGGCGTCGAACAGATCGGTGGCGAAGATGAACGACGCGGCGATACCCGACGCCACCCCGTCCGCGTCGAATCCTTCCTCGACGCTGAGCTGCAGGTCGAACTTGGCGACCTCCAGATCGAAATCGACGGCGGCCGCGGTCAGTTCCGGGAGCTCGAGCCGCGGTGTCTCGTTGTTCCGGAACTCGAGCAGTGCCTGGAACAGCGGCGAGTGCGCGGTGGAGCGCTCCGGCGCGAGGACGTCGACGAGCCGCTCGAACGGCAGGTCCGAATGGTGGAACGCGGCCAGGTCGGTGGCCCGCACCTGATCCATCAGGGCACCGAAACCCTCTGCCGGGTCGACGGCGCTCCGCAGCACCAGGGTGTTGACGAACATGCCGACCATGTCGTCGAGTGCCGCGTCACCACGGCCCGCGATGGGTGTGCCGACCGCGATGTCCTCGGTGGACGACAGCGCGGACAGCAGCACCGACAGGGCCGCGTGGACGGCCATGAACATGGTGGAGTTGTGCTTGCGCGCCAACGCCGCCAGCGCCCGGTGCACGTCCGCCGGAATGGTGAAGTCGACCTGCGCACCGCGGAACGACTGCTGGACCGGTCGCGCCCGGTCGGTGGGCAGCTGCAGGAGTTCGGGCAGGTCGGCCAGCTGATCCGTCCAGTACCGGAGTTGCTGGGAGATCAGCGATTCGGCGTCGCTCTCGTCGCCCAGCAGTTGGAGCTGCCACAGCGTGTAGTCGGCGTATTGCACCGACAGCGGGTTCCACTGCGGTGCGCTCCCCGCGATGCGGGCCGCGTACGCGGTCATGACGTCCCGGGCGAGCGGGGTGAGCGAGAACCCGTCGGCGCAGATGTGGTGCACCACGATGACGAGCACGTGATCGTCGGGGGCGAGTGCGAACAGCGCCGACCGCATCGGCACGTCGGCCGTCACGTCGAAGCCGGCGGTCGCGAGACCGGCGATGTGCTCGCGGAGTTCGTCCTCGGACACCTCGACGATCTCGAGGTTCGGGGTCCACTGACCGGGTGAGAGCACCACCTGGGTCGGTTCGCCGTCGTGGGACGGGAACACGGTCCGCAACGATTCGTGGCGGACGAAGACGTCCGTCACCGCTGCACGCAGCGACTCCACGTCCAGGTGACCGGTCAGCCGCACGGCCAGGGGGATGTTGTAGGCCGCCGACGACGTGTCGAACTGGTTGAGGAACCACATCCTCTTCTGCGCCAGCGACACCGGCACGTGCGCGGGCCGCGGCATCGGGCCGAGCGGGATCCGGACGTGGGCGCCGTCCTGCGCGGGTGCGAATGCCGTCGACTCGATGAGGCGGGCCAGCTGATGGATCGTCGGTGCCTCGAACAGGGTGCGAACGCCGATGTCGGTGTCCAGTTCCGCGGTCAGGCGTGCGGCGACACGGGTTGCGATCAGCGAGTTTCCGCCGATGTCGAAGAAGTTGTCGTCGATGCCGACTCGTTCGATTCCCAGGACCGTGGTGATGACGTCGGCGATCGTGTGTTCGAGGACCGTCGACGGCGGCCGGAAGTCGTCCGACGTGGGCAGGAACTGCGGTTCGGGCAGCCCAGCCCGATCGAGCTTGCCGACCGGGGTCAGCGGGATCTCGTCGAGGATCATGATGCTGGACGGCACCATGTGCGCGGGCAGCAGGTTCGCCGTCCACTCCTTCAGCTCCGGCGGTTCGAGCACCGATCCGGCCTCCGGCAGCACGTAGGACACGAGCACGGTGTCGCCGGCGGGCCCGGGGCGCCCGAGGGTGACGGCGAACGACACGGTCGGGTGCGCAGCGAGCGCGCTGTCGATGTCGCCGAGCTCGATGCGGAAGCCGCGGATCTTCACCTGGAAGTCGGTGCGGCCCAGGTACTCGACCGTGTGATCGGACCGCCACCGCGCGAGGTCGCCGGTGCGGTACATCCGGTCGCCCGGGTCGCCGTAGGGGTTGGCGACGAACCGCTCGCTGGTCAGCGCGGCGCGTGCATGGTAGCCGCGGGCCAGGCCCTCACCGGAGATGTAGAGCTCGCCGGCGACGCCGACGGAGACCGGTTGCAGCCGCGAGTCGAGAATCACCTCGGAGACGCCGCGGACGGGGCCACCGATCGTGACCGTCTCCCCCACCTGCAGGTGGTCGCTGAGGTTGCTCATGATGGTGGTCTCGGTGGGACCGTAGCCGTTGTACATGGTGCGGCCCGGGGCCCAGCGGGTCACCAGTTCCGGAGGGACCGCCTCGCCGCCGGCGACCACGTTCTGGAACACCTCGAGACCGTCGGGGTCCACGGAGGCCAGCGCCGCGGGGGTGACGAACCCGTGGGTGACGCCCTCGGTGCGGATCAGCTCCGCGAGCTCCTCGCCGCCGTACACGGACGGCGGCACGATCACCATGGTCGCGCCGACGGCGAACGACAGGAGGTATTCGAGGACGGAAGCGTCGAAGCTCGGTGAGGAGAAGTGCAACGCCCGCGACGTCGAATCCGTCGCGTAGCGGGTCCGCTGTTCCTCGGCGAAATTGTCGAGGCCGCGGTGGCTGACCACCACGCCCTTCGGCTTGCCGGTGGAACCGGACGTGTAGATGACGTACGCCGGGTGCGCGAAGCGCAGGGGCACGACGCGGTCGTCGTCGGTCACGGGGTCGGTGGACATCGCCCGAATGGCGGCGTCGGTGTCGGGGTCGTCGAGGGTCAGCCAGCTGACCGTGTCCGGGAGCCGGCCGTGGTCGGCGTCCAGGCGGAGACCGAACGTGCACCCGGAATCCGTGACCATGTGCTCGACCCGCTCACGCGGGTAGGTCGGATCGACCGGAACGAACGCCGCGCCGGTCTTGGTGATCGACCAGACCGCGAGGACCGATTCGATGGACCGTGAGATACCCAGGGCCACGATGTCTTCCGGGCCGACGCCGCGGTCGATGAGAAGGCGCGCGAGCTGGTTGGACCGTTCGTCGAGTTCCCGGTAGGACATCCGGCGGTCCCCGAACACCAGCGCGGTCGCGTCGCCCGACGTCGCGGCCGTGTCGGTGAACATCTGCGGCAGTGTGCGCACGGAGCGGCCGGGCACGCCGCGGGCGGGAACCAGTTCGGCCTCCTCGGCCTCGGTGAGCAGGCGCAGCTGCGCGAGCTTCATCCCGGGGTGCTCGGCGAGCGCGATCAGCGCCCGGATGATCCGGTCGCCGATCCGCTCGACGTCGGCCCGGTCGAACAGTTCCTCGACGAACTCGAGCTTCAGCTGCAGATTCTCGTGCGCCGAGGCGATCAGCGCGAGCGGGTAGTGGGCGGCGTTCGCGCTGTCGTGCACGTCGAGGACGTGCATGCCGGCGATGTCGGTCTGATCGGTCAGCCCCTCCCGGTCGACGGGATACGACTCGAACACGGTCAGCGTGTCGAAACCGGCACCGGGACCGGCCACCGACTGGATGTCCGTCAATCCGACGTAGTGGTGGTCCAGCAGCGCGGCTTGCTCGCCCTGAATGCGTTCGAGCAACTCCCCCAGCGTTTCCCGCGGATCGAGAACCACCCGCACCGGCAGGGTGTTGATGAACAGACCCACCATCGACTCGATCCCGGCGATCTGCGGAGGCCGACCCGACACCGTCCCACCGAAGACCACGTCGGAGCGGCCGACCAAGCCGCCCAGCACGATTCCCCACGCGGTGCGGATCAGGGTGCTCAAGGTCAGACCGTGCTCGCGTGCGAGCACACTCAGCTGATCGGTGCGGTCGACGTCGAGTTCGACGAGCAGTTCACTGGACTGCGTGTCGCTCTGGACCGACGCGTCGGCAGGGGCGAGCAGCGTCGGCTCCTCCACCCCGGCGAGGGCACGCTGCCACACACCGAGAGAGTCCTCGGTGCTGCGGTGCGACATCCAGGCGAGGTAGTCGCGGTACGGGTGCACCCGCGGCAGCGCCGTGGCGTCACCCTCCGTGGCGTACAGGGTCAGGAGGTCGCGGATCAGCAGCGGCATCGACCAGCCGTCGAGCAGGATGTGGTGATTGGTGACGATCAGGCGCTGCTCGTCCCCACCGATCTGGATCAGCATGAACCGCAACAGCGGCGGGGTGGCCATGTCGAACCCGCGGCGCCGATCGGCGTCGAGGAGTCGCGCGATCTCGGCTTCGCGGCTCTCCGCGTCGAGACCGGACAGGTCGATCTCCGTCCAGGGCAGTTCGGCGTACCCGTGGATCG
>Ga0247825_10000581_pt1 | contig 23393 bp, 19 predicted proteins | sample 13C_Vanillin_Day_FD_194413 | JGI IMG/M metagenome (GOLD analysis project Ga0247825, IMG submission 194413) | Soil microbial communities from agricultural site in Penn Yan, New York, United States - 13C_Vanillin_Day48 | ecosystem: Environmental > Terrestrial > Soil > Agricultural land | place...
CGCTATCCACATAGACTGAGTGCTCGACGGTGTATTTGTACGCCGGGCGCTCGCGGAACATGCCGTAGGAGGCAAACCCCAACAGACGGCCGGTCTCGTCCACCGCTCCAATGACGGGATAGTTCCCTTTGAACTTTGCGTCGAACCAGGTGTCCATCATGGCCATGGTTCGCGGTTCGTAGTCGTAGAGCGCGGTGGAGTTGGTGATCGCCTCATTCAGGATCGCCAGAATCTCCGCGCTTCGCGTCCGATCGCACTCAATCAGCGTGACGCCCACGTCAGCCGAGCGTGAGCCGGTCCGCGTCGCCACTCTCGCGGACGCCAACCCCTGCGTGCGCGAGTTGCTCACCGCTCGCGCCAATCACCGGCTCGATGAACTGCCGGTAGGCATCTTCGTATGCGCGCTCCATCAGTTCCGACAAATCCTGACGGCGGGCAGAGGCTTCGTCGTACGCGCCGGACAAATCGAACGGACCGATGGCGTTGTGCGTCGGCTGAATCACGTACACCGAATCGAATCGGGGGCCGACGGCCTCGAGCGCGTCACGCAGGGCACACGACTCGGCCGCCGCCTGAAACTCCCCAAAGCGTCCTGCCAGGTCGAGGCGCGGGGCCCTCAATCGATGCGGAGCCGCCGCAGGAGCGATCGCCGTGACGATGATCACTTGCGTGGCGCCGGCCTCGGCGACCTCTTCGAGCAGACGCTCGAGAGAACCGGGGCGATCGCACAGGCGATGCGTCTCACCGCGCCAGAAGCTGTCCGGCGCGAACGTCATAAGGTGCGGGTCGCACAGCTGCGAGGGCGTGAGCCCGGCGCACATCACATCGATGACATGGTCGCGCGACACACCTGCGAGGTCGAGAACCTCCGACCGACGATCGCGTCCAGGCCGTGGAGCCAGGAAGCTCTGGCGATACGGCTCGGCGAGGAGCGATGCAATGACATCACGTCGGGCATCGAGATCGGTAGTCACGACGACGAGCTCGCGGAAGCCGGGCTGACCGAGGTTCTCGCTCAACACCTCCGCATAGCGGCGGCCCAATGCGGCCACAGACGGTCGCGCGACCGGAGCGGCTCCACGAATCAACTCCCAGATGGCTTCGGCGAATCGATCGCACGCCACGTGCGCATCGAACGGCGCGGCTACGGTTCGCCACCACCAGCCACGCTCGGCGCGTCGCGACCCGATCGCCCGGCCAGCCAGCACACCGCCGATTGCGAGGACCAACAGGATCACTGTGAACGCAACCACGGCGAGACGCGGAACCGAGGTGGGAAGGTTCTCGCCCGCAAACGCCGTTTGCAGCCACGCGGAGTACCCCGACACCAGCGCGCGGCCGGCCTCGAGCTGCAGCATCTCGAAGAGGAACCCGACGAGATAGACGAGCAAGCCGGCGAGCAGGACGACCAACGGTGTGAGAAGGATGGTCGCGAGAATGAGCCCGAGCCAGGCGGCCACTCGCAGCGGCAGCCGCCACGTGTACAACTGCCGCGCGCGCGCGCCACGCCAGATTCCCCGCGGATCCCAGAGGCGCGCCGCGCCATCGATCGCTGCCAGAGCCGCACCGCCGGCTCCAACACCGTGCCCCGCGGTCACGTCAATCTTGACGCCGGCTTCCTGCAGCGCCCGCAGCACGCCGGCGTGATAGGCGCCGTGCGCACCCGTGCCTGTCAGAACAAGCGCGGTGCGACGTGAGGGGGAATAAGGTTGCACCAATCACTCATCGTGGATGGTGGTCAACTTCACCAACTCGAAGTTGCGCTTGCCGCTTGGCGTCGTGACGTCGATCTCGTCACCCACTTCCTTGTTGAGGATCGCACGTCCGATTGGCGACGATGTCGAGATGAGCCCCTTTTCGACGTCGGCCTCTTCCGGCATGACCAGCTGATATACGACGTTCTCTCCGGTCGACGCTTTGAGCTCGACGGTCGATCCGAATCCGGCGCGGTCATTCGGGATGCGCTCGAGATTCATCATCGCGATCTCCCCTGCCCGCTTCTTGAGCATGGCGATACGTGCGTTGACGATCTCCTGACGCTCCTTGGCTGCTTTGTACTCGGCGTTCTCGCGCAGATCTCCAAGCTCGCGCGCACGCTGGATCTCCTTCGGCAGATCGACTTTCAGCTCGCGCTCGAGCACTGCGATTTCATCGCTGAATCGCTTGAGAACTCTGTCTTTCATCGTTGAAATCAGACTGTAGCACAATGGGTTGGTGGTTCGTGGATAGTGGTTGGTGGACCACCAACCACCGGCCACCATCCACCAACCAGTTCATGCGCTCCATCACGAGCCGACAGAACCCCACGGTCGCGCGATTCCGCGCGCTCGCGGACTCCGCCGATTCCACTGGAGCCCGTGTGCTCCTCGACGGCGTACACCTGGTCCGCGACGCACACGAGTCGGGCCACTCCTTCGAACTCGCTGCGGTCTCATCGTCTCGGATGGCGTCGGAAACAGAGGAAGGGCGCGTCGCGCAGATGCTCGAGCGATCCGGTGTGGAAGTCGTGCAGGCGCCTGATGCGGTCTTCGCTGCGATGAGCCCCGTTCGCACACCGTCGGGCCTCATTGCGATCGCCACGCGGCGCCCTGCGTCGGCCGGCGATCTCTGCTCGGTGTCGAATGCGCTCGTCCTCGTCGCGATCGACGTGCAGGACCCAGGCAACGTCGGCGCACTCGTTCGCACGGCGGAAGCTGGCGGCATGAGCGGTATGTTCGTGACCGGCGCGTCGGCCAATCCGTTTTCATGGAAGGCGATTCGCGGGAGCATGGGTAGTACATTGCGGCTGCCAGTGGTCGGCGGCATGCCCACTCCCTCGGTGATGACGTGCCTCAAGAGCGGAGGTATCCGGTCCATTGCGGCGGTGCCGCGCGGCGGCCAGGATCCAGACGCCATCGACTGGCGCGGCAAGGTCGCGCTCATCGTCGGTGGCGAAGGCGCCGGGCTGTCTGACGAGCTCACGAGCCAGTGCGATGCGCAGGTCTCGATTCCGATGGCAGCGCGCGTGGAGTCGTTGAACGTCGCGGCGGCGGGCGCGATTCTCGTCTACGCGGCACGACGAGCCCGAGTAGTAGGCGGTAGGCCGTAAACGGTAGGCGCGGAGTTCGATAGTGAGTTCACTATTTGCGGACGAAGACGACGAGCGAGCTGCACAGGAGTTGCGCGGATCGGGAACTCCTGCGGCCGGCACTCCCCTGGCAGAGCGGGTGCGGCCGCGAACGCTCGACGACATCGTCGGCCAGGGCGAGATTCTGGGCCCCGGCAAACCGCTGCGCGAGGCAATCGAACGCGACCTCCTGCAGTCGATCATCCTCTGGGGACCTCCCGGCACCGGCAAGACGACTCTCGCGCGGATCATCGCAGAGCTGACGCAGGCGCACTTCGTCCCGTTCAGCGCGGTACTGGCGGGCATCAAGGAAATCAAAGAGGTCATGGCCGCGGCGCAGGATCGCCGGCGGCGCACGGGACGCCGCACGATCGTCTTCGTTGACGAGATTCATCGCTTCAACAAGGCGCAGCAGGATGCGTTTCTGCCGCGAGTCGAAGCCGGTGACATCGTCCTGATCGGCGCGACCACCGAGAACCCGTCGTTCGAGGTCAACGCGGCGCTGCTCTCACGCTCGAAGGTGTTCGTCCTCCAACCGCTGACGAGTGACGCCGTCGAGCAGATCCTGCGTCGCGCGCTTGCCGACACCGAGCGTGGTCTCGGCTCGACGGAGATCAGTGTTTCGGACGAGGCCATCGTGGCCATCGCACAATTCGCCAACGGCGATGCGCGATCGGCGCTGAACCTGTTGGAGTTCGCAGCTGCCTCAGCGCCGATGGATCCGGAGACATGCGTGCGGCAGTTGGGCATGCCCCAACTCGAGCAGTCGATCCAGCGCCGCGCGCTGCTCTACGACAAGGGGGGCGAAGAGCACTACAACCTGATCTCGGCACTGCACAAATCGATGCGCAACAGCGACCCCGACGCCGCGATCTACTGGGTTGCCCGGATGCTGGAGTCTGGCGAAGATCCGCTCTACATCGCCCGTCGCCTCATTCGCTTCGCATCGGAAGACATCGGCAACGCCGATCCTCAGGCGTTGACCGTCGCCGTTGCCGCGAAGGACGCTGCACATTTCATCGGCATGCCCGAGGGCAACGCGGCGCTCGCGCAGGCGGCCATCTACCTGGCAACCGCGCCCAAGAGCAACGCGGTCTACACCGCATACAATGCGGCAGCCGCGGACGCGCATACGCAGGCCGCCGAGCCAGTGCCACTGCATCTAAGAAACGCACCGACGAAGTTGATGAAGCAGCTCGAGTACGGGAAGGGCTACCAGTACGCGCACGACGACCCCGATGCGGTGACCGGCATGGAGTGCCTGCCGCCATCGCTCGCAGACAAGACGTACTACCGGCCAACCGAACGCGGCTTCGAGAAAGAGATCAAACGAAGGCTCGATGCCTGGGAGCAATACAAGCAAGGGCAAAGGGCAAAGGGCAAAGGGCAAAAGTAAGGTTCAAACGATAAAGGTAAAAGTGATGCATCGACTTGGAGTCGCTCTTCTCGTCACCGTGCTGAGCTTCGCAACGGTTCTTGCTCAGACCGCCATTCCGACTCGTGAGGGACGGGGGGGACAAGCCGGTCAGGGTGGCCAGGGCCGTCGTGGGGGCGGCCCGGGCCCTGAGATCAATTTGCCGGCGACACCGGTGGCGGCTCCGCTCGCCACCATCTCCGCCGAGATCACCGGGCCGGGTCCGATCTTCGAGTCGTTGATGGAGCTCAAACCCGGCGACGACATGGCGCACTTCAAATACCAGGCGCACGAATACTTCGTCTCCGGCACAGCCAACGGCCAGCCCTACACCACGCGCATTGTCATTCGCCGGCCGGCCGATGCATCGAAGTTCAGCGGCCTCGTGCTCGCAGAGTCGATGCATCCCAGTGGCAACGCGTGGATGTTTCACTTCACGCACGCCTACTCGATGACGATCGGACATGTCGGGCTCGACATCCTGACGAGCACGAGCGTCCCGTTCGCGGAGTTCAACTCCGAACGCTACAAGAGTCTGCAGGTAGGAGCGGGGCAGGCGGCCGAGATCCTCGCGCAGGTCGGCGCGCTGATGAAATCGAAGCAGCAGGGAAATCCGCTGGCCGTGCTCCCTGTTCGCGACATGATTCTGGCCGGCACATCAGCGTCGGCGGCGGCGCTCATCAACTATCTGCCCGCGCACATGGTCCTTCGTCTCTCCGACATGAAGCCGATCTACGACGGCTTCCTGCCGACGAGCACAGGCGCCACCATTCGACAGATCGACGTGCCGATGATCCAGGTGCCGACGATGACGGAGGTGATGAGCGGCACGGCGACGGCGCGTCAGGACGGCGATGCGCCGGGCGATCAGTTCCGAGCCTACGAGTTCCCCGGCATGGCGCACATCGACTCGCGCGACGCCGTCGCGTACTACCCGAACCCCTGCAAGCTTCCGATCAGCCGATTCCCGCTCGCGGCGTATATGTCCGTCGCGCTCAATCATCTCTGGCAGTGGGTGGACAAGGGCACGGTGCCGCCGAAGGCCGACCGCATCCTCGTCGATCGCAACGTCACCAACGACGGCTCGCTGATGGCGCTCGACGAGCACGGTAACGCGCGCGGTGGAATCAGGAATGCCTATGTAGACGTGCCCGTGAAGAAATACGGCGTGCGCAACGAAGGCGCCGTCCCTCCCATCCAGAACGCGCACTCCTTCGTCGCCGTGCGCGGTGAGGCAGCACAGAATCAACTCTGCGGCCTGGCGGGCTACGAGATGGCGTTCTCGCAAGCGGATCTGAAGAAGCTGTACAAGGACAAGAAGGACTACATGAAACGCGTCGAGCGCAGCCTCGATGAGGCGACGAAGCAGGGCTGGTTCCTGCCGGTCTATCGGAGCGTGGTGGTCGCTGACGCTGCAGCGGTTACTTTTTAACCACGGAGTTCACGAAGGACACGAAGATCATCCTGGGCCGCGAACCTATCCAGACTTCCGGAACAGGGTGTGAATATAGAACGCTCCTGTCATGGTCTGGACGACCTTCAGCTTCGGGTGCTGACCGACAAAGCGATCCTGCCAGTTGGCTCCGTGTATCAGCCAGCGGCCCCACCACGCTTCCTCTGCCACGCCGTGCATAGTGTTCGAGAGCAGGAGGTAGCCGTTAGGTGCAGTTAACGCAACCATTTTTTCTCGCGCGACCTTCAAGTCGCGGCGGCGGTAAAAGGGCTCGAGGACGGACATCACCACCGTGAGCTCGAAGGTTCGTGGCGGCGAATCGGCCAGGATGTCCCAGCGCGCAAACTCCACATGGCTCAAACCGGCGCAGAGCGCGCGCGCACGCTCCAGCGCCCGGCGAGAAACATCGGTCGCCAGTAACGATTCACACCGCTCTGCCAGCATCTGGCGAGTGCACGTGCCTTCCGCGCAGCCGACTTCGATTGCCGTGGCGAAATGGCGTCCGGCTCGAACGCTGTCTAGCATCTCGCCCGCATCGCGGAAACGTGCCTGTTGGCCCGGCGAGAGCATCTTCCAGGGGTCGGAGCGAGTTGCGTATAGCTCGTCGAACCGATCGACGACCTGTCGAGGCCGCGTGGTCGCCACGTCGCGAAGCGCTTTAGCGAGCCACCAGGTGCTCCGTAGTCCGGGTACTCGATTCAGAGAACCGCGCAGCGTTCGAGAGGCGAGACCCGCTTCTGTGCGAGGTACCTGCAGAGAACCGTCGCTCAGATTTCCCTCGTTTGAGACGAAAGGATCATTTTTCGGGCGTGTCACGAAGCACTCCGTTCTGGCGGCATATTTTGACATATTCGAACGGGGAGTAGCGATCGCCCGGCTTGCGTTCTGCGAAGGCTTCAACGCGGCACTGGTTGTGACGGCGGGGCAGCGAGCGCTTTTCTGACGCTCTTCCCTCCGGGCCATTTCTACTCGCCAATCCCTGCCGACGACGGCTTTCAGCAAACAGCCGTGAATGAACCAGTACGAGATATCGATCAACGTGCTCCCGCGTCTCAAACCAGGCGTGTTGATTCACTTTCATGACATCTTGTATCCCTTCGTATATCCCGAGGCCTGGTTCCGCGAGGGGCGCGCGTGGAACGAGGTTTATCTGATCCGCGCGTTTCTTCAGAACAATCCGGATTATGAAATCCTGCTGTTTGGCTGCCTTGTGGCTGCTGAAAGTCCGCTGACCGACATCAACGACCGGCATCTAGACATGCCTTTACCGTGTCCCACACACGGGGATTGATCGCTTCCCACGACCATTCCTCGAGGAAGCGCGACCAGGCCCTGATCGCCATTGCCGCGGCTTCCTCCGGGTGCCGTATCATCCTGACGCATGCGTCGGCCAGCTCATGAGCCGAGTCGGCGATCAGTAATTCACGTTCGTTCTCGACGTTGTAGCCATAGACACCCACTGGCGTGGAGACGAGGGGACATCTCCGGCTGAATGCTTCGGCGACCTTGACCCGCGTACCAGCCCCGAGCCGCAACGGCACCACCATGGCGGACCAGGTGGCGATTTCTTCCGCAGGGTCATCGACGTAGCCCAGGGTATCGATGTCTGGGCCTAGGTTGGTTGGGACGTCTTTGCCTGGCGTCCCGATCACACGGAACCGCGCGTCGGCAATCTGCTGCTTGACTCGCGGCCAGCTTTCCGCGGCAAACCAGCTCACGCCGTCGGCATTAGGACGGAATTCCAAGGTGCCGATGAAGCCGATCCGTGGTGGATGCGCAACCCGGCGCGGCGGCGCATGTTCCGGCTTCGCGAAGCCGTTCGGAATCACATGAACCTTCTGTCGAAGGGAGAGATACTCCCGGTCTACGTCACTGCATACCGAGAGAGCGGTGAACCGATCACCAAACAGCCTTTCGCGACGCCGCGCGGCATGCCAGCGAACCCACGTTCGGAAGCGTCCCGCCATGCCGAGACCGCTCTCCAGTTCCGTTTGAATCCATGTGCTTCCAACGTCATCGATGTCCATCACCGAGCGGGGCCATTGCCATCGCTGTAAGGCGTCGGCAACTCGCAGCGAGTGAATCCAGACGAGATCGTACCGCGGAAGCATATCCATGATTGACGCTCGGTCCGATTCTGTCGCGATCAATCCCTCCGCACCCATGAACCGGGCATCGAACGCGCCACGGAAGCTCCTCCACACGGAACGGTCCGTATCGCGTTGCAAATTGATCACTCCGCACCCGGGCGGAACCTCCAGCAACCATTCCGCAGCTTTCACCACGACTAGATCGACCTTGCCGATCGCCTTCAGCCCACTAACAATCTGAGCGACGCGGCTCGCCTGGCCAAAGGTCTTGCCGGGCGAGCAGGGCGCCAGGTACAGAATAGATGGCATATCGCTGAATTTTCTGGAAACGCGGTTCACGAACTGCGTTCGCGCCAGACCACATCGCCGGAGCGCCGAGCGACCTCGTCTTCCGCAACCAACGGAGACGACGGCACCAGCAGGGCTCCGACGCCGGCATCTTCCAACCAGTTTCGGAGGCGCTCGTGAAACTCTTCAGGCACCCTGCCACTGAGCTTGCACAATACGTGCGCGCGAGCCGCGGCGGACCCGGTCACGAGTTGCGCGACGATGAATCGCCGTCGCGCGATCGTGTCATCAGAGTGCCTCACCAGTTCTCGATTGAACTTACGAAGATCCTTGGCGCGCGCGACCCACGAGCTCAGGTGCCGAGCCACCGGTGGTTCGAGCTTCGATCGACAGGTGGCGACAGCGTGATCGATCATGCTGTCGATCTTCTGCCCGTGCTCCTCAGAGCCAAAAGACGCGGACGCGGTCGCCTGGCTCTCATGGATGCGCCAGCCGCCCCAGGTGTGTGGCACGTGCACGGTGTTGGCGACAAGTCCTGCACGCATCTCCCAGTCGAAGTCGCCGACGGATCCCCATGTGGACTCGAACATCCCTATGCTCTCGAAGAGAGATCTTCTGATGAGCAGCTGAGTGATCGAGCGGTAGACCGTTTCGCCGCCAAGATGAAGCAGGCCGTCGAAAGGGGCGAGGCGGACGTGGGGGCGGTCCCGTAGTTGCCCGCTGCTTCGGGGAAAATACGACCATTCCGACCACGCCTCCTGGAGACGGGGAATATCCTTTCCATGCTCGTCAATTACCCTCAGGGGGCAATGCGCGAGAGAGCATTCGGGGTGAGCGTCGAGGGCTGCGACCATCTTTTCGAGACAATCGGGGGCCATCGTGTCGTCGCTCGTCGCGACGTAAACGAATTCCCCACGGGCCGCCGCGATACACGGATTCCAGCTTCCCGGTGTTCCCTGTCGCGGCCCCTGCCAGACACGCATCCTGGGCTCGCGCCGCGCCAGATCACTCAGGTACTCCCAGGCGCCATCGTCAGAGTAGCTGTCGTAGGCAAGGAGCTCCCAGTCCTGGAAGGTCTGGGCAAAGATCGTCTCGAATCGCTCGGGCAGGAATGGGCGCGTATTCAGATTGGGAACGCAGATCGAGACTCGAGGCGTCCGCGACGTTGAACTCATCGAACGAGAACGACCCGCATCAACCACTGAGCTGACGCCTCGGTCCAAGGCCAAGCAGCTTTGGCCGGAGGATGGAACTGGAGTTCTGGCTGATTCATGTCCTCGAGGCCCTCATTCAACCGGCGTGTTCCGCCTGGGTCCGTTCGTCACCGCGGCTCCCATCCTGAGAAGCACACGCGGGGCTCACAAACACGTCGCGCCCGTAGGAACGTCTGTCATCACGACCACGTTCGGACCGATGCGCGCTTCATCTCCTATCGTAACAGGCCCAAGGACGGCCTCCTGAACGCGCTCATCATTGAGCGCTCATAGAGTGACGTTTTGATAAGTTTTGCTAAATCGTGCAACCGTCGCCGATCACAGTGTTGTCATTTGACCGCAACGCCCATTGGGTGAGCGACTATCATCCTTGCCCGACAACCGCAGCGGATGCTTCACGTCGGACATCGAGCGGCGCTCCAGTGACGCCTTTCAGCGACGCGATCTCGCGCTCGAAACTCTCCGGCGCGTTCACGATCACGATGTCGTTCTGCTCTTTCAGATTGAGCTTCGCGAACCTGTTCATGATTTCTGCCTACTGCCTACTGCCTACCGACTACTGAGAAGTCGTTCTCGAGCGCGGCGCGATCCCAGGCCCCCAGCGTCGCCGCCGCTTCATATGTGGACTGAAGAAATTCGAGCAGCGTCTCATCCGGCGACGCCGCCCGCGCCACGCGATCGTACGGCAGGACGAACTCGCCGTAGTCCTTGCTGTAGAACGCTCCCTCAGGCCCGCCGCGTGCTTCGGCGAAGCCCGCAGGCGCCGGATAGGCATACGAATAGAACGCCGGGTAATCGATCGCCCCGCCACCCGGCCAGAACCCGCAGCTGCTGACTTCGTGCGAGTACGCCTCGCGCGTCACCCAGTCCGGAAGATTGGGAATGCCACCGGGATGCTCGGGGGCCCTGCGTCCCGAGAAGCGCGTGACCGCCAGATCGCCAGCGCCCCAGAAGAAGTGAACCGGACTCGCCTTGCCGATGAAGCGCGTCCGGAAAATCTTGAACACACGATCGGCCTGGACGAGCGCTCGCCAGAATCGATTCACATACTCGGCGTCGTACGAGCGATGCGTCTCGTCCTCGGCAAACGGGATCGGATCGACCATCTCCGACGGCTTTCGCGAGATGCGCACCTCGATGTCGAGACGCCGCAGCGCATCCAGCACCAGCGCGTGGAATGCCGCGACCGTCTGCGGACGAAGCGGAACCTCTTCGCCGCGACCGTCACTCGATCGAAGCTCGAGTCGATGTGCTGTGAAATCGAACTCCAGCTCGAACGTCCGTCTTCCGGCCGGAATCGGCGATGTGGTCAGCCCTCGCGACGTGACGTAGAGAGTCGTGTGCCAGGAGTGATTGAGCCACGGCGACTTGACGAGACGGATCTTCCCGACGATCTGCGTCCAGAGATGCAGGGTGGCGAAGGTATCCTGCCATGCGGCCAGCGGAAGGTCAGGCCATGCGTCCGTCCGTTCAGACATCAGAACCCTGCAGCCTGACCATCCTTACGATGGTCCGATCCCGCCCGATAGAAACCGCCAATGCCCTGCGACAATCTTGCGGCATCCGCGTCTGGAGTGAACATGATCGCCTGATAGCCCCCCACGATGCTGCCGTCCACCGATCGGACGTCATGCCCCATCGCCTTCAGGCGCGGGCCCACCAGGCGAAACAGCGGAGACTCCATGCTGAGGACGTTGGGCACCTGGGCATGGCGGAAGCGAGCCATGTCGCTGGCGGCCTGCACGTTGGCACCAAGGTCGAGCACGTTGACGAGCACCTGCCCGATGCCCTGCGCCTGCATGTCACCGCCCATCAGCGTCACCGTCATGAGCGGGCGGCCGCCCTGCCGCACGAAGCCGGCCGACAGCGTGTTGAAGGGACGTTTACCGGGCGCGATGACATTCGGGCTCTTCGGATCGAGCGAGAACAGCGCCCCGCGGTTGTGCAGCGTGATGCCGTATCCCGGCACAGTGATACCCGAACCAAAGCTGTCGAACAGGCTGTTCACCCACGCCACCATATTGCCGGATCGGTCTGCCGTGGACAGCACGATCGTGTCGCCGCTCGAATCGGCTCGGCCGACGGCAGCAGGTCGCGACGCACGCTCGGGATCGATCCGGCTGCAGAGCGACGCCGCGTACGGCTTCGACAGCAGTCGATCGAGCGGCACCTTGGCGAAATCGGGATCGGCGTTGTAAGCGTAGAGATCGCCGTACGCCAGCTTCTTCGCCTCGACGAGGAAGTGCCAGTACTTGGGATTCGAGGGACCGAGCGAGGCAAGCGTCTGACCCGGGGACCACACTGGTACGCAGCTCTCGAGAATGTTCAGCATCTCGTCTGTGGCCCACGTCTGTGCGGGAGGCGGCAGCGTCGCCACGTCGTAGCCGTGATAGTTCGTCGTCGCCACGTCCGTCCACTGACCCGCATAGCTGGCCAGATCGGCCGTTGTCATCGTCCCGCCGAGTGCGATGGACTTCGCGACAATTGCGGACGCGACGTCGCCTTCATAGAAGCCCGCACGGCCTCTCTGCTGAAGGATGCGAAACAACTTCGCGAGCCCGGGATTGCGATGGACCTGTCCCGCCGCCGGCGGTTTGCCATCGATGTACCAAGTGGCGATCGAATCGGGATCGATCTGCGTGCAACACCCACGTGGATCACCCGGTGTCGGCGCAAGTCCACGCGGGAGTCGCCAGTCGGATGCGATGCGTTCTGAGATCGGGAATCCTTGTTCCGCGTAGTCGATGGCTGGCTGCAGCGTCTCGCGGAACGTCATCGTCCCGAAACGGCGCAGCACCTCCTCCCATCCCCAGACCGCGCCGGGGACCGTGACGGTCAGGATCCCGCCAGGTGGCATGCCTGACCCAGGCCCCCAGTTGGCGGGGTTCCATCTGTACCCTGCCACGTTCATGCGAGCGAGTGTCTGGCCACTCGGCGCCTTTCCACTCGCGTTGAGCGCATACAGTTTCTTCTCTGCGGCGATGTAGACGATGGCGAACAGATCGCCAGCCGGACCGACGTTCATCGGCTCGACGACGCTGAGAACGGCCGCCGTCGCGACGGCGGCATCGATGGCGTTGCCGCCGCGTCTCAACACGTCAACCCCCGCCTGCACGGCGAGCGGCTGGCTGCTCGCCACCATGCCGTTGCGCGCCATCACCTCGGAGCGACGCTGCGACAGCCAGCCCTCGGCCCGATCGCCGGGAACGGCGTTACACCAGGATGGCGTAGGCGTCGTGTCGCACGACTGGACCGGCGACTGCGCACGCGGAGCGACCGCGTGCGCGAGTAACGCAACGAGCGAAGCGACAAGAGCGAGCCGCCACCTGCTCATGCCTCAGTACTTGATCGCGTCGAGGAAGGAGGTCAGCACGCGATTGAACTCCTCCGGCTTCTCCATCATCACGAAGTGTCCGGTGCCGGCGACCTGCGTCACCTCGGAGTTCGGCAGCACCTCTTTCATAACCTTGGCGTCGGGCATCGTCGCGGTGCCGGCGTACACCGAAAGCGCCGGAGCCTTGATGACGTCGGTCTTCGACAGCGACGAATCGAACACGGCAGCCATGGCACCGTTGGCTGTTGCTTCAGATGTTCCAAGCATCATCTTGAGAATGTGCTCTTGAAGTGGCGACGGCGTTTGCGGCGTGAACATGCCTCGAATCATCTTCTCGCGCGCCTTGACGCCCTCGGCCCCAACCATTGGCGGCGGCTGCTGGAAGTTCGGTGGCGGAAATCCACGAAGGTCGAGCGGGCCATCAACAGCGACCAGACCGGCCACGTGCTGCGGATACAGTCGTGCGTACTCACGGATGACTGGCGCACCCATACTGTGACCGACGAGCACGACTCTGTCGGCTTTCGTTTCGGCCCGCACGGCCTCCACCGCGCGCGCGAACAACCCCATCGAGAGCTTTCCGTCCTTCGGCGACGCGCTCTTCCCATGTCCAGGCAGATCGACCGTCACAACGCGGTACTTCTTCGCGAACGCCGGCACCTGCGAGGTCCACGACGATGAGTCGCAGGTCCAGCCGTGTATGAAGATCACGGTGGCCTGTCCGGTTCCGGTTGTCGAAGAATGGATCGAGAGGCCGTCAACCGAGGCGGCCGAGAGCGGCGCCGCGAGGCAGAGGCCGATCACAAGCGTCCAGATCAGTCGTCGCATAACTTCTCCTGAGGTCGGCGAATCACGTCTCACGCTGGCATGTCGAATGCAGGGTCGGTCCCGCATCGAGATGAGGTGACCGCATGAGCACACGGGAAGAGATCATGCACTTGGAGGAGCGTTTACGCCAAGCGGAGCTTGGCCCCGACCCCACGTTCTTCGAGGACCATCTCGCCGAGGATGTGGTTCTGGATGGGATGCAACTGAAGACGCGAGTCGTCGAGGCGCACCGTCCAGGATCCGGCAGTGGACAGAAATTTACGAAGGTCGACATGAAATACGGCACGTTCGTGGAGCACGGTCCAGCTGTCGTGCTGGCGTGCGAAGGGCACTACGAGGGGCCGCAGTTCACCGGAACGATCAAGTTCATGCGGGTTTGGCTCAAGCGCGATGGACGATGGCAGATCATCGCGGGTTCGACGCTCAAGTAGGTAGCCATCACCCTACCTCCGGACTGGCTTTCCGTAGACCTCGATTCTTGCCACGTTCACGAAGCCGCCCCACCCGTGGCCGCTGCCGGGCAGGAGATCCGCGAAACCGATCTCATCCACCTTACTCAGGTCAGGTTTCTCGACCCACGTCTGACCTCGAGTGACGACACGCGTGATGTCGAGCGTGAGCCAGCGGATCGAGGCGACCGCGAACTCGGACTCGAGGAACAGCGTCGAGTTGCTCGACGGTGCGCCTTCACCGTAGTCGCCAACGAGCCACGTGCCATCCGCAAGCTTCACCACGGGCCGCACCACGTGAAAGCCGGACACGCGTGTCACCCACTTGATTCGAGCGAGACCTGTCAGATCGACGTAGCTGTTCTTGTCGCGAAGGGTCGCTGCAACCGGCGTCTGGCAGACACCAGTCCAGAGATTTGGCGGATCCGTCCGCGCGCCGGCACCAACCTCCTTCGGTGGAGGATTCTGATTGTATCCAGCGAGCTGGATGCAGGCAGGCCCGCCCCAGTCTCGTGCGATCGATCCCGCCGGCGGCTGTTTCTCGTAACCGGCCACGCTCTTCGCGTTCGGATCGTAGAGCTTCAACTCGAGGCTTGGATTCGTGACGGCGGCCGATGTCACCCCCGCCTCGGGGACGAAGTTCGCAGGTGCATCGGGTGGACGATCGCGCTGGCGCCACTCTTCACGCAGAAATAGCGGCGGCAGTCCGGGCGGCGCGGGTTGCTGCGCTACCACCGCCGTCGTCGCCGACACGGTCAGCCACAGGATCCAGTGGAGCGACATGCGCAATCTGCTCATCGGGCGCGCCTCGCGCAATCGCGTGAAGATGTGTGAAGGGGTCTGACCCCGCATAAGTATACGGCTCAGATCCGCTGGAAATTCTTCTCGACCTCGCGGCGGGTCAGGCGCAACATCACCGGCCGCCCGTGCGGACAGATCGTCGAGTACGCGGTGCGCCGGAGTTCCTCCAGGATGTGCGCCATCTTCTCCATCGTCAGCGGATAGTTGGCCTTGACTGCAGCGTGACACGCCATCGTCGCGGCGATGCGTTTGATCGCGTCCTCGACTTTCGATCCCCGATCCAGTCCTTCGAGATCGTCGGCGAGCGCGCGCAGCGCGACGTCGCAGTCCTCGCGAGTGAGCAGCGCCGGAAATGCAGAGACTCGCAGCGAACCGCCGCCGAACTCCTCAATCTCGAACCCGAGGCGACTGAGCTCCGCTGCGTGTCCGACCAGTGCCTGACGTCCCGCAGCCGACATCTCCACGAGCATCGGCTCGAGCAACCGCTGGCTTCCCAGTTGGCCGCTCGTCAGCCGCTCAGTGATGCGCTCGAACAGGATGCGCTCGTGAGCGACGTGTTGATCGATGATTGCGATGCCGTCTTCGTCCACCGCGATAATGAAGGTGTCTCGGAACTGCCCCAATGGCATCAACGGCTTGATACCGGGTGCGATCCCGCTGACGCTCGTCGGTGCGGACCCCGCTTCGCCTATCGGTGCGAAGTTCGATTCGCGTGTCGGTGCGCTCGCCCCAACCGTCCATCGACTGGGAAACACTGCCGAGTACGACGCCGGCAGCGGCAACGTCGTCGGCTGTGGCTCGGCAGAAGCAGGCGCGACGAGTTGCAGTTCCGGAGCCGGGCCGCGACCGAGCGCGTCGCCAAGCGCACGACGCACCAGTTCGTGGATGAGCGACTGGTCGCGGAACCGGACCTCCGCCTTCGTCGGATGCACGTTGACGTCCACTGTGTCGGGAGGCATCTCGATGAAGAGATGCACCTCCGGACTGCGCTCCTTGATCGACGCAACGCTGTAGGCGTCGATGATGGCGTGTGCGATCGTCCGATCCTTCACGATGCGTCGGTTGATGAACACATTCTGCGGCCCGCGCGTGGGTCCTTGCTCGGCCAGCGCCGCGATGTAACCGATGAGGATCACGTCGCCGGTCTGACGCTTCACGTCCACGAGATCGGCCCGATCGCCGTACAACTGGTAGAGACGCTCGCGAAGCGACGCGACGGGAGGAACCTGCACCACTTTGCGCCCAGCGCTCGTGAGCGTGAACCCCACTTCCGGATAGCAGAGCGCGAGTTGCGTGACGATGCGCGAGACCTGGGCAGACTCGGCACCGTCCGACTTCAGGAACTTGCGGCGGGCCGGCAGGTTGTAGAAGACATCGGCGACTTCGATCGAGGTGCCTTCCGGCATGCCGGCTTCCATCACCGAGGCGATGGTGCCGCCGTTGACGCGAACCTCGGTGCCTGACGCGGCGCCTCGCGCGCGCGACCGGAGGGCGAAATGCGAGACCGACGCGATGCTCGGCAGCGCCTCACCGCGAAAGCCGAGCGTCGCGATGCGCGCCAGGTCGTCAGATCGCCGAATCTTGCTCGTGGCATGGCGCTCGATGGCCAGCCGCGCGTCCTCCGGCTCCATCCCCTCGCCATCGTCCTCGACGCGAATCAGTTTCTTGCCGCCGAATTCGACTGTGACGGCGATGCGTCGTGCACCAGCATCGAGCGAATTCTCGACCAGCTCCTTGATGACGGACGCAGGCCGCTCGACGACTTCTCCCGCTGCAATCTGATTCGCGAGGTCGTCTGGCAGTCGATGGATCTTTCCCATTCAGGTTCTCAGATCCATTTATTCAGCCGAAATACGACGAGCATCGCGGAACTGATGGCGAACATGATGCCGCTGATCCACCAGAACTGCGAGCCGGCGCCGCCGGGGAGATGCGGAAGATCGATGTTCATTCCCCACATTCCGGTCAGCACCGTGAGCGGCAGGAAAATCGTCGACATCACCGTCAGGACCTTCATGATCTGATTCAACCGGTTCGAGACGCTCGCCAGATTCACCTCGAGAACGCCCGTCATCCGGTCCTGAAAGAGGATCACCTCCTCAGCCAGGCGGACGACGTGGTCGTAGACGTCGCGGAACCGGAATGCCATCTCGTCGGAGATCATCGGGAACTCGCGACGCGCGAGGCGCCCGATGGCATCGCGCTGCGGGATCAGGACGCGGCGCATCTGCGCCAGCTCGCGCTTGACCTTCATGACCTGCGCCACCAATTGCGTCCGGCCCGCCAGGGCGCGCTCCTCGAGCGTCTCGATCCGTTCTTCGAGCGCCTCGGTGACGGGACGGTAGTTCTCCACCATCGAATCGACGATCCGGTGCACGAGCGCGACCGGCCCTTCGGCGAGGAGGTGCTCGTACTGACCACACGCGTCTCGCAAGCGCTTGATGCTGCGCGAGGTGCCATCGTGCACCGTGACGAGATAGTTCTTCCCGAGGAAGAAGTCGATGTCGCGCGTGGAGAAGGTGCGTGCCCCCTCCTTGCTGTCTATCCCGTGCAGCACGAGATAGAGATACTGGGGATACTGCTCGACCTTGGGGTACTGGAGCGCGCTGCGCGCATCTTCAATGGAAAGCGGATGGAAATGAAAGACATCGTTCAGCAGGGCAAAATCGCTGTCGGAGGGCTCTGGCAGATCCACCCAGAGTTTGACCGGTGAAGACGAGTCGAGCCACGCAGGCTCGACCCGGTCCACTTCCCTCGTGGTCCCGTTCTCGTGAACGTAGACGGCGATCAATTCCCCGCTTTCATCGAGAGTGCGGCTTGCGCCGCCGCCAGTCGCGCAACCGGGACGCGGTACGGCGAGCAGCTCACGTAGTTGAGCCCGACCTTCTCGAAGAAGTGAATCGACGAGGGGTCGCCGCCGTGTTCACCGCAGATCCCCAGCTTGATGTCGGGCCGCGTCTGACGTCCCTTCATCACGGCGATGTCGACGAGCTGGCCGACACCACTCTGGTCAAGCGAGGCGAACGGATTCGTCTTCGTGATCTCGAGCTCCTGATACGTCGGGAGGAACGAGCCCGAGTCGTCGCGCGACATGCCGAGGCCGGTCTGCGTCAGGTCGTTGGTTCCAAAGCTGAAGAAGTCTGCTGACTGCGCGATCTCGTCCGCGGTGAGCGCACCGCGCGGGATCTCGATCATCGTGCCGACCAGATATTTCAACTTCACCTTCTGCTCGGCCTGCACCTCACGCGCCGCCTGGTGAACGACCTCGACCTGAAGATCGAGCTCCTTCTTGAACCCGACGAGCGGAATCATGATCTCCGGCTGGACCTTGATGCCTTCCTTCTGCACGATCGCAGCAGCCTCGAAGACGGCGCGTGCCTGCATCGCGGAGATCTCGGGATAGCCAATCCCGAGCCGACAACCACGGAAGCCGAGCATCGGGTTGAACTCGTGCAGTTGCTCCACGCGCGAGTGAATCGCGTGGACGTCCATCCCGAGCTTCTTCGCAAGATCCTTCTGCTGTTCGGGGGTGTTCGGCAGGAACTCGTGCAGCGGAGGGTCGAGGAAACGAATCGTCGCCGGATACCCCTTGAGCGCTCGGAAGATCCCCGCGAAGTCCTCGCGCTGGTAAGGCAGGAGCTTTGCCAGCGCCGCCTTCCGAGCTTCGAGCGTCTCAGCGAGAATCATCTCGCGCATCGCGTCGATACGATCGCCCTCGAAGAACATGTGCTCGGTGCGGCACAGGCCGATGCCGACCGCTCCGAACGCAATGGCGTTCTCGGTCTGCTCGGGCGTGTCCGCGTTGGTCCGCACGTCCATGCGCGATGCGTCATCGCACCACTTCATCAACTGCTGGAAGTTCTTGAACTTCTCTGTCTTCTTCGCCGCCTCGTCGCCGTTGATGAGACCGGCCACGATCTCGGACGGCGCGGTCTTCACCTTGCCGGCGTAGACCTTGCCGGCAGTGCCGTCGATCGACATCCAGTCGCCTTCCTTGAAGGTCTGCTGGTCGACGGTGACCGTGCGTGCCTGGTAGTCCACTTCCACCGCAGCCGCACCACAAACGCAGACCTTGCCCATCTGGCGAGCGACAAGTGCCGCGTGTGACGACACGCCTCCGCGCGCGGTGAGGATGCCTTCGGCCGCAATCATGCCGCGCAGATCTTCGGGCGACGTCTCGACGCGCACGAGGAGAACCTGCTCGCCCTTCTCGGCCGCGGTGACCGCGCGATCGGCATTCAAGTAGATCCGGCCTGAGGCCGCGCCTGGACCGGCCGGCAAGCCGGTCGCGATCGCCTTGGCCTTCGCCACCTCAGTGGTGTCGAACACCGGCGCGAGAAGCTGTTCGAGCTGATCGGCCGGATTACGCATGACCGCCGTCTTCCAGTCGATCAGCTTCTCTTTCTGCATGTCCATCGAGAACTTCAGCGCCGCCATGGCGGTGCGCTTGCCGTTCCGCGTTTGCAACATGTAGACGACGCCTTCTTCGATCGTGAACTCGAAGTCCTGCACGTCCTTGAAGTGGCGTTCCAGCGTTTGCCGAATGCGTTCGAGTTCCTGGTAGGCCTTCGGCATGTGCTTCTTCAGCTCGGCCACAGGCTCCGGCGTGCGTACGCCGGCGACGACGTCCTCGCCCTGCGCGTTGATGAGGAACTCGCCGTAGAACTCTTTCACGCCGTTCGCCGGGTTGCGTGTGAACGCCACCCCTGAACCCGAGTTGTCGCCGGTGTTGCCGTAGACCATCGCCTGCACGTTGACGGCGGTTCCCCACTCGGTCGGGATGTTGTACTTGCGCCGATAGACGATGGCCCGGTCGTTCATCCACGAGCCGAAGACGGCGCCAACGGCACCCATCAGCTGATCCCATGGGGAGGTCGGAAAATTCTTACCGACGCGCTCCTTCACGAGACCCTTGAACCGGACCACGAGCTCCTGCAGATCCTCGACCGTGAGCTTCGTGTCCTCGAAATCCTTGTGATAGCGCTCGTGCTTGAGCGTCTCGATGACCGTCTCGAACGGTTCGTGATCCTCGTCCGGACGTTTCTGGACACCGAGCACGACGTCGCCATACATCTGAATGAAACGGCGATAGCAGTCCCAGGCAAAGCGCGGGTTGTGGGTCTTCTTCGCGAGCGCTTCGACGGTGTGATCGTTCAGCCCGAGGTTCAGAATCGTGTCCATCATGCCCGGCATCGAATCGCGCGCGCCGGAACGGACGGACACGAGCAGCGGATCTTTCAAGTCGCCGAACTTCTTCTTCGTCTGGCTCTCGATGGCCGCGATGCCAGCCTTCATCTGACCCTGCAACGTGGAGGGATAGGTGCGCTTGTGATCGTAGTAATACGTGCACACCTCAGTCGTGATCGTGAACCCGGGAGGCACGGGCAACCCGATGCGGCACATCTCGGCGAGGTTTGCACCCTTGCCGCCGAGCAGCGGCTTCATCGTCCCGTTGCCATCTGTCTTCTTCCCGAACAGGTACACGTACTTGCCCGATGTCTTCGCCTTCGTCGTGGTCTTCGGTCGGGCGCTCTTCTTCGCAGCAGTCTTCTTCGCAGCAGTCTTTTTCGCGGTCTTCTTCGCCATTCGAACTCGCTCTCCCCTTCTACTCCGTCACGATCTCGGAAATGTCTGCAATGTCCAGGATCAGTCCGCGTAGCGTGGCGACGAGGCCGAGCCGCGCCGCGCGCAGACGCTCGTCCTCGGCCATCACCAGCACGTCATCGAAAAACTTCGCCACCGGCGGCTGCAGCGCCGCGATTCCAGTAAAGGCGTCGCGATAGTCACCACGCGACGCGGCTGCGCGAATGCCTGTCGCACCAGCCTGTAGTGCGGACACCAGTGCTTGCTCGGCCGGTTCCGTCAGCAGTGCGGCGTCGACGGTAGCCGGCGCCTGCACACCCTTCGAGATGTTCTTTACGCGCTTGAGCAGCGTAGCAACACCAAGTAACGATTCCGAGCCTGACATCTGCGCGAGCGCTTCGAGCTTGCGCAACGTCTCGAGCGGGCTGATCGTTGCCGGTCCCGCGTGCGTCACGGCGCGCACGCTGCGGATATCGAAGCCTCGGTGCTCGAGCAGGTACGACACGCGATCGCCCATGAACGCCAGGAGCGGCGCTTCCGAATCGCCGTACCCGCCGAACGGGAGCGCCGCCTGCTCGAGCAAGCGTCCGAGCGGAAGTCGATTCTCGAGGCCTGCAAGATCCGGCAGGTCCACCAGAATCTTCACCGCCCCCTGCGCCTGTCGCCGAAGACCAAGCGGATCGCGCGAGCCGGTCGGACGCTCGCCAGCCCAGAACATACCGACTACCGAATCGAGCTTGTCGGCCAGCGAGACAGCTGACCACGTGACCGACGCTGAGCCGAGTTGCTGCCGCGACGGTGGTGCATCCGCTTCAACGCCGACGGGCAAATAGTGGTAGTAGATCGCCTTCCAGATCTCCTCGGGCAGCCCTTCCTCGCGGGCATAGATTCCGCCCATCGTGCCCTGGAGCTCGGTGAGCTCGCGGACCATGTCGGTCGCAAGATCCGCTTTGCAGAGCCTGGCGGCGCGTTCAGCGCTTGCTGCGGCGTCGGAGCGACCGAAGGCTTCTTCAGCGAGCCACGCCGCCAGCGCAGCGATGCGATCGGCTTTTTCCTTATAGCTCCCCAGCTTCTTGTGAAAGAGGATCGTCGACAGCCTGTCGATGCGTGACTGGAGCGTCGTCTTGCGATCTTCGTCCCAGAAGAATCGCGCGTCGCGCAGCCGGGCCGTCAGCACGCGCTCCGAGTTGCGCGCGATGATCTCGGGACGTTCCGCCTGCATGTTGATGACGGCCAGGAACGCCGGCTTCAGGTGCCCCTCTTCATCCACCACGGGGAAGTAGTGCTGGTGGTGAATCATCGTCGTCGTCAGCACTTCCTCGGGAAGCTTGAGGAACTCGACCGGGATGTGACCCGCGACGACTGAGGGGTACTCGACGAGGTCCGGCACTTCCTGCAGCAGTGACGACTGCGACGCCACGAGACCGCTGACCCGCGCGCCCAGCTTGCGTGCGTGTGTCTCCAACTCGCGACGAATCCGCTGCTCGCGCTCCGAGCGAGCCAGGATGACGAAGTTCTCGAGCAGCCTCGCCTGATAGTCGTCGAACATCTTGACTTTAATTGCGCGACCGGCTCGTCCGCTGGTCGTCAAGAAGCGATGGCCGTAGGTGTTAGGACCCGATCGAATGTCCTGCACCGTTGGTCCCTGCGCCAACTCAGTGCGGCGAATGACGAACGGCACCACGCGGCCGCCATACAGCAGCACGAGCCATCGAATCGGGCGGCCGAACGGAAAATCGCCTTTGCCGTCTTCGAGGTACGCGTCCCACCGCATCTGCTTCGGAAACGTCATGTCACGAAGCAGTCCCGTCATGAGATCGGCCAGGACATCGACGGTCGCCTTCCCGCGCTGACGAACGCGGTACGCGAGATAGGCGCCCTTCGGTGTTTCAGTGCGTTCGAGCGCCTCGAGCTCAACGCCGTACTTCTTGGCAAAGCCCGTCGCGGCCGGCGTTGGCTGGCCGTCCGCCTTGAACGCTGTGGAAACCGGCGGACCGGTGACGAGCTCCTCGAAGTCGCTCTGGCGCTCGGAGAGCTTCGCGACTCGCGCGGTCAGGCGGCGCGGAGTGCTGTACGTCTCAGCGGCCCCTTCGCCCGTCAGCCGGAATTCCTTCAGGCGCGCGTCGAGGTGACGTCCGAGTTGCGCAGTCAGGCCAGGCAACCAGCTCGCGGGGATCTCCTCGCAGCCGATCTCGATGAGCAGCTCGCGGTCGAGTCCGGTCACAGCTCCTCCGCTGCTGTCATCTCTTCCGCCCCGACGTATGCCTTGGCAATGCGGATGGCGAGCTGACGAACTCGCAGGATGTAAGCCGTCCGTTCAGTCACGCCGATGCTTCCACTTGAGTCCAGGATGTTGAACAGGTGTGAGCACTTCAGGCAGTACTCGAGCGCCGGCCACACGAGATTCGATGCGAGCAGCTTCTCGGCCAACGCGAAGTTTCGATCGAAGAGGTCGCGATGCGCCGCCGCGAATTCCTCGGCCGGCATGTCCACCTGGCCGAACGCGTATTTCGACTGCTCGATCTCCTCCTGCAGGCGGACCTCGGCGTACTTCACGCCGCCGCCCCACTCCAGGTCGAAGACGTTGTCCACGCGCTGGAGGAACATCGCGATGCGCTCGAGCCCGTAGGTGATTTCGCAGGAGATCGGCGCCAGATCCATTCCGCCTACCTGTTGGAAGTAGGTGAACTGCGTGATCTCGAGTCCATCCAGCAGCACCTGCCAGCCGATCCCCCAGGCCCCGAGTGTCGGCGATTCCCAGTTGTCCTCTTCAAACCGGATGTCGTGCTGCCGCGGATTGATGCCGCACGACTCCAGGCTATCGAGATACAAC
>Ga0247825_10000582_pt1 | contig 23375 bp, 24 predicted proteins | sample 13C_Vanillin_Day_FD_194413 | JGI IMG/M metagenome (GOLD analysis project Ga0247825, IMG submission 194413) | Soil microbial communities from agricultural site in Penn Yan, New York, United States - 13C_Vanillin_Day48 | ecosystem: Environmental > Terrestrial > Soil > Agricultural land | place...
CACCCAACAGGAGGTCGCCGCCGCGCTCGGCGTGCGCCGCGAGGGCATCAGCGCCGCCGCCGCGCGGCTGCAGAAGGACGGCGTCATCCGCTACAGCCGCGGCCGCATCCGCATGCTCGAGCGCGCCGGCACCGAGCTGCGCGCGTGCGAGTGCTACGCGGAAGTGCGCCGGCACTACGAGAGGCTGCTGCTCTAGCGCTCGGGAACAACCCAGTAATACAGGTTCGTCGCCCCTATCTTGCGCGTCTCCACGGGCTTCCAGTCGCCCATCTCGAAGGCATGCGAGACGACGCGCGTGCCGGGCTTGAGCTCCTTGAGGAGCTTCGGGCGGATCTGCAGGTTGACGCTGGAAAGGAGGTACAGCGTGACCACGGTGGCCTCGCCGATGTCGGCCGTGAAAAGGTCGCCCTCGCGGAATTCCACCCGATCGGTGACCCCTGCCTTGCGCGCGTTTTCCTGCGCCTCCTGGATGCGCTTGGGGTCGATGTCGATGCCGACGCCGCGCGCGCCGTGCTTCTTCGCTGCGGTGATCACGATGCGGCCGTCGCCGGATCCCAGGTCGTAAACCACGTCTCCCGGCCCGACCTTCGCCAGCGTGAGCATCTCGTCCACCACGGCCTCGGGGGTTGGCACGAACGGCACGTCGCGGGCAAGGGCCGCCTGCAGCAGCAGGCAGCAGGCGAGGAACAGGGCGAACGACAGTACGCGATGGGCATTGCTCATGGCATGCGATGCTGCCATCGGACAACGGCGCGGGGGATCGCTGCCTCAATGATTCGCATGTCGCCGGACAGCGGCACCGCCGGCAGGCAAGCGGTTTGCGGAGTATTTCTTGCTTGCCTTGCCCGCAGAGTCCGGTGAAGAACATCCTTGTCCTTGGCTTCGTCGTCGCATTCACCGCCTGCGGCCGCGACGAGCCGTCGCCGCCGCGGGTACCGGTGGAGCCGCGCGTGGTCGCGGCGCGCGGCGACCTGGCGGGCGATGAGCAGGCGACCATCGAGCTGTTCGAGCGCTCGAAGGATGCGGTGGTATTCATCACCACCACGCAGCGCGTGCTCGATCCCTGGTCGCGCAACGTGTTCCGCATGCCGCGTGGCACCGGCTCCGGGTTCGTCTGGGACAGCGACGGTCATGTCGTCACGAACAACCACGTGGTGCAGGGCGCGGCCGAGGCGCGCGTGCGCCTGAACGACGGGCGCGACTACGCCGCCACGCTGGTGGGCGCGAGCCTGGCGCACGACATCGCGGTGCTGCGCATCCGCGTGCCGGAGCGCCAGCCGGCGCCGCTGCCGATCGGCCAGAGCGCCGAGCTCAGGGTCGGGCAGAAAGTGTTCGCCATCGGCAACCCGTTCGGCCTGGACTGGTCGCTCACCACCGGCGTGGTCTCGGCGCTGAACCGCACGCTGCCCTCGGAGGACGGCAGCGTCGCGATCCAGGAGCTGATCCAGACCGACGCGGCCATCAACCCGGGCAATTCCGGCGGGCCGCTGCTCGATTCCGCCGGGCGGCTGATCGGCATCAACACGGCCATCTTCAGCCCTTCGGGCGCATACGCCGGCGTCGGCTTCGCGGTCCCCGTCGACAGCGTGAATCGCGTGGTGCCCCAGCTCATCGCCAAGGGCAGCTACGCCCGCCCGGTGCTCGGCATCCAGGTCGACCAGGCGCTGAACGAGATCCTGCAGAAGCGCTTGGGCGTAAAGGGCGTGGCCGTGATGGCGGTCGAGCCGGGCTCGCCGGCCGAGCGCGCCGGGCTGCGCCCGGCCAGGATCGGCCGCAGCGGCGGCATCGTGCCCGGCGACATGATCCTCGCGGTCGACGGCAAGGCGGTCGACACCGCGGGCGCGCTGGTCGCGCGGCTCGACGAGAAGAAGGTCGGCGAGACGGTCACGCTCACGCTGCTGCGAGAAGGCAAGCGCGTGGAAGCGCCCGCAACGCTCGGCAAGGCGGGAACCTGAAACGCCTCGCCGGCTGGCTCGTCGTTTCCGCGCTTGCCGTGCCGGCAGCAGTCCTGGCGCAAGCCGAGATGCGCGCAAGCCGCCTGGCGCACATGGAGGTGGAAAACGCCGCGGGCCAGAATGTCGGCGAAATCGAGGACCTGGTCATCGACATGACCAGCGGCCGCGTGCAGTCCGTGGTCCTCGAGGTGGAGAATCCCGGGCGAAACGACCGGCTGCACGCTTACCGCCTGCGGGACTTCCGCGCCGGGGCAGGCAGGAAGCTGGTGCTGAATGTCGACCCGGAGGCGCTGCGCAAGACGCGGGGCTTCGCCGAATATGCCTGGCCGGCGTGGAACGACCCGTACTGGACGAGCGAACCCGGCATGCGCCTCATGCGCGCCGGGGAGCTGATGAACAAGGAGATCCGGGACCGCAACGGCGCCAAGGCGGGCGAGATCCGGGACCTGGTCATCGACCTGCGCAGCGGCGCCGTGATCCACGCGATCCTCGACCTCGCGAAAAGCCGCCGGGAGGCGCGCGTCCCCATGCGCGAGCTCGGGCTCGCGCCGAGCGGGGAGCCGATGCTCGACATCGAACGCGCGCAGCTCGCGGACCGCGCTGCAACCGAGATGCGCGCGAGCCGCCTGATCGACATGGAGGTAGAGAATCGCCAGGGACGCAATCTCGGCGAGGTCGAAGACCTGGTCATCGATCTGCCGGGCGCCCGAGTGCAGTTCGCCGTGCTCGAGCTCGAGAACGTGTTCGACCTCGGCCGGAAGCTGTTCGCCTATCGCCTGACCGATTTCTCCACCGGCGGCGGCCGCAGGCTGATTCTCGACGTGGATCCGGCCCAGCTCAGGCAGGCGAGGGGATTCAGCGAGGACAGCTGGCCCCGCTGGAGCGACGCATACTGGGCTTCCTACCAGTCCGAGCCCGGCGGCCGTCCGCTTCCCGGCATGGCGCTCGAGGCGCAGGCGTCAGCCGGCGGCACCGCGCGCACGGTGCCCCTCATGCGGGCGCGCGAGCTGATCGGCAAGCAGGTCCGGGACCGCAACGGGAACCGGGCGGGTGAAATCGAAGACCTCATCGTGGACTTGCGCAACGGCGCCATAACGCACGCCATCATCGACCTCGAAGGCACCCTGCAGCAGGCGCGCGTGCCGATCGATGTGCTCGCCATGGATGCCGACGGGGAGCTGACCCTCGGCGTGGACCGCGAGCAGCGGCGCTAGCAAATTCGGGAGAGAAACTTGCTTGCGCCGGGCATGATCCATAAAGTCCAACGCCCCCAGTGGCAGCCGTTCTTCGATCGGGTTTCCGCCGCGCTCGGCGCGAGGAGCGTCGACGTCGACATCGTCGGACCGGGCATCGGGAGCCAGGCGCAGGCGCGGCGCGTCACCCTGACCGGCCTCTCGTACGACGGCAAGGGCGACGTGTTCGCCGTGATCGGCGAGGACCTCGAGCACAACATCTCCCACCCGCGCGCGATCAACGTCGACGAGGAGCTCGATTCGCTGCGCAGCGTCGAGGTCGTGGATTCCGCGGGGGACCACCACATCGTCACGCTGACCGCGCCGCTGCTCCTGCCGCCGCCTTCGTAGGGCGACGGAATTCGCGCGGGTCGCGGCTTGCAGCTATAGTCCGGCTCGCGCATGACCTCCGGTGCGGACAACGCCTGGGTGGAGCACCGCGCCGAAGACGGCACGAGCGTGCTTTACCTGTCGGGCGCCTGGCGCCTGGCCAACCTCGCCGCCATCGCGAGGTCGCTGGAGGCGTTGCGCTTGCGCGGCCTGCGCCATTGCGTGCTGGACGGCAGCGCCCTGCAGGCACTCGACACCTCGGCCGGCTTCATCCTCTTCCGGCACCTTGCCGGCCTAGGCTGCACCGAAGCGACCGTAAGCGCGCGCGGCTTCGATCCGCGGCACCGGAGGCTGCTAGCCCTGGTGCACGAGCGCATGCGCTCGCCGCCGGCGGAGCGCGGTCCGGCGCAGCGCGGGCTGCTGCGCCACATCGGCGCGGCCACCGTGCGGGTCGGCCGGCTGCTCGCCTCGCAGAACGTCTTCCTCGGCGCGGTGGTGGTGGAGGCGCTGGAAGTGCTGCGGCGGCCGCGGCTCTTTCGCCTCAAGGAGACCGTGGCGCAGTTCGAGGCGGTGTGCCTGGATGCCATCCCGATCGTGGCGCTGGTCAACTTCCTCATCGGCGTGGTGCTCGCCTACCTGCTCGGCGTGCAGGCGCAGCGCTACGGGGCGAACATCTTCGTGGTCGATGGCGTGGGGCTCGCCGTGAGCCGTGAGCTCGCGCCGCTGCTCGCCGCGGTGCTGGTGGCCGGGCGTTCCGGCGCCGCGTTCACCGCCCAGATCGGCACCATGAAGGTGGAGGAGGAGATCGACGCCATCCGCACGCTCGGCCTGTCGCCGCTCAAGGTGCTGGTGATCCCGCGCCTCGTTGCCCTCATGCTGGCGCTGCCGCTGCTCGTGTTCGTCGCCGACGTCGCCGGCATCGCCGGCGGCATGCTGGTGGGCGCCTGGCAGCTCGGCATCACGGCGCCCGCCTTCATCGAGCGCCTGCACGTGGCGCTGCCGGTGGACTGGGTGCTGATCGGCCTGGTAAAGGCGCCGGTGTTCGCCGCCTTCATCGCGCTTATCGCCTGCCGCATGGGCATGATCGTGTCGCGTGACGCGCGCAGCGTCGGCGTGAATACCACCTCCACCGTGGTGCAGAGCATCGTCTGGGTGATCGTGCTCGACGCGGCCTTCGCCGTGGCCTTCCAGCACCTGGGGATCTGAATGGAGGCGATCCTCGAGGTCGAGCGCATCGTCACCCGGTTCGGCGCCCAGACGGTGCACGACGGCGTCGATTTCCGCGTGCGGCGCGGCGAGGTGGTGGCCCTCATCGGCGGCAGCGGCAGCGGCAAGTCGGTGCTCCTGCGCGAGATCATCGGCCTGCAGCGCCCAGCCTCGGGCAGCGTCCGGCTGCTCGGCACCGATGTCTGGCGCGCGAGCGCGGCGGAGCTCGACGCGCTGCGCCGCCGCTTCGGCATGCTGTTCCAGGATGGGGCGCTGTTCTCGTCGCTCAGCGTGGCGGAAAACGTCGCCGTGCCGTTTCGGGAGAACACGCGCTTGCCGATGGAGCTCGTCTGGCCGCTGGTCGGGTTCAAGCTGGCGCTGGTCGGACTGCCGGCGGACACCGGCGCCAAGGCGCCGGCGCAGCTCTCGGGCGGCATGCGAAAGCGCGTGGCGCTGGCGCGCGCGCTGGCGCTCGAGCCGGAAATCCTGTTCCTCGACGAGCCGACCTCGGGGCTCGATCCGGTCGGCGCGCGCGCCTTCGACGAGCTGGTCCGCGTGCTCGCCGACAGCCTCGGCCTTACGGTGTTCGTGGTGACGCACGATCTCGACATGCTGCTCTCGCTCGTCGACCGCGTGATCGCGCTGTCGCAGGGGCGGGTGATCGCCGACGGGCCGGTGAGCGCGGTGCGCGAAGCCGACGATCCCTGGCTGCGCGATTATTTCGCGGCACGCGCCTGATGGAGTCCGAAGCCAGATATGCGCTGGTGGGGGCGGCGGTTCTCGTGCTGGTCGGGCTGCTCGCCGCTGCCATCCTTTGGCTGCGCACCATCGGCGAGGGCGCGGACGATGTGCAGTACAAGATCTACTTCGAGCGCCAGTCGCTCGAGGGGCTGGCGGTGCGCAGCGACGTGCTGATGCGCGGCATCCGCGTAGGCGCGGTGACCGGCTTTCGCTTCTCCGAGCGCCGCCGCGAGGCGGTGGAGGTCTTCATCAGCGTGGCGCCCAACACGCCGGTGCGCACGAACACGCAGGCGGTGGTCGACCGCCACCTGGTCACCGGGATCGCGAGCGTGCGCCTGCTCAACCCCAGCGAGGACTCGCCGCTGCTCGCTGCCGTGCAGCCCGGCGAGCAGTATCCGGTCATCGCCGAGGGGGAGTCGCCGTTCGCGCAGGTGTCGCAGACCGTGAACGAGCTCGCGCTGCGTGCCTCGGAGACCCTGCAGCGCATCAACACGCTGCTCTCGGACGAGAACCAGCAGGCGATCCGCCGCGCGCTCGCGAGCCTCGATGACATCGCCCGCCAGACCGGGCTCACGCTGCTCTCCGTGAAAGATACCGCCCAGGAGGTGCAAGCGCTCAGCCGCAGCCTCAGCGCCGACGCGCGCCAGCTCGCAGCGCGCTACGACCAGCTTGGCGCGGAAGCAACCCGCTCCGCCGAAGAGGTGTCCGCCGCGGTGCGCAAGCTTTCTGCCGACACCAGCCGCCTGGCGCAAAGCGCCGAGGCGCTGCTCGCGAGCAGCGATGCCGAGGTGCGCTCCACCGCGCAGGCGCTGCGCGAGGCAGCCGACGCGCTCGCGGTTGCGGCGCGCAACTTCGACGACCCGCGCGGGCTGCTGTTCGGTCCGCCGGCGGGCGCGTTCGGCCCGGGCGAGGGCGGCCAGTGAGGCGCTTCATCCTCGCCCTGCTCGCCGCGGCGCTCGGCGGCTGCCTGAATCCGCCCAGCGAGCGCGATGCCCCGCGCTACTTCGTGCTCGAAGCTGCCGGTCAGACGCCGCGCGCCGAGGCGCCGCGGCGCGCGACACTGCTTGTGGCGCCTACCACCGCCGCGGCCTTCTACGACACGCCGCAGATCGTCTACAGCCGCGAGCGAGGCACGCGCGGCTACTACCAGGTGAACCGTTGGACCGAGCGGCCCAACCGCGCGATCCACGGGCTGCTCATCCAGCGCCTGCGGGAAAGCGGCGCCTTCGCGCGGGTGGCGGAGCCCGGCAGCGGGTTGCGCGCCGACCTCGCGTTGCGCACGCACGTCGAAGAGATGTACCACGACGCGGTCAGCCGGCCAGGCACTGTACACGTGGTGCTGGTGGCGACGCTCGAGGATGCGGCGAAGCGCGAGGTGATCGCCCGGCAGGAGTTCCGGCGCAGCGCGGCCGCCGCTTCGTATGATGCCCGCGGCGCGGTGAGCGCCTTCGACCAGGCAGTGGGCGAGGTGCTGAACGACGTCGTCGGCTGGGTTCAGCTCCAGAGCCGGCGCGACGCGATGCGCGCGCCTTCGCCGAGCGCGGCGAGCTTCGCCCACGCCACGCTGACCGGGATCTCGGTATTGCCCGCGGTGGACTGAAAGCCGCAGTCGTTGCCGGCAAGGATGTTCTCGCGCCCGGCGCTGCGCGCCCAGCGCTCGATGCGCTCGGCCACCGCTTCCGGGTGCTCCACCATGACGTTGGAATGCGTGACGATGCCGGGGATCAGGATCGTGCCCTCCGGGATGCGCACGCGCTGCGGCAGCCGCCACTCGTGCTCGTGGCGCGGATTTGCCGCCTCGAACGAGAAGGCGCCGGCGTTGATGCGGAACAGGATGTCGACCACGTCCTCGAGCTGCAGGTCGGAAAGCCGCGGGCCGAAGTTCACGCCGTAGCAGGTATGGTAGCGGATACGCTTCGGCGGCAGGCCGCGCAGCGCGTGGTTGATGAGCTCGACGCGCTTCTCCATCCATTTGCGGTATTCGGCAAGCGTGCTGTCGTTCATGGAGTCCCATGTGCTCACCATGCGCGGGTCGTCGACCTGCAGCAGCAGCCCGGCATCGAGTATCGCCTTGTATTCCTCGCGCAGCGCTTCGCCGTGGGCCAGCGAGAACTCCTCGTCGCTCGCGTAGTGCTCGTTGCGCATCGCCGGGACGGGGGAGAGGGCGGGCAAGAATCCTTCGTCGGCGCCCGCGGCCGCCATCGCGCCCCTCAGGTTGGCGATGTCCCGCGCGACCTGCGCCTGGCCGACATAGGAGATCGGTCCCACGCATACCTGCGGCGCGATGCGGATGACGTTGGCGAAAGGGTTGTGCTTCAGCACGTTCTCGTAATAGTCCGGGAACTGCCGGAAGTCCCGCCCGCCGATGCCGATGGGGCCGGTCGGCGCGCCGAACCCGCCGTCCGGCACGCGACCCTGGAAGCCGGAGAGGCGCTCGGCCACGTAATTGTTGAAGCTCACCTTGCCGCACTCGCCGTCGTTGACCACGTCGATACCGGCCTCCACCTGCCGGCGAACGATCTCCATGACGTGCTTTGCCAACAACGCTTCATATTCCTGCGAATTGACTGCGGCACCCCGGGCGCGGGCCTGCATGCGCTCGAAGATTTCCTTGGGCCGAGGCATACTGCCGGTATGCGTGGTCCTGATGCGGTCCGTGCTTCGTTTCATGCCCTCATTATAGGAGCCGCGCTTTTCGCGCCCGGCCCCCTCGAGGCGCAAACCTATCCCGACAAGCCGATCCGGCTCGTGGTCGGCTTCAGCGCCGGCGGGCCCACCGACCTGCCGGCGCGCGCCATCGCCGAGAAGCTCGGCGCCTCACTCGGGCAGCGCGTGGTGGTGGAGAACAAGGTGGGCGCCGCCGGCCAGATCGCCACGCAGGACGTGCTGTCGAAGCCGCGCGACGGCTACAACCTGCTGCTGTGCACGCACTTCGAGTCGATCAACCTCGCCCTCCACAAGAAGGCGGCGTACCAGCTTTCCGATCTCGCGCCGATCAGCCAGATCTCGCGCTACTACTACGCCGTGGCGGTCACCAACGACCTGCCGGCGCCGACGTGGGAGGCTTTCCTCGCCTACGCCAAGGCGAATCCCGGCAAGCTCTACTACGGCTCGGTGGGCCGCGGCTCGGCGCAGGAGATCCTGGCGCTCGAGCTCGGCAAGCTGACCGGCATCGAGCTCACCGGCGTTGCCTACAAGGGGGCTGCGCAGATGATGCCCGACCTCCTCGCCGGGCGCGTGCACGTGTTCGTGTCGCCGACGCTCTCGGTCATGCCGCATTACCAGGCGGGCAAGCTGAGGATCGTCGCGGTCACCAGCCCGGAGCGGCTGGCCGCGGCTCCCGACGTCCCGACGGTAAGCGAGAAAGGACTGCCGTTCGTGCGCTTCGGCTGGCTCGGCATCTGCGCCGGCGCCGGCACGCCCCAGCCGATGCTCGCCACGCTCAACCGCCATGTCGCCGAGGCGGTGAAGGCGCCGGATTACCGCGGCCTCATCGAGAAGGCGGGCTCGATCCCACTATCCTCGACGCCCGGGGAGCTGGCGAAGATCCTCGCGGAGACCTACGAGCAGACGGCCGCCACGGTAAGGGAATTCGGCTTGCAGCAAGACTGAAGCGCGCGATATCGCTTCCTAGCGACCCATCGCGGCGCGCCGCTCGGCGCCCTTGTAGGAGGAGGAGCCCTGCCGCCGCCGCCTTTCCGGCCCGGAGTAGCCCGAGTTGGCGCCGCGCTGCACGTCGACCTTGGTCTCGCGCACGTTCTCGCGCACCGTCTCCTGCCGCTCGGAGGTCTGCTTGCCGACGCGCACCTCCTCGGTGACGCGGGCGCGCTTGCCCACCACCGGCTCCTCGGCAGTCTCCGAGACCTCGATGTCGCGCTCCTTGAAGGCGTCGTCGCCTGCGGCGAGCGGCCGGTCGACCGGGCGGCGCTCCACCTTGGCGTGTTCTTCGCGCAGGTTCACGGTTTCCTGGGCCGGCCTCTGCTCGGTGCGCGTGCGCACGTGCACGTCGCCCTTGCTCACCTCGCGCTTGCCGACCGCCAATTCCTCCTTGGCGACCGGAATCACGCCTTCTTCGGAAGATCTCCCGGTCCATCCTTCGCGCTGCCATTGCTGAGCGCGCTGGCGGATGTCCACCGCGCCGTGCTCCCGCATCACGCGCAGGGCGCAGTCGGCCGTGCGATCGTCGCGCGCATGCAGCGTGATGAGCGTGCCGCCGCGCTTCACGCCTTCCATGTAGTACTGCGCCTCGTCTTCCGGCACACCGGCGTTGATCAGCGCGCCGATCAGCCCGCCCGCGGCCGCGCCGATTCCGGCTCCGGCCAGCGTGGCGGCGATGGGTCCGGCCGCAATGATGGGGCCTATGCCCGGGATCGCCAGCGCCGCCGTGCCGGCCAGCAGGCCGAGCACGCCGCCGACGGCTGCGCCCGTGCCTGCGCCGGTGAGGGCGCCGGTGGCCATTTCTTCGCCGCTCGCGCTTTCATGGGTGATGCTGCTCGAGCCTTCCCGGCGTGCGGCAAGCCCGATGTCCTCGCGGCTGCAGCCGCAGGTACTGGTGAGATCGCGCACTACCGCTTCGGCTTCCTGTCCCGTATCCATCAAACCGATTACCGTTTTCGCCATGAGTCATCTCCTTTGCGTTGTACTTCGGGTTCCTCGCTGCGCAACAGGACGCGCTCGCGATGCGGACGCTCCACCTGCCGCTTGCGCACGTGTATTTCTTCCACCAGCACCAGCCGCTTTTGCAGCACCAGGCGTTCCTCCATTACGGGCACGACCAGCACATCGCCTTCGTAATGCGGCTGCGCGGGTGCGTCGATCTCGCGGTTGACCGGCACGCGCTGCACATCGATTTCCTCGTGCAGCAGGCGCTCGTCGACCGTTTCCTCGCGCTGGCGGACCACCTTGCGAATGCGCACGCGGCCGGTTTCGACCCGCCGCTTGCCGACTTTGAGCTCCTCGCGCGCCAGCGGGATCGTCTTGCGTGGCATTCGCCCGTTGACGCAAGGCCTATGCCAATTTTGCCGCGGTAGCCGCATTCGCGACCCGGGAATCGCGCGCCGCCTGATCGCGGCGATCACACGGGTACGCCGCTTGCTGCGAACGCAGGCGCTGGATCCATAGGAGACCCCATGCCTCCGTACAAGGTCGGTTACCTGGTCGGCAGCCTCGCGACCCAATCCATCAACCGGAAGCTCGCGAAGGCGCTGGTCGGCCTCGCGCCGCAGGAGCTGCAGCTCTCGGAAATTTCCTTCCGCGACCTGCCGATCTACAGCTACGACTACGACGCGGACTACCCGCCCGTGGCGCGTACTTTCAAGGAGGCCATCGCCGCCTCCGACGCCATCCTGTTCGTCACCCCGGAGTACAACCGCTCGATTCCCGGCGGGCTGAAGAACGCCATCGACTGGGCGAGCCGCCCCTACGGCAAGAACGCCTTCACGCGCAAGCCGGTGGCGATCATCGGCACCTCGCCGGGCGCCATCGGCACCGCGGTGGCGCAGCAGCACCTGCGCAGCGTGCTCGCCTTCTGCAACGCGCCGCTGATGAACTCGGTGGAGGCCTACATCCAGTTCAAGCCCGGCCTGATCACCGACGAGGGCAAGGTCACGGAGGAGTCGACCCGGAAATTCATGCGCAACTACCTGGCCGAGTTCCACGCTTTCATCATCAAGGTCTACAGCGTCCTGCCGCGGAACGTGCAACAGGAGCTGGCTGCGTAACAGCAACAGCTCGCTGCGTAACTACGGAGGCAGATCAGAAGTCGTAGTCCACGCCGAAGAGTAGCGTGGAGTCGGCGGAGCGGCGCCCGGGCGAAGGCTCCCTCTGTTCGTAAAAGAGGTGCACTTCCGTTCCCCGGCGGCTTCTCCGGTTCGGACTAGCCGGGCAGCGCCAGTGCGCCAATCAGGAAGCGAGCGGGTTTCGTGGCGATGCCCGCGGAGGCAGTTACGCGCCAGGGTGGCCCGGGGACCGCATGTTGCTTATGCTACGGCAATGAAGCGCGTGAGCGCCCCTCCGCAGCCGCGGCCCGCGGGGAGCCCCGGCACCCCCGGCGCGACCGGCATGCCGCCTCGGCGCTCCTGGCTCGTGTTCCTGGCGATCCTGTTCGTCAATTACCTGGTGGTGAGCTATCTCTTCCCGGGACCGGGTCAACCGGTAACCGTGCCCTATACGGTCTTCAAGGAGCAGGCCGCCAACGGCAACGTGGCCTCGATCTACAGCCGAGGCACCAGCATCGAGGGCCGCTTCAAGCAGGCGTTCACCTGGCCGGCGGAGAACGGCCGCACCTCGCAGGAATTCGCCACCGAGCTGCCGGCGTTCGTCGATGCGGGCCTCGAGCGCTTCCTCATCGACCACGGCGTGGAGATCAGCGCGCAGCCCATCCGGCAGGGCAGCGGCTGGGCCACGCTGCTGTTCGGCTTCGGGCCGGCGATCCTGATCATCGCCTTCTATGTCTGGCTTTACCGGCGCGCGCAGCAGGGCGGGGGGCTCGGCGGCGGCATGGGCGGCCTCATGGGTATCGGCAAAAGCAAGGCGCGCCGCTACGACCAGCAGGCGGGCGGCAAGGTGACCTTCGACGATGTCGCCGGCATCGACGAGGCGGAGAACGAGCTGGTCGAAATCGTGGATTTCCTCAAGTCGCCAGAGAAGTACACGCGCCTGGGTGGCACCGCGCCCAAGGGCGTGCTGCTGGTCGGCGCGCCGGGCACCGGCAAGACGCTGCTCGCCAAGGCGGTCGCCGGCGAAGCCGAGGTACCGTTCTTCTCGATGAGCGCCTCGGAGTTCGTCGAGATGATCGTCGGCGTGGGCGCGGCGCGGGTGCGCGATCTCTTCAAGCAGGCGCGCGAGCACGCGCCGGCGATCATCTTCATCGACGAGATCGATGCCATCGGCCGCGCGCGCGGCCAGGTGGCGATCGGCGGCGCGAGCGAGCAGGAGCAGACGCTGCAGCAGATCCTCACCGAGATGGACGGTTTCACCGGCCGCGAGGGCATCATCGTGCTCGCCGCCACCAACCAGCCCGACGTGCTCGACCGCGCGCTGCTGCGCCCCGGGCGCTTCGACCGGCGCGTGATCGTTAACCTGCCCGACAAGGCGGGGCGCGAGGCGATCCTCGAGGTGCACACGCGCAAGGTGCCGCTCGACGCCGACGTGAGGCTTTCGGAGCTGGCAGCGGCCACGCCGGGCTTCTCCGGCGCGGACCTCAAGAACCTGGTGAACGAGGCGGCGCTGCTCGCCGCGCGGCGCGAGGAAAGCGCGGTGCGCGAGAAGGACTTCCACGACTCGCTGGAGAAGATCGTGCTCGGCCCCGAGCGGCCGCTGCTTCTCACCCGCGAGGATCGCGAGCGCATCGCCTACCACGAGAGCGGCCACGCCATCCTCGGGCTGGTGGTGCCGGGCGCCGACCCGGTGCACCGCGTGAGCATCGTGCCGCGCGGCCAGGCGCTCGGCGTCACCTACCAGCGCCCGGCGACCGATCGCTACAACTACCCCGAAGCCTACCTGCGCGCGCGCATCGTCGGCATGCTGGGCGGCCGCGCGGCCGAAGAGGTGGTGTACGGCACGCGCACTACCGGCGCGGAGAGCGACATCGAGCAGGCCACGAACCTCGCGCGCAACATGGTGACGCGCTGGGGGATGAGCGACGCGCTCGGCATGGTGCAGCTCGCGCCGCGCCAGAACGTCTACCTCGGCACCGGCGGGGCTTTCCCCGGGGAGAAGCCTTTCAGCGAAGAGACCGCGCGCCTCGTCGACCAGGAAGTGCACCGCATCATCAACGAGTGCCATGACGAGGCGAGGAAGCTGCTGCAGCAGCATCGCAAGGCGCTCGACGCGCTGGTGCGCGCGCTGCTCGAGCGCGAGACGGTGGGCGAGGACGAGATTCTCGAGGTGACCGGGCTGCCGCGCGCGCCCGCGCTGCAAAGCGCGCCGCTACCGGTGGCTACGCAGGGGCATTGAGCGAACCCTACCGGCAGCCGGCGGCCGAAGTAGCGGCCGCACTCGGCGCGGACATCGAGCGCGGGCTCAACGAGGACGAGGCGCGGCAGCGCCTCGCTCGCCACGGCCGCAACGAGCTCGCCGCCGAGCGGCGGGTGCCTGGCTGGAAGAAATTCCTCGCGCAGTTCAAGGATGCGCTGGTCATCCTGCTGCTCCTCGCCACGCTCATTTCGGTCGCACTGTGGCTCCTCGAGCGCGACTCGGCGCTGCCCTACGAGGCGATCGCGATCCTGGCGGTGGTGCTGCTCAATGCAGTGCTCGGCTATGTCCAGGAGGCGCGCGCCGAGCGTGCGGTGGCCGCGCTGCGCCAGATGGCGGCGGCGCGCGCGAGCGTGGTGCGCGAGGGCAAGCGCCGCAGCATTGCATCCGCCGAGGTCGCGCCGGGGGACATCCTGCTGCTCGAGGAGGGCGACACGGTGGCCGCGGACGCACGGCTCGTCCGCTCGGCGTCGCTGCAGACCGCCGAGGCCGCGTTGACCGGCGAGAGCCTGCCGGAATCGAAGCAGACGGCGCCGATTGCCGAGGAAACGGCGCTCGGCGAGCGCAGCAACATGGTGTTCAGCGGCACCGCGGTGACCCACGGCCGCGGGCGCGCCGTGGTCGTGGCGACCGGCATGCAGACCCAGATGGGGCACATCGCCGGCATGCTGAAGGAAGCGCCGGCGGAAACCACGCCGCTGCAGAAGGAGCTCGACCGCGTCGGCAAGGTGCTCGGGCTGGTGGTGATCGCCATCGCGGTGGTCATGGTGCTGACGATCCTCGCCGTGGCGGACGTACGCGGCATCGCCGCGCTGCTCAACGTGCTGATCCTCGGCGTGGCGCTCGCCGTCGCGGCGGTGCCCGAAGGCCTGCCGGCAGTGGTGACCGCGGTGCTCGCGCTCGGCGTGCAGCGCATGGCGAAGCGCAACGCCATCGTGCGCCATCTCGCGGCGGTGGAGACGCTCGGCTCCGCCAGCGTCATCGCCTCCGACAAGACCGGCACGCTGACGAAGAACGAGATGACGGTGCGCGCGGTGGTGACGGCGAGCGGCCGGGTGGACTTCGGCGGTACCGGGTACGTCCCCGAAGGGGAAGTGCGGGTTGCGGAGAAAAGCAGAATTGAAATCTCTCGCGCGCTTACCGTCGGCGACCGCGCCAACAACGCGGTGCTGCAGGAGCGCGACGGTCGCTGGAGCGTGCAGGGCGATCCGACCGAAGGCGCGCTGATCGTCGCCGCGCGCAAGGCCGGCCTCGAAAGCGACGAGCTGGGCAAGCGCTTCCAGCGCATCGGCGAGGTGCCGTTCGACTCGGAGCGCAAGCTGATGACCACGGTCCACCAGGACGCCGAGCGCGACCGGGTGCTCGCTTTCACCAAGGGTGCCCCCGACGTGCTGCTCGGCCGTTGCACGCACGAGCTGGTGGGAAGCGAGGCGAGGCCGCTGGAGGAACAACGAAGGCGGCAGATTCTCCAGACGAACGAATCCCTCGCGAGCGAGGCGCTGCGCACGCTCGGCGTGGCGTTCCGCACGCTGCCGCACGATGCGCAAGTCGACGAGGACGTGGAGCACGAGCTGGTATTCGCAGGCCTGATCGGCATGATCGACCCGCCGCGCGAGGAGGCGAAGGAGGCGGTGGCGCGCGCCAGGGCCGCGGGCATCCGCACGCTGATGATCACCGGCGACCACCCGGTGACGGCCAGGGTGATCGCCGAGGAGCTCGGCGTGGCGCAGGTCTATGCGCGCGTCAGCCCCGAGGACAAGCTGCGCATCGTGAAGGAGCTGCAGCGCGACGGCTCCATCGTGGCGATGACCGGGGACGGCGTGAACGACGCCCCGGCGCTGAAGACTGCCGACATCGGCGTGGCCATGGGCATTACCGGTACCGATGTTTCCAAGGAGGCCGCGGACATCGTGCTCGCCGACGACAACTTCGCCTCGATCGTGGCCGCGGTGGAGGAAGGGCGAGCCATCTTCGCCAACATCCGCAAGTTCCTGCGCTACCTGCTGTCCTCGAACATCGGCGAAGTGCTGACCATGTTCTTCGGCGTGGTGCTCGCCGATGCGCTGGGCCTCACCGCGGCGGGCAGCGGCGGCGTGGTACTGCCGCTGCTCGCGGCGCAGATCCTGTGGGTCAACCTGGTCACGGACGGCGCCCCGGCGCTCGCGCTGGGCGTTGATCCCGCCGACCCGGACGTGATGCGCCAGCCGCCGCGGCCGCGCGGCGAGGGGGTGATCAACCGGCGCATGTGGGCCGGGATTGCGTACGTCGCCGTGATTATGGCTGCGGGCACGCTGCTGGTCATCGACGCGAGCCTTCCCGGCGGCTTCATCGAAGGCTCGGGCAGCCTCGCCTACGCGCAGACCATGGCCTTCAACACGCTGGTGCTCTTCTCGCTCTTCAATGTCTTCAACGCCCGCTCGGACGAGCGCAGCGCTTTCGCCGATCTTTTCAGCAATGGCTGGCTGTGGCTTGCCGTGCTGGCGTCCTTGCTGCTGCAGCTTGCGGTGGTTTACGTCCCTTTCCTGCAGAAGGCCTTCTCGACCGTGCCGCTGAGCGGCGCTGACTGGCTTTTCTGCGCCGCCGTCGCGAGCTCGGTGCTCTGGCTGCGCGAGCTCGGCAAGGTGCTCACGCGCTAGGGGTGGTCCGGGTGCAGGCGGTGGCGGCCGCGCGTGCGCACATCCACCAGCCGCTTGTCCTCGAACAGCTTGACCAGCACCACGCCGGCGACGAACCCGCCCACGTGCCCCATGAAGGCGACACCCGCCGACAACTCGGTCTCGGGGCCGGTGAGCTGCGGCAGCACGCCCAGCACCTGGAGCGCGAACCAGTAGATCAGCACCACCCAGGCCGGCAGGGGAATGATGCGAATGATGATGATGAAAATGAACAGCATGTTCACCATGACGCGGGGATAGAGCACGAGGTAGGCGCCCATCACGCCGGAAATGGCGCCGGAGGCGCCCACCACCGGAATCGGCGAGGCGGGATCGACCGCGACATGGGCCGCCGCGCCGGCGAGCCCGCACACGACGTAGAAGGCGAGGAAGCGCAGCCGCCCCATGCTGTCCTCGATGTTGTTGCCGAAGACCCAAAGGAACAGGCAGTTGCCGATGATGTGGGCCCAGCCTCCGTGCAGGAACATCGAGGTGAGCGGCGTCAGGTAGTTCACCGGCTCTGCGTCGACCACGCAGGCCATCCCGGCGCCGATGGGCAGGGCCGTCCCGAGCTTCGCCGCGCCGGTGATCTCTCCCGGCACCATGCCCAGGTTGCATACGCTCGCCATGAGCGTGCGGGGATCGAAGCCCGCGCCCTGCGCAACTACCCAGACCGCGGTAATCGAAACCAGCAGGCCGATCGTGACGGCCGGCGTGCGCAGCGTCGGGTTGTCGTCGCTGATGGGAATCATGCGGGGCAGCCATCGTAGCAAGCCGCGGCGCCTGCTGCCGCGGCTCAGGCGGTCCAGTTCCCGTTGTAGAGCACGACGCGGTAGCCGTCCGGGTCCTCGAAGGTGGCGCCGCCACGGCCCCAGTACGGATTGACCGAGGCGACCGGATGGAAGCCGGCGGCCGCCATGCGCTGGACAGCCGCGTTCCAGCGCGTTGCGTCCGGCAGGTAGAAGACGAGCAGGTTCTCTTGCGTCGACGCCCGGCCGGCGGGGTGGCCGCGGCGCCGGGTGAACTCGAGGTGGTACGGTGCGCCCGGCACGCCGACCATGACGCCGTCGAAGCCGTCATGGTCGGTGAACGACGCGAGCCGCTGCAAGCCGAGGCCGAGCACGTAGAAGCGCGTGACTGCCTCAAGGCTATCGGTGGCGCGCGCGAATCGCAGTTTCGTGTGCTGGTCCACCGGTCTGGTCACCAGCGCAGCAGCACCCTGCCGAGCAGCGCGCCGGCGGCAGCGGGCATCAGCATGCCCAGCGAGTACCACAACGCGAGGAAGGGCGCGGCCAGCTCGGGACAGTGCAGCGCGTAAGCCAGCGCGCCGAGCGCACCCGACAGCAGCCCGGCGGCGGCGCCGGCGAGCGCGAGGCGCGTCGGCGCGAGACCCTTCAGGGCCCACAACGCCGCGAACAGGGCCGGCGCGGAAAGCGCCGCGATGATGAACGGGCAGGACTGCCAGCTCTGCCCGAAAAGGAGCGCCGGCCGCGATGCCGGCTCGGCGTGGACGAGGGCAGCCCCCGCGATCAGCCAGACCGCGAGCACCGGCAGCGCAAGCAGCCCGGGCAGCCCGGCGAGCCGCGCGCCAGGACGCGACAGCCGCATCATCGCGACGATGCCCGCCCAGGCGAGCACGCCAGGGTAAGCCAGCTTGAGCCAGAACATGGGCAACTGGGCGGCCGCGGCGAGGTCGGCGCGCACGCCGAGCGTAAACGCCATAAGCAGCGCGGAGGCGAGTGCGGCGGATGCGACGGCGAGCCCGTGGCGCCGCGCGGGCGCCTCCTGCGGCACGCCGCCGCCGCGTGTGAGGAGGTCGATGAGCTCGTCGGTCCTCATGTCCGCTGCCTCAGCTTTGCGGCCAGTCTTTTGAGACCGCGGTGCACGCCCACCTTGACCGCGGACTCCGACAGGCCGGTGAGCCGCGCTGCTTCGCTGACCGAGAGCCCCTCGAGCTTCACATGCATGATCGGCAGGCGCTGGCGCTCGGGCAGCGTCTGGAGGAGCCTGGCGATGTCGCGGCGCGCCTCGCCGGCGCGCTCGTCCGTGGCATGCAGCAGCTCCGCCGCCTCGTCCAGCGGCTCGGTGAACCGGGCGCGCCGCCCGTGCCGGCGAAGGAAATCGGTCAACTTGTACTTCGCGATGGCGCTCGCCCAGGCGACGAGCGGCTGCGCGGCGTCGTAAGTGTGGCGCTGGTTGTGCACGGCGAGCAGCGTTTCCTGCACGATGTCCTCCACTTCGTCCGGCATGCTGGCGAGGCGCCTGCGCACGAAGGCGCGCAGGTACGCGCCCAGCTCGCGCAGAAACCCGTGGTAGGCGGGCGCCTCGCCGCCGAGTCCCCGGAGCAGGAGCTCTCTCAGATGTTCGTTTGGGCGAGGCGCCCGGTTACAGGCCGGTGAGACAAATTCTTCTGCCGCCTCGTGTAACCGGCCGGCCACCCCTTGCGAAATAACCGCCATGGACCCGCGCTCGTTGCTTGCCTGCTCCATGGTCGCCGGATCGGCGGCTTTCCTGACACCACCCGCCCACGCAGCCTGCGAGCTGTACAGCGGGCCGCACACCGCCGCGCTGGTGGAGCTCTATACCTCCGAGGGATGCTCGAGCTGCCCGCCAGCCGACCGGCAGCTCAGCCGGCTGCGCGAGGCGCTCGATGCGAACGCCGTGGTGGTGCCGCTGTCGCTGCACGTCACGTATTGGAACTACATCGGCTGGATCGATCCCTTTGGGCAGCGCGTCTTCGACGAGCGCCATCACCGGCTGGTGCGGGCGAACGGCCAGCGCACGCTCTTCACGCCGCAGTTCTTCGTCGGCGGTACCGAGCTGCGCGCGACGCGGACCGGGCTGCGTGAGCAGGTCCGGCGCGTGAACGACAGCCCGGCGGGTGCCGTGATCCGGCTCCACGCCGCTCTGGCGCGCGCCGAGACGCTGGCGCTGGAGGTGAGCGCCTCGGCGCCGAAGCAAAGCGATGCGCTCGCACTGTACGTCGCGCTCGCCGAGAGCCGCCTCGTATCCCGGGTGGCGCGCGGTGAGAACGCCGGCGCCACGCTCGAGCACGATCACGTGGTGCGCACATGGATCGGGCCGGTGCCCCTCGGCGCCGACGGCGCGCGCGTGCGGCAGGAGATCGCGCTTCCCTCCGCCTGGAAACGCCCCGACCTCGAGCTTGCCGCCTTCGTGCAGCATGAGCCCAGCGGCCGCGTCCTGCAGGCCGTCGGCGGCCGCTGCGCCGCTTTCTGAATTTTTCGTCATCAACCCGCCAAAAGGAGTCACGCCATGTCGAAGCTTCTCCTCATCGCCGTCTTCTCTTCGCTGGCGATCGCCGGCACGCCGGCGCTCGCGCAAGACTCGATGATGTCGCAGGGCACGATGGACAAGCAGGAGATGAAGAAGAAAGACGCCATGAGCAAGAAGACGATGTCGAAAGAAAAAACGGAGAAGAAGGACAAACAGCCGATGGCCACGGAGCGGATGTCGCACTGATCCACCTGGCCGGGATGCATGCACGTGGCTTGTTGACCCCCGGGCGCTCCTGCCCGGCGCACTATCGCTATCGTGCCGAGGTGTTCGCGACCGAGGCCCCGACCGCGCTGCGCGGCCTCGACGTGCTGTACGTCGTGGGCGGGCTCTACGGGAACGAGCTGGCGCTCGAGCGCGCCCTTTCACTCTTCGAGCGCGAAAAAGGCGAGAAGCGTCTGGTGTTCAACGGTGACTTCCACTGGTTCGACGTCGACCCTGCGATCTTCGATCGCGTGCAGCGCGAGGTCCTGGCGCATGTGGCGCTGCGGGGCAACGTCGAAACGGAGCTCGCAACGCCCGGCGCCGATGCCGGATGCGGTTGTGCCTATCCCGAGTGGGTGGACGACGGCATAGTCGAGCGTTCCAACCGCATCCTCGGCCGCCTGCGCGCCGCCGCCGGAGCGCAACAGCGTGCCGAGCTCGCCGGCCTGCCGATGTGGCTGCGGGTGGACGTAGCCGGGCTGCGGATCGGCGTGGTTCACGGCGATGCCGAGTCGCTCGCCGGCTGGGGGTTCTCCCAGGAGCATCTCGCCCAGCCCGGCCACCGGGTACGCGCCCAGGCCTGGCTGCGCGCAGGCCGCGTCGATGCTTTCGCCTGCACGCATACGTGCCTGCCGGTCTTCCAGTCTCTGGAGGCCGGATGGGTGCTCAACAACGGCGCGGCCGGCATGCCGAACTTTGCCGACGACGGCGCCGGCCTGCTCACCCGAGTGGCTATCACGCCTTACGAAGGCGCGGAACGGCGCTTCGGCGTGCGCCTCGGCCAGGCCTACGTCGACGGCATCGCGATCGAAATCGATCGGGAAGCCGCGCTGCGGCGCTTTCTGGCGCAATGGCCGGCCGGCTCGGACGCCCATGCCTCCTATTTCAGGCGCATCTCGGGCGGCCCGGCATACTGGGCGTCCAACGTCGTTAGGAGAGCATCATGAGCAACGCAAGTCACCCTGTCGCCCTGGTCGCCGCCGAAGCACCGGCGAGGACGCGGGCGTCCAACTATCCCGAGCCCTTCGCTTCCCGCATGGCCGGCCGCCGCAAGCATCCGCTCGGCGAGCTCTTCGGCCTCAAAAACTTCGGCGTCAACCTGACACGCCTCGCCCCGAACGCGGTGTCGGCGCTGCGCCATGCGCATTCGAAGCAGGACGAGTTCGTCTACGTGCTGCAAGGGCATCCCACGCTCCACACCGACGAGGGCCGCACGCAGCTCGCGCCCGGGATGTGCGCCGGCTTCCGCGCCGGCACCGGCAACGCCCATTGCCTGATCAACGAGACCGGCGAAGAGGTCGTCTACCTGGAAATCGGCGACCGTACGCTGGGCGACGAAGGCATGTATCCCGACGATGACCTCAAGGCCGTGAGAGTCGAGAGCGGCTGGAAGTTCGTGCACAAGAACGGCACGCCGTACTGAGTACACAAAAACAATAAGTCCCGAGCCGGAGCGCTTCTTGCTGCCCAGGGGCTCATGTTCCGCCTCTGGTTGCTATGCCTCGGGCTCGTCTTCGGGTCGGCCGGGGCCCAGGATGCCGGCGCGCTGCGCGCGCGGCACGCCGCGCTGCTCGACGAGCTCACCAAGAACCCCTTCGGCCGGCCGCTGCACGTGGAATCGAGGGACGCTTCCGGCGGACAGCAGGGCGATATCTACGCCATCCTCGACCTGCCCTTCAAACGGGTGGCGCCGGCGCTCCAGGACGACAATCGCTGGTGCGGCATCCTGATTTTGCCGCCGAACGTGAAGCGCTGCGAGTCGGACGGCGCGCTCGCCCTCTACGTTGCGAGAAAGCCGCAAGATCCGCTGGAGGACGCGTACCGCGTGGAGCTGCGCTACGAGCTCGCCGCCGCGACCGCCGAGTACCTGCGCGTCGGGCTGAGCGCTCCCACCGGGCCCTTCGGCACGAAAGACTACCGCATCCGGCTCGAGGCCGCGCCGCTCGATGCGCAGCGCACTTTCATCCATCTGTCGTATTCCTATGGGCTGGGACTCGCGGCGCGCATCGCCATGCAGGGCTACTTCGCCACCAGCGGCCGCGACAAGGTGGGCTTTACCGTGGTGGATCGGCTTCCCGACGGCCGCCCGGTATACGTCGACGGTGCGCGCGGCCTGGTGGAACGCAACGCCATGCGCTACTACCTCGCCGTGGAGGCCTATCTGCAGTCGCTGGGCACGCCTCCGGCGGAGCGGCTGGAAACGCGCCTGCGAGACTGGTACGCGGCGGTCGAGCGCTACCCGCAGCTCGACGAGGACGTCAACCGCGACGAATACCTCCGGATGAAGCGGCGGGAAGCAGGTCGCGACGCCGGGCTCGCGGGATCGGATCAAACGGAAGGCGCTTCTCAAGGAGGGACTACCCATGGCTCAGTCGAAGATTCGCGTGGCGGTGAACGGCTACGGGGTGATCGGTAAGCGCGTCGCCGACGCGGCCGCGTGACCTTCCGGGCGGCGATCTTCGACCTCGACGGGGTCGTCACGCGCACCGCCCGCCTGCACGCCGCCGCCTGGAAAGCGCTGTTCGACGAGTTCCTGCGCAAGCGCGCCGGCGGCGGCGCCTTCGTGCCGTTCGACGAGCGCGCGGACTACCTCGCCTACGTCGACGGCAAACCGCGTCTGGACGGGATACGAAGCTTCCTCGAGTCCCGGCGCGTCGAGCTCCCCGAGGATGAGATCGAGGCCCTCGCCGCGCGGAAAACCGATCTCTTCCGGCGGCAGCTGGACGAGCAGGGCGTGGAGACGTTCCCCGCGACAGTGTCGCTCATCGAGGCGCTGCGCGCGCGGGGCGTGCGCAGCGGCATGGTGACCTCCAGCCGCCACGGCCGCGAGATCCTGGGCAGGGCGCGCATCGCGCAGCTGTTCGATGCGTGCCTCGACGGCAACGACCTGGCGTCGCTCGGCCTCAAGGGCAAGCCCGAACCGGACATGTTCCTGCAGTGCGCGCAGGCGCTCGGCGCGCCGCCGGCGCAGGCGATCGTGTTCGAGGATGCCGTGGCCGGCGTGCAGGCCGGCCAGCGCGGCGACTTCGGCCTGGTGGTCGGCGTGGACCGCGGCGGCAACCGTGCCGCGCTCGAGCGTGCCGGCGCCGACGTGGTGGTGCGCGACCTCGGCGAGCTCGATCCCGCCCGGCTCGAAGCGAGCTGGCAGGCCGCGCAGGAGGCGCTGGCGTGGAGCGTCGAGCAGGAAGGCTTCGATCCGGCGCACGAGGCGGCGATGGAAAGCCTGTTCACGGTGGGCAATGGCTATCTCGGCGTGCGCGGCGCGCTCGACGCTCCGCTGCCCGCTTCGCAGGGCGATCTCCTCATCGCCGGCATTTACGACCGCAAGCGCGCGCACCTGCCGTACTCCGAGCTCGAGTTCCTTACGCCCGAGCGCGACGACAACCCGTACACGGAGCTCGTCGCCTTTCCGTTTCCGTTCCGGCTGCGCGGCCTGCCGGCAGGAAAACCGCGCGAGCTGCGCCGGCGCCTGGACTTGCGGCGCGGGCTGCTGCACACGCTGGGGTCGTGCGAGACGCTGCGCTGCGCCTCGGCGGCCGATCCGCACCTCCTCCTGCAGGAGGCGCTCGGCGCCCCCGAAGGCGCGCAAGCCACGCTGGCAGAGCCGCAGCTAGCCGAGCGCTATCCGCACCTCCGGGAGCTCGAGCACCGGGAAGAGGGCGACGTCGAGCTCGCGCGCTACGCGACTCTCGCTTCCGGCTTCGAGATCTGCATCGCCTCGCGCAGCATCCGCGATGCCGATCGCCTGCGCCGGCTCGTCTCGGTGTTCACGAGCCGCGACGGCC
>Ga0247825_10000583_pt1 | contig 23352 bp, 23 predicted proteins | sample 13C_Vanillin_Day_FD_194413 | JGI IMG/M metagenome (GOLD analysis project Ga0247825, IMG submission 194413) | Soil microbial communities from agricultural site in Penn Yan, New York, United States - 13C_Vanillin_Day48 | ecosystem: Environmental > Terrestrial > Soil > Agricultural land | place...
GGCCAGAATCCGCAAGATCTCACCTGGTCCCCTCGCACCACCCGCTATCTGGCAGCGCCTTCATTCTGTGGGTTCGAGGACTGTATAGCGACCTCGGCCTCGTGAATAACAGCCAAAACAGCGTTCCTGTCCGAGGCATGGGTAATCATGTCTGCCACGCCCTCCACAAACTCACCTTCAGCGTTACTCGTCGGTCGGAAGATAGAGCGGCAGGCTCGGCCTCCTCAATCCTTGTTGCATCTCTACCTTGTTTTCTGAGGCCCGTACCCTTGCCCCATGTCCGCTGATCCCGGCAGCATCCGCGCCGACGACCACCAGGCGCTGCCGAACCTGGCCGTACAGGACGCTTCGACGGATCCCCACAGCACCACAGCGGCGGCGCGCACCGGAACGGACATCGAGCTGCAGATTCACACGTCCATTGCACCGTTCGACGTTGCGGCCGAGGAGTGGTTCCCCGCGGCGGCCGGGTTCGCCGTCACGGTCATCGTGCACACCGTCGACGCGCAGACGGGCGTGCCGCGGTATCTGCCGCCAGCGGAGCCCGCCGAGTGGGCGCGGGCGATCTTCTCGACCGTTGACTCCGCGCACGGGTACTTCCTCGGCGCCGTCGACCCCGGCACCGGCGTCCATCGACGCGGGCAGCTCGTATACCGCCTCTACGTCGACACCGACCGCCGGGCGATTCCCGTTCCTCGGCAGGTGGTCACCTGTCCGCACTACCTGCTATCGGCCATCGACGGCAGAGCCGAGATCACCATTCCCACGACGGCCTGACCCGGCAGGCTGGCCGGTTGCCGGACTACGCTCTGCGGGCGCTGCTTCTTTGGGTGTCCGATCTGCACGCCCTCCGAAGAGTGCGACCTTGAAGTCACGTAGTTGTTGCTTGCTCATGTGGTTCCTCCATCCGTCTCGATCCGATCCCCTGCCAGAGGCAGCTGGTCGCCGATGCCCTACAAATCGAGGACGACGCCCTGGGGCGGAATCGAGACAGTTGATCCACCAAGGGAGGACTGCGGCACGTGGATGCATTTGTGCCACAAGCTCATTGCCACTTCTGAGGCCGACCACGACAGACCTCAGGAATCTCCCGGGTGGGAGCGCGGCGACAAGACTGCCAGCGCACGGAACCACGAGGCAGGGGACGTGTCATTTCTGCTGGTCAATGAACAATCCAGGGGCGGATGCGACACCACCAGCGCTGATGTCGAGCCGGTGCCGCTGGTGCGAGTTCTCACCTGGACGGCAAGTTCGGTCGCGGCCGGCCGGCATCATAATTGCTGCCCTCCCGGTCAGGTTAAGCTTCCCGGCATGGCGCTTGGACTCACGCGACGCACGCGGGCCCATCCCGTCGATCTCGAAAACCTCGCTTACGCTGCGTACGAGTTCCGGGAAGCGCTGATTCCGCTGCAGGGCATCACCCCCGACCGCTGCGGTGCCGCAGCCACCGAGTTGCGGGACAGAGCACTCGTAGCTGAGGAACGATTCTTCGCAGCTGTCGCTGGGCTCCCCGGCCGCGAGCGCACACTCGCCGGCCACTGGGAGAACGCCGCGGTCATGCGCTACCGGCACGGGCTGGAGGTCTTCGCGCGCGCCGAAGACCTCGGCGCCGACATGCTCGCCAACTCGCCACCCACCGGCGGCCGTCTTTGCCCGCGCTCACCGAACTGTGTGACGCCTGTACCCATGCCCGCACCCTTGATCAGCACCAACGGCCCGAGATGTTCGGGGCCGGCCATACCGCGCAGGGCCACCCGACGGCTTCGCACCGCCCCCGGCGACTCGGCCGGCGCCGACCACGATCGGGCCACCGGGAGGTCCTGCATTGTCGATCAAGCTGAACTGCGGTGGCGGATCCGCCGCGATCTGACAAGTCTCCTCGTCGAGAACGCCATAGCGGGCAACGGAATCACCCGGGAAGCCGAACGCCACCTCGTCCCGTGGCTGACTGGCGTGCGAGACCCTCGACAGTCCCATGAGCATCGACGGTCTCGAGGATGTCGCAGCGCAATGGCGCGAGCGCCGCCGGCCCTACATGCTCGCCGCCGCAGATCGGGCCGACGTGATCATCGTCGGCCCGATCCCTCGTCAGCGCGCGACCCTGTGGTGGAAGCTCGTCCACGGGGACGAACCGCCGCCGCCGCTGTAAGGCGGAACCGCGTCGTCGCCCAAAGAGGTGGGGACGTGTCATATCCACAGTTCATCACCACTTTTCGCGGAGATCGGCGGTGCGATTGACCTCATGGGCTGCACCGTACGATCCGGGCCCGAGCCAATAGCGGTACAGCGCATCACGCCCGCGCTACCGTTCGACGTATGGGGACAACATTTCACGGGCCGAGTCCCTAGCCGCACATCACCCGCGCCATTCGAGTGAGGGGGCCGCGGCGCGCCGCGATCGCATATCTGGGCGAGGACGCACCTGCTCTGCTGCCGCTGCGGGCCGGTGATCTGCTCGTCGTGAACGCCTCCCGGGCGGCGGTGCGCGCGCATGTGACCTCGCCGATTGCGCTCGCGCACTACGTCGAGGCCGGTGTCCGGGTTCTGTCGTCGCCGAACCTGCACGCCAACGTGATCGCCACCAACCGTCGGGCGATCATCGGCTCCGCGAATGCCTCCCACAGCTCCACCATCGCCGATGAGGCCGTCGTCGTCACCGACGATCCGGAGGTCGTCGCCGCCGCCTGGACGCTCATCGACGGTATCGACGAGATCACCGAGGTCGATCACGTTTCCCGAACGGGTTTCCCTGCGGGCTGGGCGCCTTGCGTGCGGCGGGTGCGTGCACCGGTTGCTCGGCGGCGGCGTTCTGCCGACGCCTTTGGTTTCGGGCGAGGAGCAGGTCCCGGTTGGCCCGAGACGGGCGTGCCGGCGTTGTTGACGAGTATGTCGATACCGTGTCGGGTTGCGATTTCGGCCAGGACTGCGTCGACTTCAGTAGACGAGGAAGTATCGAGCAGCCGCGATTCCGCTTGCCGCCTATGCTTCTGATGGTGTCGGCGGTGGAATGTCCGTCGGCGCGCAGGGCGTCGGTGCGCAGGGCGTCCCTGCGATCGGCGATGGTCACGCGCGCGTCGACCGCTGCCAGCGCTATCGCGGCGGTACGTCCGATTCGTCGAACAACATTGGGTAAGAAAGGAATCCGGCTCATACGGTGCAGAATGCGGACCGGACGCACGGGTAGGCGCATGTCAGCGGGTTGACGCTGGCGCTGCGGTCCCGTCGGCCCGGTGGGCCGACGGGACCGAGGAACGAGCCCCCGAGATGCGCCAGGGCAATCACACTCCGACGCTAGGTCACAGTCTGTCGCGACGCGGTCGGTGCAGTCGTAGCACTATTGGTTGATCGTCGTGCGACGAACGCCCGGATGACGTTCTCGGTCATCCTGGAGATGCCGTTGTCGGTGCCGTTCCACAGCAGTGCTCCGGACCAGGCGATCGATCCGGCGGCGAACACTTCTCCTCCTCCCGGGGTGCGGAAGTAGACCACGTCGGAGTGGACCTCAGGGTCGTTTTGTCCACCCTGTTGGTCGTATAGGGGAACGCCGACCTCTTCGGGCACCCGCTGGTAGTAGTTCGTGTGATTGCGGGAGGACGCGAGCACGGTGGCATGGTGCGGGGTGCCCAACGCATGGTCGACCCGATCGATTTCGTCGCCGGCGGCGCCGCCCATCACATAGCCGTACGCTCCGAAGGGGTCTTCCTCGACGCCGTCGAAGACGAAAGCGAACTCGGGGTCCTTCGCGTGCCCGGAGCGGTGGTACGGCTCGGATTGGCCCCAGCCCTCCGCTGCCATGCCGATGCCGACGAGTTTCTGCGGTGGGCGGCCGCGGTACTTCCACAGTCCGCCTGGTTCCCCGGTCGATGTTAGGTTCACCTCACCCGGGTACGACATCCACGCGAGAACTCCGGAATGGCCGCGCCGGATCTCGACGGTGAGGGGATCGTTGCTGTAGACGCCTGTCACCCAGTACCAGCCGTTGCCGCCGAGATAGACCAGGCTGCCGCCGTGGTCGCGGTACTCCGTGAGCGCATCCAGCATCGCGGCCGAGGTGTATTCCGGATGCGATCCGGAGATGAGGACCGCGTAATTCGACAGATAGTCAGCGCCTCGTTCGTCCACTTCCAAGTCGGTGATGACGTCGACGTCGAGTCCGCGGCGAGCCAGCCACTCGATCAGGTACATCTCCGCGGACATGGCCCGGTAGGCGTCGAGCAACCACATGCGATAGCCACGGCGCATGTTGACGATGTGCCGTCGAGCCGAGGAGAAGCAGACGCCACTGCCGTCGGGGTGGGTGTCGTACATCGAGAGTCCGAACGACGGGTCACCGAGATGGGCCCGGTCGACATCGGAGACCACTACCGGTTTGTCGGTCCAGCCCTCGAAGTTTCCTCCGCCGAACAGGGCTTCGTTGGCGTAGGCGAGGTAGCTGAAGGTGGGGAGAACGACCACGATGTTCTTGCGCGGATCTTCTGGTCGCGGGACGACGGTGATCGGCACGGTGTCGGCTCCGTGGTCGTTGGTGACCACGATTCCGTAGACGCCACTGGGCAGGTCGGCTGGCAGTTCGGCGGTGACTGCGACGTCCCAGCCGGCATCGAACAGGTCCGTGGAGTGGAAGTGGATGGCTGCGTACTGGTCCAGGGCCAGCGCGTAGTTGAGCACATCTCCGGTGAAACGGCGGCCTGTCACCCCTCGGGTGGGGACGTTCACCAAGGTGCCGGGTTCTTGACCGGCCACGAGCGGCGTGACTGCGTCGCGCCCGATTGAGTCGTCCAGTGCGAGATCCCAAGCTGCGACCAGCGCGGATCCGAACATGTCGGAGACCACGCCGGTTTCCTCGAGCAGGATTCGCAGCGTGGATACGTCGGCTGCTGCTGCGGCGGCGAACGGTGCCTCGATCTTGGCGTCGGTGAGGTTGTCGGCGATGCCGCGCCATGCGCCCGCGACGGCGGTGAGGTTGTGCGGTGAATGTCCGGCGACGGAACCTTCGCCGCGAAGATCGAATGTCGAGGCCGCGATCGTGCTGGTCGTGACCGATTCTTGGTCGTAGAGAGGGTCTAGCGGCAGGATGAACACCGAGGCTTCCGTACCTTCCGCGGTGCCGGCGAGCAGGTACCAGGTGCTGTCGATCAGCGTCCGGTCGGACACGATTTCCCAGTCGGATACCCCATAGCGTGCGGAGGTGAGTACAAGATGGCGCTCGCGTAGCGACAGCCTGACCTGTCGGCCGGACTCACCGGTGACTGCGACAATCGTGTGCTCACCGGGCACGCCCGCGTCTGCTGACCAGAGGAAGGCGCCCAGTGTCACGGCGTCGGCGGTCTTCGGGGCATCTGATGTGGTGGGACCGATGAGAAAAGACCCGACACACGTCTGCTGCCGGGAGACGGGGTAGGTTCCGGCGCCGGCCCAATCGACGGGCTGGTCCAGATCGGTGTTGTCGTTGTCGGCGTTGAGCATTCGGATCATGGAGACATCGACCGATGTGCCTACGGCGTCGATACTGAGGGATACCGGGTCCCCCGGCTGGTAGGACAAGCGGTCACTGTATGCACGTACTGGTAGTTCGGTCATGGTTGTGTTTCTCCTCTACAACGTCGCGTTCCCCGTGTGACGGCTAGTTGTTGCCCTCCGAAGATTCCTCCCTATCCCTGGATCCTGATTCCTGCGCGTCCCCACTCCGCATCGCGGAGCTCGTTCTTTCGTGTTTTGCCGGTCGATGTCTTGGGTAGTTCGACGATGAACTCGATCGCGCGCGGCGCTTTGTAGGAGGCGATTCGGCCCTTCACGTGGTTCACGAGCTCTTCCTCGTTGACGGGCACACCTGAGGCGAGAACGACGAAGGCTTTCGGCCGTTCGCCCCACTTCTCGTCCGGTACACCCACAACTGCGACATCGGCAACGGCGGGGTGACTCATGAGAGCTTGCTCCACCTCGATTGTCGAGATGTTCTCCCCGCCTGAGATCACGACATCCTTGGCGCGGTCGAGGAGCTGAAGGTATCCATCGGGGTGCATGACGCCGAGGTCGCCTGAGTGGAACCACCCTCCTGCGAACGCGTCGTTCGTACCCGGGTCGTCGCGGTAGTAGCCCTTCATGACGAGATTTCCGCGCATGACAATCTCACCCATTTCGACGCCGTCGGCGACCACGTCGACTAGCTGACCTTGTGCATCGGGGGCAGTACGTACGACCCGCGTATGGTCGGCGGTGAGCATGCCGACGCCCTGCCGTGCCAGTCGGCGCGACAGTTCGTCCTCATCGAGGTTGTGCCATTCGGGTTTCGGCTCGCATACCGCGTACGGGCCATAGGTTTCGGTCAGCCCATAAACATGAAGGAGAGTTGCCCCCAGTGCTCGAATCTTGTTGATCGTCGTTGGACTCGGCGGAGCGCCTGCTGTGGCGATCGTGAAGGGACGTTCGAGGAGGTGGGCCTCCGGCGCGGCGGCGAGCATGGTCAGCACGGTAGGTGCACCGCTCATGTGATCAATCTGCTCGGCGTCGATCAGGGCCCACATGGCGTCACCACGAACTGCGCGGAGGCACACGTGAGTGCCGGACGCCGCGGTAACTGCCCAGGGGTTGCACCAGCCGTTGCAGTGGAACATCGGCAGCGTCCATAGGTAGCGGGTGTGGACATCGAAGTTCTGGTGGTGCTGTTGGCTGAGTGAGCTTAGGTAGGCACCTCGGTGTGTGTACATCACGCCCTTGGGTCTGCCTGTCGTTCCGGAGGTGTAATTGATAGCGATCGTTCGGGTCTCGTCGTCTATCTCCCACTGGATGGGCATGTCAGCGCCACGGCAGAGGAGCTCTTCGTAGCGAATAGTGCCTGGCAGGTTGACGTAGTCGCCGTCCACGCTCGGGGTCTCGACCACTTCCCGTACGGATTCGAGTTTGGCGTTCTCGAGCTCGCCAAGGAGGCCGGCATCGCCGATGAGCATCACGGCCGCGGAGTGGTTGCAGATGTACTGCACTTCATCGCAGGACAAGCGGGTGTTGATGGCGACGAGGACTGCGCCTGCCAGTGGTACTGCATAGTGTGCCACCAGCATCTCGGCGGAGTTCGAGGCGTGGTACGCAACGCGATCACCGGGCTGGACTCCGGATGCGCGGAGCGCATGCGCGAGCTGGGTGACGATTTCGGATAGCTCAGCGTAGGTGTATCGCCGTTGACCGTCGATGACTGCGGTCTTGTCCGGGTAGACCTCGGCAGCACGGCCGAGAAAACGAAGTGGGGTCAGCGGCGTGTCGAGTCCGGACATCTGCGTAGTTCTCCTTGGTTGGTTGTGACGGGACAGTGGATGGGTGGCGGATGTCTGTGTGGCCGGCACTAGCGGCTTCACCCGCGGGCCGATTGCGCGCAGCGGTGTGTAAACCCGCGGAGGAGTTGCATCGCGTGCGCTTCGGTGCGCCAGAGAACCTCCGGGTGCCATTGCACGGCGACGATGTCTTCATCGTCGATCTCGAATGCTTCGGTCAGGCCGTCGTCGGTAGAGGCCGCCGCCCGCGCGGATGACGCAAGGACTCGAATTCCCTGGTGGTGCTGACTGTTGACAGCGATCGGACCGTCGACGCCCATCCAGTTCGCTAGGAGGGTTCCGGGTTCGATGGTGACGTGGTGGAGGGAGCGCGCCAATGCTTCTTCACTGTTCGAGTGCGTGGTTTTGCCGTGCCAGTCCCTGGCGAGGTCCGCGTACAGTGTTCCCCCCAAGGCCACATTGGTCAGCTGTGCGCCGCGGCAGATCGCTAGGACAGGGATTTCGCGTGTGCGGGCAATCCGCAGGGCGGTGAGTTCGTTCTTGTCGAGGTCAGGGTTGATCTTTGTGACGAGCGGATCGTTCGTGTTTCCGCCGTAGAGTGCTGGGTCAACGTCAGATCCACCGCTGATGAGAAGCCCGTCGACGTTCGACAGGAGATGTTCGAGGTCGGTGCGCGGTTGGCCGCAGTCTATTGCCAGTGGTACTGCGTCGGCGGCGGCGAGACCGCGGAACATATCTTTCCAATGGACGAACCCGGGGAGGATCGAGAAGTCGAGAGTTACCGCAATAACCGGTTTTTCGTCGTTCATCGTGCCCCTTTCTGTGGCCTGATCGCGATCGTTGCCGGGATGGCAGATGTTGGTGACGTCAAAACACGGACCACCCGGCGAGGCGAGCGAACTCCTCGATGGCGACGACGCCTCCAGCCGAGTTACCGTCGGCATCAAGTGGAGGGCTCCAGACGCATACCGTTCCTATCCCCGGCATAATGGCGAGCACGCCCCCGCCGATGCCGCTCTTGGCGGGGAGGCCGATACGGTAGGCGATGTCGCCGGCCGCTCCGTACATGCCTGACATCAGTAGAACAGCGTTGACCCTGCGGATGGATGCGTCATCGAGGATGCGCGGGTGCCCGGAGCGATCGGCAAGAAACAAGGCCGACGTCGCGACCGCCTCTGCCGTCGCCGCAATGGCGCATTGTGCGAAGTACTGGGCGAGAACTTCGTCGATGCCATTGACTAGTTTGCCGTGCTCTGCGAGGACGTGGGCAATGGCCGCGTTTCGGTGATCCGCGATGGTCTCGGAGAGTGCCACGTGGGGATCAGAGGCGATCGATGCGCCTCCGGAGGCGTCCAGGAGGTCGATCGTAGCCATGACCGCGTCTCCGGTGAGGTCCATCAGTCGGTCGGTGACGACGAGCGCGCCCGGGTTGACGAATGGGTTGCGGGGACGGCCCTGGCTACGCTCGAGTTCGGCCACCGAGCTGTATCCCGAATCCGTCGGTCCCCATCCCACGTGCTCCCACGCCGATGGGTTGCGCTGTAGTAAGGCACATAGGGCGAAGAGTTTCGCCACGCTCTGGATGGAGAACGGGTCGGCGCTGTCTCCGGTGGTGAGAAGGTCCCCGTCGATCGTGGCGACGGCCATCCCGAATTTCGCGGGAGGAACTGCGCTCAAGGCGGGGATCTGGCCTGATACTCGACCTGTTTCGGCGGCGGCACGACCGCAATCGGCGGCGGCATCAAGGTAGCGCTGAAGTTGCGCGGTGCGCGTCTCGAGACGCGCGATATGTGTGGGAATGACGCACCTCAGATTCGACGGGGGGACGATGCGAGCCCGGGCCCGCACTCCTTCGTGTTGCCATCATTTGCCACCACTTCCCGCATGTACGTTCGCCGGAGTCGTACATGCAGTCGTTGGCCAAAAGCTCGGCTAGAGGAGCCTAATATGGACATTAGGACTAGTCAATGGACCTTATTTTCACAACGCTGCGCGCCGCTGCGACGACTGATTCAGAGTTACCACCTAGCCCGGTGTGTCGCACAACACAAATTTGTGGTCTACTGGTCTTGTCTTTAGTCCTTAAACCGACTTACGCTCTCGCGGCATCCAAAAGCGAAAGGTAGGCCCGCATGAGCCTCAACTCACCGTCTCCGCGGGAGACATCCCCCACACGGCACGACAGCAGCCCTGCCCATCTGAAGAAGGGCGCAATCGGACTGGTCGGTGTGGTTTTCATGGTGGTCGCGTTCTCGGCGCCCATAGCAGCAATGACTGCGAATCTGCCGGTCGCAGTGGGCTTTGGTAACGGGGTCGGTGCTCCGGCGGGGTTCATCATCGCCACCGTGGTGTTGACGATCTTCAGTGTCGGATTCATCGCGCTTGCCCGTCACATCACCGCCGCCGGCGCCTTCTATACGTTCGTCTCGCGCGGCTGGTCCAAGATCGCGGGTCTGCCGGCGGGCGTCCTGTCGATGTTTACGTACATGACGATGGAAGCTGGAATTATCGGCCTCTTCTCGACATTCGCTCGTCAGGCATTTGGCTCGCAGTTCGGGGTCGAGCTGCCGTGGGAGGTCTATGCGTTCGTCGCAGTAGTGCTGATCGCAATCCTGTCGCACAAGGACATCTCTGTCGCGGCTAAGGTTCTGGGCCTTGCGCTCATTTGCGAGATTGCCATGCTCACCCTTACTGCAGTGCGAGCTCTCCTCAATGGGGGCGGACCGGACGGTATTCTTTGGGGCTCGCTGAATCCCGTCACTGCGTTGAGCACGAACGGGATCGCCGGAGGTGCAGTCGGGCTGGGGTTGCTCATGGCGTTCTGGTCGTGGGTCGGATTCGAATCGACCGCTATCTACGGCGAAGAGTCGACGGATCCCAAGAAGATAGTGCCTCGGGCGACTCTTATCGCAGTCATCGGCATTGGCATCTTCTACACCTTCATCTCCTGGGCGATCGTGAGTGCAAACGGCGGAAACAAGGCCGTCGAACTCGCCGCAGGCCCCAATCCCTTCGAGTTGCTGTACGCCCCCACGCGTACCTTTGTTGGCTCGTGGGGCGTGCTGGTATTCGAATGGCTCGTCCTGGGTGGCGCGTTCGCCTGCGCATTGGCCGTCCACAACTCGGCCGCCCGTTACCTCTTCGCTTTCGGGCGCGACGGGCTCTTGCGGCGGCAACTCGGTGAAGTGCACCCACGACATGGCTCTCCGTGGATCGCTTCGCTGACCCAAAGCGTATTCACGGCACTCGTCCTACTAATCTGCGCGCTGACCAAGTCCGACCCCTACGGAATCCTGTTCGTTCTTGTCGCAATTCTGGCGACCCTTTGCCTGCTCATCGTCCAGGTGATGTGCTCAATCTCCGTTATCACGTATTTTCACGTTCAGAAGCAGCACCCGGAAACCGCGAACGTGTGGCGGACCTTGATCAGCCCGATCGTCGGCGGCCTCGGGATGGCGTTCGTGATCTATCTGATGGCATCGAATATGAAGACCGCAGCCGGTTCAGCGTCCGATTCGCTTTTCTACAAGGCGATCCCGTGGATCCTCGCAATCTTGCTGTTCGGCTCCCTAGCGGCCGCCCTCTACCTGCGCTCATACAAGCCAGAACTCTACGCGCGGATCGGCAGCACAGTGTTCGACGAGAATGCCAACGACGCCGGCGCCGATCGCGCTCCTGATCCGGTCGTCGACGCCGCCTGACCATCCCCCGATCTATCACCACGCCCTGTCCTGCATGAGTAAGGGCCGCTTAGCGGCCCCTACTCATGCAGGACAGAATCGACATCACTCCTCGTGACGGAAACATCGAACGGCTCAAGGTCCTCGTCACCGGTGGCAGCCAAGGCATTGGCCTAGGAATTGCCGAAGTCTTCGCCCGCGCTGGCGCCACGATAGCTATCGCCAGCCGAACCGCGGCGACTCTGGAGGAGCGCGCGCCAGGTTGAGCGAGAATGGTTCCCACAGAATCGCCATCACGCGAACTCAGGTCAGCCCGTAATGCAAGTGGCAGAAGAGGAGCTCGGCGGCCTCGATGCCCTGCGGGCGAACGCAGGAATCTACCCATTTCACGCACCCGAGGAACTCACAGCCGACCAACTCGAGAACTTCGCCGTCAACATCACGGATCGAGCCAGCGTCCAAGCATGCATTGTCGCGCCCGCGCGCTCGGGCCGTGGGCGGTCATCGTGACCTCCTCGACCACAGGGCTCACGACGGAACTCCCTGGACTCAGCCGCGACGGCCCGGAAGGCGCACAGCTTTGGTTTCGCCCGTTCCGCGGCCCTTGAATTGACCGATTGTAAGATTACCGTCAACGCTGTTGTCTGGATCCGTCCGGACCTGAGGACTTGAAGAGCTCGATCCCTGCGTGGTCCGGCGAATGGCGAAGGCAGCTACTCAGCAGAGATTGGGTGAGGTCACCGACATCGGACACGATGCGCTGTTCTTTGCCAGGCAGGGCGTCTCCTTCGTGACCGGACCCTGAGCTTCGACGGCGGCCAGACGCATTCCGCGCTGCAAGGGTTGATCCGACTGACCAGTCAACGACGGAGCCAGGACTCGAGGGTTTCACGCGTTCCCTTGATATGGTCTTCCATCGTGTCGGCGGCCAAGTCGGGTTCCTTCTTCTCGATCGCGTCGACGATGGCCTCGTGGAAGTCATTGGCATTCGGCTCGAGCCTGCCGAAGATCGCGCCAACCGGAAGCCACATCTTGCGTCGGGCGTCAGCCACAGCGTCAAGTAGGTAGTCGTTGCGGCAAGCTTGAGCAATGCCAAGGTGGAACGCTGAGTCGAGGGTCTGGAACTCAGTGACGAGGTGAATGGACTGTTCCTCCATCGCCGCCTTCAAGGTCTCATCCATGCTGGTGAGCAGCTTTCGGAGGTTCACGAGGTCCGCGGCGCGGCGGCGCGTCGCCGCCAGACGGGTTGCTCCGGTCTCGACAACGATTCGGTAGTCGAACGCGTCTCGAACCGCGGTTCGGTTCTCCCTCATCAGCCGGCGCGCTTCGCCCGCGTCGTACTTGGGTGCCACCACAGTGAATCCGCCACCACGCCCCCGCCTAACAGCGATCCTGCCCTCACGCTCGAGAACTGCCACAGCGGCACGTACAACTGTCCGGGAGACGTCAAGCATCTCCGATAGTTCTCGTTCGGTAGGCAGTCGGTCGCCAGGGCGGAACTGACCGAGTTCGAGCGATCGCCGCATCTGGTCCACGACGAGTTCGTGCGCAGCGATCTGCCGGATCGGACTCAGTGCCGCCCGTTCTGCTGTCGTCATTCACGACTCCTTCCCCGTGCGATCAATGTAGCGCATGCTTTGTCACCGTGTCATTTGTCTAGTCCTTTAGACCAAGTCCACTCGCCTCGGCGTCCGCACCCATCTCATTAAAGCCCTAAACACTTGACCTATAGCCCTTTAATGATCAGACTGGGCCTGTCGTGGTGATCACGATCACTGGTGTGAAAGGAACCTGAAATGGGCAACAAGGTAATCGTCACGGGCGGCGCAGGGGTGATCGGTCAGGCGATCTGCCGCCGACTGCTGTTAAGCAACTACACCCCGATCGCAGCGGATGTGAAACAGGCGATCGACGCGTTCGACCCGAGTCAGGATGAAATGCAGGGCACCATCGCCGTCGCGATGGACGTCACCAGCCGCGAAAGCGTGGAGAGCGCCGTCGGCTCCGTTATCCCGGAAGGCGAGACGCTGGCCGGCGTGGTCAACTGCGCTGGCATTCTGCGCGACTCGTTCCTCGGCGAGCTCGACGAGTCCAAGTTGGAGTTGATGTTCCAGGTGAACATCGCGGGCATGGCGCGGGTCGTCGACGTCACGGCCCCGCTGCTGACCGAGGGCTCGGCGATCGTCAACGTCGGAAGCCTCACCGGGCACTTCGGCAGGTTCCGCGGTGCGTCGGTCTACGGTGCCACCAAGGCGGGCATCGCCGCCTACACCCGCTACTTGGCCGAGGAGCTGGCTCCGCGCGGGATCCGGGTCAACAACGTCGCCCCCGGGGTCATCCGCGCACCGATGAGCCCGTCGATGGCGCGGGTCTCCGGCGGCGAGGAGGTCAGCGCGAGCTACGCGATGCTCAAGCGGATCGGTGAACCCGAAGAAGTCGCCGAGGCGGTGGAATTCTTCCTGTCCCCACGCGCCTCCTTCATCACCGCCCAGACCCTGCTCGTCGACGGTGGTGTCGTCGCGTGGTGACCGCGAACGATCTCGCGACCGCCCCCGCCGAGATCTGGGGTGGGTCGGTCGAGGCCGCCAACGACGAGGCATTCCGCCGCCTCAACGACGCCGACCCGTGGGTCGTTGACGTCCGGCCGGCGCGGGAGGTACTTCCGGGTTACAAGGACAACCTGGTCCTTACCTCGGGTGCACCGATGCAGTGGGAGGCCTACACCGGCGGTCAGCGTGAGGCACTGATCGGCGGGGCCCTGTTCGAAGGGCTGGCCGCCGACCGCGACGAGGCGATCGCGAAGTTCGCCGACGGCACCATCGAGATCGGGGCGTGCCACGACTACTCTGCCGTGGGCTCGCTTGCCGGGATCTACACCGCGTCGATGCCGGTGTTCGTCGTCGAGAACCGCACCCACGGCAACGTCGGGTTCTGCAATTTCTACGAGGGCAAGGAACCACGGCGACTGAACTACGGCTGCTACGACGAGGGCGTCCACGAACGGCTCGAGCACGTCAACACCGTCCTCGCTCCCGTCGTCGGTGAGGCGATCCGCCGCCGCGGCGGTATCGCCCTCAAGCCGCTCATTGCCCGCGCGCTGCGAATGGGCGACGAGGTGCACAGCCGCAACGCAGCCGCATCGATCCTGTTCAACCGCGAAATCCTGCCATCAGTGCTCGATATGATCGCGGACTCCGTGCCCGGGGTCCACGAGACCATGCTCCACCTCGCCGAGAACGACTACTTCTTCCTACGGCTGTCGATGGCCGCGGCGAAGGCGTCCGCGGACGCAATGGTCGTTCCCGGATCCACACTCGTCTCGGCCATGGCCTTCAGCTGCCGGGGCTTCGCGATCAAACTCGCCGGCCTCGGCACCATCTGGTTCGAAGGACCACCGCCGATCCACGAGGGCAAGCTGTTCGCCGGACACACCGAAGACGAGATCACCTGGATGGGCGGCGAAAGCCCCATCACTGAGACGGTCGGACTGGGCGGATTCGCGCAGGCCTGTGCACTCTCGCTGCAGGACTACCAGGGAGGTTCCCCGGAGGTGATGATTCAGCGTAACCGCGAGATGTACGCGATTACACACGGCGAGAACCACGTCTATCGGATCCCGCTGTTCGGCTTCCAAGGCACGCCGACGGGAATCGACATCCGGAAGGTCCTGCAGACCTCGATTCTTCCGGTGATGGATGTAGGTCTCGCCGGCCGCGACGGTGGACAGATCGGCGCCGGGGTGATTCGAGCTCCTCGCGAGTGCTTCGCCCAAGCCCTGGAGGAGCACGAAAGGAGGTACGGCCAAGTATGAGCATCGCAGAGCACAAGCAGCCGCGGAGGCGCTCACTGACCTACTCGGGAGGGGCGGCACTGGTGACCGGCGCAGCTTCCGGAATCGGCGAGGCCACGGCGAACGCGCTCCTGAACGCAGGCATCAAGACCCTGTGCCTCGACCTCCGCGAACCTGCCCCGTTCGACGGGGTGGATCAAGCATTACAGGTACGCCGCGCCGTCGATGTCACCGACACCGAGGTATTGGGCACCGTCCTTGCAGAAGAGACTGGTCAATCGGGCCTGAGCTATGTCGTCAACTGCGCCGGGATCATCGAGCACACCGGCTTCGCCGACGTATCCCACCAATCCTGGCTCCGCTGCCTCGAGGTCAACCTCATCGGTGCATACAACGTCATCAACACCTCGAGTCGTTTCCTGAGGGACGCCACGCACGCGGCGGTCGTCAACGTGACCTCCCTGGAGGCGGCTCGGGTGATCGCCCTCACGGATCCGGACCCCAACCCGCAGTATGCGGCGTCGAAAGCCGGATTGGCGATGCTCACACGAACGGCCGCGCGAGCACTCGCAAGCACCGGTGTACGCGTCAACAGCGTGTCTCCGGGATTCGTTGCCACGCCTATGGCAGCAGTGCACGGTGACACAACACACCTATCCCCGCAGCTGAAGGCGCGTGTTCCGTTGGGTCGATTCGCATCCGCGGGCGACATTGCGGATGCCATCACTTTCCTGCTCAGTGACCAAGCCTCGTATATCACCGGGACGGATCTTCGTATCGATGGCGGGTTCGAAGTCACATGACCCCCATCAACTACCTCACGGTTGCGCCCGTCGGGTGCGCAGAGCGCCAGACCGCAACCGTCTTCGACATCTGGAGTTTCAATGACCACAGCATCGTTCGGGGCACTTGAACTCGATGAGTTCCATCGCCTGGCCACCAGCGGCGAAATCGACACCGTAGTCTGTGCGACTCCGGACTCATACGGACGTTTGGTCGGGAAGCGCCTGACGGTGTCGGGATTCAATTCGCTGTGTCTCGAAGGCGACGGATTCCATGCCAGCGGGTATCTCTTTGCCACCGATGTGGAGATGAACCCGGTTGACCTTCCCATCGCCAACGCCGAGAACGGCTGGGCAGATATCCGCATTATGCCGGACCTTTCGACGATGCGCCGGGTGCCGTGGGAGCCCAATGTCGTACTCGTAATCGGCGATGCGTACGAGTCTGGATCCGAGAAGGACATTCCGGTATCGCCGCGTGCAATCCTGAAGCGTCAGCTCCAGCGTGCTGCGGATTTGGGTCTGGCGTTCAAATTTGCGTCTGACCTCGAGTTTTACATCGCCGCGGTGACTTCTGACAAGGCGTGGGATTCCGGGTATCGCGACCTCAAGATGCTGTCTGATTACCGCGCCGACTATCAGATGGTCCAAGCAAGCCGCGACGACTGGTTCATTCGACAGATTCGGAACGAGATGCCGAAGTTCGGTATCTCGGTGGAGTCCTCGAAGCCGGAGTGGGGCCACGGGCAGCAGGAGGTCACCCTCGACTACTGCGACGCGCTCGAGATGGCTGACCGGCACGTGCTCTTCAAGTACGGAATCAAGCAACTCGCCCACAACTGCGACCTGACCGTGACGTTCATGGCGAAGCCGAAGATCGACGACGTGGGCTCGTCCTGCCACCTGCATGTGAGCATGTGGTCGGTCGAATCGGGGAAGTCCTTGTGCTGGTCGGACGCCCCCGACGGTGGAATGTCTCAGCGCTTTGGGTCCTTCGTCGCCGGCCAACTCGAGAACGCGGCAAGCCTGAGCCTGCTGTTCGCGCCTACCGTGAACTCGTACAAGAGGTTTCAGCCCGGCCAGTTCGCTGGATCGGCGATCTCCCTCGGCGAGGACAATCGCTCGTGCGCGTTCCGCCTGGTCGGAAACGGTCCGTCGTACCGAGTCGAAAACCGCGTGCCGGGCGCCGACGTAAATCCGTACTACGCGTACGCAGCAACAATAGCCGCCGGTCTCGACGGTATCGAACGTAACCTTCCCATGCCGACGATCCTCTCCGGCAACGCATGGGACGTCGATGACATCGAACTGGTACCCACCTCACTCCACCAGGCCATCGACGCCTTTGCACACAGCAAAGTTGCGCGGTCGGCGTTCGGCGACGACGTATTCGAGCATCTGCTGGCATTCGCTCAGGCCGAGCTGGTCGCCTTCGACTCCCAGATAGTCACCGATTGGGAATTGCGGCGCTACTACGAGCGGGTCTGACGAGAACCGATCCGAAAGGACACCAATGCAAATAGATCCAATTGCTCAGAACCTGATCGATGACTCTCGGGCATCAGGTCGGCCCAACGCGCATCTGCTACCGATCGCGACCGCACGGCAGAATTTCGAAGACACCTTCGGTGCGCTGGCGAAGCCGGAGGTCTTCCGGACCATCGACGTGCGCATACCCACACGGGACGGCGATGCAATTCGTGGGCGGCTCTACCTTCCAGTCGAGGAAACAGCACTTCCGCTGACCGTCTACTTCCACGGCGGTGGCTGGCTTTTGGGAAGCATCGACTCCCATGACGTTGCGACACGGATGCTGGCCAACGCCTCCAGGAGTGCAGTTCTGTCCGTCGACTACCGTCGCGGACCGGACTTCCTGTTCCCGACCGCCGTGAATGATGCAATTGATGCCCTCGAGTGGGCAACGGGGCCCGCTTCCGGTCTGCCGATCGATCGGGACCGCGTCGCCGTTGCGGGCGACAGTGCCGGTGGCAATCTCGCCGGGGCTCTCGCACTACACGCGCGAGAGAGCGGTCCACGACTTGAGCATCAACTCTTGGTCTACCCGGTGACGACCTGCGACATCAATGTGGGGTTCGACGCCCAGTACGAGGGAGTGATGATCTACCGGGACGAAGTACAGTGGCATCAGGACAACTATCTGCCCAGCCCCGGCCACGCCACCGATCCGCGAGTCTCGATCCTCGACGCCGACCACACGGGTCTGCCGGACACCACGATCATCCTTGCCGGGTGCGATCCGATCGCACCTCAGGGACGACTGTATGCCGAAGCGCTGCGCGCGAAGGGCGTGAAGGTGGCGGTGCACGAGAGCCCCAGCATGATCCATGGCTTCTTCGGCCTTGACGAACTGCTCCCAGCCGCATCTGCTGCGATGAAATTTGCTGGCGCGCGTCTGTCCAGCGCCCTGACCTCGCGAGTCGCCCAGTGAAAACAGCATTGGTAACGGGCGCCGGCGGCGGGATCGGCCTCGCGGCAGCCATGCGGCTGTCCGAAGAGGGCCATCGGGTCATCGCCACCGACATCAAAGAGAAGGTGGACTCGCTACCCGACAGCGTGGAATTCATCCGGTTCGACCTGTTGCAGGCTACCGAGTTCGAGGAGTTGTTCGCCTCCTGCGGGGATGCTGGATTGGACTACCTGGTTAGCGCGGCAGGAGTTGCGCTCTTAGATCGCGACGGATCAACGTTCGACGTAGACGAGTCGACGTGGGATGTCACGCTGGGAGTAAACCTACATGCGCTGCGGAGGCTGACCGCCGCGGCGCTACCCCACCTGAGGCGGGGTGCAGGCCGAAGTATCGTCAACGTCGCGAGCGTTGCCGGCATCCGCGGAATGGATTCACCTCTGGACGCCTATCAGGTCAGCAAGGCGGCGGTCGTGTCACTCAGTCATGCCATGGCCCTGAAACTGGCGCCAGAGGGCATTCGTTGCAACACGGTCTGCCCGGGCGCCATCCTCACACCGATGATCGAATTCCTTTACGAACGATCTCCCGAACGACGTATTGACATGGAAAACAGGACGCCGCTGGGCCGACTCGGACGGCCGGAGGACATCGCCGGAGCGATCTCGTTTCTCCTGTCAGATGACGCGTCCTTCATTACGGCATTCGATCTCGTCGTCGACGGCGGGTGGAGTTCTCAACTGAAGTAGTGGAATCCCGGAGACAGCGCCCGCCCGCTCGGCCTGCGGACCGACCGGGTGGGCGCTGTCCGGTGTCCACAGCGGGCCAACTGCTCACAGCATTGTGCGGCATTGACTTTGAGATTAAAGTCCTAAATACTGAACCAATAGACGTTTAAGTGAAGGACTTGGGCGTCATATCCAGACCTCAAGACAGGAGCAGACAGTGAGCCCGATCAGGACCCGAAAGATCTCACCGCGCGTTGCGATCATCGGCACGGGGTTCAGCGGCATCGCTGCGGCGATCGCACTGAAGAAAAAGGGAATCGAAGATTTCGTAATCTTCGAGCGTGCAGATGGACTCGGCGGGACATGGCGGCACAACAGGTACCCCGGTGCGGAGGTGGACCTCGAGTCACACATCTATTCGTTCTCCTATGAACGTTACGACTGGACTCGGACGCATGCAGGTTGGAACGAACTTCTCGGCTACCTCGAGCACGTCGCCGGCAAGTGGGGTTTGCACCCCCACATGCGGTTCAACGAGGCCGTGAACCAGGTGACCTGGTCCGACGAGCGTCGTGACTACGTTGTTGCGACATCGAGCGGAAAAGACCACGGTCGCTTCACCTCGGTGATCAGCGCCGTCGGCTTCCTGAACACACCGCTCGTTCCACCCTTCGTGCGGGACGACCACGACTTCGAAGGGCCCATCTGCCACACCTCGGAGTGGATCGACGGGCTGGACATGACCGACAAATCGATCGGCGTTCTGGGCACAGGTTCATCAGCGGTTCAGGTCATTGCCGAAGCCGAAAAGGTCGGATCGGAGGTCAAGGTCTTCCAGATCGAACCGAACTGGCTCCTTCCCAAGAACGCGCATGATTTCACCAGCCTCGAACGTAAGCTCAACCGCTTCGCGCCCGTCTACTTCTGGCGCCGGCTGAAGCTCTATGCCGACTACGACATGCGTCAGCACTTCACTGGCCACGCACGAGAGGACGGCCGCTCCAACCGCAATCGGCGCCGCGCATCGATCGAGTTTCTGCACCGAGAACTCGCCGACCGGCCGGACCTTATCGAGCTTGCCACCCCCAAATTCGCCTTCGAGGGACGCAGAACAGTCACCAGCGACACCTACTACTCGTCCCTGAAGAGCACGAAAGTGACTCTCGTTCCGCACGCCGTCAAGGGACTCTCGCGCTCAGGAGCAATCGATGAGAACGGTGACGAGCACCAACTCGACATGATCGTGCTGGCCACCGGATTCGATGCGGCGAACTACCTCGGCACCTACAAAGTCCGCGGCGAAGGTGGCGTCGATCTGCATGAGTCCTGGAACCGCGAGCCGGACGCCTTCCTGGGAATGATGGTTCCGGGATTCCCAAACTTCTTCATCATGTTCGGCCCGAACACAAACGCCATTCCACTGGTCACCTTCTACGAAGCGCAGGCGAACTTCGCGGCAGGCAGCATTTCACGTGCCGCGAAGAAGGGCGCAACCAAGGTGGAGGTCCGCCGATCAGCCTTCCTCATCTACAACGATTGGCTACAGTCCCGTCTCTCGCGAACGGTATGGGCAAAGACCACCAGCTACTTCCGAGGTGGAACTGGAAAAATCATCTCCCAGTGGCCGTTCAGCGCATCGTCCTACGTTCTAGCCACCAAGCTCCTCCGCCGTATTGCAGTCAAGGTGAGCTAACACGGAGCACACGCGAACGTGGTCTCCCCCTGTGGGATCAGTGAACGTGACCTTGAGAAGGCCGCCCCGGCAGTGGAAACGGTCCGCGGATATTGAGGCCTCGCGGACCGCTTCCGATTATTGACCACTGAGATTCCCGAAAATCGAAATGGAACTGTCGATGGACGCTCACGACAAGGTAATGATTGATCACATTAGGACCTGGATCCACTTCGACGGCGCTGATGAAGACATCTTCCCCGAGTTCGGGATCCGCCCTTTCGAGCTCTATCATCGAGTACATCATCTACTCGACGGTGTCCACGCTCGCGATATTCCGGCGCCAGAACGCCACGCCCTTCAAGTCTTTTGCCGCGAGAAGATGGCATCAGCGAATTTCGAGGGACGGCGTTCTTACCCTTCAGAGTCCGATCGGCGACGCCTGGGGGCAAGGAAGTGACGCTGCTCGCGTGAACAGCGTGGGATGGCGTGGAATTCGTATCGGACATTTCGGGGACCACGCGAGCCTTCTATTCGGCGAATCATATTCATGCCCGTGCGCATCGTCCTCCCTCGATCCACGCACAACGAGCGCGCTGCAAGTGGATGGGCGTGCCTCCTGGGCCGCATAGCGTCTGATACGCAAGCTCCCCGTGCCGATGCCGCGCTCGGGAACCGAAAAGGCGATGTATCGATCGCCGAACGCCAGATCGTCTGCCGATGAGTTCGCTGCTCCGCCCGTGATTCTCGGTGGCTTCCAGGATCCGCAACACGTCTGTCCCTTCCGGAATTGATAGCGGCTTCCGCGACTCAGTATTTGAGAAGTGCGATGCGGATGCTGTCGGGGCGGGTCCCCGCTCACCAGTCGAGGAACATGTTTCGAGGCCGCACGAACCCTAGTTCGAGCCGATACAGTCAGACACGCTCGTGGAGTCGCCCGATGAACGTACCCTTCGCCCACTGTCTCGTTCCCACCTGTGAGTTGCTGGTGGACCGAAGCGTCGGCCCGAGGTTCCTCGATGAACTGATCGCTGCGGTAGGTGACGACTTCGCGGTCAGCAACCTCAGAGTCCGTCAACGACGGTACAACGGGGTTGATCTGGTCCGGGCGCTCCGTGAAACGAAGTTCAATGCGGCCATCATCGTGCTTGGGAGGCTCGAGTCTGCTGACCAACGAATCGCATTCTTCGACTCCGGCGCAGATCATGTTCTCGATCTCCCGATTGCAACCCTCGAACTGGTTTCGTGGATTCGATCAATCCAGCGGCGAATTTCCCAGCTGCCAGCCCCTTGCTTCTGGGCCGAGGGACTGGGGTTGCGGTGGGAAGAGCATACCGTCGAATGGGAGGATCGCCGGATCACCCTGACTGTCATGGAGTTCGAACTGGTGGCTGTTCTGGCTCGATGCGCCGGCGCGGTGGTATCGCGTCGGCATCTGCTGCTGGCCGTATGGGGGCTCGCACACGAGGTGACAACGAATGTGCTCAATGCGCACATGTGGTCACTGCGCCGGAAGCTGGCATCGATAGGTGCTCGTCACCTAGTCCACACCGTGCACAAGGTTGGGTTCGTCTTACGGCAGCAGCGACAGCCTGCGGATTGACATTGTCCTGAAGGACCGCCGCTCCCTTCACCTGCCCTTTCCCTGGGTGTGGCTCGATTGGTGAACGACGTCACGTGCTGTACTTTCCGTATGGTTGGCGTCATCGATCGCTCACTGGAGGCGTTGGGGAGCAACTGCGTCTTCGCGTGCCACCCGTCTCCAGCAGTCGGGAACGGGAACACGCGTGTTCGACCGCGACGATCTCGTTGTCGACGACAGCAGAGTCCCTCGCCGACACGTCCAGCCTCGTGTGCAAGACACGATTCACCGAGGCGAGCGCTCGGCGCGGATCACGATGGCCATGGCAGAGCAGCGGCCGGTCGCCTGGTGGGTCGCGGTCGCGCCGAGCTCGACGCCGCCGGCAGGCGTGCGTGAGCGCGGGCTGTCTGATTCGGAAATCGAAGTGGCGATGGTCGCCGTTCTCGACGATGTGCGCCGTGTGTCAGTCCGCGACGACCTGACTATTGGCAATTGTCCGGCGGCATGCAACAGCGCGTGGCGATCGCCCGAGCACTTATAACCGACCCGAAGTGCTGGTCATGGACGAACCTTTCACCTCGATCGACGCCCAAACCCGGCTCGAACTCGAAGATCTCACCAGACAGCTCGCTCCAGCGCGACCGCGATGTCACGGTTGTACTGGTCACCCACGACATCGACGCCGCGGTCTACCTGTCAGACCGCATCGTCGTACTCTCCCGCAATCCCGCCTCGGTCGTCGAGATCATCGACGTCAACCTCGGAACTGAGCGGGACCAGATCAGAACCCGCGAGACCTCGCGATTCAGCGAACTACGCTCACACATTCTTGCGGTGATTCGGGAGGTGCAGCTCGCCGCTTCCTCGCGCTGACTAGCTCTATGACGGCAAGACGCTGCCAAACTCATTCACGGCGAACGCCGTACCCAGTTTGACCAGGCGTCCGCCGGCAGTGCATGTGCAGGAGGACTGTCGGGATAACGGTTGTCGTTGTGCACGACTGTTTTCACGTTCTACGTCGACTGCCTCCGCGAGCCCACCACGGCCCGCCGCCTCGTCGCCGCCGCATAACGTGATCTGCGCAGCAGAGTCGGGTGATCCACCAGCGGATCCGTAGCAACGGACGCACCTGCGGGTACGACGTGCGAGTGCCCCCACACGTCGGGTCGGGGCGACACGGCGCACTCCGCTCCGCCCACCGCGACCTTGCTTCGGCGCCGCAGGCGGGATGAGTGCGGAGACGCCGAACCGGACAGTGAAGCTGGCAATCGACGCCAACTGGGTTCAGCGACCGTCCGCCTACGTTCGACCCGACTGACTACCACGGCCGCAACGTCGTCGAACGGTCCTGCTGTCACCTGAAGCAATGACGAAGACTGAGGAAATAGCCAGGGTTTCGTCCATTTGGGTGAATCGACTCACTCAGCA
>Ga0247825_10000584_pt1 | contig 23345 bp, 9 predicted proteins | sample 13C_Vanillin_Day_FD_194413 | JGI IMG/M metagenome (GOLD analysis project Ga0247825, IMG submission 194413) | Soil microbial communities from agricultural site in Penn Yan, New York, United States - 13C_Vanillin_Day48 | ecosystem: Environmental > Terrestrial > Soil > Agricultural land | place...
GCCAGCGTGTCCTGGATCTGCGCTCCCTCGTCTTGAGCGACCGCTGGGAGCCCGCCATGCGACTCACCCTCGCTCCCCTGCGCTCCAAAGTCCGCCTCGCTGCTTGATCAGGATCGGAACCACACCCGCGTAAGGGCCGTGAGGGCCCAGCATCTACCTCGGCATCCACTGCGGCTTTGCGATCTTCAGACTCCTTAACTACCTTGATGATTCGGCGTCGGAGTTCCGCCAGACCTCCTTTAGCGAGAGCCTCTCGCGCTTCGTCTACGAGCTTGGGAGCGATGAGCTTCAGGATGTTGAGCGCCCCGACGATGAAACCAGGGAGCGCGCCTGGGTCCGCCTTCGCGAAGAGTGGTAGGGTTTGCATCTCCCGAAGCAGGTTGAGCCACGGATTCTGACGGAGGTGCGTGCTGGACCTCAACTCGGACACCCGCGCCGACGCTTGGTTCATGCGCTCCAGTGAGGTCTGCTCCTTCTCCTGGACTATGCACGTAATGAATTCGGGCAGCTTGGTGCTCGCCAACTTACGCCAGTAACTCAAGAGGCTCTTCTGCCGTCGGTGCTCCTGATCGGCCACGAGCAGATCCTCAATATCCTTTTGCGCATGCCGACCCGCATCGGAGGTGTCACCGAGAAGTTTAAGGAACTCACCCAGGGCGTTAAGTCCCTGGTTCGCTTCGGGAGGTTGCCATCCCTCTAGGGACTGAGCGATCTGGTCTACCCGGAAGCGCGCATGTTCCGGAGTCAGGGGCCGCTCGTCCGCCTCATCCACGAGGAATGCCGGGGCACGATCGTGCAATGGCACCCGGAGGTATTCGCGCTGGATCCGTGGCGGAAGGTGCTCCAGCCGGATGGTCTCTCCACTCGCTAGGGCGATGGCTTCCTCCAGGACACCTACAAGCTCTCGAAGATTTCCAGGCCAAGGCTGCCTTGTCAGGGCGTCGTGGACACTGGCTGTCAGGAGTGGAGTGGCCTGATGCCCCCGCATCTCGAGGATGCGGGGCACGACATCCCAAGAGAAGTGTTCGCGGTCTCTCAGCGCGGGCATGTGGAGTGAGCCCACCCGGAGCCGGTGCAGCAGATCCTGCCGGAAACTGCCGTTCTTCACATCGGCGTCGAGGTCGTGCCAGGTGGCCGCGATGATCCGGAGGTTGAGTGGGCGTTCTTTATTGTCACCCAGGCGCGTGAGCCTGTACGACTGTAGGAATCGTAGCAACTGCAACTGGGCCTCGTGGGGAAGATCCCCCACCTCATCAATCAGCACCGTGCCCCCGTCCGCCTCTTCTAACAGGCCCTTGCGGTCCTGCTTTGCGTCGGAGAACGCACCCCTGATGTGACCGAAAAGTACCGAGGTCACCAAGTCGTGTGGCAACCCCGCCACCTGAACGACCCTGAAAGGACCATGATGCTCCTTCCTGGCCTCGCGGTCTTTGCCGGTCATGGCGTGGATGGCGCGCGCCACCACCTCCTTGCCCGTGCCGGTCTCGCCTTGGATGAGCACGTGGAGGTAGCGCCGACGACCCTCATCATCCACACCTTGGGCCAGGGCGAGATCCCGTGCCCGTGACAACTCCAGGAGCGTGGCGAGGTCCGTGGCCACGAGCTGATCGAACGCCTCGTCCTGGTTCTTGCGCGTGAGGAGCCATTGTCTGCACTCTTCGACGTGGGCCGAGTCACGACCGAGCGGGACGACATTCCCAGTGAGGCCTCGCAGCAGAGCTGTCAGCGCCGCCCCTTCTTGCAACGGGTGTTCGGCGCGCGCCGCCCGCTGCCATGCCTCGTCGCGCCCGAGGGCGGGCGGGAAGCCGAAGAGCAGGGCGAGGTCCCGGGGCGCTGATTCTGCGCGCTGGCGGATGGCGACGCGCAGGTGGCGCCGCACGTGCAGCACCACCTCGCTCGCCAGCGGGTGCTCTAGAGGGGTTTCGTCGATGTGATATCGGTTCACGCGGCCAACCGCCGCAGCGTGATGACGGGCACATGGTGGGTGTCTCGAACGGCACGCACACGCCAACCGGCCTCCGCTTGATGCAGACCGTGGAGGATGCCGCCCACTGCTCCGACTGCCGCGCCGGCCGCTGCAACCTTCTTGTTGCCCGTCAGCGCGCCGAGGATGCCACCGATCATGCTGCCCACCACGGCGCCCTGCAGACCGTTCACTGCCCCGAGCCCCAGGTAATCAATCAACTCGGGATCGCTATCTGGATCGAAGGTCACCGTAAGCCCGCTTTCCTTCATGAAGTGCTGGATGGCCTCGCGCATGGCCGTCAGGGCGTGCATACCCTGCGTGAGCACGATTCCGGTGGTATTGACTTGCGTGACGATGGACAGCGCGTTCTTCGACAACATGTAGGCCGCTCCTTGACGATGGTTCTCATCCCCAAGGCATGAATCATGCCATCTTTTGGTGTCGTGAATTCGAGGGGTTGCGTAGGCGAGATGAACAATAGCTTCCCTGCGTGGACGAAGAATCCCATGGATTCTCAGAGAATCCTATAGAGTCTATGGGAATTTCCAGGCGTGGGTTCGCTCAATCTGGGTTTCTCCAAGGCCCTTGGTCCAGCATCTGGTTGGACGAGCGCTTCGTCCTCTAAACTCGCGACGAACCGGCCAGGTTGGACCCACCGAGCGCTCTCCCATAGGCATTGGGCCAGGAACCACCGTGCCGCCTTCCTCCTCTCGCCACTCTCGCGGCTACATCCTGCTCGCCGTGATGCTGCTGCTGGCGGCGCTGGTGCTGCTCGTGGCGGTGGCGCAGCAGCGCGCGGGGGAGGAGAGCCGCACCGCGAACCTCGAGCGCAGTGATGCTCAGGCCCGAGTCCTCGCCGAGGCAGGCCTGGAGCGCACGCGCGCGTACCTGGGAGGGCTGCTGGAGCGTGAGCTGGATCTCGATCGGGCCTTGGATCCCGGCCTGGATACCGACTGCGCCATGCTGCCATCGCTCAGGGGCGTGACGTCCGATGACCACCTGCCCCCCTTCACTGATGGCCAGCGCGTCATCGCTTCCTCCAGCGGCAAGGCCTATCTGCGCGTGCCAGCCCGGAACGGCGCGGATGGGGCGTACTTCGTCCGCATCGACGACAACGATGATGACGCTCAGGACTCCTCCACCCTCGTGTCCGGCACGTCGAACAACCCGATGGGAATCTGCGCGGAGGGCCCCGCCCTGGGGCCGCTCCGAGACAACCCCGTGCGAGATCGGGACGGGATGGTCTGGGTCACCGTCATCGGCGTCCACCCAGGGACGAGCCTCGAGGGGGATGCCGCCCGCTCCACGCTACGGGTCCTCGTGGGGCCGGGCGAGCCGACCGGGATCATCGCGGGCGGCGCCGTGAAGATGATGGGTGCCGCCCACGTGTGCGGCAGGTTCGGAGACGTGGTGGCGACCGGCTCCGTCGAAGGGGGATGCTTGTGCGGGGTGAGCTGCTCGGCGGGGCCGCCGTGGAACGCGTGTCCAGAGGATGAGGCCTGCATCGCGCAGAGCGGCGGGCTGGCGTGCACTGCCCGCTCAGGCCGTGGCACGGGAGCGACGATGTGTGAGGCGGGCGTGGCCGTGCCCCCGCCTCCCCGCGTGTCCGCATGGGAGGTCACCCACGCGCCCTTCGACTGCCCTGCGGGGCCGTGCCTGCCCTTCTATTACCTGCGGCTGGAGGCGAGCGGGGCGGCTCAAGCGCGGCTGTATGGGTGGAACTACAAGGCCTGCCAATCCCCGCGCTCGGCGCCTCGCATCTGCAGCCCCACCGAGTGCGCGTCATGCTGGGTGCTGCTCGACGCCCACCGGCCCCAGGAGCCGCTGGGCATCTTCATGTCGCATCTGGATCCGGGCGCTCAGTACCCCATGCCCTCGCTCACCCTCCCGGCCACGAAGGCCCCTCGCGTCTGGCGCGCGGATGGCGCCCTCGGCTTCACATCTGGAGGGGCCGGCTGTGATGCAGGGGACACCGCGCTCTATCCCGAAGCGTTAGGCTTCGGGCGGATGGACGTGCGCAACGTCACGTTCGAGCTCGATCCCAGCATACCCACCGCGTTGCTGCCTCGGGGCATCTGGTTCGTCGAGGGCAATGTCCGCTTCAGTGGCGCCGGTACGCCCAGCTGCGGCGTGCTCGACTCGGATCTCACCTACAAGACGAGCATCATCGCCACGGGCAACATCGTCCATGAGGCGGGGGTGATCTCCCTCCGCCCGGCGAGCCCCAAGGGCGTCGCGCTGTTGGCGGGGAGGGACTTGAGGCTGAGCGGTATCAGCTCGCGCATCCACACCTGTGGCACCAGCGCGGCGGTCATGGTGCATGAGCAGAGCATGCTCATCGGTGACTCTCTCCTGGAGGCCCAGCTCGTGGCGGGAAACGCATCCACCTGTTCCTCCGAGGTGCTCGGTGACGCCCTCCAGATGAGCGGCTCCGCGACCATCTCCGTCCCGGTGTTGCCGCCGCTGTCCGCTGGGCTCCCGGCCGGTGTGCGGCTCCAGTCCGAGTCCACTCACTGAGTGCGCACCTCGCAAGGGTTGTGCACCGGCCTGCACACGGCCGATGCGCACCGCGTTGTGCCGGTGTCACTCCGGTAGGCCGTAGGATTCCCAAGTGCCCGAGACTCCTGGGGCTTCTGGGTGGCACGGGTGTTGTTAGGAGGAAGCCCTCATGTATTGCCCTCAGTGTCAGCAGGAGCGCCTTGGTGGCCGCCAGTGCATCCTCTGTGGGAGCGTCATGACGACGCGATCCCGCGAGGTGCTGGAGGCGGAGCTGGGCCACATCCACTTCCTCCTCGACGAGCTGAAGCGCTGGGATGCCCTCGAAGTTTCGAAGGGTGCGCGCCGGTACATCTCGGAGCGCTACGAGCGCCAGGCTCGGGTCCTCCTCTCCGTGATGGCCGAGGTGCCTGAGGTGAGCTCTCCGCTTCAGGTGGAGGTCCCCGAGCAGGCTCAGGCCACGGTGGCGCTGCCAGCCGCCACGGAAGAGGTGGCGCCGGTGCAGGAGGTGGAGCCGGTGCAGGAGATGGCACCCATGGTGGAGACCGGGGAGGAGCCGCGGAGGCAGCGTGCCCTTCCTGAGCCGCTCCCCGACAGCGAGGTGATGCTGCCCCCGGTCACCACTGAGCCGATCTTCGATGTGCCCCCCGTGCAGAGCATCACCGCTCGAGTCGTCGAGGAGACCTCGTCGTGGGATCGCCTCTGGCGTCCCTTCCTCTACGAGAGCATCGCCTGGTTCCTCGGCGCGTTCCTCATCCTCGCGGGCACGCTGTACTTCGTCTTCGAGAGCTGGGCAGGCATGACCTCGCTCTCGCGCTCGCTCGTTGTGTTCGGGTTGACGGCCTTCTACTCGGTGGGCTTCTCCGCCTGGGGCGCCTTCCTGATGCGGCGGGAGGAGCTGCGCAAGGCAGGACGCATCCTCGGCCTCCTGGGCTCGGCCGTGGCGCCGCTGGCGGGAGTCGCGCTGGGGCCCATGGGAGGGGTGCTCCCGGGTGTCCATCCCGCGATCCTCGTTCCTCTGCTGCTCGGCTGGGCCGGCTTCTCCGCCGTGATGGTGCGGCGGCCCGCGGAAGCGCTCGATGCTCCTTCCCGGCCCATTCTCCAGATGAGCATGTTCGGGACCACGCTCATGATGGGGTTGGCCCCGCTCGCCGCGAAGCTCGGCGCGCCCGCCTTGTGGCTGAACGCGCTTCCCTGCGTGCTGTTCTTCATCCTCTCGCGCCGGCCGGCTCCTGAGCCTCGGCGGGGGGCCGTCATCGCCTTCGTGCTGGGCGCGCCCCTGTACCTGCTTGCGCTCTATTCGATCCGCCTGCACGTGGCGCTCGAGGCGGCTGGGACTCCTCCCGCCTTCGGCACCTACGCTCCCTTCATCGCCTTCCTTCTCGCCACCTGCCTCAGCTTCCGTGAGGTCCCCGAGGAGCAGGCGGCGGACTCGCTCTCCGTGGGTGTGGCGGCGCTTCAGGCGGGCTGCCTTGTCCTCGCGGGGACCGGCGCAGCCCCAGCCTTCTTCGTCACCTCGGCCGTCTTCACGTGGACGATGTACCGCATGTCGCTGGGGACGATCCCGCGGCTGCGTTGGCTCTATCCCGCATACTTCGGCGCCTATCTGGCCTACGGCTCCAGCAGCCAGCTCGTGCCCGGCTTCATCAATACGCTCATTCAGACCCTCAAGGCTCGGCTCGGCTATCCGCCAGCCGAGGCCCTGCCGTTCCAGTTTGGAGCGCTGACCGCGCTGCCCTTCATCCTCGTGAGCGTGGTGCTCGTGCATCGGCTGATGACGCGCGCGGAGCGGGGCGGGGGGGCACGCGAGTCCGGCATCGCGGAGGTGCTGCTGCGCTCCACGGCCGCGGCCAGTGTCCTCTTCCTGGTCTTGGCACACCTGGGACCGGATCAACGCCCGGCTTTCTGGAGCGCACTGGCGCTATCCGTCATCTGTGTCGCCAGCGGTCTGTGGTTCGAGCGCGTCTACCTGTCTGTCGTGGGTGCCTGCATGATGCTGGCACTGCCCATCGCGGCCTACGGTCTCTTCGGGGCTGCGCTGGCCTCCGTGGTGTGCGCTGTGCCGGCGCTGATGTTCGCGGGGCTGGTCAGCGTGTGCTCTCGCACCTCGCGGCTCATCTTCAGCGGAGCCGTGGGCGTGCTGGCGCTGGCGGGCTTCCTGCTGGGCGTCACCGCGGGCAGTGGCACTCTGGCCGCCATGGGGATTGGGCTCTCCGGCGTGGCCGCCCTCGTGGCCACGTGGGCGCTGGGCGACCCGCGGCTCATCGCGCTGGCGGGGGCCGTGCTCGCCGCCGCGGTTCCCAAGCTGGCCACTGACTTCGTCTCGCTCTTCCCCGGGAAGATGGAGAGTGTGTCGCCCGCCATGGTCATCATGGCGCTGGGCCTGGTGGCGCTGGGCGAGCTCAAGGGCCGTCTGCGGCTGCTCGGAGTGCCAGGCATCCTCTATGCCTTGCTGGCCGTGTGCGTGGCGACGTCCACGCGGACGCCAGCGCTGGGCGTCATCCTCCTGGCCTCCACGGCGGCGGTGGCGATCGCCTCGCGCACCTTCCCGTCGGTGCGTCCCGTGGCAGTCATCCTGGCGGGGCTGGCGCTCCTGCCTGCCTCGAGCGGCCCTGTTGTCCCGTGGGCCTGGATGACGCCCGAGCTGTCCATGGGCCTGATCATCCTCTGGGCCCTGGGGGCGTCGCTCGCCCAAGCTCGCTGGGGTTCGAGCGCGAGCACCCTCACTGCAGGTGTCGTGGCCCTCGCCCTCACGGCCGCCCCGGCGCTGGTGGTGGGCTCCATCGGAGAGTCCCGCGGACTCCTGCTCGGTGCCGGCATCGCTGCGCTGCTCACCGTGCGTGCGCTGCACCCCTCCGTCAGCATCGTCATCGCCGCCGGGTATGCCGGGCTGGCGTCTGACGCGTCTCCACACGCACTGCTGGGGTTGGCCGCGCTCCTGAGCGTCATGGCTCTGCTGGAGGAGAGGCCGACCCTGGCGTCCGTGCTGGCCGGGGGTCAGCGCTTCGCGCTCGCGGCGACCTTGTCCTCGGTGTGCCTCCTGGGGAGCGCCATGCTGATCTGGAGCTTCCGGCCGACGGAGCTCCTGATGCCGGGGATCCTGGTGCTGCCGCTGGTGTGGATGCGCGCCACGCGTCAGCCGTTCTTCGCGGTCGTGGGCGCGTTGGCCGTAGCGTGGGGGGTGGGCATCGCGTCTCCCAACCCTGTCTTCACTCCCGCCTTGCCACTCTTCGCACTCCTGATTGTTCGCGCCGCGGAGCATCTGCCTGCCGCGCGCTCGCTGCTGCTCGGTCAAGGTGCGGACGAGAAGCTCATGCTCTCGCTCTCCCGGTGGATGCAGCGCACGTTGCCTCTGCTAGGCGTGGCGGTGTTGCTCGCGGACAGGGATGCCCTCACCCTCAGCATGCTCGCGGTGGCGCTCGCCCTGATGCCGGGGCCGCGAGCTGCGGTGCGAGTGAGTGTCGCCACGCTGATGCTTGCGTTCGTCCATGACGCTCGCCCCTGGGCAGCGGGCGTGCTGCTGGCGATCGGTATCCTCGAGCACCACCGCCCCGCACTGGTGGCGGCGTTCTTCCGCGGCGCTCCAGATCCGGCGCTGCGGTCCCGGGTCTCCGTGGGGGCGATCTGCCTCGCCATCGTGGCCGCGCTCTTCGACCCGGAGACAGGGAACTTCGCGTATGCGGCCGGAGTGGTGGCCGTGGCAGCCTTCCTGCTCTCCCAGCGCTGGCTCCTCACCGCGGCTGTGCTTGTTCTCGCTCTTCCCTTCGTCGAGGACGCGCGGTCCTTGAACCCGAACGCGAAGCTCCTGGCGGAGCTCGCCCTGGTGGGAGTGGCGCTCTCCGCCGCGCTGCTGTCGGCGCTGTGCCAGTCCGGCCGCGTGCAGCGTACGCTCTCGGCGGCGGCGGCGAAGGTGTTCCCGAGTATTGAAGGCACCTGGAGCGAGCCTCTCTGGGCCGGAGGCGCCCTCACCCTCGCAGGGATGCTGGCGATCTCCCTGTCCGACCAGGGAATGGGCTCGCTACCGCTGCTCGTCGCGGTGCCCACGGGCTTGACCGCGCTCGTGCTCATGGTGACTCGCGAGGACTGGATGGCCTATGCCGCCACCCTGCTGCTCGGCACGGTGCTCGTCGCCACGGTGCCGCCGCTCTGGATTCCGGTGGCAGTGGGAGCAACAGGGCTCGCCCTCTGCATGGCGGGCTCGGCGCTGGAGGCGCGCGAGTTCCACATGGGCCGGGCCCTGCATCATGGCGGGTGGATGCTCGCGGTGTTGGCGCTCAGTGCCTTGAAGGGGATTCGGCACGTGAGCACGCCGCTGGCCTTCGCGCTGGCGACAGGCGCCGCGTGGGCTGTCGTGCACCGCCGCCGTGATCGCGAGGTGGTGGGCTGGCTCGCCACGCTCGTCTCCGGCCACGTGCTGATCATGTTCCTGGGCGCGGTGTTCTCCAGCGGCAGCGGCAAGGAGTTCATCCTCCCGCACTTGGGCGCTGCCACCGCGCTGATTGCCACGGTGGTGCTGTCGGCGGCGGGAGAGAGGGTGCGCCGGGACGTGGGGCACCTGTTCGCGGGCGTAGCGCTGGTCGAGGTACTGCTGGGCTTGATGCTGGTGGATGGCACGCGGGGCGCGCTGCGCGAGGCGCTCGTGGCTGGAGCGGGCCTCACCGTGCTCATGGGGGCGCTGGTCCGCCGCGCCGTCGAGGAGGAGGACGAGCTCTCCGCGTACCTCGCGCAGGCCGCGGTAGCGCTGGGGTACCTGGGCGCCCGGTTGCTGGGCATGGGCGTCCACGGGCTGGGGGGAACGGACAGCCTCGTGGCGCTCGTGGGTGGTGCGTTCTTCTCCGGCCTCTATGTCTTCACGCAGCGTGAGGGCGCGGGGCTCCCGGCCTTGCGCCGGCCCGCGCTGGTGGGCGCCTTCCTGTTCCCCGTCATGGGCCTGCTCACCGCGCCCTGGTACGAGCCTCTGTATGCCGCAGCCCTGCTCGTGGGCCATGCCGCGCACTTCGCGGCGCTGGCGACGCATCCGGCTCGCCGGGGTGTGGCTTCCCTGGTCTCTGTCGTGGCCTTCAACGCGGCGCTGGTCGTCGCCTGGGTGGGCACCGGCAGCGGCGAGCCCCAGTACTTCGTCATCCCTGCGGGCCTCTCGCTGCTGGTGCTACTGCGAGTCTTCCGCGACTCGCTCGATCAGGACACCGCGGCCCGCCTGCGCGCCGTCGCGGTGACGATCATCTACGTCGCAGGCGCCTGGAAGCCGCTGCTGTTCAACGATGGCGGGTCGATGCTGCTGTGCGTGCTCGTCTGCCTGGTGGGAGTCGCTGCGGGCATCGCGCTGCGCATCCGCTCCTACGTATACCTGGGCACGGCGTTCCTGGTGACGTGTGTCGTCGCCAACCTGGCCCGCTTCGGCATGAGGGACCACCGGATCGGCGCCGCGTTCCTCACGCTGCTGGGGCTGATGGTGGTGGGCTTCATGGTGCTGCTCAGCGCCCACCGCGAGAAGCTGCTCACGAGGTATTCGCGGGTCCGTTCTCTGCTGGCGACATGGGAGGGGTGAAGGTAGAAGGGCGCTCAACAGGAGAATCGATGACGCCCCTCAAGATTCGTCCCTTCCTCATGTTCGAAGGCAAAGCCGAAGAGGCGATGCGCTTCTATGTCTCTCTCTTTCCCCGAAGCGAAGTCACAGACATCGCCCGTTACGGCCCGGGCGGTCCTGGCCCCGAGGGTTCGATCATGGTGGCGGCCTTCACCATCGGCGGTCAGCCGGTGATGTGCAGCGACAGCTTCGTCAAGCACAACTTCACCTTCACCCCCTCCTCCTCCCTGTTCGTCGACTGCACCTCCGAGGAGGAGCTCCGCCGGATCGTAGCGGCCCTCTCGGACGGAGGGAGCACTCTCATGCCCCTGGGCAACTACGGCTTCAGCCGTCAGTTCGCCTGGGTCAATGACCGCTACGGTGTCTCCTGGCAGCTGAACCTGCCCTAGGTCTTCCGGGAGTCCTCACCGCTCCACGGTGTAGACGAGCAGATTCGTGGCGCGGTCGACGGAGACAGGCCCCTGAGGCACTGGCAGCAGGCGCCTCCGGGCGTCGTAGACCCCAAGGATGTTGTAGGTGCCCACGTCCAGGTTGAGCAGGGCCTCCACCTTCAGCTTTCGCCGGGACAACAGCTCCAGGAGCCTCACCGCGGGCTCATCCAGACGGACCGCCTGGGTGATGTCGAACACGATGTGATGCGCCGCGCCTGTGTCTCTGTCACTCACAAGGGCCAGCATCCTCCGCTCGCGCAGCTGGTTCTTCACCTTCTCCGGATCGATCAGCAGCTCACCCCCGTACACCAACAGCTGTGTCTGGAAGACTGTCGCGCGGCGTGTACGGCACCATGACAGCAGGCTGGAGTAGGCGGTGAGGCTGGAGAACGGGTTGCCGATCTCCAGCGTGCTCTGCGGGCCCAAGGGAAGCTGGATCCGTTCGCGCTGGAGGTTGATGACGCGGATGCCGCCGCTCTCCTCCACGACGACCAGCCCGTGCCTGTCCGGCATCAGCACAGCATTGACGATGGTGCCGCGATCGACGGTCAGCCCCTCGGGCTGGCGCTGGGAGTTGGTGAAGCCGCCTGTCATGAAGAGGGCCACGGCGTGCGTGCCCTTCAGCGTGCGGTAGCTCGCGGGGACGTTGCCCGCGGCGAGGTAGTTCGCCTTGAGCTGTGGCCGCGGCAGCCAGATCGCGCTGCCCATCTGCTCTCCCCGGTTGGAGAGCTTGTACACGGAGACGTTCAGGGGCAGGGGCACGTCGGGCCCGCGTAGCAGTTGCCAGCGCGCTTTCTCGAGGCGGGGGGCCTCGAAGTAGTCCAGGAAGAACTCGGGGCCGAGGGCCTCCTCGAGCTCGCCCGCGATGGTGCCCACCACCTCCGTCACCTTCTGCCACCCACGCTGGGCCAGGTACCCCCAGTTGCCCTGCCGGAGGCTCGAGGCGGCCTTGCCCTCTGCCTTCACGGCGACGTGGACGCGCTGATCCGCCAGCCGCTTGATCAGCTCCTCATGCTTGCGGAAGTTGCCCAGCTTCTCCAGCCGCTGGCCCACCCGGCCCAGGATGAAATAGCCGATGCTCTGGTACACCGCTCCCCGCTCCTGGAGCCGAGTGCCGTAGGCGAGGAAGTCCTCGCCCAGCTTGACGGTCCGTGGGAGCTGCGCCTCCTGCAGAGGCTCGGGCTGTTGAAAGTAGCGCTCGACGATCTGGTAGAGCAGCTCGTCTCCGCAGCGGCCGATCCGGTCGTACTCCTCCCGCACCTTCTGGAGCGCGCCCAGGTTGTCGATCCAGGAGCTCGGAGGGAACGCCGCGGCGTCGAAGCGCCGGAGACACTCCTCCTTCCCCTGGCCCCACGCGAGAGTGGGGGCCAGGACCCAGAGCAGCAGGAGCACGAGCACGGGCATCGGGCGCATGAAGGGGCTCCTCACTCCGCAGGCTCGCTGATGGCCATCATGGCGCCAAAGTCTCCATCCAACTCTTCGCGGCCGAGTGCCGGCAGGTACATGCGCGACACGACGCCATCCAGGTACAGCGCCTCCTGACAGCCGAGCTCATCGCGGAAGAAGCTCGCGAACTCGTGGAGGTTCACCGGCTGGTTCGCAATGGCGAAGACCACCCTGTTGGGCGCGAGGATCCCCACCCCACTGCGGCGGTCGGCGCGATTCTTGGACCCCTCGCGGAAGGCGGGGTGCAGCTTGCCCTGCAGGACCAGGGCGGGCCCCGACTGGGTGGCATACAGCACCTTCTCAGGGGGACGGCTCTTGTAGGCGTGGCTCTCCAGGATGCCTGCTTCGGTCTTCGTGAGGAAGAAGACGGCGTTGGGCTTGAGGAAGAAGTTGCCGGAGTCCTCGTCGGTGTTGAGGCTCACGAGCTCGCGGCCTTCTTCCACATAGAGGCCCACCGGAGTGCGGGCGGGGGTGAACATGCCGGCATTGGTGGCGAACACGAGACGCTGCCCTCGGGATTCGAGCCAGCTCCGCAGGTTGCCGAGGCTGCTCAGCGGTGTGCCATCGGGCCGCCGGAGGAAGAAGTGCAGGTTCGGCTGGGGGAGGGCGACTTCGTACGTGTCGTAGGTGTTCCCCTGGTAGGTGACTCGACGGGCTGTCCCCGGGGGCGCAGAGGGTGGCACCGGCTCCGGAATCCGGCAGGCGAGCTGCTCCAGCCGCTGATCCATGCTGGCCAACAGTGAGCGCTCCACCTCCTGGATCCTCTCCTCACAGCGGCGGCCATGTTCCTCGCAGGTGGCACGGCCGTCCTCCCGTTGCTGGACGAACAGCAGTGTCGCGCCAGTGCCCAGGGCGGCACCCAGCAGCAGCACCACGATGTACGTCACAGCGTCTCTCATGGCGTGCGCTCGGCGCCGGCGTTGGGGGTGACCCCAGAGGTGCTGACAGGCAGTGAGGGGATGGCCGGAGGTGGAGTCACGGGCCGAGGATTCTCCTTCGGGCCGAACCGGAGGAACAGGGCCAGCAGCAGGCCCGACGCAGCGCCGCCGATGGCCCAGCCCACGAGTGGATCGAAGAGCTGACCCAGGCGCGCGGTGAGGAGCAGGGCCATGCTCCAGGTGAAGGTGCGGGCCAGGATCCAGAGCAGCAACCAGAAGAAGGAGCGCAGGCCACGGGTGCGCTGGCGGAGCCCACTGGGAGCGAACTGCACGAGCGCCACGAGTACTCCGTACAGGAGGATGCCCTCGCCATAATCGAGCTGGCGCAGCTGCCAGATGAGGGTCGCGAGCCAGGCGCCAAAGGAGCCGCGCAGGAACCACTGCCACCGACGTCCTCGAGGGAGCGCGAGGCTCTGCACCAGCTCCGCGACGAAGGTGAGCGTCCCCTTCTGGAACGGCAGCAGCCACGAGGCGGGGATCCGGTTCCAAGGGTCGGACAGACCGGACAGCTTGAGCTCCTCGCCCAGCAACCCATACCCGCACACCCAACCCACGGCGCCCGCGAGCACCAGGAGCCCGTACTTCCGCGCCAGCCCCACGGCGACGGTGGCCGCGAGCTTGTGCCTCGGGTGCGGCGATAGGGGCGGGGGAGCGCTGGTCACTTCGATCATGAGGGGCACTGCCGGCACGCCCTACGGGCGAGAACAGGGAGGATAATACTTTGCGTCACGGGTGAAGGCGCACGTGTATGCGGGGGAGCACACCGTGGGCAGTGTGGGTTTGAAGACTCCGCCCGCGGAATCGTATGGAGAGGGCATGCGAATCCTCATGCTCGTGGGTGTCCTGCTGTTGGCTCAAGCTTGTGTGGTCGTTCCAGCCCGGCGTGTGCCAGGCCCTCCGCCGCCTCCGCCCTCGAGGCCGATGAGCTACAACGAGGCCGTGGCGCTCGGGAACGAGTTCTGCCGCTCTCGCGGATACGAGTGCCGGCTCAAGGAAGCCCACAAGACGGGCAACGACGTGTGGAAGGTGAAGTTCCGCGCGTACGCCGGGAATGCCAAGGGCCACGTCCACCTTGACTACCAGGCTTACTCACGCGAACTGCTCAAGGTGAACGAGAAGGTGAAGGCCCGGCACGACGGTCGAGACGACGACTGGGATGATGACGATGATCACCGGCGTGGCAAGAAGCGGGGCCATGCCAAGCGGGACGACTGACGACGGCGCCAGTCATTTGGACTTCTTGAGAGTCCGCAGCGCCGCTGCAGCCTCGTCCTGACCGCAGTTCTTAGAGCCGGGCGGCTGCTTGTCCTTGGGCTGCTCGGCCAGCTTCTGGAGCGCTGGCACCGCGTCCGTGTCTCCCAGCGCTCCGAGCCTCCTCGCCGCCTTGGCGCGCACAGCGCAGTCCTCCGAGGCCAGCGCCGTCGAGTAGAGCTCCACCAGATCCAGTCCTTCCGTCTCCTGCGACGCTTCGAGGTAGCGCAGCGCGCCCCACTGCCTCGGCGACGCTTCACCCTCGGCCAGAGACTCGAAGTGGCTGTGCAGCGGGTCTTTCGGGAGCGAGCCCAGCAGCTTGCGCAGCGCCTTGTCGCTCTCTTCGGCGCCGAAGTCTTCCGCGAGCCCGTCCAGCAACCGCTCCTCCAGGTCCTCCCGGTTGTCCGCAGGTAGGCTCAGCAGCACTGCGTGCTCGTCGCCGTGCCGCTTCAGATCATGCAGAGCCAACGCACGCACGAGGTTCAGCTCGGGTTCCTTCTGCTCCTCGGCGGGCACTGCGTCGAGCAGTTGGAGCGCCTCAGCCGGCTTGCCTCCCTCCAGCAGCCGCCGGGCCTGTACCTCTGGGCTCTGGTTCCACAGCCAGATTCCTGCTCCGCCGGCGAGCAGCAGCCCTCCCGCCAATCCCAGCCCGACGAGTCGGCGCGTACTGTGGGTCGCGAGCGCCACCACCTTCTGGAGCAGTGCTCCCGGTCCAGAGGGCTGGTCCTGCGCGGATGCGCTTTCCAGGTCCTGACCCGAAGAGGGAGTGGCATCGGCTGCCGTGGGCTGCGGGAGGTTCTGCGGTGTACCAGCCTGCGCATCCACAGCGGGGCCGGGAGCATCCAGGCTGTTAGAGGACTGGCTCGCGGGAGCTGTGTCGGCGACGAGGGTGACGCGCCTTCCTACCGGTGTCAGCCTGGCAGCACCTGCGGCCTTTTCGTCGGCAAGGCCTGTGGCTCTTGTGGACGGAGAAGACACTCTGGGAGTGCCTGAAGTCTTTCCCTGGAACAGGGTGGTGCTGCTGCCTGTCGCGGAGTCCCAGGGCTCGGCAGAAGAAGGAACTCCGCGCCTCACGGTCGTGTCGCTGTCATCCCAGGAGTCCCAAGGACCGAAGGCGGGCTCGTCCAGGTCCGCTGCCCCACCCACGGCGGGAGGGGCCACAGGCAGGGGCTCGGCAGGAGCAGGAGCAGGAGTCCCGCCGAAAGCAGCCGTGCCACTGCTCGCGGGGGGAGGCTGCGGCTCCGGCACCTGTTCGGGAGCGGGAGCTACCGCACCCTCCACTCCGAACGCAGCCGTGCCTCCATTGGCGGGAGCAACCTCACCGGGGGCCGGAGCGCTGGGGGGCATGATGGCCTCCATCCGTGGACTGGAGGCCACGGCGGCCAGTGCATCTGCCAGCGCGTGCGCGTTCTGGAAGCGATTGTCCTGGTTCTTCTCTAGCAGCCGCATCACCAGCGCGATGAGGTCGGAGTGAGGCGCCAGCGCGGGCGCGGCCTGATCCAGCGGCAGCGGCGCCACGTTCGCGTGCTGCGCGATGTACTTCCGCGCATCCGGTCCCTCGAAAGGCAGCCGCCCGGAGAGCATGCGGTAGGCCACCACGCCCAGGCAGTACAGATCGGTGCGCGCATCTACCCGGGCTCCGATCGCCTGCTCGGGGGACAGGTACTCGGGAGTGCCCAGCACCACGCCCACCTGGCTCACGTTGCTGTCGGCCTCCGGCTCAATGAGCCTTGCGATGCCGAAGTCCAGCAGCCGCGCCTGCTCGCCCCGCGGCGTAGGAGACACGTAGATGTTCTCCGGCTTGATGTCCCGGTGGATGATCCCCTTGTCGTGGATGGCCGCCAGCCCCTCGGCCAGCTGGTGCAGCACCGTGAGCGCCCGTGCGGGCGGCAGGGGCCCGCGCTGGAGCAGATCGAACAGGCTCATGCCCTCCACCAGCTCCATCACCAGGCACGCCGAGTCCCCGGACTCTCCGAAGTCGATGATCCGCACCACCGCGGGGTGCTCCACCGCCGACAGCAGGCGCGCCTCGCGCTTGAAGCGCTCCAGCATCCCGTGCTGCGTGTGCAGATCATGGTGCAGCACCTTGATCGCCACCTTGCGCCCCAGGGACACCTGCTCGCCCAGGTACACGTCGCCCATCCCGCCGGAGCCAATCGGACGGATCACCCGGAAACGGCCGTCGAGGACAAGGGAGTCGGGGGGCAGCACCGCCGCCCATCTTGTCCGAGAATGGCGCGCCGCGCATGAGACATCTCGGGGACTTCCAGCGGGCGCAACACCGGCAGGCCGTGGCTCCGCTGCCTGCCCTCCGGCCGGGGGAACGGTAAAAATTTCGAGGGCTTAGCCATCGTGGTACCCTCAACCCCGCTCCCCGATGGCCACCGAAAGCGACTCTCCGAAGCCCGCGCCGGAATCAGGCGCTGCTGCCCCCGAGCTCCGGCTGCTGGACCGGCGTGCCTTCGTCGGCTTTCCGCCGCTGCCGCTCACGCCTGGGCTCACCATCGCGGACTTCGCGCTGCAGATCCCCGACGTCAGCTTCCCCTTCAACGTCAGCGCGGGTCCCTCACGCTACCAGCGCAAGAAGCTCCTCTTTGGCTTCCTGGAGCTGACCGTCGACGCGGACCTGGTGGCGCGTAAGGTAGGGGAGCTGGCTGGGCGGCTCGCGGGCCTGGATGAGCTGAAGCTGCACTTCTGTCCGGGCTACATGGAAGGCCAGGCCCGGCTGCAGGGCGCGGAGCGCACCCCCATCACCTTCAAGGTGGCCTTTGACGGGGATGGCGAGAAGCTGGCCCTCTACGTCTACGACGTGCGCCTGTATGGATTCTCTCCCACGGCCTCGGTGCAGGTGCCGGGCATCGTCGCCTCGGCGGTTGCGGGGCTGGGGCTGCTGCCGGAGATCGAGGTGCAGGGCGCCACGGGCTTCACCACCCGCGTGCTGCCCGAGCTGTGCCGGCTGGCGTCGGTGACGCGCGGCTTCAAGATGCCCGAGCTCGATCAGGCGCGCCTGTCCGGAGCGGAGGTGTCCAGCAAGGGCCTGCGCCTGCGCTTCACCGCCGGAGGCCTGCCGCCTCCCTCCGCGCCCGATGATGAGCTGCTGCTGACGCTCGAGGGTGCTCGCGCGTTCGCCGAGGCCGAGGCGCTCATCGCCCAGAACCGGCTGGCCGAGGCCCGCGAGGCGTACCTCCAGGCCGGCGATGCACAGGACGCGCACCCGTTCGCCGCCGAGCGGCTCCTCTCGCTGCTCGTCGCGGATCCGCAGGCGCATGATCTCGCGCTGGACGTGGCCTCCACCCTGCTGCGCCGCCGTGAGAAGAGCCCCGCCGCCCTCTGGGGTGAGGCCGTGGTGCGCGAGCGTCGAGGCGAGGGTGCTCGTGCCGCGGAGCGCTACCTGGCCCTGAGCGCGCTTTCGCGCCGCACCTCCGAGGAGGCCGCGGCCTTCTTCGCAGCAGAGGCGGCCGCTCGCTGCTCGCGTGACACCGCGCCCGCCGTGGCGGTGAAGGCGCTCCACGAGCTGCTCGGCCTCAGGCCGGACCATCTGCCCTCTCTGAAGGCCCTGGCTCGCGCCTCGGATCAGGCGAAGGACCGGGCTGGGGCCGTGCGTGCCTACCGCCGCCTCGCCGCGCTGACGAGGGATCCGGCCGAGGCTGCCGACTCCCACGTGCGCCTCGCGCACCTGTGCGCCCAAACCGAGGACGACATCGCCGGTGCCCGGCTGCACTGTGAGGCCGCGCTGCGGCTTACACCGGACCAGCCGGATGCCCTGCTGCTGCTCGGAGAGCTGTGCCACCGTGACGGCGAGCACCTGCGCGCCCTCAAGGCGTTGGATCGGCTGCGCGAGGTGGCCCTGGCCCGGCACGAGCTCGACCGCGTAGGGCAGGCCAACCTGCTTGCCGGCCGTGTGTGGGAAGAGGGCCTCAAGCAGCTCGACAATGCGCTGCTGCGCTACCGCGAGGCCGTGACGCTGCTGCCTGGTGATCCCGAGCCCCTCTTCGCCGCTGGCCGTGTCGCCGAGGCCCTGGGCAAGGTGCAGGAGGCGCTCGCCGATTACCAGCAGGCGCTGGAGCTGGCGGGCCCCGCGCCTCGCTCGGAGTCCGTGCGCAAGGCCGCCCATGCCAGCCACCACGCCATGGCGCGGCTGTCCCGCACGAAGTTGGGTGATCCGGCGCGCGCCCGCGATCACCTGGAGGCCGCGCTCGCGCTCGAGCCGAGGGACCTGCAGGCCCTCGAGGAGCTGATCCCCTACTTCCGCGCCACTGGCCGCGCGCAGGAGCTGGCGGACGCGCTGGAGAAGGCCGCCGCTGTCTACGAGGAGCCCGGCAAGCGCGCCAACCTTTGGGTCGAGGCGGGCGAGCTGTACCGTGGCCGCCTCCAGCAGCCCGAGAAGGCCGAGCGGCTCCTGCTCTCTGCCATCGAGGCCGACCCCAACAACAAGCCGGCGCTGGAGGCCATGCTCGCCCTGGCCGAGGCCCGGCGCGATGGTGGCCTGCTCACCCGGTGCCTTGGGGAGCTCGCGCGCCTGACGCCCGAGCCCAAGGAGCGTGCCCAGAAGTACCGCCGCCTCGCGGTGGCCGCGCGCGATCTGACCTTCGATCTAGAGCTGGCCGTCCATGCGCTGAAGGAGGTGCTCAAGGCTGAGCCGGCGGACCTGCCCTCGCTGGGAGGGCTGTGCACGCTCCAGCGCAAGCGCTCGGACATGGCCGGGCTGGCTGCCGCGCTGGAGGAGCGCGCGCGCGTGGCCGAGGCTCAGGGTGACAAGCGGCTCGCGTCCACGGCCCTCCGCGAGCTGGCCGGAGTGCTGGAGGCGCGGCTCGGCCGAGTGGGTGAGGCGCTCGTGGCGATGGAGAAGGCCGCGCGCCTCTCGCCCGATCCCGCCGTGCTGCTGGATCTCGCGGACCTCTCGCTGCGCTGTGAGCGGCCGGAGCATGCTCGGAACGCGCTGGAGAGCCTGCTGTCCTCTCTGCCGCGCACCGCCGCGCCCGAGCGGCTCGCCGACATCCGCGCCCGTCTGGGCCTTGCGTGCGAGCTGATGGGAGATCGCGAGGGCGCCATCTCCGCCTACGCGCAGGCCTTCCCGCTGCGCCGCCTGGATGATGCGCTCGCCGCCCGGTTGGAGGCCCTCTATACGGAGCTTGGTGAGACCCGCGAGCTGGCCGAGCTGTGGGGCACCCGTGCCCAGGCGCTCGTCGCCGCGGAGCGCACCGTGGAGGCCCCGCCCCTCTTCCTCAAGAGCGCGCGTGTGCTGCTGGAGCGTGGCGAGAAGCCCGCCGCCCTGCTGCGCCTGTCCGCCGCGATCGAGGCGGATCCCCAGGGCCCCATGGCGGGCGAGGTGCTGGACCTGCTCGCCGAGCTGGAGCTGGAGCGCGGCGAGAAGCTGGAGGCCGCCAAGCTGTATGCGCGCAAGGCCGCCCTCCTCTCCGATGTGCGCGCCGGAGCCCGGCTGCTCTACCGCGCCTCGCTCCTGGCCGCGGGCACCACGCGTGAGGAGAGCTTCCTGGCCGAGGCCCTCGAGCGGGACGCCACCTTCTCCATGGCTCGCATGCGCCGGGGTGAGCTGCGCTTGCCCACGGATCCTCGCGGGGCCCTGGAGGATCTCGAGGCGGTGCTGGCCCTGCCGCCGTCGGATCCGGATGCACCGCGTGAGCAGGAGCTGCTCTCGCTGACCCGCAAGGCCGCCACCGCCGCGGTTCGCGCAGGCCGCACGGACTCCGCCCGGCGCCTGCTGGCGCAGTACACCGCACAGGCTCCGGCGGACCTCGAGTCCCGGCTCGAGCTGGCGAACCTGCACCGCAAGGTGGGCGCGCGTGAGGCGCTGGCGGATCTGCTGAGCGAGCTGTGGCCGCGCCTCGCCGGTGAGGCGCAGCGCAATGCCCGTCGCGAGCTGGCGGAGCTGGCCCTCACCCTGGGCCGCGCCAACGAGGCCGCCTCCGCCCTGCGAGCGCTGCTCGCCGAGGAGCCGCGAGACCTGTGGGCGACGCAGGCCCTCCTGTCGCTGCTCCCAGCTCCAGGCGCGGGTACAGAGGAGCAGGAGGCCGAGCGGCTCTCCCTGCTGAGCATTCAGATCTCCGCCGCCGAGGGCGAACCCCGTGCCGAGTTGCTGGCCCGCCGCGCCGCGATCCACCGCGCCGCGGGTCGCGCTGTCGCTGCCCGGGATGACTACTCCGAGGCGGCTCGGCTCGCCCGCCGGCCCGCGCCGCTGCTGCTCTCGCTGGCGGAGCTGGCCCGAGAGGCAGGGGATGAGGTCGCCGAGCTGTCCGCGTGGCGTCGCGCCGTGGCCGCTGATGCGAGCCTGGGAGAGCGTGCACGAGAGCGTCTGCTCGTCATCGCCGCCGCGCTGATGGAGAAGGACTCGCGCGCCGAGGCTCGCGAGGCGCTGAGAGCCGCTGTCGCGCTGGAGCTCCCCGCTACCGAGCGCTGTGAGGCCTTCTTCTCGCTGGCCACCCTGGCCCGGAGGGATGGACAGCCCGAGGCCGAGGCGCAGGCGCTCGCGGAGGCGGCACGCCAGGGGCCCCTGCCTCGACGGGTGGAGGCGCTGCTGGCGCGGGCCGCGCTACTGGAGCAGCAGGGAAGACGGCAGGACGCGGCACGGAGCCTGGACGAGGCGCTCACGCTCTCGCCCCGGCACCCGGGCGCGACCACCGCGCTCCAGCGCGTGCTCCGGGAGATGGAGGACTGGGCGGGCCTGGCAGCGCTCCTCGCCAACGAGGCGCCCCACGCCCCCACCGCCACGGCCGCGGCGCTGTACTCCGAGCTCGCGGAGCTGTACCTCATTCGCCTGCACGAGCCCGGCCCTGCCGAGGCTGCGCTGCGAGAGGCCCTCCGTCTCGCGCCCGATGACGCGAAGGTGCGCCGCCGGCTCGTCGCGCTCATCGTGGAGCGGGGAGAGCTGCTGGAGGCCGCCACGCTGCTGGAGGCCGCCGCCGAGAATGCTGATCCCGAGGAGGCGGCCATCCTCTTGCGGCAGGGAGCGGCCCATGCCCGCGCTGCCTCCGAGCCCGAGCGGGCGCTGAGGATGGTCCGCCGCGCCCACGCGCTGAAGTCCGCGGATGGCCCGGATCTGGAGGTGCTCACGGATCTGCTCTTCCAGCACGGCGATGTGAAGGAAGCGCTGCCGCTGCAGGAGCGGCTCGCGGCCACGGTGGACTTCGCCAAGGCACCCGCGCACGCGGAGGCCACGCTGTGGCGCCTGGGCGAGCTCGCCGAGAAGGCCGGAGAGACGAAGCGCGCCATCGCGGCGTGGCGCCGGTTGGCCGCGCAGAATCCTCGGGATGAGCTGGCCGTCCTCCGGCTGGCTGCGCTCCTCGAGAAGCAGGATCCCCGCGGGGCATTCGAGGTGCTCGTCACACACGCGAAGTCGCTGCCTCCCTCGGAGGAGACGGCCGCGCGGCTTGTCGAGCTGTCAGACCGGGCGCGCGCCTCGCTGGCGGACGTGGACGTGGCTGCCTCGCTGCTGGCGCGTGCAGCGGAGATGAGCTCGGAGCCTCTGCCGCTGCGCCAGCGGCTCGCCGAGCTCTACCGGGAGCAGGGCCGGACCCAGGAGCTGCTCTCGGAGCTGCGCCGGATCGCCACCCTCAGCATCCAGCTGGAGGATCTGGAGGCTGCCTCCGCAGCTTATGCCGAAGGGGCCCGGCTCGCCGAGGACTCGGGCCGGATGGATGAGGCGCTCGAGGCGCTCGCCGCGTTCAGGGATCTGCTGCTGTCCCAGGACAAGCCCTCGGCGGCTGCCGCGCATGAGCGCCGCCGCGCCGAGCTGTTGCGGGACGTGAAGCTGGACCTGCCCGCGGCCGAGGAGGCCCTGGAGCGCTCGTTCCAGTTGAAGGCGGACCTCGAGACAGCGCAGATGGGCGAGTCGCTCGCCAAGCGGCGTGAGGACGCGGCGGCACAGGCGCGATGGCTGGAGCGCATGCTGCCGCTTCAGGCCGGGGAGCGCGAGCAGGGCCAGGTGCTCCTGCGGCTGGCGCGGCTCAACCTGGGCGTGCTGGAGAATCCCAGCAAGGCGGAGGGCTTCCTCCGGGACGCGCTTCGCCGCGACCGCACCGTGACAGAGGCACAGAAGCTCCTGGAGGAGCTGCTGGAGCGCGACGGACGGATGGCGGAGCTGGCGGCCTGGTACGAGGACTCCGCGGCGCAAGAGCCGGATACAGGGAAGCGCTCGCTCCTGCTGCGTCGCGCGGCCACGCTCTACCGGGAGCGGGCGGGCCGTCCGGATGCCGCCGCTGCCGCGCTGCTCGCGGCCCGTACCGCCGCGCCGGATGATCTGGAGCTCACCGCGCAGGCCGCGGATCTGCTCCACGAGGTGGGCCGCCATGAGGACGCGGCGGAGTTCGATGCCCTCCTGCTGGAAGGGGAGCCCTTCCGTGAGCCTGTCTTCACGCGCCACCGGGACTTCCTGGCCGAGACGGGGGATCACCAGTCGCTCGCGGCGCTGATGCTGCGCCGGGCCCAGCGCCAGCAGCCGCGCGAGGCCGCCGAGAGCTACCTGGCCGCCGCCAGGGCGTTCCGCGCGGCCGGTGCCCAGGAGCGCGCGCTCCTGTGCGAGGACCAGTCCTTCGAGCTGGATCCCTCCAACTCCGAGGCCTTCGGGCTGCTGCGCGAGCGGATGTCCGGGGACGTGCGCCGGTGGGCGGAGCTGTTGGCCCAGCGAGCGGCCGCTGTACCTCCGGAAGAGGCACTGCCGCTGCTGCGCGAGCGAGCCCAGCGCCTGCTGGATGCCGGGGAGTCGCTGCTGGCGGCCGAGGCGTTCGATGCCTATCTGGCCAAGGCCGGGGAGGACGTGGAGGCCCTGTCCGCGCGTGCCGAGCTGGCCGCGCAGGGAGGCGGACCCACCGCTGCCCAGGTCTACGATCGGCGCCTGCTGGCCGCGGGCCCTGCGCTGCCCGTGCCTGTCCGCGTGCGCACCTGGCTGCGGCTGGGGCATGCCTCTCTCGCTTCGGGCGCGTACCGGGACGCGGCGGAGGCCTTCGAGTCGGTGGTCTCGCTGGATCCGGAGGGCGAGCGCGGGCAGGAGGCGCTGTCGCTGCTCACGGAGGCATACGCGCGCACGGGGAACACCTCGGGGCTCTACCGTGTGTCCCTCCAGCTCGCACGCAAGGCGGAGGGGGCCACGGCGGAGGTGCTCTACCGGCGCGCCGCGGATCTCTTCGATGATCCGAAGGAGGCCATCGATGCGCTGCTGCCGCTGACGCGCCTGCGGCCCGCGGACGCCACGCTCATTGATCGCGCGGTGGAGG